>ENA-UOUL01000366-UOUL01000366.1-bioreactor-metagenome-genome-assembly--contig:-NODE-366-length-78327-cov-6.312562_pt1 | contig 78327 bp, 54 predicted proteins | sample MGYA00249838_ERZ747220 | MGnify/ENA primary metagenome ERZ747220 (study PRJEB28778, sample SAMN05720191) | bioreactor metagenome | isolation source: Anaerobic biogas reactor | place: USA:Washington... | reverse complement strand
CAAACCTCTGACCGCCCCTGCCAAAGGCCGGAACTCGAAACGCGCAGCTTGAAACTCGAAACTCAGCTCGGCCGCATCAGCCTCGCTTTGCCTTTTTTTTCGCCGGGCGAGCTGTCGGGGCTGGCCGACTACCTCGAGCGCCGCGCTGCATCGCGGATTCAGCTCCTTCCACAAAGGCCCGAATCTGGCTTGCCGAAGCGCGCGCATATTCGGTTTCCCAGTCGCGCAAGCGGTTGATCGCCCGGGTGCGGGCTTTCGGGTCTTCCACCATCAGCAGAAAGCCCGCGGCGCACAGGCGCGTCACCCAGTGACCATGCGCCCGGGCCTCTTCGTACAGCATCTTCAGAGCGTCATCGACTTGGAAGTTGATCTGTGGTCGGCGGCGTTGCGGCATGAGTCAGCTCCTTCAAGGGAAGCACGCGTTGCGGCCTAAGTCAGCGTCTTCAAGGGAAGCACACTTCCCTAGAACAAAACGAGTATTACGTTGTCAGCGCACTTTGTCCAGCCCATAGAACATCTATCACTCGGTGTGCCACGGCCTGAAGCGCCCCGTGTGCCACTGCTTGAAAGCGCAGCTTCAAGCAGTGCAAACGCGCACGCCGCCCCGTACCCTGCGCCGCAACTTCAAGCAGTGCAACAACGGAAGCTTCGGTCCAAACACCCACGCCCACCCGCACCGTCCGCGGAACGCTGCGGCGGTCGGGTGCTGCTGGGGAGCCGATGCCCGCGCCACTACTCTCATGCAACCGCGCACGCCGCGCGCGGGCATTCCACGCAGCATCCGGCCGTCGCCGCATTCCGCCGTACGCAGCAATCACGAGCCGCCGATCCGAAACTCTTCGCTTCCGTACCTACCACCCCGCCGCGCGGTGGTCGCACGACGCAGCTTCCGCCGCGCGGACACGCCTTCTAACGTTCCGACTCTTTACTTCGCACTGCTCCCCCTACGCGCCGCCGCAACAGCACTGCCGGCACGCCCAGCCCCAGCACCGCGCCCAGAATTGCTCCGCCAGCCCCCGATTCCATCCACACCGCAGTGGCCTGGCTGCCCACCAGCCCCAGTAGCGCCGCCCACGCAATCAACGACCACCAGTGCGCCACGCCATGATGGTGAATCGCCCCCGCCAACAATGCCACCAACGGATACGCCCAAATTACGTGATAACTGCGCATCACGGGCATGAACCACAGCATCGCCGTTATGAACAGCGCCCACTCCACACGCAGCGCCCACTCATTCGGTCCCGGCGCCCCGCGCCGCCCCAGCCACAATAGCCCCCCCAACAGCAGCCCCTCGATGACCAGCACCACCGCGCTAACCTGCTGCCGCGACAGGTTGGCCACGTTCAGCCGATAAACCTCGGGCGCCGGCCTCTGCCGCGGATCGTTGTCGAAGCGCGTGTTGTAGTTCGTCGGGTGCAGCCAGCGGCACATCACCGCCCCCATCCCCTGATTACGCCAATCCATCTCGCGCTGCGCCGCTATGAGCCCGCTATGCGATGCCTCATGTACTGCCGCGCGCACCCACGAGCGGTAAATGTCAGCAGCATCGCTCGCGCCAAACACCACCGCGTCCGCCACCGGTCCGGCCAGCACGATCGTCGCCAGCGCCGCCGCCACCGTCCGGAACTGGCGCTTTAACACGAACCATACCACCAGCAGCAGCGGCACGATCTTGATCAGCACCGCCAGCCCGAGCCACAGCCCCGCCGTCTTGGGGCGTCCCGAGCGCCAGCTCACAAAGCTCCCCACCATCAGCAGCAGGGTCAAATTATTGATCTGAAGCAGCCGGAACTCCCACCACCAGAACAGCGCCAGCGCTGCAACCGGCAACAACTGCGTGACCGCCCAGTCCGGCGCCGGCAGCCCAGTAAAGTGCCGCCCCACCAGCCGAACCGTCGCCAGCAGCGCCACCACGTTCAGCGCCAGCCAGACTTGGCCCGCCTGCCGCTGCGGCATCCACGCCAGCAGCGTCATCAAACGCGAAGTGAACGGCAGGTACCAGTCCAGCCGCCCACGTGCTTGCACCTGCCCCCCGGGCGCCAGGTCGTAGCCCGCATCCAGGCTCCCCCGCTCCAGCAGACTCGCTCCAGCCTTATAGAAAAACTCGAAATCCGGCCAGCCCGACTTGGCGGTCGTGTTGCCGGCGCGCGCGAATAACCAAACTACGCCCAGCAGGGCGAGCAGACAAAGCAGCCTGACAAAACGGGGAGCGCGGCGCACCTCCCGCGCTGTTGCAGAAACGCAGAGCCCCTGCTCGCCGACCATCGCCTCCATTGCGGGCCCATTGTACCCGGCCGGCGAGTGCGTCAACGCCGCGCTATGCGCAAAACACTATCGCTACTACCGATTCGACAGCCGCTTCGGGCCCGCCGCGGCTACTTCCGGCGGGCAGCCTTCCTTGTAGAGCTTGAAATTCTCAATGTAGCGGGCCGCCAAGCCGTCGTAGGTCTTCCAGTAGTCGTCCTTGTTGCCCCAGGCGGTGGACGGCTCGAGCACATCGTCCGGCACGTCCGGGCAGCTCAGCGGCACATCGAAGCCGAAGAGCTTGTCCTTGCGGTATTTCACCTCGACCAGCTTGCCTTCCAGGGCCGCGTTCAGCAGGTTGCGCGTGTGGCGGATGCTGATGCGCTTGCCGACGCCGAAACGCCCGCCGACCCAGCCGGTGTTCACCAGCCAGCAGTTGCACTTGTGCTTGGCCATCTTGTCGGCCAGCAGCTTGGCGTAGTAGAACGGGTGGTGAACCATGAACGGGGCGCCGAAGCAGGCGCTGAACGTGATCTGCGGCTCGATGCCCAGGCCGATTTCGGTGCCCGCGATTTTGGCCGTGTAACCGCTGATGAAGTGGTACATGGCCTGGTTCGCGTCCAGGCGGGCGATCGGCGGCATCACGCCCTGGGCGTCGCAGGTCAGGAAGATGACGTTCTTCGGGTGGCTCTTGACGTAACCTTCGGGCACGACGCCGGGGATCAGGCTGACCGGGTACGAGGCCCGGGTATTCTCGGTCATGATGTCGCTGTCGAGGTCAATCCGCCGCGAAGCAGGATCCCAAGCGACGTTCTCGAGTATCGTGCCGAACGAGTGGGCCGCCTGCCAAATCTGCGGCTCATGCTCGGCTGACAGGCGAATGACTTTGGCGTAGCAGCCGCCCTCGAAGTTGAAGACGCCCTCATCGCTCCAGCCGTGCTCGTCGTCGCCGATCAAGCGGCGCTTGGGGTCGGCCGAGAGCGTGGTCTTGCCCGTGCCGGACAGGCCGAAGAACAGGGCCACGTCGCCGGCATCGCCGACGTTGGCGGAGCAGTGCATGGCCATCACGCCCTGCATGGGGAGCAGGTAGTTCATGATGGTGAAGACGCCCTTCTTGATTTCGCCGCCGTAGCCGGTGTTGGCGATGATGCCCAGCTTCTCGGCGAAGTTGAGCATGATGGCGGTTTCGGTGCGCGTGCCGTCGATGCGCGGATCAACCTTGAAGGACGGCAGGGCGATGATCGTGAATTCGGGCACGTGCCGCTTGAGCTCGTCACGGTTGTCGGTGGTGATGAACATGTTCCGCGCAAAGTGGCTGTGCCAGGCCTTTTCGGTGATGACGCGGATAGCCATGCGGTAAGCCGGGTCGGCGCCGACGAAGCAGTCCTGCACGAACAGCTCCTCGCCCTGCAGGAATGCCTGCAGCCGCACGAGAATACTGTTGAACGTGCCGAGGCTGGCGGGCCGGTTATACTCGCCCCACCAGATGCGGTTTTCGTTTTCCGGCTCTTTGACGATGTACTTGTCGGCCGCGGCACGGGCGCTCCATTTGCCCGTGTTCACGATGAACGGGCCGCCAGCCACCATGTGGCCTTCGCCGCGGAAGATGGCCTCTTCCACCAGGGCCGGCACGGGCAGGTTCCAGAACACGCGGTCGAGATAGTCCAGGCCGTGGTTCTTAAGCTTATAGTCGCTGGCCAGCTCGCCGGCCTGCTTGGATGCGGGTGTTTCGAACTCGAGATACTTCATCACTTGCTCCAAGGGCTGATAGCTCTCAGCTATCAGCTTTCAGCTATCAGCCAGATGTCCGCTGAGCGGCTGGTCTGACAGTCGGGTCCCTTTGCCCGAAAGCCTTTCTATCAGGGCGGCCATCATCCGCTTCACTTCGACGACCGCACCATTAAGTGCCTCGTATTGGGCGTCATCCAACAACTTCAGGTCGCGAGAGAGGAGCAGGAAGTACTCCAGCTCCGACGCCGATCCCATCGCAATATGCACCGAGCGCGAGAAATCGCGATCCGATTGCCTGCCACAGCCCTCGGCCAGGTTGGCCGCGATTGAGGCCGCGGCGCGCCGCAGTTGACCCGTTATGCCGTACAACTCGGAGCTCGGAAAAGCGGCTGTCGCCCGGTATGTACCGAGAACGAGCTGGTGCGCCTTACTCCAAGCCTTGAGGTTACGGAAGTTCTGCACAGCCGCTCTCGATACCTTTTCGCGTTCCGTCAGCAGATCAATCGGTCAGCCCATCTGGCTGAAAGCTGATAGCTGATAGCTTCTACCAGTCCCTTACAAGCTTCCGCATTCCGATGTAGAGCTCGTTGGGCGCGTTCGGATCCAGCGCCCACTTCATACGCTCGATGCCTTCGGTAATGTCCTTGATCGTGCCGCAGTAGCTGATGCGCAGGTAACCCTCGGCGCCGAATTCGACGCCTGGCACCACCACCACCTGCACCTTGTTCAGCAGGAACTCGGCCAGTTGCGTCGAATTCTTGTTGTAGGCGCTGAAGTCCGCAAAGCTGTAGAACGTCCCGTCCGGCTTGTTCACCTTCACCCCGTCGAAAGACTTCAGCCGGTCGATCAGCACGTTGCGATTGTTTTCCAGCGTCGTGCGCAGGCTCTCGATGCTCGATTGAATGCCGTTCAGCGCCGCCGCGGCCGCCGCTTGCAGCAGCACCGACGGGCCTGAGGTCTGGTGGCTCTGAATGTTCCGCATGACCTCGATCAGCTTCTTGTTGGCGACCGCCCAGCCGATGCGGAAGCCCGTCATGGCGTACTGCTTGGACACGCCGTTGATGATGATCAGCTTCGAGTTCTCGCTCTTGTCCTTGACGTAGTTCCAGCAGTTGATGGGCTTGCGGCCGTCGAAGATCAGGCGGTGATAGATGTCGTCCATGATCAGGTACAGGTCGCGCTTCTCGCAGAACTCGACGATGTCGGCGATGAACTGCTCCGAGTACATCGCGCCCGAGGGGTTATTCGGACTGTTGATGATGACGGCCTTCGTGTATGACCCGCACGCCCGCTCGATGTCCTGGATGCGCGGGTAGAAGCTGCCGTCCTCGGGCATCACCGGTACGCCTCGGGCGCCGCACAGCTTGGCCATCTCCGGGTAGCTCACCCAGTACGGGACCGGGTAGACGACCTCCTCCTGCGGATTCAGGATCGCCTGCAAGGCGCACATGATCGCCTGCTTCGCCCCGCCCGAGGCCATCACGTTTTCGGGTTCCACCACCCGGTTATAGAACTCTTCCGTGTAGCGGATGATCGCCTGCTTCAACGCCGGGATGCCGTCCGCGGGCGTGTAGCGGACTTCGCCCGAGTTCAACAAGCCGGCCGCCGCCACCAACGCGTCCATGGGCGGCTTGCTCTTAGGTTCGCCGCCGCCCAGGTGAATCACCGGGTCGCCCTTGGCGCGCAGAATCGCGGCCTTCTCATTCAGCTTGAGAGTGACCGACTCGCCGATAGTCCTGCCGATCTGGCTAATGCTCATCGAAAATTCCTTGAACCTTCAGCCTTCAGCCCCTGCGGCCGAATCAAAAAAAGAAACGGCCGACGCTATCGCCTGGGCGGGGGACTGTCAATTCCGTCCCTCGCTGGCTGGAACCATTCGTCGCAAGCAAGAATCGTTCCCGACTCCGCGCTTGCGTTTCCGCGAAAGGGCGTGCCCGCGCTCGGCGCTTGGGCATGGCACCCAAGGTTAACCACGGCTCCGCACCACCTTCACCTGGTTCCAGCCCGTCTTCGCTCGAACTTCACCCCCCAAGCTTCAATTTGAGCTTCAGCCCAGCTCCGCGCGTCACGGCGGAACCGCTTGGCACGATGGCGAGAAGGTTCGGCTTGCTTGGACGGGTGGTCGGCTTAAGATGCTCCGCATTATCGGTGCGAGCCCGCCGGTCGCTGGTTAAATCCCGCCGCCGTACGTGAGCTAATGACTGCCCGGCGCGAGGCCGCCGTAGGTTAGATAATGGCTGCCAGGATAACGACTGCCCGGCGCGCGCAATTCAGCCCCGGCGAATTGGCTGTTGTGCTCAGCCACTACGATGTGGGGGTTATCGCCAGCGCGCGCGATTTCCCGCGCGGTTCGCGGCACTCGCCGAAGCTGTTGCTATGCGCGGCTGACGGGCGGCAGTTCCTGCTCAAGAAGCGAGCGGCCGGGCAGGATGACCCGTTCCGAGTGGCGTTCACGCATGTCCTGCTGACGTACTTGCGGGAGCGGCGGTTCCCGGTGCCGGCTTTGATCGGTACGCGCGACGACCAGAATTCGCTGCTGCAGCTCAATGGCGCGACTTACGAGATGTTCGAATACATCGTCGGCGAGCGCTACAACGGGTCGCTCGATCAGACTCAGCAGGCCGGTGAACTACTGCGGCAATTTCACGACGAGGTGCGGGAGTTTCAGACGGAGTGGGCCTCGCCGGCCGGGGCGTACCACGATTGCCCCACGGTGCGCCAGGCGCTGAACGCCATTCCCGCGACTACCGCCGGACATGACTCGGTCATAGGACATGAGGCTGAGTTGCTGACGCTCGTCCAGGACCTGTACGAGCGCTACGACGCGGCGGCCGAACGCGTCACACGCTGCGGGGCGGACGGCTGGGCCAGACGCATAATTCACGGCGATTGGCATCCCGGCAATCTGCTTTTCCGCGAGGGGCGCGTGGCGGCCGTGCTTGACCTCGACTCCGCCCGTTTGCAGCCGCCGATTCTGGATGTTGCCAACGGCCTGCTTCAGTTTTCGATCCTGCGGACGCATGCCGGCCCGGATGAGTGGCCGAGCGCGTTTGATGAAGCACGGATGCAGCGGTTCTGGGCGGGCTACGGCCTGCGCGCCAACGGATCGTCGGCCCAGTGCTCAGCAATCACGGATTTGATGATTGAATCTCTAATAGCTGAAGCAGTGCTGCCCATCGCTGAAACGGGGTCTTTCGGCCATCTGACCGGGTTCGGCGTACTGAAGATGGTGCGCCGGAAGGCGGAATGGCTCGCAAAGCAGCGAGACCGGCTGACGCGGCAATTCGAGGTGCAGTAATCGAGCACAGCAATATTGAGGCTCTGCTACCTTCATATGCGGTGAGAGTCCGGTCCTTCGAGGCAAAAGGTCAGCAGTAGCCGGCTTTCTTGAATCGCGGAGATGTCGTGCTCGACGCGGGGCGCCAAGCGCAGCAGTTGGCCCGCGGATAGCTGATAGTCTGAGGAACTGGTGTGGATTGCCACTGCTCCCTCGAGTACGTGCAGAATTATAGGACCATCCACTACATGATTGGGCAACTTCGAACCTGGTTCGAAGAGATACAGCGCCAAGGTCATCGGCCCATGTTTGAACAGGGCCATTTGCCGGTGCCCATGATGACCTGACGTCGGCTCGGTCAACAGCGCTCGAGCCGCGAGTTGTAGGTCAAACACCGCCTCTTGCGTTCCGAAGCGAACGCGGGGGTGCGTGCGACTGCGTGTTGCATTTAGTCGTGGCATGCGCGCCTCCCATTCCGCCGGGTATTGTCGTTTTGCACGCGTTAAAACCGCCACAGAATTATAGGACTCACAAGTCGGTAGGTGATGCGATATGCCGGATGAAGATCAAGAGAGCGGAGCCGGCACTCCGCCAGTGCAGACAGCGCAGCCGGGGCGTGTCGCCTCATCAAGAGAGCAGAGCCGGGGCGTGTCGCCCCGGAGTTCTAGCGAAACGTCCAAAGGTTCGTTGCCCCGCAACCATATGGAGACCTTCCGGGGCGTACGAAATTCCGCCAACTCAGGTCGCCAATGTTTCGGCTTGACGGGCGGCCATATTGCGGCGAAGATAAGTCGATTGAATGGTTTTTTCGGGCCGGTACGCCTGGGCGGGCGACGCGATCTGTGCGACACGACCGAAGCGCTCCTCGCGGCTCGCAAATTAGGATGGTGTGAGGCCGAATTGCGCGGGTCGAGTCGATGTCAAGCCCGGCTGGCGAAGGGTGAGCGCCCGCGGGTGGAGGATGTGAGCTGATGCGTTTAGGAAGAGCCTCATCGTACGCCGTTTTTGCAGTCGTCTATCTCTCGGAGCATGGCGACGGTACTCCCCTTCAGGGACGGGAAATAGCCGAATCGTGCGGCATGCCGACCGGCCGGCTGCTGAAGATTCTGCAGCAACTGGTGCGTTCGCGCATTCTTGCCAGCGAGCGCGGTCCGTCCGGCGGATTCCGGCTGCGCAGGCCGCCGGAGGACATCAGCTTGCTCGAAATCATCGAAGCGATCGATGGGCCGATCGAGGGGGACGTTGCGGTTCGGCAGCAGGTTTCGGGCATGGAGAGCGCGCGCAGCGCGGTCGAGAAGGCTTGTGTGCAGGTGGCGGAATTCGCGCGCAAGCAGCTTAAGGGGGTGACGGTGAAAGACCTGACGAGCTAAAGAAGGCGAGAGGCAACTCGCCCCAACGAGTCGCCCCCAGCGGACATGCAACGAGGCAGCGAAGCTGCGCCCCTGGTGCCATGTGCGAGCGCTATGCGCTGGCGTGTCGGTTGCCATGCCGAGCGCCATGTCCCAGCGCCGGGTGCCATGCCCAAGCGCTAAGCGCGGGCATGCCTATCGGGATGCGCCCTCCGCCGGCCGCATGCAGTTCTGTAGCAGACCGGAAAGCTATTACAAGCAATCGCCCGCACGTGACTGCAAGAAGCAGCGTTGCCATCCATTGGGGGACGCACCCTACACGGTGCCGGAAGTCGTAGCAGATTGGCGGCAGGCCAGGTTATGCGCGGCGGATGTACCCATCAGGCGGCACCAAAAAAATTTTTAGCAAGCGATGGGCCATATCTTCTTGTATAGAAATGACTTGCGGCTTTGGCGCTAAAGCCGGCAAAAATTCTCGCCCATTTCTTTGTAAGAAACGCGCGCAGTTTACGTTCTATAGGTTGGAACACGATGGTCGCCTCTCTCCCGGCCACAGGCGGCGACTGTCACGAGCGCGACCGGGCCGTCCCCCGGGGGGAACGGCTCGGCGCGCTTTCTTTTACTCGGCCCTCTATACCCGTTTGGGAAATCCGCGCTTCGGTACCGACGCGGGCCCTGAGTTCAGGTTTCGTGTCGGCTGAACCAGACGCCGCCGACCGTTTGGGCCAGAATCTTTAGGTCCAGGCCCAGGCTCCAGTTATTGATGTAATGCACGTCGTGCTGGATGCGCTTCTTCAATGATGTGTTGCCGCGCAGCCCCTTCACCTGGGCATAGCCGGTCATCCCCGCCTTCATCTTGTGCCGCAGCATGTAGCGCGGGATCTGCTGACGGAATTGACTGATGAACTCCGGCCGTTCCGGTCGCGGGCCGACCAGCGACATGTCGCCGATCAGGACATTGAACAACTGCGGCAGCTCGTCCAGGCTCGTACGCCGCAGAAAGCTGCCCAAAGGCGTGCGCCGGGCGTCGTCGCGGTCCGCCCAGACCGGGCCGGTTTCCGCCTCCGCGTCCGGCCGCATGGTGCGGAACTTCAGCATCGTGAACTCGTGGCCGTCCAAGCCCATACGCCGCTGCTTGTACAGCACCGGCCCAGGGCTGGTCAGTTTGACGGCCAGCGCGATGATTCCCATCGGGACGGCCGCAATGGCCAGGCAGATGGCGCCGATAACCAGGTCGAAGACGCGTTTGACAAGGGCGTTCGAGCCATAAAGCGGCGACTCGCGCAACGACAGAATCGGAATGCCATCCAGGTTGCTGACGGCCGGACGCATCGCGAGGTAGGGGTTGAACTCGGGCACAATTCGAATGTCCGCCATCGACGTGCCGAGCTGGCGGACGAGCTGATCGACCTTGTCCGCCTGGTCCGCCTGCAGCGCGATGAAAATCGAATCGACAGGATATTGCTCGACGATGCGCGCCAGTTCCGAAAGCGGGCCGCGCACGGGAACGCCGCGCAGTGTCCCTAACCGCTCGGCTGGTCGCTCGTCAACGAAATACACGACCCGCAGCCCGGTCCAATTGTGCTTTTCCAGGGCCAGAAAAAGCCGCTGTGCGTTGCGGCCGCTACCGACGATGGCGGCCGAGCGCTGGTTGTAACCGCGGCGGCGCAGGGCCTGCAGCGTGAGGCGCAGGGTTCCGCGGAAAAGGGCGAAGCAGGCCGTTCCGACGATCGCGTAGGTGGCGACGAAGCCGCGGGAGATTTTGTGGCTCTCGGGCATGAGGTAGTCGATGACGATGACGATGACGATCGCGACGCAAAAGGCCTTGATGATGTCGCGCGTTTCGCGGAAGGGGCGATCGCTGCGTCGCGGGCGGTACAGGTGTACGCGTGCGAAGACGATCAGGTGAGCCAGGATGACGGGCCCGAGCATGGGCAGGAACTTGTCCATCAGGCTGGGAATGGCTTTGTCGGGACCGACCGGCAGGTAGTTGAAGCGCAGCCAATAACTGAGCAGCCAAGCGACGGCGATCGCCGCGGCATCCGCCACGATCAAGAGCGCGAGTATTAGTTGGCTATGCCGCTTCAGCACGACCGCACCGTTACTGAACCGCGCACATTATCCGCAGTCGGGCGGGCCAGGATCAAGGGACCCAGGGATCATGGGATCGAGATGTTCTCTCTGCTGTGAAGGGAGCCAGAATGGCGTGTCGTCGCGAAAGAGCAGAGCCGGGGCGTGTCGCCGGCGAATGCCGCCGGGAATCTCACATAAGCGCCGCAGCTTAATCAGTGGCGCTATTCGCGGACCAGGTTGCGGTTCCAGCGTGGGATCTCGACGACCAGGTCGGCGCTGCCGTCCGGCACGCATTGGCAAGCAAGACGCGAGCGTGTGGTCAGGCCGTAGGCTTGGTCGAGTTGATCTTCCTCGTCCTCTTCGGCCGGTTTGCAGGCCCCGTAGCCTTGGCGAATGATGACGTGGCAAGTCGAGCAGGCGCAGGCGCCGCCGCAGGCGTGGTCGATGTCCACTCCATGGGCCAGGGCGATGTCGAGCAGGCTGCCGGGCAGGCCGTAGCCGCTGTGTGGGGCGCCAGGGCTCTCTACCGCGACCACGTGCTCGTGCTTGTCCGGGTCGATGAATGTAATGCGGAACACGAATGCACCTTCATCTGGAAGTAGCTACTTTTCAGCCGGCGTTCGTGTCGTCCGAGCCGCGGTCCGCGCTGCCGGGACTCCGGTCGACCAGCGCCTCGCGAATGCCGATTTCGGCCAGCCGCAAAGTACTGTGGCCGAAGGCGGTCAACGCGCGGTGCAGTTCGTCGAGGTCCTTAGTCTCATTGGCGAATTGCCGCAGGTCGGCGATTTGCTTTTCGATCGCGATCCGCTCGGCCTCGTTGAGCTGATCGCCGACGCGGGCCAGCATCTGTTCAGTCTTGGCGATGTCGAATTCGACCTGGTTGAGCAGGTCGATGCGGCGGTGGGCGTCGATGTCTTCCTGGGCGTGGGCGATGCTCTCACGCGTCATGCGTTCGACTTCGGCCCGCGTCAGGCCGCGGTTCGGGATGATCTGAATGCTGGCTTTCTTGCCGCTGCGCTGCTCCTTGGCCGAGACGTTCAGAATGCCGTTGGCGTCCAGCAGGAATTCGACCTCGATTTTCGGGATGCCGGCCGGCATGGGCGGCAGGTCGCGCAGCTCAAAATCGCCCAGGCTGCGGCAGTCGGCCGCCAGTTCGCGTTCGCCCTGTAAGACATTCAGCTTGATGGCGGTTTGTCCATCCACAAAAGTTGTAAACATCTCGGTGGCACGGCAAGGGATGGTTGTGTTCCGCAGGATCAGCTTGCTGACCGCGCCACCCATGGTCTCGATGCCGAGCGAGAGCGGCGTCACGTCCAGCAGCAGCATGTCCGGATGGGCGCCGGCCAGAATCGCGGCCTGGATCGCCGCACCCAGCGCGACGACTTCATCCGGATTCAGCGCAGTGTACGGGTCTTTGCCGAAGTGCTCGCTGACGCGCCGACGCACGAGCGGCATCCGCGTCGAACCACCGACCAGGATGACACGCTCCAGGTCGCCCGGCTTCAGGCCCGCGTCGGCCAGAGCGCGATCGCACAGGGCGAGGCTGCGATTGACCAGGTCGACCGTAAGCTGCTCGAATTCGTCGCGCGTAATCGTTCGCCGATACACGCGCTGTTGACCCAAGTCCAGCTCGATCGCCGCAGTTGCTTGCTCGCTCAGGCGGACCTTCACGGATTCGGCCAGCGTTCGCAGGGCCTGGCGTGTCGCGGGCGAGTCGATGGAAACACCGAACTGCTCGCGGACTTCGCGCTGCACCAGAAGAACAATGGTGCGATCGAAATCGTCGCCGCCGAGGTGCGTGTCGCCGGCGGTACTCAGAACCTGGAATACGCCTTCTTCGATTCGCAGGATCGAGATGTCGAAGGTCCCGCCGCCGAGATCGTAGACAGCTACGGTTTGGCCCGTCGCGGCCGGCGTGTCGAGAGTTACCGCGTCGCTGCAGCGTGGCAGGGGCAGGGACACGCGATGCGGCCGTTGGGCGTGGGGCTTCACTTCCGGGGCAGCACGCGCCGGCTCTCCTCGGACACCAAACCCATAGGCCAAAGCGGCCGCCGTGGGTTCGTTGACAATGCGCATGACCTCGAGGCCGGCGGCTTGACCGGCGTCGCGCGTGGCTTGGCGCTGGGCGTCGTCAAAGTAAGCCGGGACGGTGATGACCGCCTTGCGCACCGGGCGGCCGAGTTGCCGCTCAGCGCGCTCGCGCAGCTCGCGCAGGATGAGGGCCGAGATTTCCTCGGGCGAATAGAGCCGGCCGTTCAGCTCGACCTGCACGGTTTCGCGCGGGCCGGGCCGCACGGCGTAGGCGAGATACTGGGCCTCGCCGGCGATGTCCTGAGCCCCCTGGCCGATGAGGCGCTTAATGGAGTAGACCGTGCTGCGCGGATTCTCGACCGCGTGATCGCGAGCCTCCCAGCCGATCACGAAACGAGCCTCGGCCGATCCATCCGCGGCCGCCGGCGCAGCCAAGATGACGGATGGCAGGCGCGCTTCGCCATTCGGGTCGCGGAGAATGTGCGGGCCGCTCTCGTCCGCGCAGGCCACCAGCGAGAACGTGGTGCCTAGATCGATTCCGACGATAATCTCGCCGACGTTCATTGGCCTCTACAGACTCTCAGCCAGCTTCTGGTAATACTTGACCGCATTCAGCTTTTGCCGAAGCTGCTTTCGCACCAGGTCCGTGGCGGGCAATTGTCGCGCCAGCTCTGCGACCACTTTCAGGGCCTCGTCACGCAAACGCTCCACCTCGGCCCCGGCCGATTGCAGCCGTTCGGCGTCTCCGGCCAGCCGGGCTTCCTCGATCTCCTCCCGCAGCATGAGCGTGCGCGTCAGCACATCTTGCGGCACGGATTTGTCCGCGGCGGAGGACTCGCCGCCGGCCAGTTCGAGCAGGTATTCGGCCCGTGAGAGCGGATTGCTCAGCACGCGGAAAGCCTCATTGAGCTTGGCCGAGGTGCGCAGGCTGAGGGCGGCCGCGGAGGCGGAGTCGCCGTTGTGATCGGGATGGATGGCACGCGAGCTGCGCAAATAGCGGCGCCGCAATTCGGCTTGATCGATGTCGAACGACGGCGCCATTTCGAAAATCTGGAAGAGATTCAGACCCTCGGCCGGGTGCAGCGTATGGCAGCCTCCGCAGAATAGCGGGCTGTCCATGGGGCGATTGCAGGCCGTACATTTCGCCGGCGTCGCGTGGGTCTGGCTCCAATCGGCCGCTGACAAGTCCTGAGTCCCTTTCGTTTCTTCGGCAGCTTGCGGCGGCATTGTACGCCGGGCGAAGCTTGTATCGGCATTGCCCGCGGTCAACGCCCGGGCAGGGCACCCCGTCCGGGCTAAGCCGAGTAGCTGGAGCCGCAGCCGCAGGTGTGCTTGGCGTTGGGGTTGTTAAAGGTGAAGCCGGCGCCCATCAGGCCGTCGCGATAGTCGATCTCGGTTCCGGACAGGTTGCCCACGATGTAGCTCTTCAGGTCACAGACGATGAGGATGTCTTCGGACACGAAGGCTTCGTCCGATTCGCTGGCCGGCACGTGTGCTCCATCCCGCAAATCCAGCACGTATTGCAGACCGCTGCACCCGCCGCCCTTGACGCCGACGTACAGGTACATCGTATCGGGGTAGTTCTCCTTCTGGAGAATATTCTTGATCTGCTCAGCGGCCTTGGGGGAAAGGCGGATGCCTTCGGTGGGCGTGGCCGGCACGGCCCGCTCGCGCAGGCCGGCGAGAGAGGCCGTCGGTTGCTGAGCCGGCGTCGGTTCGACGTTGGGCTGCGACGGGTTTTCCATAATCAACTCCAAAAGCGGCCCGGCGGCCGCCAAACGATACCGCAATTACTTAGCGCCGTTGCCCTCAACTGCGGAGCTCCGCGCGCCCTTCTTCTTGCGCAAATCCTCAACCGCAGCGCGGATCGCATCCTCGGCGAGAACGCTGCAATGTATTTTAACCGGGGGCAGGGCCAATTCCCGCACAATATCGGTGTTCCGGATGTCGAGCGCCTGGTCGAGCTTGCGGCCCTTCAGCCACTCGGTCGCCAGCGAACTGGAGGCGATGGCCGAGCCGCAGCCGAAGGTCTTGAACTTGGCGTCGACTATGTTGTCGTTCTCATCCACCAGGATCTGCAGCTTCATTACGTCGCCGCACTCGGGCGCCCCAACGATGCCGGTGCCGACGTTGGGACTGGTCTTGTCCAGCGAACCGACGTTTCGCGGGCGCTGGAAATGGTCGATGACTTTGTCGCCGTAAGGCACGGTATTGCTCCCGCCTATTCCCTAGTCCATTCAACTGCCTTCAAATCAACGCCTTCCTGCGCTATCTCGTACAACGGGCTCATTTCCCGCAGCTTGCGGACCGTGGCCACGACGCGCTCCGCGACGTAGTCCACTTCGTCGGCCGTGTTGAAGCGGCCCAGCGAGAAACGGATGCTGCCGTGGGCCAGGTCGTCGCCGACGCCGATGGCCCGCAAGACATAGCTCGGCTCCAGCGAGGCGCTCGTACAGGCCGAGCCGCTGGAGACCGCCACCTCGGGCATGCCCATCATCAGGCTCTCACCCTCGACATACGCGAACGAGAGGTTCAGGTTGGTGGGCGTGCGGAGGGTCGGGTGGCCGTTCAAGTGCACCGCGTCCAATTTCGAGATAATTGCGTCCTTGAGCCGGTCGCGCAGGGCAGCCAGGCGGGCCGGCTCGCTTTCCATCTCCCGCCCGCTAATCTCGGCCGCCTTGGCCAAACCCACGATGCCGGGCACGTTAAGCGTGCCGGAGCGGACGCCGCGCTCATGCCCGCCGCCGTGCAGGACGGGGGCACAACGCACGCGCGGCCGTTTGCGCCGCACGTAGAGCGCCCCGACGCCCTTGGGCCCGTGTATTTTGTGCGCGCTGCAGGTCAAAAGGTCGATCCCCATTTCCTCGACGTTGATCGGCAGCTTGCCGAAAGTCTGGCAGCAGTCAGTATGAAACAGCACCTCGCGCTCTTTGCACAGGCGGCCGATTTCGGCGATCGGCTGAACCGTGCCGATTTCGTTGTTGCCATGCATGATCGAGACCAGGATGGTGTCCGGCGTCATGGCCTGCTTGAGCTGCTCCAAGTCCACCATGCCCTCAGCGTCGACCGGTAGCACCGTCACGCGATAGCCCTGCTCCGCCAGCCAGTGGCAGGGGTCGAGCACCGCCTTGTGCTCGGTGGCCTGCGTGATGATGTGCTTGCCGCGCTCGGCGTACATCGCGGCCACGCCCTTGATAGCGGTATTGTTGCCCTCCGTGGCGCCGCTGGTGAAGACGATTTCTTTGGCATCGGCGCCGATCAGAGAAGCGATCTGCTCGCGCGCGGCTTCCACGGCCTGCTCGGCCTCCCAGCCGAAGGCGTGGTTGCGCGAGGCGGCGTTGCCGAACTTATCGCAGAAAAACGGCAACATGGCCTCCAGGACGCGCGGGTCGACCTGCGTCGTCGCGTTGTTATCGAGGTAAATTCGTCTCATTCGCTAACCGCCGCCTCCCCGTTCATGCCCACCGGCCGTTCGTAGTAGGCTTCATCGAAAGCGACGTCCGATACGGTTACTTCATCCAAGAACCGCAGGAACTGGTGATGAAGCTTGTGTATGGGCGAGCGGATTGAGCAGATTCCGGCGCGCTCGCACGCCCGCGAACCTGTGCCGACCGGAGCACAATTGACCAGCCGCACGGGACCCTCAACCGCTCGCAGCACGGCCGAGAGCGTGAGGGAATCGGCTGGCACGGCCAGCGAATAGCCGCCGCGCGCCCCGCGGACGGAATTTACGCAGCCAGCCTGATTTAGCTGCTTAAGGATGTTCATCAGCAGGGGTAGTGGAACCTGGTGTAGCTCGGCAATCTCGCGTGCGCTGACTACTCGCTCTCCCACACGAGCGAGGTGGCAGATTGCTATAAGAGCGTACTCAGACTTCTTGGTCAGCGACAGCATAGGGTGGCGCTCCGCGGGGAATATAGCATCTGACGGGTACCATTTCAAGCACGTAAGCCGATTAATGGCCGCGGCCAGCGTAAGTCTTTTTCGCTGCGTGACTTAGCGAGCTCCTGGCTCGCCGGCTGTCGCGTTCATTCGGCGCCGGAAAGGCGAGCGCGAGCGTCCGCCACGCTTATCCCGTTCACCGACACGCGCTTGAGAGGATTGCCGTGACCGCTTACGACCGCCACGTCCGCACGCTTTACGCCCAGGGCTGATGCGAGCAATTCGATCAGGGCCGCGTTGGCCTTCCCGCCTTCGGGCGGAGCGGCCACGGCCACCTTCAGCGCGTCTCCCAATCGCCCGGCCAGCCGGCTCCGCGAGGCGCCGGGAACGACTTTGACGCGCAGCTCGATTCCCCCCGGACGCGCGGTGATAGCCAGTTGCGGCGTTTCACCCGGCATCGGCGGGCCCGAATTCGTCGCCCTTGAAGGTATTACCTAAGTAATGGTCGCGGACGAGCGGGTCGTTGATGAGCTTCTGCGGCGTGCCGTCGCTGATCACGCGGCCTTCGTGGATGACGTAGCTGCGGTCCGTCACGCGCAGCGTTTCGTGCACGTTGTGATCGGTGAGCAGGATCGCGATGCCGCGGTCACGCAGCTTGAGAATCTCGTTGCGAAGCTCCTCGACGGCCTTTGGATCCACGCCGCTGAATGGCTCATCCAGCAGTATCAGACGCGGCTGGGTGATGAGGGCGCGGGCGATTTCCAGCTTGCGCCGTTCGCCGCCCGAGACGTTTTTGGCGAGGTTCTTTCGGACGATGGTCAATCCGAACTGGTCGAGGAGTTCGGCGACTTTGCGTTCGCGTTCCTTACGGGTCAGCCGGAGCGTTTCGCAAATTGCCAGCAGGTTGTCTTCGACCGTCAAGCGCTGGAAGACGCTGGGCTCTTGCGAAAGATAGCCCATGCCGCGGCGGGCGCGCTGGTACATCGGCAGGGCAGAGATATCGGCGTGGTCAAAAATGACCTGCCCCTCATCGGCGGCGATCATGCCGACCGTCATGCGAAAGCTGGTTGTTTTTCCGGCGCCGTTGGCGCCGAGCAGGCCCACAATTTCACGCTCGTCGACCCGGAAGGTGACGTGATCAACAACGGTGCGCCCGTTGTACGCTTTTACGAGCTTTCTGGCCTCCAACAGCATCAAAAAATGCCTCGGATCAGGGCCAACCGCCTTTGTGGACAACCTGTTGACAGCGGCGCAAGTCCGGGCGGAAACGAGGGATATGGTGCGCGGCTGACTACCGATAACGCTGCCGCCTTGCGAAACCCTAACATTTCTCGAACGTAATCGCGCACGGCCTTGCCGGACCTGAAGTTACGGCGTTTTAACGCCTTGTTATAATGCGTCCCGCACACTGGCTATGAATCCTAAACCGGGCTTTTGGTCGCGTTGCCCCTATTTCGTTCCGGACGCCTCGCGAGTCTGTTGAAAACCCCAAAGCAGTGGTGGTTTTTCGACAGTCGCCGGATGCTACCATTACCGCACAAATCGGACGCGTCCCAGGTCAGGCAAGCGCCATCGCCCGGACCGGCCTTCGGGCAACAATCCGGGAAGATACACGAACGCCGCCTGTCCGACAATCTGGTCGGCGCGGACAGTACCGGGGCGGTAATCGTCGGGCAGGTGTACGCCACGCTCGACCCATTCCCGGCTGTCGTGGCTGTCGGGGCTGTTGTCACCCAATACGAAGTACTCGTCTGCGTTGAGGGCAAACATATGTCCGGCGTACGCGCGCTGCGTGGAGTTGCGGTAGGTGTAATACACATCGCGATCGATTCGCAGGCCGCGCAGTTCCAAATCCAGGTCTTCGGCCGCCACCCGCAGCCGCAGAGGCGACGTGCGGCTGAATTCGCGCAGCCGGGGCAGATCGGGGTGGTACTGCGCATCGCTGGTCGCGATGGCAATCTTGCCGTCGATGGCCAGGTAGACGCGATAGTCCAGGTGGCCGAATTCGATCACATAGGGGCGGCCAGCGTCGAAGGAAGCGTGCTGGAGCGTGCCTATCTGCGTAACCTCGTGCGGACGATCGACTGTGTTGGTCGTAAGCGCGAGGCGTCCATCGCGGCGGATTTCGGCGCTAAAGCGCCGGCCGTCTCGCAACAGCTCCCATCGCATGGCGCCGTCGCCGGCACGAACCGTGACCTCCGCCACAAGGCGCTGATCGCCGACCAGAGGCGCGGGCCGGGGGGACGGACCGCGGTTGTAGGCGTATACGTCCTCCCAATACTCTTCATCGGGCGGGGCGAAGATTATGCCTTGTTCAGGGAGCTGCAAACCGGTGAAACGAATCACGCGGCAGTCCAGACCGGACCACGCCGGCACATGGCCCGGCGGAATATCGGCGACCCAGCGTGGGCCGGCTGGGTCTGCGACTTGCGGCGCGGGCAGGTGGTTCTGGTCGAATACGCGGAACCAGAGCACGCTCTGGGCGGCCGCAGTCTTGCGCGCGATCCGGCCGTCGATGTAGACGTCGCCATCCACGATTTCAACAGTCTCGCCGGGTAGGCCGACCAGCCGCTTGATGTAACTCTCGTTCGGATCGGCCGGATTACGAAAGACGATCACGTCCCAGCGGTGTGGCCCGAACATCCTGCCCAGCGCGTAAGGCCACTTGTGAACGAGAATGCGGTCGCCGGCTTTCTCTGGAACGTCGGCGGCCCGTAGCGGCGTGCGCAAGTGGCAATTCGGGCAGAGTACGTCGTGCGCGGGTTCAAAATCGAATTCGCAGCCGCAGGCCGGGCAGGTCCGCGTGGCGTGCGCCCCGAGCAGAGAGTGGGCCATGGATTTGGTGGGAATGATGAATGCTTCCACCAGGAAGGCCCGGAAGACGAACGCGAGCAGCAGGGCCGTCAAGACGGTCTGGAGGGTCTCGACGACACGGGTGGCCTGCGAGGACGGGCACGCGGTGGGTGCGGGCACCGTCCGGACTATAGGGTTGTTTTCCGGGGGCAAGCTGTTCAATAGCAGACCTGCAAGGCCATGGACCTCGGCGATGTCAGCGTATCCAACGGATGCGGCCGGGCGTTGGCAATATATTTAGATGCCGCAAAGCTCCACTCATATATCGGTCGGGCAGGAGCTGCGCCATTCCTGGCCAGTACACGAGGAAGGCCGGCCCAATAAGCTGGTCACCGGGCACCGTGCCCCGCTGATAGTCGGGATTCACATACGAGGCCAACAGCGGCTCGTCCGGGCTGGAGACGAACGAATACCTGGAATCCTGGCTGTACGGACTATTGTCGCCCAGCATGAAGTAATCGTTCGGCCCCAACGTGATCGGGTGCCGCTGTGTGCCGTAGCCTGCGGTGCCCGTTCCCAAATCGCTGGTGTAATAGACGTCGCGCTCGATGAGCAAATGCGCCAAATGGACCGGCCCTCCGCCGGCAGTGATCAGCAATTGGGGCGACATCGCGGTCTCGCTGTGCGCGCGGGCCTGTTCGGCGTCGACATGGTACTGCTCGGGCGTGGATTGCAGGGTAACCTTGCCGTCCACCTGTAGGCTGACCGTGTAATCCACGCTGGCGAGTGCGAATACTAACGGCCGCCCGGGGTGCTCCAGACGCGCCTCCCCCCATGATTCCCGTACGCCCCTCTTGCCGACGTGCTCCAGCGTCAATCGGCCGTTGGCGTAGATGCGGCCGAAGAAACTGTCGCCGTTCTTAGTAGTGCTCAACTCAACAAAGGTCTCCGGCGACGCATCGGAATCGAAATTCACGCGGCAACTCAAGCGCACATCGGAGACGATGTGCGGTTCCACCGGCCGGAGGTTGCCCCGACTGTCCCGGGCGGCGGGCCGGTCATAGCCGTAGACGTCGGTGATGAGGCCGGGGTTCATAGTGGCCCCGGCCTCAGTCACGAACATGATCCGTCCTTCCTCGCCGGGCTCGCCATTAAAGCTGGGAAAGCGCGTGTCCAAACCCTGCCAGCCGCCGCTGTTGCCAACCGTGATCCAACGCGGATGGTAGCGCCTGTCCTGGGAGGGCCCCGCGGGGGGGAAGTCATGGTTGTAGAACGAGAACCAGAGCGCCTCCTGGACCTCGGGCGGCTTATTGGCGATGGCCGGCTCGCCGCCGGGCGGTGCGACCCAAATATCGCCATCGATGATTTCGATTTGTTCGCCGGGCATGCCGATCAGGCGCTTGATGTAGTTGGTTGTCAGATCGCTGGGTACCTTGAAGACGACCACGTCCCAGCGCCGCGGCGCGTATCGCCCGCCCAAGTCGTAGGCCCAGCCGTGGACCATAATTCGATCGCCGCCGCGCGCGTGCAGCGGACTGTCAATCGAGCCATCGATCCGCAGAATGGGGGAACGATAGCGCGGCAGCAACGTGGGAGAGTCGGTGAATTCCTGCCAGCCGCAATTCGGGCAGCGGATAATGGGGATTTCTCGATGAGGGGGCGGCGAAATTCCGATCGGGTACTCGAATCCGCAGTTGGGACAGGTATGAATCGCGTGAGCGCCGTAGAGCGTTTCCGCCATCGAACCCGTAGGGATCACAAAAAGCGGTAGAAAAAAGCTCTTTAGGACGAGGAGATAGATGAAAAAGCCCACGAAGGAGGCGATCTGCTGGACCGCCGGTTCCTTGGCGGAATCGCGAGGTTTGGCGGCTTTCGGTCGATTCTGTCCCATGCCCGGGCTACGATTTCACCCAAAATACGAAAGTGGCCAGACTAGCCGAGCGTGCTGAACGGGTCAAACCCGCGGGTGGGGCGGCAACTCATTCGCGGACCTCGGCTTGCGGGGCTTCCTGGCGGTCGCGGGCTTCGATGAGCGAAACGAAGACATCTTCCAGAGAGGGCGCGATGCGTGTGACGCGCGTGGCCTCGAAAGCGTGCGCCGCTAACGCACTTTGCACAGCCTGCACCGCCGCCGGGCCCTTCGTGGCCACCACGTGTAAACCCTTTCCGAACAGGGCCGCTTCCCTGACGCCGGGCACCTGTTCGAGAATGGCCAGCGCATCCTGCGGGCGATCGCACTCGACTTCCAGCACGTCTTCGCCGTGGAGCTGCGTTTTGAGCCGCTCGGGCGTGTCAGTAGCGATCAACTCGCCGCGGTAGACCAGGCCGATGCGGTCACAGTATTCCGCCTCGTCCATGTAGTGCGTGGTGACGAAGACGGTTACGCCGCCGGCCGCCATGCCGTAGATCAGATCCCAGAACCGACGGCGGCTGATGGGGTCGACGCCGGCGGTCGGTTCGTCGAGGAAGACGACCGGCGGCTCGTGCAGAATTGCGCAACCCAGGGCCAACCGCTGCTTCCAGCCGCCGGAGAGAATCGCGGTTCGCGAGCGCCGGTGTTCCTGCAAGCCGGCCATTTCGATGACCCATTCCTTGCGCTCGCGGCGGCGGGCCCGGGAGAGGCCGTAGATTCCGGCGTAGAAGTCGATGTTCTCCGCGACCGTCAGATCCTCATAGAGCGAGAAGCGCTGGCTCATGTAGCCGATACGGGCCTTGATGCGTTCCGGCTCGGTGAGCATGTCCAAGCCGGCAACGGTGCCCGAGCCGGCGGTGGGGGTGAGAATGCCGCAGAGCATGCGGATGGTGGTCGATTTGCCGGCCCCGTTCGGGCCGAGGAGCCCGAAGATCTGCCCGGCGGCCACTTCGAAACTTACGTTGTGCACGGCGACGAAATCGCCGAAGCGTTTTTCGAGGTTGCGTACCACGACGGCGGGAGGGGGCGGCGAAACGGGAGAATGGGTGATCAAAGCGCGACTCAACTTCTGCGGTGATTGTAACCAAGCCCGCCGTCCTGCCCACCGTGCCTGCTACACCGTGCCGGCCAATAAGACGGCCGCCCAGCAAGCGATGGCTTCGCCTCGGCCGACGGCGTCCAAGCCTTCGTTGGTGGTCGCTTTGACGCCCACTGCGTCGGGGGGCAGGCTCAAGAGTTCGCTGAGGGAGTGCCGAATATCCGCTTTCAGTGGTCCGAGGCGCGGTTCTTGAGCGTGAATGATGATGTCGGCGTTGACGATTCGGAAGTTCGCGGCGGCGATTCGCGCCCGCACGTCGGCCAGGAAAAGCCGGCTGTCCGCGCCGGCCCACTTCGGATCGCTGTCTGGAAACAGCTCGCCAATGTCTCCCAGGCCGGCGGCGCCCAGTAGCGCATCGCATAGGGCATGCAGCACGACGTCGGCATCGCTGTGGCCGCGCAGGCCGCGCTCATGTGGTATGCGAACGCCCCCCAGCACGAGCGGGCGGCCGTGGGTCAGGCGATGCAGGTCGTAGCCGATGCCGGTTCGGAAGTTGAGAGCGCTTGTCAATTCTGGATCCTCGTGAAGTTGACAATGGCCGAGCCATGATACAGCGCGGAGAAGCCGGCACCAGAACGGGCCCGTGCGCATTTCCGGGCAGACCCACAGCAGAAGAGCGGAATAGCGAGTTGCAGCGCCGCAGGGCGGATCGAGTATAATTCGGCGGGAGATCGATCGAAGTGCGCCTGGGCCGCCGTCCACAAAAGCTGACCAGCTATCGACCGATGCTGGAGCGTCGGGGCGACGTTGAACTCAACGCTTACGCGCGGCACTGGCGCCGTAACGTGGCGGGCGTGCTGCTGGGCCTGGTGCTGATCGGCGGTGCAGCGTGGCTGTATCATGCGCTCAGCTCTCAAGACCGCGTGGCCCCGCAGCCGCGCGTTTACGCTGACAAACTGCGCTGCGGGCAATGCGGCCACGAGCACCTGGTTCAGCTCAGCACGCGTGACAAATTCCCGCTCACGTGCCCGAAGTGCAAGGTTCACGATTGCTGGAAGGTTTGGCGCTGCTCCGAGTGCGGAGAAGAATTCGTCCTTAAGCTGGGGCGCGAGGACCGGGAAACAGCCGCGACCATCCTGCGCTGTCCTAAATGCGGCAGCATGTCAGTCGGTTCGGCGGCTCGCCCGCCGGCTCCTGCGCCGGCCGCGCAGCCCTGACAAATGAGGCGGCAGTTGCGTGCGCGGCGCACGGGTGCGGCCGGCGAAAGAGGCGCCAGATCATTTGACTAAAATAGTGCCGTTTCCTAGCATCAGGCGGCCGCCACCGCCCGCGGTGGCCGACTGGAGCCAGAATCCACGGGGCGGACGGAACGTACCACAGGTGCAGGCGGCAGCCTGAGACACGACACGGAGGCGTACGATGGCCAAGCGCGACGAGATATTGACGATCGTCGACCGGCATCTGGACAGCGAGTCGTTCCGCCAGCAGCACTGGGAGGGAACGTTCTGGGAGTACCTGGACATGGTGCTGGCCAATCCGCGCATCGCGCGCAACGCGTTCCAGCGCATTTACGACATGATCCTGTACTCCGGCACGCAGCGCTACACGAGCATGAAGCAGGAGTACGTGCACTACAAGTTCTTCGACGATCCGTTCGACAACGGGGCGGATGCAGTGTACGGGCTGGACGGGGCGCTGATGCGGCTGGTCGACTGCTTCAAGTCGGCCGCCCAGGGCTACGGGACCGACCGCCGCATCCTGCTGCTGCACGGGCCGGTGGGTTCGAGCAAGAGCACCATCGTGCGTCTGCTGAAGAAGGGCTTGGAGCACTATTCGCGGCTGGATGAGGGGGCGCTTTACAGCTTCGCGTGGAAGGGCATCGGCGACGTCAACGAGGCCGAGGTTGCGACGTGCCCCATGCACGAGGAACCGCTGAAGCTGATTCCGCGTCGCGCGCGGCGGGACATATTGGCCAAGCTGAACGCCGACCTGCCGGAAGATCGCCAGGTGCGTGTGGACGGCGACCTGGACCCGTTCTGCCGCAAGACGTTCGAAGATCTGCTGATTCGCTATAAAGGCGATTGGCGCGCGGTGATGGATCACGTGGTCGTGCGGCGTGTTGTGCTGGCGGAGAAAGACCGCGTCGGCATCGGCACGTTCCAGCCCAAGGACGAGAAAAACCAGGATTCCACCGAGCTGACCGGCGACATCAACTATCGGAAGATCGCCCTCTACGGCTCGGACTCGGACCCGCGGGCGTTCAATTTTGACGGCGAATTGAACATCTCGAACCGCGGTATCTGCGAGTTCATCGAAATTCTAAAGCTCGACGTGGCGTTCCTGTACGATCTGCTGGGGGCGACGCAAGAGCACACGATCAAGCCCAAGAAGTTCGCCCAGACCGACATCGATGAGGTCATCATCGGCCACACGAACGAGCCGGAGTACAAAAAGCTTCAATCAAACGAGCTAATGGAGGCGTTCCGCGACCGCACCATCAAGATAGATATTCCTTATAACATCCGGCTGACGGACGAGATCAAGATTTACGGTAAGGACTTCGGCCGCGACAAGGTCAAGGGTATTCACATCGCCCCGCACACGGTGGAGATGGCGGCCATGTGGGCGGTCCTGACACGGCTGGAAGAGCCCAAGAAGGCCGGCCTGAGTCTGCTGCAGAAGCTCAAGCTGTACGATGGCAAGAGCATTCCGGGCTTCACCGAGGATTCGATCCGCGAGTTGCGTGAAGAGGCGCACCGTGAAGGCATGCAGGGCATCAGCCCGCGTTACATTCAGGACAAGATTTCCAATGCGCTCGTGAGCGAGCAGGCCCAGGAGGACCGGGCCATCAACCCGTTCATGGTTATGAACGAGCTCGAGAACGGGCTGTCGCACCACTCGCTGATCAGTGATGAGGAGCTGAAGAAGCGTTACAAGGAGTTGCTGGCGGTCGTTCGCGAGGAATACGAGGACATCCTCAAGACCGAGGTGCAGCGGGCCATCTCGGCCGACGAGGATGCCATCGCCCGGCTGTGTACGAACTACATTGAGAACGTGCGCGCGTACACGCAGCACGAGCGGGTGCGCAACAAGTACACCGGGCGCGACGAGGAGCCGGATGAGCGGCTGATGCGCTCAATCGAAGAGAAGATTGACATTCCCGAAAGCCGCAAGGACGACTTCCGCCAGGAGATCATGAACTACATCGGCGCTTTGGCGCTGGACGGCAAGAAGTTCGAATATCACACGAACGCGCGGCTGCACAAGGCGCTGGAGTTGAAGCTGTTCGAGGATTCGCGCGACTCGATCAAACTCAAGAACGTGGTTTCGGGCGTAGTCGACGATGAGACCCAGGCCAAGATCGACGTGGTCAAGCAGCGGCTGATCAAGTTTTTCGGCTACAACGAGACGAGTGCGACGGACGTGCTAAACTACGTGGCGAGCATTTTTGCGCGTGGTGACGCCAAGCAGCGCGACTGAAAAGTGACAAGGTGATAAGGCGGTAAAGGTGGCCGCGCCGGCACACCCTTATCAGCCGTATCACTTCATCACCCAGAGGCGGCGGTGAAGATACAGAAGGACCATCAGCGGTTCCGCCAGATTGTCAAGGGGAAGATCCGCGCCGATCTGCGCCGTTTTCTTACCCGCGGCGAGCTGATCGGCAAAGAGGGCAAACACCTCGTCAGCATTCCCGTGCGCGGGATTGATTTGCCGCACTTTCGCTATGGCGACAACAACGACAGCGGCGTCGGGCAGGGCGAGGGGCAGCCGGGGCAGGCCGTTGATGGGGACGACAGCGGGATCGGACCCGGCGGCACGGATCCCGGGCGGCACATCCTTGAAGTCGATGTAAGTCTGGACGAACTGGCGGACATTCTGGGCGAGGAACTGCAACTGCCGCGCATTCAGCCCAAGGGCCGGCGCAACATTACGGCGGTCAAGGATCGCTATAGCAGCGTGCGGCAGTCGGGGCCGGAGTCTTTGCGGCATTTCAAGCGCACCTTCCGGCGCGCCCTGCGGCGCATGATCATGACCGGCATGTACGATCCGCACAAACCGGCCATCGTGTTTGAGCGGGCGGACAAGGTGTACCGGAGCTGGAAACCGGTGCGCAAGCCGGACTCGAACGCGCTGATTGTCTACATGATGGACATCTCCGGCTCGATGGGGCACGAGCAAAAGGAGTTGGTGCGGCTGGAGGCGTTCTGGATCGACGCCTGGCTGCGGCGGAACTACGACGGGATCGAAAGCCGGTACATCGTGCACGACGTGCAGGCCGGCGAGGTCGATCGCGAGACTTTCTTCCACATTCGTGAGGACGGCGGGACCAAAATCTCCAGTGCGTTCAAGTTCTGCCGCGACATGCTGGACAAGCACTACAACACGGATGAGTGGAATATCTACCTGTTCCACTTCTCAGACGGCGACAACTCGTCCGAGGCGGACTCGCGCGAATGCTGCAAGATTCTGCAGGATTCGCTGCTGCCGCGGGCGAACCAGTTCGGTTATTGCCAGGTTGCCAGCGCGTACGGCAGCGGAGCGTTCATCAACACGCTACGCGACCAACTCGGGCATGCCGAGAACGTCGTCACCTCGCGTGTGAACACGAAGGACGACATCTATGACAGCATCAAAGAATTCTTCAAGAAGGGCCGGTAAGAAGGGGCGGTAGCAGAGCCGGGGCGTGCCGCCCCGGAATGACGCCAAGTGCAAAACGAATGCTGCGGGGGGCGTCTTGGACGCGCGATTCTCAGGCGCGCGGGGCAGCTCGCATGACTTGAATGTAATCAAGTTGTAAGTCGTTCGTAAGCTGTAATCTCTGAAATTTAATGGCAAGCCTGAAAGGACGTATGCTCCGTGCTATCCTCTTTAATGGATGTTTACGTGACGAGTCGTTCAGTGGCCCCACGTGTGAGGAAAGCAGGAAGTTGCAGGCCATCAACGATAGTTTTCGCCACGTGCGATTCACCGGGCGAACGGCGGAGCGACCACCTATGAAGCTCCAGTCGCCGAGGCGGCAGCACCCGGCCCCGGAGGACACCATTGCCGCAGAAGATCTGGGGTTTCTGACAGATTTATTCGGGCAAGCCGGTCTTGAGCTGCGAGGCTATCGGCTATCGCCGCTGCAAAGGCGGATAAGCGCCTGCTGCCGGGCGTTACAGGTGGCAAGCGTAACGGAGGCCCGGGCGTTATTGAGCCGCGCGCCGCACATGGTTCCCCGCGCTCTGGACGCGGTGGTGCTGGGCGTGTCGGAGTTCTTCCGCGACCCGGCCGTATTTGAGGAACTCCGGGCGCGCGTCCTTCCGGAGCTGGCAGCGGGCAGGAGGCCCTTGCGTGTGATGAGCATCGGGTGTGCGGACGGGCGCGAGCTGTACTCGGTCGCGATCTTATTGGCCGACAACAACCTTCTTGACGATTGCAGCTTGTTGGGGATCGATTGCCGCCCCGAGGCGATCGCTCAAGCCCAAGCCGGCCTATTCGGTCTCGCGGCCTTGGACCGCGTGCCAGACGAGTTGCGGGAGCGCTACTTTGTCGGGCGGGGTTTGTTGTTTGAAATCAGTTCCGCGATACGCGGGCGGACGACCTGGAGCGTGGGCGACTTGTTCAAGCTGCCCCCGCCGCCCGCGTGCGACCTGATATTGTTCAGAAATGTGAGCATCTACCTGGAGCCAAATGCGGCGGCGGAAGCGTGGCGTTGCATCCTGCCGCTGGTCCGTCCGGGCGGTGCGGTCGTGCTGGGAAAGGCCGAACGTCCGCCCAAATCAAGCGGGCTGACTAAGATCGGCTCTGGCATTTACGGACGTCTGTCAGGAGACTCGAATTGACCGCTCGCGCTGACACGGCGGCCCGGAAGCCCCCAGCGCTTCTGCCAAGCCTGCTTGTATGTGCGGCCTTGGTGGCGGGCATAGTCTGCCTGCGGCTGTTGGTGCCGCCGGATCGCCCGCTGGCCATTGCTTACGGTCTGCCGCTGTTAATCTGTCTTTGGCTGCGTCGCCGCTGGGTACTGTGGGGCATGGCCGGCGCGCTTTTGTTGGCCGCTTTGGGAAAAACATTCTTCCACCTGGACACGACGGAGCCGCTGCTTCAGTTCGGCATGCGCGCCGCAAGTATCCTCACGCTGGCCGGCGTGATACACGTGGTAATCAGCCTGCGCGAGCGGTTGGAAGCGCGCAGCGCGGAGTTGGAGCGCTCCAACGCCGAATTGGAGCGCAGTAACGAGGAGTTGCGCGCCCGGGAGGAGGAAATCGCGCAGCAGAATGAGGAACTGCAATCGCAGACTGAGGAGCTGGAGCAGCAGAGCGAGGAGTTGCGCTCGCAGACCGAGGAACTGCAGCGAGCCAACGAGGAGCTGACGCGCCGCGAAAAAGTCTTGCAGAACCTGGTCGAGGTGGCGCGCTCCTTTTCCGGAGAAGGTCTGCCACTTTCGGAAGCCTGTCGCTTGGCCTTGCCGCTGGTGGGGCCGCCGGCCGCGGCCGTCGCCATCCTGGAGCGCGGCCCGGAAGGCCAGGTTGTAATCCGCGGGCATTACGGTTTTGGACGGGCCGGTCCGCAGCGGGCCGGCTGGGATTTCGAGGATTCGTTCGCCGCTTTGATAATGGAGCGGAATGAAACCGGGTACCTCGAGGACTTCGCGCAACGTTCGGATTTGAGTCTCACGCAGCGGGCCGAGGGTGAGCCGTTCTGCTCCATCCTGGCCACCCCGCTACGCCTGCACGGCAAGCCCATCGGCGTGGTCGAGGTGCTGGCGGCGCAACCCTGCCAGTGGACGGTCGAGCAGTTTCGGCTAGTCGAGTGGGTGGCGGCCGAATGTTCGCTGCTGATCGAGACATTGCGATTGCAGGGCGAGCTTGAGGCGCGGCGGCGTGAGGCCGAGGAGGCCTCGCTCCGCAAGACGCGGTTCCTGGCGGCGGTTTCACACGACATTCGCACGCCGGTCAACGCTATCACGCTGATGGCCGAGCTGCTGACGCGTTCGGTGGCCGACCCGCACCGCAACGAGGACCTGGCGGAGTTGGCGGCGGATCTGAAGGCCAACGCCCGCGGACTGGTGGAACTTGTCTCGGACGTGTTGGATATTGCGCGTTTCGACAGCGGGCGGCTCGAACTGGAAATCAGCGAATTCCCGTTGTTGCCCCTGCTCCAGGGCGAAATGCGGCGCCTCTCGCCGGTGGCGGAGGCCAAGGGTTTGCGGCTGCACATTGAGCCGCTGCAAAGCGACGTGCGGCTGCGCACCGACCGGGTGAAGCTGACGCGCGTGCTGAACAATCTGATTGGCAACGCCATCAAGTTCACCGAAGAGGGCGAGGTCCGCATTTGTCCTGAGCCCGTGAACGGCGGCTTGCATATCCACGTTTCTGATACGGGCGTCGGCATACCGGCGGAACATTTGCCGCGCATCTTCGACGAGTTCTTCCAGTTGAAGAACCCGGCGCGTGACCGCAGCAAGGGCACCGGTCTCGGGCTGGCGATCTGCCGCCGATTGGTGGAGGCGATCGGCGCCGAGTTGACGGTCGACAGCATTCTGGGCGCGGGGAGCACGTTCACCTTGAGATTGCCGGCGGCCTTGGTCGTCGGAGAGGCGAACCGCGCCGGCGCCGAGCCCCTGGCAGCGCACACGCCGGCCGCTACGGCGCGCCTGGAAGGCATGCGCGTGCTGCTGGTCGAGGATCACGATACGACGCGCCGCGCGACGGCCCGCCTGCTGGCGGCCGAGGGGGCGGTGGTCAGCCAAGCGCCGACCGGGCGGCTGGGCCTGGAAGCTCTCGAACACGAAGACCCGGAGGTGCTGCTGCTGGATTTGATGCTGCCCGATATCGATGGGCGCGAGATCTTGCGAACGTTGGCGGCGGGCCGGCCGCCGAGCTTGCGATGCGCCTTTGTCATAACGGGCGATGCACGTGAAAGTCGCCGCACGGAAGCCCTGCAACTGGGCGCGGACGGCCTGTTCACCAAGCCGTTGAATCTGGAGTCGCTCGTTGGGGAATTGTTGCGGCGCAGATCCATTGGCCCGGACGGGCGGCAGATGGCGCGCCGTTCAGCCATATGACTCCGGCACGTCATTCGCTGGCGCCAGAGTGATAAAGTGATAGAGTGATAAAGGGGGTCCGCAGTTGATCCTTTATCACCCTATCACTTTATCACCCTATCACCTGCTTTGGATCACCTGCCCTGATCTGTCAAGCGTATCACACGCCTAGCGGCAGCGGTTCGCAGGGCGGCGGATCGGCCGGGGGTGGGCAGTAGCTTTTCCACTCCGGTGCCGGCTCCGGCATGTGCATCGGAATCAATTCCCCATGGACCGGCGGCAGCTCGCCCATCTGGCGGCACAATGTCGTGGCGTCGTGGTCGCAGGCCAAACATTGGCGGCTCAGCTTGCCGTCGCTGGCCATGACCGTCCAGGGCGGCGTGACTACCGCGCTGGCGGGCAGGAACATCCAATTCACTATGTGCCGGCCCAGGCCGTAAGGCGCGGCCACGAAGTCCTCCCAGCCCAGGCGGTACACGTTGCGCGGATTGGTGCAGTCGGTTCGGCCGGCGCCCTTGTCGACGAACGGGTCCTCAAAGTACAGGGGCCAGTGTGTGACGATGCCGCTCGCGGGACCGTAGGTCAGCGGGGGCCACTCGTCGCGGATCTCGAGCGGGGCGGGCGGATAATTATCTTTTACGTCCTGGGCGGTCGGCGTGTTGTAATTGGCACACACGGCCGGGCCGGTTTCGCGGAACTGGTTGGGAATGTGGCAGCAGCCGGCCAGCGGTAGGACGACGAGCAGGGGCGCGAGCGCCAGTGATGCTTTAACGCTATTCTTCCACGGCGTAGTCGAGCGCATAGTTGGTCGGCTCCTTTGTGATCACTACATTGTGCGGGTGGGACTCGGTCACGCCGGCCGCCGTGACCCGCACGAAGCGCCCCTTCTGGCGCAGCTCTTCGATGTTTTGCACGCCGCAGTAGCCCATGCCCTGCCGCAGGCCGCCGACTAGCTGAGTGACGTACTCGCTAAGCGTGCCGCGGTAAGGAACGCGCCCTTCGACGCCTTCGGGCACCATTTTCTTCGGCTGGTCGGCCGACTGGCCATACCGGTCCGCGCTGCCGGCCAGCATGGCAGCCACCGAGCCCATGCCGCGGTATTCCTTGAACCGGCGGCCTTTCCAGAGCACAAGCTGGCCGGGCGACTCTTCCAACCCGGCGAACAATGAGCCGATCATAACGCTGTGCGCCCCGGCTGCCAGGGCCTTGGTCACGTCGCCGCTGAAGCGAATTCCGCCATCGGCGATGACCGGGACCGTAGCGGCCCGGGCCACGTCCATGATGGCGGTGATTTGCGGAATTCCGGCGCCGGCCACGACACGCGTCGTGCAGATCGCGCCCGGTCCGATGCCGACCTTGACGGCGTCGGCACCGGCCTCGATCAGGTCCTTCGCGGCCTCGGCCGTGGCGATGTTTCCGGCGATGATTTGAATTTCGTAGCTCTTTCGCAGCTTTTTGATCGTGTCGATCACGGCATCGCTGTGGCCGTGAGCGGTATCGACGCAAATGACGTCCACGTCCGCCTTGATTAGCTGCTCGGCACGTTCGTAATCGTGCACGCCGATCGCGGCCCCGACGCGCAAGCGGCCGCGGTGATCCTTGCAGCTATGCGGATATTCGCGGGAGCGTTCGATATCGCGCATCGTGATGAGGCCGGCCAAGCGCCCCTGATCGTCCACCAAGAGGAGTTTTTCGACCTTGGCGCGTTTGAGCAGGGCTTCGGCGTCGTCGAGCATGGTATGCGGCGGGGCCTGGACCAGGTTTTTGCTGGTCATGACCTCTTCGACGCGCTTGTCGGGCGATTCGAGATATTTCAGGTCGCGGCGGGTGACAATGCCGGCCAACTTTCCGTCCGGCAGAGTTATCGGGATGCCGCTCACGTTGTGCAGCCGCATGACCTCTTTCGCCCGTTGCACGGTATCAGTGGGCCGCAACGTCACCGGGTCGAGAATCACGCCGCTTTCCGAGCGCTTCACTTTGACCACTTCGCGAGCCTGCGCTTCGATCGGCAGGTTGCGGTGAATGATGCCGATGCCACCCTCCTGAGCCAGCGCGATGGCCAGGTTGCTCTCGGTCACCGTGTCCATGGGAGCGCTGATCAGGGGAATGTTGATCGTGATGCCCCTCGTCAGCTTGGTTGCGACCTCAATCTCACGCGGATGCTTTGAGGCCCGAGCGGGAACAAGCAAGACATCATCGAAAGTGAAAGCGTCGCCGACGATCTTGGAAGCGATTAGTTCCGCCATGTGCAAGATGATAATTAGCGCACATCGGCCGTCAAGGTTCACCACGAGACGGCTGGCCGAGCCGTCGCCCGGCGTGGTTTTCGTCCCGGCCGGCGGATGCGTGGGGCCGCGTTGACCCGGAGAAGGCGAGCATGTTCGCCGAGCCGGAGACGGCGAGCATGGTCAAGGTCCGCGGGCCGGCCAGGGCGGCGCCATGTTCGTGTTTCGCCGGCGGTGTTCGTTGCGGCGGGGGACGGGGCGCCGGGGTCGCTTAACGAAGCAGTTCCCCCGCGCCGGTATTCCCCAAGGCGGAGCGATCATGCCAATGAGCCGACGATCGCGGTCCATCGGCGCGCTATGCAAGGAAACGAGTCATCGGCCGGTGACGATTCAACTCCGCCGGTTCGGAGTTGCGGCGCGCCGTCTACGCATACAGTCAGGGTGCGCGCTATATGCCGGGTCGCTGGCTACTCAGAATGAGCTTCAGCTTGCGCAATTCAGGCAAGCACATGCAGAAGGAGCCAGTTCAATCCCTACAGCAAACACCAATGGTGGCCGATGTAATTATGATGCCGATCACATGGCGGTGCTGAATGTTCGCCGCCGCGGCTGCTGCTGACGGAAATCCGTCGCGTTTTGTTCAAGATTTCTCCAAAACTGGTCGGATATGCTCTTGTCAGCCGCTTGAGAATGAGTATGTTTTCGACTCAGGTATTGGATAAGTATGCGCGCAAGCGCGCTGGCGCGGTCCTAACATAGCCCGGTCGCAACGGAATTCCGATTCGGGCCACGTTGGTCTTCTGAACGCGCCGGTCGGCATCGAACTCAGGAGGATGTTGATGTCCGTTTTTAGAAACGGCCGCTCGCTGCGGCTACCCCTGTTGGTTCTTGTCTTGAGCTGGCCGCTGGTTGCGCAGGCTGGCAGTCCCGACGATCAGAATCGGATTTCGCAGCTCGAAGCACTGCTTAACGCTCAGCAGCAGCGCATCGCAAGCCTCGAGCAACAGGTGGCCACCGCACAGGCCAGCGACGACGAGCGGCGCCTGGGCCTGATGCGCCAACAAATCCGCGAAATCCTGTCGGAGCAGGAGTTTCGGGAAAGCCTGATGCCCACGGTCGCTCAGGCGGGCTACGACAATGGCTTCTTCATCCGCTCCAGCGACGACAAGTTTCTGATGAAGTTGCACGGTCGTACGCAGTTCCGTTGGACGTATTACAACCAGGAGCGTCGCAATCACTACCTGTTGCCGCGCTATGAGCGTGATGATCGTACCGGCTTCGACCTGCGGCGCATCCGCTTCGGCGTTGATGGCCATATTTACTCGCGCGATCTCACGTACTTGATGGAGTTTCAGTGGGATTCCGCGAGCGCGTATCAGGGCCGGCTGCAGTACATCTGGACGAATTACCGCTTCGTCGACGAGTTCCAGATGAAGTTCGGCCTCTTCCAGGCGGCGGGAACGCGGGCCGGGTTCCACTCCAGCTCCAACATGCAGTTCCCTGAGTATCCCACGAACGAGGCGGTCTTCGGCACCGGCACCGCTATCGGTGTCCGCTTCTGGGGCCAGGCGTTCAACAAGCGCCTGGAATACTTCTTGGACGTTGTCAACTCGCTGGCCACTACGAGCAACCAGGTAATCGGGCCCGATCCGACGCAGCTCGACGGCAACCCGGCGATCCTGTTCCGCACCGTCTGGCATGCGTTGGGTGAGAATCCGCCCAACGACTTCGCCAGTTGGGGCGACCTCGAGTATCACGAGTGTCCGGCGCTCGATATCGGTTTCCACTACGTCTTCGACGACAACTACGGCGATAACCCGTCCCGGCGAATTATTTTCAACCGCAGAAGTCTGCTTCCCGGCGGCTTCGGTGTGACCAGGTCGCAGGGCATCCAGACCAATCAATTCGGGCTGGACAGCGCATTTAAGCTGCGCGGGTTCTCAATCGCCGGCGAGTACGACGTAATGGTTCTCGACCCGCGCCGTGCCGGCCGCACCCCCTTCACGCCGCTATGGCTGCTGACCGGGGAAGATGCGACCACCACGATAAACGGCGGCTACGTGCAGGCCGGTTACTTCCTGCCCATCCCGGGGCTGGAGCGCAAGCTTGAAGTCGTCGCCCGCCTCGGCGGCTTGCAGACCAATGCCGGCGGCAGCGAAGGCACCTGGTATTACCAGGGCGGCGTGAACTACTACATCGAGGGGAACAAGGTGAAGTTGCAGGCGGACGTCGAGAAGATTTCGGAAGTGCCACTCTCCTCAAATAGCTGGTTGGCAAACACGAATGACGACGCCCTTATCTTCCGCGTGCAGTTACAGGTGGCGTTTTAGGCGCGCGGGCGACCGCTAAAGAGTGAAACAAGTTTCGGAAATCGAGGCTGGCCACGAGCGGGCCTCGATTTCCTTCTTTTTTTCAGCCGCAGCGATAGTACCGCGCGGTCCATCATTTAAACCCCTGTGCCCTTCTCGTATCATGCCCGTCTATGCTCGGAGCTTATACTGGATCAAAACCCGGACGCCGAACCGCGCTGCTGATCATGGTTGCCCTGGTCCTGGCAGGGGCGCTGGCCTTGGCATGGTCGCAGGTACGCGCGACGCGCACGCTCGGCCCGCCGATCGCGGTGCCCGGCACCCCGTTGCTGGTGCGATTGCCGGCGCAATGGAAACAGGATCCGCATAAGCCGACCGCCTTCGTTCTGCCGACGCGCGGCGATTCACGCCAGCAAACCGCCGATTTCGAGCGCCGGATCAGTTTTCAGTACGAGCGAACCTCCGGATTCCGCCCCCCATTGGCATCACTGAGAGCATCGGCCGGCAAACGCACTGCGGAGCCGGCCCGTATTGGACCGTTTGCCGCGGTACAGGTGCGGCAGAAGGAACACCGGCGCTGGGGCTTCGGCGAATCCATCCTGCGGCTGGCAAGCCTGCCCAATGGGGATGTTGTCAGCGTGCTCTACCTGCCCATGAGTGCGCTGACTATGGCCGATTTGGAGCTGCTGGACGCCATCTGCAAGGCGGTGCAGTTCAATGATCCAAGTTTGACCGTAGGGTGGGCCGAGGCCTGCGGCCAGGCGGGGATCGCGCTGGCGGCCGATGAGAGCTGGCGTGCCGTATTGCCGGCGGTGCCCGAAGCGCCGGGGCTGTTTGTGGGCGGCGCGGTGCATGGGATTCCGGCTTGGTCGCTCGGTATTTTTCGCACCTGGCTGGGCACGGGGCGTGATGTCACGGGCTTGCTCAAGGACTTCGCCGCCGAGTACTGGCTGCTGAATCAAGTACAGATCACGACTCCTGACTGGAAACGCGAGGACGGCGCGTGCATCGCCCTCGTGCGGCATCCCGCTTTGACGCGCAATCGGCGGCCGATCTCAGCCGCGGCGCTCGTGGCCCAGTCGCCCGTTAAAGCGGTCCTGATATTCGTGTATAGCGACGAACAGTCCGCGGCGGCCGCGGTCGAAGCGGCTGAGCGAGCGGCGCGGACCATGCAGTTTTTGCCGGCGCCGGGTATTCCGGAGCTGGCGGCGGCCGAAGAGGCCGGGCGTGAATTCGCGGCCAAGTTAGCAAGCGCGGGAGCGGTGCCGTGGTGGGGAGAACTGCCGGTGAAGCTGAAGCTGGCAGGCGTAACGCTCCGGGGGAAGGAGTCAGTCAGCGTGGCGCGCGAGCCGCTCGGCCGCAACCCGGTGCGTGGTTACCGCGGAAGTTCGTTGGTGACGGTGGCGGGCTATGAAGAGTTGACGCGCTGGGAGGTGATGAATTCCGGCCGCTATGAGTTCAAAACGCAAGTCGAAATGGGGGACGGGCAGACCATTGAAAGTTACGAGGCGTGCGCCGGGCGCGATGAGGCGGTTAAGCGCCTCGTTGTGCTGAATGAAATGGAGCACGCCCGCGGCTCCTTTCGGCCCGGGCCGGCCTTTATCAGGCCGCCGTTCGAAGTGCTGGCTGAATCGTGGGTGGCCCGCGAGGCGGCGGGCGCGCTCTTCACCGAATTTTCCACGCTGCTGGCGGGCGGGACGCATAGCTGTCTGCTCCGGCCATTGCCGCCGAAGAACGGTTACGCGCGCGTGCTGGTTCAACGAGATTATTGGCCTGCGGGAGAAATTCTAGGGTTTGATGAGAGTGGTGAGATACAGTTTCTACGCTCAGCGATAGGGGAACTGCGGCGCGTGACCAATCGGCGGCCGTAGGCCGAGCCAGGCGGGAGCGGGGCGTCGCGCGCCGTGGGAGCTGGTACTGTGCGGATGGGAGTTTTTGGGCGGCATTTCGGGCGGCACGCCCCGGCTCTGCTCTGGCGGTTCGGTTCGTGCGCCCGATTCGGACTCGGGAGGCGGATTGAGAAGACATCTACTCGGACTTAGAATGGCCCGGCATTGTCGAGGGTGCGCGGCGTCTGGGTACAGAGGATGGAGACAGCTAACCTGAAAGCCGTTGCGCAGTCCGTGCGATTAGAGGGTGCGCTTGCTCACCCGGCCTTTGAACACCGGGTGCGCATCGCCTCCGCACGCGCCCGATTTGACGGGCGCGAGTGGGTCTATCGCAACGGTTTCGACGCGGTTCTGGCCAGGGTGCCCGGGCCGGCATGGGCAGATCCCGAGGGGCAGGGCTGGCAGCGGGTGAAGCGCAACGCGCGGCGCGAAGTCTGGCGTGCCAGGCTGAACGGGGCGGCTTACTACCTCAAGTACTACTTCGGCGACGGCTTTGCCATGCGCGTGCGGCGGTTTTTCCGCGGGTTCGCCTGCGAAGCGGAGTGGAAGGGGGGCATTTACGCGCTTCAAGCGGGTATACCGGCCGTGGCCCCGGCCGGCTATACGACTGACCTGATCAAGAACGGTGCGCGTTGCTCGCTGCTGGTGACGGAAGCCGTGGAGCCCGCTTACGCGCTGGACGAATTCTGGGAACAGGTCGCCGCGGACGATGACCTGGCGCGGTGCAGGCGTGACACGGCCCAGTTGGTGAGAGCGCTGGCACAAATGATCGCGCGGGCGCACCAGGCCGGCTTCGAGCACCTCGACATGCACGCCGCCAATATCCTGGTGCAACCGCTCGCGCCGCACCGCTACCGGCCGCTTTTCGTGGATTTGCAGAGTGCCCGGCGCGGAGTGCCGCTGAGCGACGCGGCGGTGGTACGGAACCTGGCTCAGCTCAACCAGTGGTTCCGGCGGCGAAGCAACGTGACGACGCGCTTGCGCTTCCTGCGCGCCTACCTGCGTTACCGCAACGAGTACGAGCACGCGTTCGAGCACGGCCGCCCGCTGGGACATTCGTTCCGCTCGCTGGTGCAAGCCCTGGCGCACGCCGCGGAGCGGCATGCCGAGCTTTTAGGTGCGCAACGCGACCGGCGGGCCATGCGCGAAGGCCAGTACTTCACGCGGCTGCGCGCGGGCGGGTGGCGCGGCATGGCCGTAATCCGGACGAAGCACGCCTCGGCCGACTCGCCGCTCTCACGCCTGGTGCTGACGCCGGCCTGGTGGCGTGAGCAGCTTCGCGATCCGCTGCGCTGGTTCAGGGCCGGGGAAACGGAGTCGTGCAAGGAGTCGCATTCGGCCTGGGTGCGGCGCGGGATGTTATCTTTCGAAAACCAGCCGCTGCTGCTCATTTTCAAGCGGCCACGGGCGCGAAACTGGCGGCGTCGCTTGCGGCAGCTCCTGGGGGTGTCGCGCAGCGTCCGCGGCTGGCGAATGGGCCATGCGCTGTTAAATAGGCACGTGCCCGCAGCGCGTCCGGTTGCGGTGTTGGAGCGTCGCTGGGGGCCGCTGGTACTGGACAGCATTTTAATCACCGAGGCGATTCCGGGGGCGTGCGACCTGGAAACCTGGCTGAGGCGGATGCATGCCGCCAGCAGGCCGGATGTCTGGCTGATGCGCAAACGACAGATGGCCGACCTTATGGCGCAGCATCTGCGGCGACTGCATGAGCGCGGCTTTGAGCATCGCGACTGCAAGGCAGGCAACGTGTTGGTGGCCGGTCAGCCGAAATCGAAGCTGCTTTGGATCGATATGGATGGTCTGCGGCGTGCGCGGCGCTGGTCGAAAAAAGGGGAGCTGCGTGCGCTGGCGGCGCTGCACGTGAGCTTATCGGATGTACCGGGTTTGAATCTGGCAGATCGCGTGCGCTTTCTGCGAGCGTATACGGCGCGTTTCGGGGCGGATCCGCGGGCCTGGAAGACGGTCTGGCGGCAGCTTGAACCCCTGATTGCCGCCCGAACTCGTGCCAAGGCCGCTCGACGCCTCTGGAAGCTGCAGAACTACGGCCGCGAGTAGCGACGCTGGCGCGTCTCACGCCATCAACGTGGCCTTTCAATCGCCTTTGCGAGATTTCAAGTCCACCAACGGGCAACGTCTCTTGTGACGTAAGTTTAGTTTTGACAAGCGTTTACATTCACGCCTGCGGTAGTCGCCGCTAGCTTTTTCCAGAACCCGTCTAGTATTGAGCATGCCCGCGGGATGTGGTCCGGTTCACCCGACGTGGACGGTAAGTCATTGCGCCCCGACGGCTTAGCAATGAACGTCAAAGCGCACCCTTTTTTGAAGAACGGCCGCTGTCGAGAAAGCGGCTCCAAAATGGGAGAAGCATGATGATCAAGCACGTCGTCGGCTGGATTACTGTCATGGCACTCGCCTCCACGGCTTTCGGCGGGTGGTGTGACAAATGTAACAGATGTTCGAAAAGGGTATCTTGCCCAGCACCCTGCCCGGTTAAGTGCGAGACAAGAAGTTGTCCCAAACCTTGTCCGGTGAAATTCGAGACAAAATGCGCGAAGCCTTGCCCGGTTAAGTACGAGACGGCATGCCCGCAACCATGCAAGGTCAAATGCAAGACGAAATGCCCGAAGCCCGTCGAGTACAAGTGCAAGACGGACGCCTGTGGTGTGACCACCTGTAAAGAAAAAGCGACTCTCTGCAACCTGTGCGGACTCTGCGCGCGCCGTGAGAAGACTACCGCGTGCCCGCAGCCCTGCCCGACGGCCTGTCCGGTCAGTTATCCGACAACGACCGTCAAGTACCAGACGACCTGTCCGAGCTCCGCCTGCCCCTCCGCCTACGCTACGCCGAGCGGCTCTCTGGTCGGCTATTCCCAGATGAGTTCGGTGCGGCCATCCGCTACGTACGGGCAGCCGAGCGGGTTGTCCGTGCCGCCTGCCATTCGCGATGCCGCCTTGAGCCGTCACGCGGGTTCGATCGTGGATGCGCGGCAGAGTGGGCCGGATTCGTGGAGCCTGACAGTCTCGACCGCCACGGGGCTGCGCGACCTCGAGGTTCGTAAAGACGGTCTGATCCTAAGTGACATTCAAAGTTACAAGGACGACACGATCAACAATCTGCCCGCGACCGTTCGCAGCAGCGTGAATTCGGCTTTCCCCGGCGCCATGATTCTCAACGTAGACGAAGGCGCCACAGACGGGCAGCCGGCGTTCCGCATCGAAATGCTGCAGAACGGGCAGCAGTTCTTCGCGATCGTCGCGCCGAACGGCACGATCCTCAATCAGGGCCCCCTGTCGCCCACGGGGCGCTGAGCTTAGACCCGGGAGCTTGCGGCGGGTCAAGAGCCTGCTGTTGCAGCTTCCAGGGGCGTCGTAAAGAGCCGTCGACTGTGATGAATTGATCCGGGAGCCCGCCGTCGCAGAGCAGACTACTGCGGCGGCGGGTTGACGCCCAAGGACAGGCGGCGCCGGGCGCGCTCAAAAGCCTAGCCGCACACTGCACGCCGCGGGCAGCCGAGTATGTGATCGTTCACCAGGCCGGCGGTCTGCATGATGGCATAGCAGATGGTTGAGCCGACGAACTTGAAACCGCGGCGTTTCAGTTCCTTACTCATAGCGTCCGACTCGGGCGTGGTGGCCGGCACGTCACGCCAGGTTTTCCAGCGGCCGCGAATCGGGCGGCCCTGGACGAACTGCCAGACAAAAGCGTCAAAGGTGCCGAACTCCTTTTGGGTTTCGAGGAAGCATCTGGCGTTCGTAATGGCGCTCTCTATCTTGAGCCGGTTGCGGATGATGCCGGGGTCCTTCAACAAGCGCTGCACGTCGCGCGGCGTGAAGCGCGCGACGCGCTGCGGGTCGAACCCGGCAAACGCCTTGCGATAATTCGGGCGCCGTTGCAGGATTGTCTCCCAGGACAGACCGGCTTGGGCGTTGTCGAGCAGCAGTATTTCGAACAAGCGCTGATCATCGTGTACCGGCACGCCCCACTCGTTGTCATGGTACGCGGCCATTAGATCGCTGACTTCGCCCCAACAGTAACTTGTTGCCATGCAGCGAATAATATCCCTGCCTGCGGTGCGTGTCAGCGTTGTTGCGCGATGCCTGGCCCGGCGCAGTTTCGCTTGAACGCACAAACTGACCCGGTTATCATCCATTAACTGAGGTAAAGCGGCTTTGCCCGGTGGCGCGCGGCGCCTGCCGGGCATGCTTTAGGCCATGCAGGAGCAAAGAAGCAATGCGGCCCCTTAGAAAACGCGAGCTGTCGGGTTGGTTTTGGCGATTCGCGGGGGCCGCGGCCCTGTTTGCTGCAGGCAGCGTCGATCCCGCATGGGGGCAGGTCAGCCAAAGCGAACTGACCGAGCTGCGCGCCCGCGGTGCGCGGGAAGGCTGGACCTTCACCGTCGGCGAGAATTCTGCGACGGCGCGCAGCCTGCGCGAACTCTGCGGCCTGGTCGAACCAGAGAACTGGCGCGAGGGGGCGACGTTCGATCCGTGCCGGCCGCGGCGGGCGCTGCCGACGGCGTTCGATTGGCGGACGTATGGTAGCTGCACGCCGGTGCGCAACCAGCGGAGCTGCGGCAGTTGCTGGGCCTTCGCGACGGTTGGGCCGTTGGAATGCAACATTTTGCGTCTCGACGGGCGCAGCGTGGACTTGTCGGAGCAATGGCTGGTCAGTTGTAACCGGGCGGGTTGGAGTTGTGATGGCGGCTGGTTTGCCCACGGCTACCACCTCGCCGCGCCTGATCCGTGCGGGGGCTCTGGGGCGGTGCTGGAAAGCGACTTTACCTATACCGCGCGGGACGAGCTCTGCGAATGCCCATATCCGCATGCATACCACATAGCCGGTTGGGCCTACATCGAGGACGCCCTGGAGAACCCGGCGGCCATCAAGCAAGCCATACTGGACTACGGTCCGGTATCGGTGGCGGTCCACGTGAATAGCGCGTTCCATAGTTATGTGGGGGGTATTTTTAACGATTGCCAGGGTGGCACGGTTAATCACGCGGTAGTGCTGGTCGGCTGGGATGACACTGACGGTGTCTGGATCATGCGGAACTCGTGGGGGTCCGGCTGGGGAGAAGGCGGCTACATGCGCATCGTCTACGGCTGCTCGCGCATCGGGTACGCGGCGTGCTATGTGGACTATCAGATGCGTGATTGCAATGGGAATTCGGTTCCCGACCTGTGCGATGTCCAGTGCGGCGACGGTTTTTGCGCGGGGCACGCGTGCGGCGGATCGCTTGACTGCAACCACAATCTTATACCGGACGAATGCGAATTCGACTGCAACGGCAATGGCGTACCAGATGACTGTGACATAGCCAGTGGCTTTAGCGCCGATTGCAACGAGAATGGCACTGCGGACGAATGTGAGCCCGACTGCAATGGCAACGGCGTACCGGACGACTGCGACGTGCTATCGGGAACCAGCCCCGATTGCAACCGCAACCGGATGCCGGACGAATGCGACCTGGCGTTGGGCGCGGCGGACTGCAACGGAAACGGCATCCCCGACGAATGCGATCTGTACCCGCCGGCTTACGTTGCCGCTAGTGACAACTGTAGCGATGCCGAACCCCTGTGCCCCGACGCGCTGCAGAGCGGCACGACGGCCAACGCGGCGCGCGACGGGGGCGCGAGGTGCGGCGGAGAGTCGGAAGCCGGCGACGTCTGGTATTATTACCAGCCGGTCGGCAGCGGATTCGTTGAGATAACCCTGTGCGGCTCGACGTTCGACACGGTGCTTTCGGTTCATTCCGGCTGCCCGGGTGACGTGAGCAACCAAATAGTCTGTAATGACAACTACTGCGGCCTGCAATCCAAGGTGACGCTGTACGTAACCGCGGGGCGCGAGTATTGGATTCGGGTGAGCGGCGCTGCCGGCGCCGGCGGCGATTTCAGCCTGAGGCTCATTGGACCGGCCTGCGTCTATAGCGCCGAGTGCAATGATAACGGCATCCCGGACGAATGTGAGCCGGACTGCAACGGCAACGGGCTGCCCGACGATTGCGACATTGCGGCCGAACGGAGCACCGATTTGAACGGGAACGGCACTCCGGACGAATGCGAAGCTCTAGGTGACATGAACTGTGATGGGTTTGTAAACAACTTTGACATTGACCCCTTTGTGCTGGCGCTCGTAGACCCGCCGGCGTACGCTGCTGCGTTCCCCGACTGCGGGGCCACCAATGGCGACGTCAATGCCGATGGCGCGTTGAACGTATTTGACATCGACCCATTCGTCCTGCTGCTGACGAGGCCGTAGCAATAGGGGACGGCGCATTCGGCCATTCCCTCTTCACTATTCATTAGCGGTGGCCGCGAGCCACTCCACCCACATCTTGCTGTGGGCAAAGTCGACGGTCAGTGTTCGCATGTCGCGCAACACGGGCATCCCCACCAGCGCGTCAGTCTGAATCCCCAGCATCGGACTCAATAGCGTGTCCAAAACGTCCAGCCCCAGGCCGCCATGGTCGTCAAATTTCCGCCCGGCGATTTCGAGCGTCACGCTCGGCATCATGCTGATATTCGGCTGCGCGTCGCCGCCGACCCCCATGGTGAAGGCGGCGATGCTCTTGATCCGGCGTCCTGGAAACAACTTCTCCAGCCGTGCGGGCGATAGCGCGAACACGTCCGCCCCGCTGTCCAGCAAGCCCACCAGCGGCGTACCGTTGACGACTGCCGGCGTCAGCAGCTTTCCGTCGCCTACGATGCGCAGTTGCGCCTCGCGGCCTTGGCCGGGCGCATCGCAGGCCGGCGCGACGCGCAATCGGCCGCGTTCAAAATCGAGCGTCATGCGGGACTCGGCGAATATGCCCGTCCCGAGTATGCCGTCCGCCGCGTATGCGATTGACTTGCGCAAGTCGAAAGTGCGCGTTATGACGCGCTTGCATCTCACCTCGCCGATCGTCAGTTCCTCGACCAGCGTTTGCCCCGACTGCTCCCGGCCGCCGATGCCGTGGATGGTGGCCTCGGCTATGGACTTAAGGCCCAATTCTGCTGCGACCGCCTGATCCAGCGATAGCATGATGCTCCCACCCGTGTCGACCAACATCTTGTACGGCCCACGGCCATTGATCATCACCTGGCACCCCGGCAGATTGATGAGCGGCATCACCGGCATCGCCGCCTCGCCGAAGCGTGCGATCTGGTTCAGCGGCGCGGACCCGACCACTTCGAAAAACTCTGCCAAGCCGTCCAGTTGCTCGACCAGGTAGTTCTCGGGATAGCCGTTAGCCACGTCAGCCGACTGCTCGATGCGCCGTATCAACTCCGGCAGCCCGGTCAGGCAATTCTCCGCCAGCCGCACGCTCAGGATCGCAAACAAGTCCTCGGCCGCGAGTGGAGGCAGCTCCGACAGACGCTCGGCCGCGGTGGCGGCGGCCGGCAGGTTGCCGCGAGCCGAGTCAATCTGAACCCGCGTGCGCAGGGCGACATGATCGGTGGTGTCCGGCGGAATGCGTGCGGCGAGCTCTTCCGCCGCTGCGATGTGCCCGGCGCGCCACAAGGCGCGGGCCTGCCGTCCTCGCAACTCGCTGGATTCGGGCCACTTTTCTAAGCTCTCGCGCGCCAGTTCAAGGCCCATTTGCCAATCATCCGCGCGCCAGGCGGTATCAAGCGCGCTGCAATAAGCCTTAGGCGTGCTGTCCTGACGGGCCGTTGAGACGGCGGCGGGGACCCGGGCCTTCCACGGGTTCTCGGGCTGTTGGGCGGCGACCAGAAAGAAAAAAGCCGTGCATGCCAGGCAGATGTTCATCAACTACTCCTACTCCGGTGCCCTGTGGGACCGCACGCTGGTTGCACGATCCGCCAAGTTGCACGATATCCGGCACGACCGGGTTCAGACAAGCCTCCCACCACCGCACGCGCGCCAGTCGCCACCCGATTCTGACGTCCACTCCTAACGCGGACGGCTGGCGAGCACCTCAGCTCGCCAGCCGCTTGCATGCCCTCAGAGCGCGCTCGTTTCGGGGCGGACCGTCCGTCAGACGACGCCCTGCTCCATCATCGCGTTGGCCACCTTCAGGAAGCCCGCGATGTTGGCGCCGTTCACGTAGTTGCCGGGGGTGCCGTACTGCTCGGCCGTCTTCCGACAATTCTCATGGATGGTGATCATGATGTCGTGCAGACGCTGATCCACCTCTTCCCGCGTCCAGCTCAGCCGCAGCGCGTTCTGGCTCATCTCCAAACCGCTCGTCGCCACACCACCGGCGTTGGCGGCCTTGCCGGGCCCGTACAGGACGCGGCTCTCGAGGAAAACGCCGACGCCGCCCGGAGTGGTCGGCATGTTGGCGCCTTCCGACACGCAGTAGCAGCCGTTCTTGACCAGGTGCTGCGCGTCCTCTTGGTTGATCTCATTCTGCGTCGCGCACGGCAGCGCCACGTCGCACCTGACTTCCCAGAGCGGGTTGCTGGATTTGCCGGCGTCGATGTCATAGTAGCCGGCCTTCGGGTACTTGTTTTGGTACTCGCGGATGCGACCGCGCTTGTTGTTCTTCAGTTCCAGCACGAACGCCAGCTTTTCCGCGTTCAAGCCTTCCTCGTCGACGATGTAGCCGTTCGAATCGGACAGCGTGATCGGCTTACCGCCGAGCTGCAGCACCTTCTCCGCTGCGTACTGGGCCACGTTGCCGGACCCGGAAATGACGACGCGCTTGCCCTTCATGTTCTGGCCGCGGGTCTTGAGCATTTCCTCGGCGAAGTAGACGCAGCCGTAGCCGGTGGCCTCGGGCCGGATCAGGCTGACGCCCCAGTTCACGCCCTTGCTGGTCAGCGCGCCTTCGAAGCGGCGCGTGAGCCTCTTGTAGGTGCCGAACAGGTAGCCGATCTCGCGCGGGCCGACGCCGATGTCGCCGGCCGGGATGTCCACGTACTCGCCGATGTGGCGCCAAAGTTCGCTCATGAAGCTCTGGCAGAAGCGCATCACTTCGTTGTCGCTCTTGCCCTTGGGATCGAAATCGGAGCCGCCCTTGCCGGCGCCCATGGGCAGGGTGGTTAGCGCGTTCTTGAAGATTTGCTCGAAACCGAGGAACTTGATGATGCCCAGATTGACCGAGGGGTGGAAGCGCAGGCCGCCTTTGTAGGGACCGATCGCACTGTTGAACTCGACGCGCATGCCGCGGTTGACCTGGATTTCGCCGCGGTCATCAAGCCATGGAACGCGGAACATGATCACGCGCTCGGGCTCGACGAGGCGCTCAAGGATTTTGGCCTTACGCGCAACTCGGGGTGCCGATCCAGGGCCGGCACCAGGGATTCGACAACCTCCTGGACGGCCTGGTGGAACTCCTTCTGTTCGGGGTTTTTGGCAATAACGCCCTGCATGAACTCCTGAACGAAACTCGACACTGGTGCTCTCCGTGGATGCCTGCAACCCTGAGATCACAGACTACCCCCGCCGAGGCCGGCCCCGCCCGGGTTGAGGCCTGAACCGAAGGCCGGGCCGGACCTTGCATTCTTCCTTGTGCGCACGCCGTCCGCAACTGTGCTGGCCACAGGCTTGCAACCGACATGCCGCGCTTCGCCCGGCGGGAGTCGCACGGGCTCCGTCACAGACGCGACGCAAAGCCGGCGAGCTACTATCGCCAGCTTGCGGCCGTCGGGCAGCCTTGGGGGGGCGAATCCGCCGCTGTTTGACGTTGGCGGCTGGCGTCCACAATAAGAAGGCACCGGGGCTAGAATGTCCGGATATAAGGAGCTGAGCGGCGTGCGATTTGCCAGCGTGTTTTGGCGCTGGCTGGTGGCAGGATGCGCATCAGTTAAGCCCTCAGCGGGCTCGGGGGCGCTGGTCACTTCTGGCTTGAGCCGCCAATTGCAGAATGGCGTCCTAATTTTCTCCGGTCAGCGCCGCGACGAACGGGTCGATGTCAAACACATTCACTTCACCATCGCCGTTGCAGTCGTTAGCGCACAGAATGTGGCAGGCGTAGGTGGCCGACCACTGTGCCGGACTGGTCAAGGCGAGGACGAACGGGTCGATGTCGAATACGTTCACAGCGCCGTCGCAGTTGGCATCGCCCATCGCCCCGCATACGATCTGGCACTCGTCGAGAACGCCGTCATGGTCCAGGTCGGTGTCATCGTAGAAGCACGCCGGCCCAGCCATCGAAAATTGAAAGTCACCCGCCGCAGTGCCCGCGCCGGAGACCCGAATCCAGTACGAACGCAGGTTCTGGACGTAGAGCGACACTTCCGACTGCAGGCCGCAGGAGTTGTCATTGCAGACAATCTGGTTGGCCGTGGTTCCCGGGCAGCCGCTATGCACCGACACGACCGTGTCAAAGCTCGAGCCGCACAGGCTCAACGTCAGGAAACCGCTGCCCGAGGGCCTGAAGTAATACCACACATCGGGGGAATCACCGGCGCTTCCGCAGCTCGACGCGCCGTCAGGCGTCGCGCCCAGCGTGGTCCCCCAATAGGTCCGGCCGGGGCAGACTATCAAGGCGTCGGCGCAATTGTCGGCGGGCTCGACAAAGGTGGGCGGTGCCAGCTCGCACTCATCCGGGATCATATTTTCATTACAGTCCTCACTGCCGCCGGCGGTGAGGTCGCATTCGTCCGGCACGCTGTTTTCGTTGCAGTCGCTGCTGAAACCGGTGGCGATGTCCACAGCGTCATCCCGGTTGTTGGCGTTGCAATCGGGAGCAAAAACGGCGACCACGATCTTGTTGCCGTCCATTACTACTGTCGTGGGCGTAGTGGTCCCGCCGAGCGCGTACTCCCAGTGATCAAAACACCAGCCGGGAGCGGGCTGTGCGTCCAGCTCGACGCTGGTGCCCGGGGCATACGCTTCGCCGCCCGGCAAAACCACCACTTCGCCCGCGCCATGCACCAAGACGAACAACGCGTATGGGCCGCTGCTAGGTATAACCGGAGACTGGCCCTCGTAGGGAATGTAGTTGCGCTTAGTGACGGTGACCTGCAGGTTCCCCAAGTCGGAGGCGAAGAACCAGAAGCTGGCATTGCCGGAGCTGTCAGTCTGGGCTATCTCGTAGACGTCACCCGCTTTCCACAGGCATACCGTGGCGTCGGCCACCGGGTTGCCGCCGCTGGTCACGTGCGTAGTAAAACTGGTAAAGGCGTCCAGCGGTATGGAAGCCGGATGCACGACGCTCAGCGGCGCCGGATCCGCCGTCCAAAGCGGCAATTCCGGATCGCCCAGGAGCGTTAATTCAGTGAAGATATACTGGCTATGGCTGTCGCCATCAAAGGCGTCGTTCTTGTGATCCGAGAAACAGTCGCCCAAGATGTAGTGGTTTTGATCAAAAAGCGAGCGGAAGAAGAGGCGATCGAAATGCCCGGAGGCCGCATCCGGAGAGCCCGGCACGTACCAGCCGAAGCGCGAGTTCCCGATGAAGGCCACGCCGCCGCCGCCCGGGTTGCGTACGAACGCTTCCGCGATACAGGTTTCGCTGTCGAAGTCGCAGGCCCAGCAGCCGATCGAGTACAGAATTCCTTGCCGCGCGCCATTGGTTAAATTGGCCATGGTTGAGGGAGTCAGGTAGGTGCCGTGATTGGTGCTGCCGGCTCCCATAGAGTAGGTGCTGGAGTGATCGATATGGTTCGTCAGATTGTGGCCCTGGTTCAAGAAGTTGATCGTGTCCGCGAGGTGGCCGCCGGGCTGGCTATCGTACTCGCGATGGCACGTCCAACTGTCGGACAAGTACTGAGTGCGAATCATTTGTTTGCAGTCCTCGCCTTCGGCGCTGCCCTCATGATGCAGGTCGAAGCCGAAGAGCGCGGCCCAGTTGCCAAAGTTCGCCGGCGGCGTCTTCTGGTAGACCAGGGTTTTATTAACGAAGACCGTGACGTCCGAGGACGTGCGGACGGGGGCACGTCCCACGTGGGCCTCGCAAATCCAGTCGCTATCGAAATCGGCGTAATACGTGTCGTTGGGGATGTCGTCATCAATAACGTGACGCATACCGGTGGGGATCACGTTCGTGTCCCCGCCGAGAAGGAAATAGCGAGTGCCCCAGTTTGTATACGCTTCCTGCACGAATGAACGAATCTTGGCTTGATTATTCCCGCTGTATTCTCCGCTGTTATAGATCCAAGCCGTAGTCACAATCCTGGCCGGAACACCTTTCTTGGTCTTCCAATCCGCCAGGGGCTGGAAAGCGCTGACCCATTCCTCAGCGGTAATGATTACGTACGGATAATATTCCGGGCTCAACGCGCGCGAGCCGCCGTCCAGCAGCAGCGGCGCCGCAAGCTGTACGTCTTCGGGGTTGAGCACCATTTCACCGACTTCCAGGGCGCGGGCGGCCTGCTCCGGTGCAGAGATCGCCGGGGAAAGATAGTCGCCGCAAACGTACCCCGCCGTGCCTTCGATTGTGATTTCAATCGCAGTGTTGAGCAGAAGCTGGCCGGTGGCCGGTATATACTGGACCGGGCAAACTTCTACTATCGCCATGCTCTGGCCTGCCAGGTCATTTTGTCGCACCGACCTAATCAAATTGACGGGGTACGGCTCAGTGGATGAGTAAGCGTTGGCGTCCGGCGGCACGAATGCCCCCGGTGGATCGGAGATGCGCTGTACGGGCTGGGCCGGCGCTATCGCATAGCTGCCCGGCAGGTCGACCGCCGTCACCCCGGTTGCTTTGGCGCCGGTTACGGCCATTCCCGCCGGCAGGGCGATCCGCAGCGCCGCTACGGGCAGCTTGGGCAAGCCAGGCTCGTTCAGAAAACCGGCCTCGGGCAGACGAACGATATCAAAATTGCGGTGGCGTTCGAAGACCAAAGAATTTGAATCGAAACCGGCTGTAAAGCGAACCACACAGGACGGCCCGGCCGCGTCCACGCGGACGGCTCCGGCAAACGCCTGTGGCATTTGAGCCGCCAAGCTAGCCACGATAGGGATCGCTAGCAGACGAAGAAGCGGGCAATACGCAACGCGAGATTGGCGGCGATTCGAGAGCATGCCTACAATCCACAACACGGAAGAGCCTCCTTCGGCGGTGGGCATTTCGACACTATCGGCTTGTCGAGCATGCGACCCCGCGCACTAACCAACTCCTGGGCTCGCATACGCAGCCGAAGGCCAATAAAGCGCTTGCGCTCGGGAGCGCAGCGCAACCAAGTTCTATCGAACGCATTATAATCGTCCTGCCCGTCGATGGTAACGCTTTTTGTCGTTCAATCCCGAGTGTGCAGGCCGGATTTGCGATAAGTTGAGTTGAGGGAAGGATTTAAGGTGCGCTCGCCCGGGCGGCCGGAATTTCCTTTTGGGTCTCATAACTGTAGCCAAGATATCGGTGTTCGTACGTGTCGAGACACCCTCCATCTTGACATGCTGGCAAAGACCCAATTCCGAGCTGCGTCGCAAACGCGTTGGATGTGCTGGAATTGCCGTGTTGCGGGTCGCCAAGAAGCTCGCCCTGCTTGCTCTCCCCCCCTTGGGTGGGATAACGCGCTAACCTAGAGCAGGCGCATCAACTAGTCTTGCCCGCGCCCAGCCGGCCGGTGGGAGCTGTCATGAACGGAAACCGCAGAAAGATTGTGGTGGTAACGGGGGCCTCGGCAGGCGTGGGGCGCGCGACCGTGCGCGAGTTCGCAATGCAAGGTGCGTGGATCGGATTGCTGGCGCGCGGCCGCGATGGGCTGGAGGCGGCGCGGCGCGACGTCGAGCAGCTCGGCGGACGGGCACTAGTGTTGCCCACCGACACCTCGAATTACGAGCAGGTCCAAGCCGCGGCTGACCAGGTAGAAAGGGAATTCGGCCCGATTGACTGCTGGGTCAATAACGCGATGGTCACCGTGTTCTCTCCGGTGAGCGAAATGCTGCCCGAGGAGTACCGGCGCGTCACCGAAGTCACCTACCTGGGCTACGTATACGGCACACTGGCTGCGCTCAAGCACATGCGCCCGCGTAACCGCGGCATCATCCTGCAAGTCGGCTCAGCGCTGGCGTACCGCGGCATTCCGTTGCAGTCGGCCTATTGCGCGGCCAAACACGCCGTTGAAGGCTTCTGCGACTCCCTGCAATGCGAGCTGCTGCACGACAACAGCGGCGTGCGGCTGACGATGATTCAGCTTCCAGCCATCAACACGCCGCAGTTCAACTGGGTCAAGAGCCGCATGCCGGGCAAGGCGAAGCCAGTGCCGCCCATTTATCAGCCGGAAGTGGCGGCGCGCGTCATTGTCTGGGCGGCCGGCCAGAACCGGCGCGAGGTGTACGTCGGAATTCCCACGGTAAAGGCGATCGTAGCCAACAAGGTTTCCCCGCGGCTTCTGGATCATTATCTGGCCCGCAACGGATACGCGAGTCAGCAGCGCGGCGAGGCAGACGATCCCAACCGGCCGCACAATCTCTGGGAGCCGCTGCCCGGAGATCACGGTGCCCACGGCGAGTTTGACGCGGAGGCACGGGATTTCAGTCCACAGGTGTGGCTGACGCAACACCGTGGCCGGCTGCTGATCGCGGGCGCAGCGCTTGTCGCGGCGTTTATCGGTAGTCGCTGGGTGCAAGCAGCCCGGCGAGACGCGCGAGCGCTTGAGCCGTGACTCTATGGGTTTATCACCCCGTTTGCTTCAGCAGTGTTGGCAGGGTGCCTTGCGCGTGCGGCCGGCGCAAGAAAAAACGTGCCCGAGGCTTGAGGCCAGGTTGACGATGCACGTGGACCGAGCCGGATGGGCTGCTGCCTTCCGACCCTGACCCGTTGTCCGACCGGTGCACTGCACCGGCCCAACCGTCCACCTCGGACACGATCAATGATGATACCACCGTGGCTGCCATGCTGCCAGCCGCAGGCCGAACGCGCTCGGTATCACCACGCGGGTTTGAAGGCGGGAGAACGCCGCCGTCACGGATTCGCGCGGGGGATCAGACGGTCAGATCACGGTACGCAACGTTTCCTGATCCTCAGTCCAGGCGTCGGTTTTCTTGCTCCGCGGTTTATAGCGGAGGATGCGGCGCTGGTAGCGTTTGGCTTCCTCCGTCACGTGATTGCGCGGTACGAAAGGCATGTCGTTGGGCAGCTTCGGCAGACCGCCCCTCATGTGCTCGAGCTGGCGGGCGACCTCAGTGACGGTATACGCGGCGCCAATGCGGGCCTTGAGTGAACGCGCGATGACTTTCAGGGCCACCTTGTTCGGCAGCAGATTGGCCAGCGAGACTTTCGTCTCGGCATAAATCTGGGCCAGCATTTGAGCGTGCAGGTTCGGCCAGTTGCCCGGCTGGGCCGGTGCCGAACTTTCGTCACGTACGTTCGCCAGACGCTCCTCGGTGTGCCGCGCGTATTCCTCCGACAAATCGATGCCGATGTACTTGCGGCCGAGGCGTTTGGCGGCGACCGCCGTAGTGCCGCTGCCGACGAAGGGGTCGAGCACGATTTCGCCCGGGTTGCTGGTGGCCATAACAATGCGCATGAGCAGGGCTTCGGGCATCTGGCAGCCGTGGAAGCCGGCGCGCTCCTTAAAGGTGCCACAGACGCGCGGGAACTCGGTCCAGACGTCGTCGGGCAGGCGGCCCATAGGACTGGCGCGCAGGTCCTGGTACTCCGTGTGCCGCGCGCTGGGAAAGCGCAGGGCGTGGTCGTTAAAGGTGAACCGCGTGGGGTGGGCAGTGAAATAGAAAATATGCGTGTGCGACCGGCAGAACTTGCCCTTCATGTTCTGGCCGAAGGTGTAGTGCCAGATGATCCAGTTTCGCATGTGCAGGCCGAGCTGCCGGCCGACGATGCGCACGTCGGCGGCGAACTCGTCGCCAATGGCGATGAAGAACGAACCGGTCGGCTTGAGCACGCGCTGGCAGGCGGCCATCCAACGTTTGGTCCAGGCGACGTATTCGGCGTTTGGCAAATCGTCGTGATATTTGTCGTAGACGTAGCCTATGTTGAAGGGCGGGTCGGCGAAGACCAGGTCGACGCGGCCAGGTTCCCAGCTTTCGAGCAGTTGGCACGAATCGCCACAATATATTGTGTCCAGCTTCATGGTTCACCGCTACAAATGGGGCGACCTCATTTTGCAGGAAAGGGGTAGGCGGCGTCAACTGTGACCGTTTGAAAACCGCTCTCACTTCTGCGGAGTTGTTTCGGGAGCGCTCCCGGCGGCGCGCATATCCACGATTTCCGCGCGCAGGGCCCCGATCCGTCGCCAGTGCGTCCCCTCCCAGTAGACCTGCCGGCACTCCCGGCAGCGGTAAAACTCGCGCACCCAGATCAGGCTGCGGGCCGGTACAACATCGGCCACCGCCGCCCGGCCCACCGGCTCCAGTTCGCCGTTACAGAGGGTGCAGCGCGGAAATCCGACCGGCAGCTTCAGCCGCCCCGCCACGAAGCGCACCTGGTCCGCCAGGCGCAGACCGACCGGGATGAACAGTCCAGCCAGCTCGCCGGTAGTGAACACGCGGCGTTCAAAGAGCTTGCGGTCGGAAGATAGCACGACGCGCCGCTCGGCCAAGGCCTGCCGCACGAGGGCTGAGTCCTCGATATCGCGGACATAGGCGGTGTTGACGCCCAGCACGCGCAGCCAACGTGCCAGGCCGCCGCACATCGCATCGCAGGCCACGCGCAGGGCTTCGTTCGCATCGCAGTCCAGGGCTGGAGCATCACAGGGCAAGCGCAGAGCGTCCTTGTCGTTTTCAGCGTTCACAAACTTATTGTAAGCAGGGGGGAGGCGGTGCGGACCGGCATCCGCGCGGCGCCCTTACGGGTTTCTAGGGCCGGCCCTGAAAGAGCTCCTCAAGCATCCCTAAGTAGCGGCAGTAGATAGATGCGTCCACTTCCGTCGGTGAACGAAAAACTGTCCACCACCATTCCGCGGTCGTTCAAGTTCTGCGATGTCTCGTCCTGAATCTTCAGTAGCGGTCGTAACGGACGTCGTTCGCGTCCTGGGCGTTTGAGTTGACGGCGATGGCGCCCGACTGGCAATTGTAGACCCAGCCCGCGTCGGCGGCCCATTCTTGAAAGGCCGGCGGATCGGTGGTCATGACTACGCCCGACTTTCCTGACCGCGGCGGCACGGGGCAGGCGGGTATGCCGTCGCGCAGGTAGGTCCCGAAGCAGGCTTCGTTGCTCTTCTCGGGCGACACGCGGCCCTCGGCGTCGCTGAAGGCGGTGAGCTGCGCCACGAACGCTTCGGCACTGCCGGGTGGGTGAATGCCATCCGAGCGCTGCCCGGGATAAACGCCGTGGTCGTAATAGTACATTTCAATGGCATTGCGCAACGTGACCAGTGCGGGACGCGGATTGAGCGTTTGCGGCTGCGGCTCGGCCTGGCTGAAACGCGGCACTGCCAGAACGGCCAGCAAGCCAATGATCACGATCACGATTATGGCTTCAATGAGGGTCAGCGCAGGCCGCGTCATCAGAACACTCCATCGTCGTGGGCTGGTTCGCGTCGCTTGCGGGGGCCTGGCCGGTGCCGTTCACGACCGTGGCGGGGCACTGTGTGTGAAGCGACGGGCAACCTCTAGGGTTCCGCGCCAGCGAATCCGGCACGCCGGCCATCAGATCGGTAACCAGTTCGACGCGCTCCCGGCGAGCGTACTCAATCAAGCCGAGGGCGCGCTGTAGCACACTTTGACCGGTGTGTACCGCCTCAGGCGCGGGCGGCGCGCCCGCCTGGGCGTCGAAGGTGGCGAAGGGGCGCGAGCAGGGCGCGCACTGCGGTCCGATTCCGGCCAATCCGGCGCGGACTTTCAACTGCCAGGGCTCAGCACGGCCCTGGTGATTTAGCTGACACGCCGCCTGGATGGCCTGAGCGCGGACGGAGTCCAGCAGCTTTTCGGCGATCCGCGTGGCCAGCGCCGGCTCGAGTCCGCGCAGCACGACGACGAAGCGGTCATCACTGAACCGCCCGAGCACGTCATCGGCGCGAATTTTGGCGCGCAGCGCCCGCCCCAAGTCCTGTATGAGGGAGTCACGCTGCCGCCATAGACCCGCGTCGTCCAGCTTGCGCATTCCTTCCAACGCAAGTGCAAGCACCATGACCGGTTCGCCGTTGCGGCTGCACGCGCCCACCAGTTCGTCCAAAAAGTTCAGCAGCTCCATGCGCTCGAGCATCCCGGTCTGCCGGTCAATTCGCAGGTAACGCGAAAGCAGGCGCGCGGCCGAAATCTGGCGCCCGAAGAGCTGAAGCTGAACGCGTACGGCGTTGGCTAGGCGTTCTTCGTGGGCGTGTGGCAGATCCAGGCCGGCCACAGTGACCAGGACTTCAGTCCGCGTGCCGGTCCGCAGGGGCAGGAGCCAGCGCGGCGTGCGCTGCGCAGGATTAGGCTGTGGCGGCGAGGCGCCAGGCGGCGCGGGGGCCGGTTGCCAAGTGTGAGCACTTCTGTCGTGCGGCAGCACCTGCATTTCGTCGACGACGATGGCCTGTCCGGAGCTGATCGCCCGGGCGACGGCTCCCTCACCGGCCGCCAGCCGCGGCGACGGGCCGGCTGCGGGGCGCACCAGCGGCTCCAGCCAGGCGCCGTCGGCTGTCAGTTCATATAGGCGCACACTGCCCGCGTGCAGGTGCTGGCGCAGGCTGGTCCGCACGAACTGATCGAAGGCGGACCAGTCTTGCGACTCTATGCAGCACTGCTGGCCGGCGGGGGAGTCTATCCACGTGCAAAAGTCGTTGGCCATGTTGGCCGGCGCGTACATAAACCACCGCCGGCGTTGCGCCGCACCGCCTGGCGGCAGCGCCTCGGACACGCGGTTCACACCCGCGGAGACGGCGCCGCGCGGATTGCTTTGGTTGCGCTGCTGTTTACCGGCTGCGCCGGCCACCCCCGCCAGCAGACACAGGATCAGCGCGGATAAGCCAACAAAGGCGCCCAGGCTTGAACCGGTAGCCGAAACCCGGCCGGCCAGACTTGCAGAGACTACCAGTCCGACCGTCAGTCCCGCGCCCGCGCCCCAGAGCCAGCCAAGACCGCGCACGAGAACCACAACGGCGGTGCACAGCCCCATCACGAACAGGAAAACGAATGCGGCGCTGACCTGACCTTCAAATGTGTCCAGCGACCAGGCCAACAGCAGCCAGGCCGCGATTGCGCCCGCCGCGGCGCACACGCGCCGCGGAATGTCCGTTTTGCTTACAAAGCTCACGGCGCCCCTCCAGCGCCGGCCGGCGGTGAAGCTGCCGTGGTTTCCGCGGGCGCGGCCGACGGTCGCCCGAGAATGTGAGCGAAGTAAGCCATGAACTCTGGCGGGCGTTCACGCTCAAGGCGCTGCATCAGCCGGATGAAGACCGGCGTGATCTGCGGGTCGGTGCCGCGGCCCGACTCTTTCGCGAGGATTTCCAGGGCCTTCGCAATGGGGAAGCCGCGCCGGTAAGCGCGCGTGGAAGTCAGCGCGTCGAATGTGTCCACCACGCGAATTACGCGCGCCGAGAGCGGAATCTGCTCGCCGCTCAAGCGATGCGGATACCCCGTCCCGTCCCAATTCTCATGATGATACAAAACGGCTGAGAGCACCGGCCCAAGCCGGCCCACCGGGCGCAGCACCTCGTAACTCATGTGCGGATGGCGGCGAATCTGCTCGTACTCCTCCTGCGTCAGCCGGCCGGGTTTGTTGAGGATCGATTCGGGAATGCCAATCTTGCCCACGTCGTGCAGGATGCCGGCCCACTCCAGGAACTCCAACTCGGCGGCCGGCAAATCCAGTTCAATGCCGACTTGCCGCGCCAACCAGCCAACCCGCTCCGAATGGCCGCAGGTATAGTTGTCTTTCGCGTCGATGGCATTGGCCAGGGCGCGCACGGTCTCGATGGCGGTTTGCTGCAAGCGCCGCACCATCAGCACGTTGGCCAGCACCTGTCCGCCGTAGCCCAAGACCGATTCGGAGGCCAGCATATCCCCGGAATCAAACGCGGGCTCGTCGCTGGCACGCAAAACAATCACGACCGCGGAGCGTGCCGGCTCCTGGTGCAGTGGGACCAGCAGTACATGCGCGCCGTCGAGTACGTCTTGCAGCTCCACGGCGTCTGCCGGAACCACGGCGTGTCCGCCACGGCGGGCCTGCTCGATCTGGCCGCTCAGGCAGCTCTGAACAACTCCGGCGTCTATGTTTATGCTCCAGGCATACCGGTCGCCCGCCGGAATCGCCATGCAGCGGCCGCCTTGATCGAGGAACAGCGCCCCGGCCCCAATGGTCTTGCCGAAGCGTTGCAGCAGCAGGCGCAGAATGGTTTCGGGGTCCTGAAGCTTGGCGATTTTCTCAGTGATTTCGAAGACGAAATTGAGCTGTTCGTAGCAGCGCAGCAGCTCGCGCCCCAGAGCTTCGTTCTCCTGGCGCAGCAGTTCCAGCTTCTCCAGCCACTCGCCGGGTTCGCTCAGGCTGGTTTCCAACGATTCGCTCAATGCCTGCTCAGAGCCGCTCATATCGCATCGCCCCCGGTTGAGTGTTCACTCACGGGCCTTTCCGTCGTCCAAGCAGCCAGCGGCAGCTCAACCGTGAACCGGGCGCCGCGGCCGGGCGTGCTGTCCACTTGTACCGACCCCCCGTGGAGCCGCACGATGTCTCGTACCAGCGTCAGCCCCAGCCCGGTCCCCTCAGTGGCTTGCACTGCCGGTTCCTGCACGCGGAAGAACTTCTCGAATATCAGCTTGTGCCACCGCGGAGCGATGCCGATGCCGGTGTCCGTCACGCTCAGTCGCATGACGTGCCCCCGGGGTTCGATGCCGGCTCTGATCGCCCCGCCGGAAGGCGTGAATTTGAGCGCGTTAGTTAGCATGTTGGCCCACACCTGCTGCAGCCGCACGCGATCTCCCTGCAGCGTGGGCACGCGCGGCGGAATTTCCAATACCAGTTCGATGCCCTTTGCGTCTGCGGCGGCTTGCACCTCACGGGCGGCGGCACGCAGCAGATCGTCAACGCGCACCGGTCCGCGGGTGAGGCGGGCCGCGCCCGCGTCGATCTGCGAGACGCTCAGTACATCCTCGATCAACTTGGCCAGGCGGCGCGCCTCGCCCATGATGACGTCGTAACATTCGCGGCGCGTCTTTTCGTCATCGAAGAAATCGTCCTTGAGTGTTTCGGCGTAGGCTTGGATGTTCGTCAACGGCGTCCGCAGCTCATGCGTCAGATGCGCCAGGAACTCGTCGCGCGTGCGCTCCACCTGCTTAAGCTCCGAAATGTCCTGCGCGACGATCACCAACTCATCGCGGCCGGGTCCGGGTGCGATGGCGGATAGGCGCGCCACGACCGGCCCGTCCGGCGTGCTGAAGCGGCAATCCACGCCCACGCCGCCTACGTTGTGCCGCAGGTTGAGGATGGTCTCAGCCAAGGCGGGCTGGGCCAGGCAGTGCTCCAAGCGCGCCCCGGCCGCGCCGCCGCGAAGCTGGAGCAGATGACAGGCGGCCGCATTTGCATAGCGCAGCTCGCCGCTTGCGTCTAACTGCAATATGCCGACTGGCAAAGCGTGCAGAATATGTTGTGCTCCGGTGCGTGCCGCGCGCGCTTCGAAGGCCACCCCGCTCGGGTTGCTGCCACAGTGCGTCTCGAGTTCGCGCTGCAACTGCTCGACTGCAGTGAGCAGTGCGCTCCAGTTGTCGCCGTCACTGGCGGCGGCGTGCCGTTCCAGCAGGAGCTCCAGCATTTGATGAACGCGCTCCTGAGGCGGCACTGATTGGGGGCGGAGATTGCGGGTGATTCGTATTTGGCGGGTGCGGAGTCTGAGCAGCAACAGGGCCGCGCCGCTGGCCAGGGCGATGGCCGCGCCCCACCACAATAGTGCGCTGGTTTCGACCCGCGGCGCCGGCGGCTGAGTGACCGGTTCACGCTCGGCGTTTTTGCGGTCCACGCTGTGAACCAGCGTGGTGATTACTGCGCCGGACAAGATGATGGCCAGGGACAGCAGCAGGCACGGACGGCTTGGCGAGCGCGTCCGATAAGTGCCGCCGCCGGACGCGCGACCGCCAGCGGGTGCAGTGCGCAGCCTCGACGCAAGCAAGGGCGATCCCTGGCCGGTGCCGTTCATACTGCGTTTATCGAGCAGGGGGAAACAGTGCTTCGCGCGCCTCAGCGGGCACGCAGGCGCGAGCCGGCATGCTTGAGTATTTGGGACGGTTCCGAAAGCGCCGTCTTATATTGTCAGCGCCCTGTGCGGAACCATTCGATCGTGCGGCGGAACCCGTCCTGGCGGTCGATTTGGGGTGACCAGCCCAGGCGCTGCTGGGCGCGGGTGATGTCCGGGCGGCGGATACAAGGGTCATCCGGGGGGCGCGGCACGAAGCTGATGCGGCTGGAACTGTTAGTCAGGCGAATCACCTCTTCGGCCGCCTGAAGAACGGTGATTTCGACCGGGTTTCCGAGATTGACCGGTTCGGAAACATCGCTCAGCGCCAGCCGCAGCAGGCCATCGACCATATCTGAGACGTAGCAGAAACTCCGGGTCTGGCTGCCGTCGCCGTGCACGGTGAGCGGCTTGCCCGCCAGGGCCTGGAGGATGAAGTTCGGCAGCATGCGGCCGTCGTCGTGGCGCATGCGCGGTCCGTAAGTATTGAAAATGCGTGCGATGCGCGGGCGCGCCCCGCGGGAATCGCGATAGGCCACGGCCAGCGCTTCCGCGAAGCGTTTGCCTTCGTCGTAACAGGAGCGCTTGCCGATCGGATTCACGTGCCCCCAGTAGGTTTCGCGCTGCGGGTGCTCTTTGGGATCACCGTAGACCTCGCTGGTGCTTGTGTGCAGCAACGGCGCGCTGCAGGCGCATGCCAGTTCGAGCACGTTCCGCATCCCGGCCGAGCAGACCGCCAGAATTTCCAGCGGAATCCGCTCGAAATCGACCGGAGAAGCCGGACACGCGAGGTTGCAGATCAGGTCGAAACGCCCGAGCGGCGGCAGCGGCTGCGACAGGTTGTGCTCGACGAATTGAAATCCCGGAAGAGCCGCCAGGTAGTCAACGTTAGGGCGGCTGCCGCTGGAGAGATTGTCGAGCCCGACGACTTCGTGTTTCTCCCGCAGAAGCCGTTCGGACAGATGGCATCCGATAAAGCCTGCGCAGCCTGTGACCAAAACTCGCATTGGCAGCCTCCAGGAGCGCGGGGCGGCATAAACTCATTGGTGCCCCGCGCACCAAGCGTTTCGATCCATTATACTGGCGAGGTTTCGGCGGCACGAGCGCGCTCACAAGCGAGCGCGCGGGCAGCCGTAGAGGGAACTCTATGCGAATCGGCGTCATCGGCAGTGGTTATGTGGGGTTGGTCACGAGTGCGTGCCTGGCCGATAGCGGCAATCACGTGATGGCAATCGATAACGATGAGAGCAAGATTGCCGAGTTGTCTGCCGGGCGGTGCCCGATTTTCGAGCCCGGGCTCGAAGAACTGCTGGGCGAAAATCTGCGAGCCGGCCGCCTGCGGTTCTCGACCGATCTCGCGGAGGGGGTGCGCGGGGCGCGGGTCGTGTTCATCGCGGTGGGCACGCCGCCGCGGCCGGACGGGTCGGCTGACCTGTCGGTGGTGGAGTTCGTGGCGGCGCAGATCGGTCGCACGATCGACTCACCTACGATCGTGGTGATCAAGAGCACCGTGCCGGTCGGTACCGGGGCGCGCATTGAGGCATTGATTCGCGGACTGTGCCCGCACACCTGCCATGTTGTCAGCAACCCCGAGTTCCTGAAGGAAGGCAATGCGGTCAATGACTTCCTGCGTCCGGACCGGGTTGTGATCGGCGCTGAAGATGAATCGGCGGGAGATACGGTCGCCGAGCTATACCGCCCCTTCGTGCGCAACAACAAGCCCATCCTGCGAATGAGCCGCGCCGCCAGCGAGCTGACCAAGTACGCGGCCAATGCCTACCTGGCCACGCGCATCAGCTTCATCAACGAAATCGCCGACATCTGCGAGCGTTACGGCGTGGATGTCGACGAGGTGCGCCTTGGGATCGGCTCCGACGAGCGGATCGGGTACCACTTCATGTATCCCGGCATCGGTTATGGCGGAAGTTGTTTCCCGAAGGACGTTCAGGCCCTGGCCAGCACCGCACGGTCGGGCAATGTCCACTGCAGCCTGCTCGAAGCGGTGCACGAGCGCAACCTGTACCAGCGGACGGCCATGGTGCGACGGATCACCAGCCGCCTGGGACCCGACCTGCGCGGGCGGCGTATCGCAGTGTGGGGCCTGGCTTTCAAGCCGAAGACCGATGACATCCGCGAGGCGCCGGCCATCGCGATTATTTCGGCGCTGCTCGAACAGGGCGTGAACATCGTGGCCTATGACCCACGCGCCGAGGGGCCGGCGCGCGAGGTCTTCCGCGACCAGGTGGCATACGACAGCGATGCCTACCTGGCCTTGCGCGGCGCTGACGCCCTGCTGATCTGCACCGAATGGAACGAGTTTCGCAGCCCGGATTTCGAACGCATGCGGCGCGAGATGAAGCAGCCCCTGATCTTCGACGGCCGCAATTTGTATGAGCCGGCCACGGTGGCGCGCTATCATTTTGAGTATCACAGCGTCGGGCGCCCGCCGGTTCGGCCGCTCTAGCTAGCGGCGTCATCAGTTCAGTAAGGCGGGGCGCCGGGTGCGATGCCCAAGGTGCTGGGTGCCATGCCCAAGCGCTAAAGCGCGGGCATGCCCGCTTGATTGAAGAGAATCTAGAGAATTCGATGTCTGCCACCGTCAAACTGACCGAACTCCTGCACCAGCACACCGCCCCGGCCGCCGCAGAACTCGTGCGCCCGGAACCCGAGGGCGCGCTGCGCTGCCTGGCCTGCGCCCATCGCTGCCGCATATTGCCCGGCCGCCCGGGCGTGTGCCGCGTGCGCTGGAACGAGGGCGGCACTCTCCGCGTGCCGTATGGCTATGTCGCGGGGCTGGGAGTCGACCCGATCGAGAAGAAGCCCTTTTACCACGCCTATCCCGGCGCGACCGCCATGTCATTCGGCATGTTGGGCTGCGACTTCCACTGCAGCTTCTGTCAGAACTGGGTCACCAGTCAGGCCCTGCGCGACGATGAAGCCATCTCGTCCCCGGTGCTCATCGAGCCGCAGCGGATCGTCGAGCTGGCGCTTGAGCACGGCTGCCGCGTCTTGACCAGCACCTACAACGAGCCGCTGATCACCGCGGAATGGGCGGTCGAGATTTTCAAGCTGGGCCGGCCGCATGGGCTGGTCGGTTCGTTCGTCTCCAACGGCAACGCCACGCCCGAAGTATTGGAATACCTGCGCCCGCATGTTGAACTGTACAAGATCGACCTCAAGGCTTTTCGCGACGAAACCTACCGCAAGCTGGGCGGCGTGCTGGAAAACGTCCTGAACACGATCCGGCTGACGCGGCAGATGGGATTCTGGGTCGAGTTGGTCACGCTGTTGGTTCCGGGCATGAACGATTCGGATGAAGAGCTGAAGCAGATGACGGCCTTCATCGCCGGCGTCTCGCCGCAAATTCCGTGGCACGTAACGGCGTTTCACCCGGATTACAAAATGACGCAGCCGCCGCGCACCAGCAGCGAGATGTTGGAGCGGGCCTACGACATTGGGCGGCAGGCAGGGCTGCAATTTATTTACGCCGGGAACTTGCCGGGCCAGGTCGGGGACCGCGAGAACACCAGATGCCCCGCATGCGGGCAGGTGCTGATCGAGCGGCAGGGCTTTTCTATACGCCAGAATCGCCTGCGCGGGGGACGCTGTCCGGCGTGCGCTACGGAGATTCCAGGCGTTTGGGGATAGCGTTAGCCGGCGTGCAGGCGCGTGCGGCGACCGCTGGGTCTTCGAATGCGCCGTTCCGAGAATCGCGGTGCTCAAAAAGCCTATAGATGGCGGGCAAGACTACCAGCGTTAGCAGCGTGCTGCTGAGGATGCCGCCGACCACTACCGTCGCCAGTGGGCGCTGCACTTCGGCGCCCGTGCCGGTGGCCAGGGCCATGGGAATGAAACCCAGCGAGGCGACCAGCGCGGTCATCAGCACCGGGCGCAGACGCGTCAGGCTGCCCTGGACGATCGCTTCATGCAGACCGAGCCCGCGCCGGCGCAGTTGGTTAATGAAGCCTACCATCACCAGGCCGTTGAGCACTGCCACGCCGGAGAGGGCGATGAAGCCCACGGCCGCCGAGATAGAGAACGGAATGCCGCGCAACCACAGGGCGAGCACGCCGCCGGTGAGCGCTAGCGGGACGCCGGTAAACACAAGCAAGGCCTGTCGCAGAGAATTGAAGGCCGCGAAGAGCAGGATGAAGATCAGGCCCAGGGCCAGCGGGACCACAATCAGTAACCGCTGGCGCGCCGCAACGAGGTTCTCGTATTGGCCGCCCCATCCGAGCCAGTAGCCTTCCGGCAACTTGCCAAGCGTAGCTTCGATGCGCTGCTGGGCCTCGGCGACGAATCCGCCCAGGTCGCGGCCGCGCACGTTGCATTGTACGACCGCACGGCGCTTGCCGTCTTCGCGGCGAATCTGGCGGGCGCCTTCGGTAATGTCGATTTTGGCCAGGCTGGAAAGCGGAATGTAGGCCGGCGCGGTCGGCTGCGCGACGTCGGCGCGCTGGCCGCGCAAGCTCTGCAGATTGTGACTGGTCAGAGCAGCGTAGCTCTCCGGCTCGCGCCGCGGCAGGGGGATCGGCAGCTTGCCGATGCCACCGATGTCGCCGCGCAGCTCTTCAGGCATGCGCACCACAAGTTCGAAGCGCCGGTCGCCTTCGAGCACCTGCCCCGCGGCGACGCCGCCCAGCGCGATCTCCACTACTTCCTGGACGTCTTGAACGTTCAAGCCGTAGCGGGCAACGGCCGCGCGGTCGATATCAATGGTGATCATGGGCATGCCGGCCAGTTGCTCGATTTTGATGTCCGCCGCGCCGGGCACCTGGCGCAGTTCTTCGGCGATTTGGGCGGCGTACTGCATGAGTGTGTCCAGGTCGTCGCCGTAGACTTTGACGGCCAGGTCGCTGCGGACGCCGGCGATGAGTTCGTTCATGCGCAGCTCAATGGGTTGGCTGAACTCGTAATTCTGGCCGGGCAGGTGATGGACTACGGCTTCCATGGCTTCGGCCAGTTCTTCTTGCGTTTTTGCTTTCTTCCACTGGTGGCGCGGCTTGAGGAGCATGTAGGTGTCGGAGATTTCCGGCCCGCAGACGTCGGTGACGATTTCGGAAGTGCCGGTGCGCGAAAAGATCGCGGCGATCTCGTCTGGAAATTCTTTCAGCAGTTCGGACTCGACTCTTTCCTGCATCTGGGCGCTGGTGGTCAGGGCGATGCTGGGCATGCGGGTCGGTTGCTGCGCCAGGGCCCCTTCGCTGAGCTGGGGTATGAACTCGCTGCCGACGTGCGTAGCCAAGGCGAGCGTGGCCGCCACCACGGCGACCGCGCCGACCGATACGCCCCAGCGCAGGCGAATAGCCCATTCCACGATGGGGCGATAGATGGCCTTGGCCCAGCGGACCAGGAAGACTTCCTTTTCACTCGCCTTGCCGCCGAGCAGCAGGGCGCACAGCGCCGGCACGACGGTAAAAGTCAACAGCGTTGCACCAGTGAGGGCCAGCAGAACGACCAGTGCCATGGGGCGGAACATTTTGCCTTCGACGCCGGTCAGCGTGATGATCGGCAGATAGACAATCATGATGATGAGCTCGCCAAACAGCGTGGGCCGGCGGACCTCGGCGGCGGCCTGCTGCACCAGTTGATGGCGTTCTTCGCGGGTGAGGCGGCGGCCAAGTTCGTGCTGCCGCAACCCCAAGCGGCGCATGATGTTCTCGACCATGACGATCGTGCCGTCGACGATGATGCCGAAGTCGATCGCCCCCAGGCTCATCAGGTTAGCGCTGATTTTGCTTTGCACCATGCCGCTGATCGCGAAAAGCATGGCGAGCGGGATTGTCAGGGCGACGATGATCGCGGCGCGGACGTTGCCCAGCAGCAGGAAAAGGACGGCGATAACCAGCATTGCCCCGAGCGTCAAATTCTCGCGGACGGTTCGCAGCGTGGCGTCGACCAGGTAGCTGCGGTCATAGAGAGTGGTAGTCACCACGTTCTCAGGCAGAGTCTTGTTGATCTCTTTCAGTTTTTGCCCGACGCGGTGCGCAACCGTGCGGCTGTTCTCGCCGTAGAGCAAAATGGCTGTGCCGACCACTGCTTCGCGGCCGTTCGCCGTTCCGGTGCCGGTGCGCAGTTCTTTGCCCAGTGCGACCTGGGCGACGTCCTTGACGTATATGGGCACGCCGTCGTGCGTGCCGAGCTTGACGTTGGAGATATCCTCGATGCTCTGGATGCGGCCGGTCGCGCGGATGGTATATTGCTCGCCCGCATGTTCGATATATCCGCCGCCGACATTGGCGTTGTTGGCGGCCAGGGCTTCCAGCACGTCGCGAAATGTGAGGTGATAGGCGATGAGCTTCATCGGGTCGGGGGTGACGTGATACTGCTTCTCATAACCGCCGATGCTGTTGATCTCCGTAAGGCCGGGCACGGAGCGCAGTTGCGGTTTGATGATCCAGTCCTGAATGGTGCGCAGGTCCATGTCCGTGTAAGGCGTGCCGTCCGGCTTAGGGCCGACGGCGTCAACGCTCCAGAAGTAGATTTCGCCCAGGCCGGTCCAGATCGGGCCGAGGAACGGCGTACCTACATTCTCCGGCAGACTCTCCTTGGCTTCGGCCAGTCGTTCGCTGACGAGCTGGCGGGCGCGGTAGATGTCCACATTGTCGTGGAAGATCACTGTCACCTGCGAGACGCCATAAAAAGACACTGAGCGAATCTGCTCCACGCCGGGAATGCCCTGCATGGCCCATTCAATGGGGGCGGTTATCTGTTTCTCGATCTCCACCGGAGCCAGGCCGGTGACCGCGGTGTTGATTTGCACCTGCATGTTGGTGACGTCCGGGACGGCGTCGATCGGCAGGCGGCTGAAGTTCCAAATGCCCAGCGCGGCCAAACCGATGGCCAGGAGGACCATCAGCAAACGCTGCTGCACCGCGAATTGGAGGATTTTTGCGATCATTCCAAATATCCGGTCAAGTGTTCACAGTTGACGGTTTATGCGGCATCAGTGTTCGTGGACTGCGCCGCGCTTGCCCACTTCCGCCTTAAGAATCATCGCCCCCTGCGCTACGTAAGGCTCGCCCGCGGCCAGGCCGCTCACGATTTCCGCATGTGTGCTGCTCGTGCGACCGACCGCGACGGGGCGCGGCTCGAAGCCGTGCTCGTCGCTGACGAAGACCACGGATTGGCCCTTGACACGCTGCACTGCTTCGATGGGTACGAGCACCGGCACGGATTTACGGTCAAGTACGATCGAAGCCGTTATGAAAGTGCCGGGCCGCCACTGGCGGTCGGTATTGGGCAAGTCGACCCGGGCATAGACGGTACGCGTAGCCTCGTCGGCAACTGGAGCAATGTAGCAAATCTGGCCCGAGGCTGTCGTCTCCGCGCCGTCGGCGCGGATGTGAACGGTCTGGGACAGGCGCACGCGGCCGATGTGTTGGGCATAGACGGAAATTGTGGCCCAGACCGTGGAAAGGTCGGCCAGCACAAAGGCGTCGGTTTCGCTGGTCAGCACTTCGCCCAAGGCACAGTGTTTCTGAACTACCGTGCCGGCGAACGGGGCGCGCAGCTCGTACAAGGCCAGGCTGGAGGTCGGATCGGACGACTGCGGAACCTGGTCCTCCGCCAGCCCGAGCGCATGCAGCTTGTTGCCCGCCGCTTGAAGTGCGATGGCGGCCTCCGCCTTGTCCTTTTCGATCGTCAGGAATTCCAGATCGGGCATGATCTTCTTCTGGTGTAATTCCTGCGCGCTCTTGAGATTGGCTTCGGCCAGCGCCAGGCGCTGGCGGGCGGCGAGATAATCCGCCTTGGCTTCCGCCAACTCGCGGCTTTCGAGCACGGCCATCACTTCGCCGGCCTGCACTTCGTCGCCGAGGCTCTTCTCAACGCGGCGGACGATTCCGCTGACGCGCGGCACGATGTGCGCGACCTTATCGGCGTTGAGCCCGATTTCGCCCGGCAGGGTGAGTGTCTCTTCGAGTTCGCCCGGGCCGGCTTCAACGATTTTGATGCCCGCCTCGCGGGTGGCCTTCTCGCTCAGAACGACGGCGCCCCCCTCGTCGTGTTCACCGTGCTCATGGCCGTGACCGTGCGAACCGCCGTCCTCATGGGCGTCGTGATCGCGATGACCGGCGGAGTGGCCGTGTTGACCGGCGGAGTGGCCGTGATCGTCGTGGGTTTCGGTTGTGGCGTGCGTAGCATGCTCGCAGCCGTCGTGTTCTCCGGCGTGGTTCATCAAGCGCCAGGCCCCGCCGGCGCCGATTGCGGCGCCGAGAATAAGTCCGATGAGAATTTGACCGGTCTTCATGGCATTTCACCTGAATTCTGAGTCGCCGCTTCAGTGCCCGGCGACGCGTCCATGTCCAATTCATTGGCGGCTCGCCCCGCCGCCGGCAAGATTCGCTGAAGGGGCTGACCGACTGCTTTTTCCAGTTCGACCAGGGCCGCCGCGCAGTCTCCCAGCGAATCGACGTATCCCGCGCGCGCCGTCAGCAGGGCACGCTCCGTTTCCAACACGTTGAGCAGCGGAGTTCGGCCGGCCTGGTAAGCCGTACGAGCCAGTTCGAGGCTTGTTTGTCGCAGCGGGAGTACATCGTCGCGATAAAAGTCAAGCACCTTCCACGCGGCGCGGGCCTGCGCCGCGGCCAGGCGCACGTCCTGCGTAGCGGCCAGGACTACATCATCAAGCAATTTGAGGTTCTGCTGACACGCGTATTCGGCCCGCGCGATGTTACCCTGGTTCTGGTTGAAGATTGGCAGTTCCAGGCCGATGCTCGGGCCGATAAGTGTGTCCGAAGAGAGACGCTCGATAGGCGCGATCTCGACCGTAGGGGCCCGCTCGGCGATTGAGGCCAGTACGCTGTCGGCGAGTATGTTGCGGCCTTCGGGGGCCCGGCGTTCGTCGCGTTCGAAGGCCAGCCCGATTTCCACATTCGGGAAGAGCTTGAGTTTCTCCTCCTTGATGCGCGCCACGGCGGCCTTGACGGCGCTGGCGGCGGCTTGAATGTCCAGCCGGTCAGCCGCGAGGAGCAGCAGCGCCTCTTCATCAAGGCACCAGTGCGGCAGCTCGGGCAATGGATCGGTCAGCTCCAGTTCCTCCGGTGCGCTGGGAAGCGAGAGCTGGCGAGCCAAAGCCGAGCGGGCCGCGAGCGCCGCGAGCTTGGCATCCGCGAAGGCCAGCTCCGCATTGTGTACCTCGGCCCGCGCCAGGTTCACATCAATTTCGCTGCCCGCGCCGGCCTCTTGGCGGGTCAGGGCCAGGTCCAGGACATGCCGCGCGACCTGGATGCTTTCGGCCGCCAGTTCGCATTTGCGGTCGGCTTGCTTGGCTTGGTAGTAGGCGGCTTTAGCGTCGCAGGCAGCGATGCTGGCTTCGCGGGCGACCTGGAGAATGACGCGTTCAAGCGCGCTGCAGGCGACGCGTTTGCGAGTGGGTATCTGCCACAAATCCGCGATGTTCTGCACGACCGCCGCTTCAATCTTCGTCAGACCGCCGGAATCGGGGAACTTGCCGGCGATAGCGAGACTCGGGTTGGACAACAGACCGGCCTGGACCAGGTCGGCCCGGGCCGCGCCGATCTCGTACAGCGCAGCTTGAATCTTGCGGTTGTTCAGAAGGCAGACCTGGACCGCCTCATCGGCGGTCAGGCCGCCTTCCAGCAGCTCACACACCCGCTGCTGAGTGCAGGCGTCGTTCTCCGGCCGGTACTCAAAGCAGTACCCGGTCGCGGCCTCCACTTTTTCGGCGGCTCGATCATAGTCGGGGCGCGGATTGACGGTGGCACAACCGGAAGCAGTCGCCGCAAGAGTTATCAGTGAAGCTCGAATCAATCGGTGCTTCAAACCTCAATCCTCCAGCCTGAGTAGTTTTGGCGTCCACGGTGCGTCGGCGGCCTCGAGGGCCGTGCGCAGGATTAACCGTGAGGGCGCGGCGCCCTCAATCGAGGAAACGGTCGGAGCGCATCAAATCAATAGGGGATAAAGCGCTGCGAATGCAAGTGTATTGTGGAGCAGCTCACTCGCGTTCAGCAGAGCACAGACATCGGCCGGCTGGTCTATCAGTGGCCAAGCGGCGGGCAGGACGAAGGCGGAGAGACCTATCGCACGCTGGAGATCGGCGGAGGGACTCATGGGAAACGCGCCCTTGCACAGGCAGGCGTGATGAGCGTGTCCTGAATCGTGTTCCGATTCCGCCGGTACTTCGTCCGCGCAACCCATGTCCCCTAGACAGAACACGGGGCACGTCAGCAGCGCGAAGAGCGTCACGAACGCTGAGAGGGTCCTCCAGTTCATGCTCCTAATGTTAGGCGACGAAGGGGGCTGCCGCCAAGCCCCGCCGCCGGAGCGCCTCGGTCGCGCTGGCGCAGTTACCGGGCTCTTCGTCCGGTTGGCCAATCAAGCCCAAAAATTCACTTCCGCCTGCGGCGTTTGCGCTTCTTGTCCCGCTGCGGGTTGTACCTGGTCGTGCCCTTCTTCAGCTTCGGCATGGCCCCGTCCATCATGCCCATCTGCGAAAGCTGCGACATCATCTTCATGCGCCCGCCGATGCCCTGGCCGGCCATCGCTTTCATCAGTGGCCGCATGTGTATGAATTGCTTGACCAGTCCGCTGACGTCCTGCGGCTGTACCCCGGCGCCGCGTGCGATCCGCCGGCGGCGCGAGGCTTCGATAATCTCGGGGTTGCGGCGCTCCTTCGGCGTCATGGAATGAATGACGCCCTTGAAGCGGTTCAGCTCCTCTTCCGGCAGTTCCAAGTCGTTCAGCGCCGAGCCGACGCCCGGGATCATCTTCAGGATCGACTTCATCGGCCCCATATTGCGCAGCTTTTCGAGCTGGACCAGGAAGTCATCCAGCCCCATTGTGCCCTTGGCCATCTTCTCCTGCTGGGCCAGGGCTTCTTTCTCGTCGAATTGCTGCTGGGCCTTTTCTACCAGGCTGAGCACGTCGCCCATGCCGAGGATGCGGCTGGCGATGCGGTCGGGGTGGAATTCTTCGATCGCGTCCAGCTTTTCGCCGACGCCGATGAATTTGATCGGCTTGCCCGTCACGTGCTTGACCGACAGGGCCGCTCCACCGCGCGTGTCGGAGTCGAACTTCGTGAGAATCACGCCGTCCAGCTCCAGCCGCTGATCGAACGATTTGGCCGTGTTGACCGCGTCCTGGCCGGTCATGGCGTCAAGAACGAGGTAAATCTGGTGCGGCTGGGTGATCTCGGCGATTTTCGAGACCTCGGTCATCATCTCCTCGTCGATGGCCAAGCGCCCGGCCGTATCGAGGATGACGACGTCGCGGTCCAGCTTGCGCGAGTTCATGACCGCGTTGCGGCAGACTTTCACGGCGTTCTGGTGGTCGCGTTCGACGTAGACCGGTACTCCGACCTGCGTGCCCAGCACTTCAAGCTGATCGATAGCCGCGGGCCGCTTCAGGTCGGCCGCGACCATCATGGGCTTTTTGCCCTTCTGCAAGCAGTAGCGGGCGAGCTTGGCGCAGGTGGTGGTTTTGCCAGAGCCCTGCAAGCCGGCCATGAGGATGATGGTCGGCGGCTGTGAGACGAAGGGGATGCGGGTTTCGATGGGGCCCATGAGGCGGACCAGCTCATCGTGCACAACCTTGATCATGACCTGCTCGGGCCGCAGGGTTTCGAGGACCTGCATGCCCAGAGCCTTCTGCAGGCACGCGTCGCAGAACTTGCGGGCCACCTCGATGTGCACGTCGGCCTCGAGCAGGGCCGTCCGCACCTCGCGCATGGCCTCGCGCACGTTGTCCTCGGTGATGCGCCCGCGTCCACGCAGGCTGCGCAAGACTCCGTTCAGTTTCTCGGAAAGAGCGTCGAACATGCAGAGTACTGTATCGCGCCGCCAGGCGCTTTTCACGCGGCCCGGGTTGTCAGGCGGGGAGGCGTAGAAAAGGGCGGGCATGCCGCCGCCCAGTAATAGAACAGTGACCCCGATCCGCCGGCGGATCGGGCTCGCCTACGTTTGTTCGGACCCGGCGTAAGCAGCGCGTCGAGCTGGCTCGGATGACTTGCGAGCCCAACTCGCAGGCCGGCGGCTGGGTACGCACTACCGCGCCGCCGCGTGCCGCAGTCACCTGAGGGAGTTGGAGGGCTGGGGCGCCGAAAGCTGCGGTGTGCGCGGATGAAGCAATGCAAGCGGGCAAGGATGATCGCCGGGTCATTGCAACTTCAGGGCGTACCGCCCTGGCAGGCCTGGATCACGGCCCGTCCGGCAAGGGCTGGCGGCGGCTCTTGGCAACTGCAGGCGCACCATTTGGGACTACCCGCTCATTGGTTCGATCGATCAGTCTTGCCAGCCTGGAACGTAGAAAGCGCCGGACCGCATACGATGAGTACGCCGGTGGTCTGGAAGGACGCGTGCCACGAGGCGCCCTCTCACCAAATTGGGTGAGCATTTCCGGCGGAGTGAATCGCGATTTTGTAGCATCTGTGCATGTGAAACGGGGGCGCAGGTGTCCGATCTGTAGCGTCGGAAACCGTGAACGGGTGCGGAAAAGCTATCGAAATGTTTTGAGTTCGCGGCGCAGGCAGCCGTAAGTCTTTATACCACAAGCGGTTGCCGTTGTGTAGATTTCGGAGTACCGCAGTCGGAAATATGTTGACTAATCGGGAACTGCGGGTTAGACTTCCCATGAAGGAGTAAGGAGAAGAGCGCCACCTACTGCTCATAGCGACACCCCGATCGCGTCAGGCATGCGCGTTTTTTGGTGACGTTGCAGCTCGACGACCGGTAGTCTCGGTGGTCGAACGTGCGTTGGCGCTATTGAGGGGAAAGTCGATGGCCGTAGGGCGTAATCCCGCCAAATGGCGCCACCTATTCTGCCGCTCACCTTGCGCGTCCCAGCCGCCGACTTAAAACCCGTATTTGTTGTTGCTTTGTGAGCAACACCGGGTCGGGACGGAGAACCCGATTGCCTCATGATTTATAGGACCTGAGGCAACGGTTTTTTTTTTTTTTTTTTTCGTCTTGTGTCGAACGATCCAGTTCAATGAGGAGGTAAGAGAATGGTTTGCAAGAAATCGCTATGTATTGCAGGAGTCGTACTCCTGTCGGCCAGCGTCCTGGTTGCAGGCGTGGCCAGTTTCCAGCCGGCGACGCCCGGTGGGAACATGGGGGCCGTTGTGCAGCAAAGCCGCAATGCCACGCCAGCCTCGCTGGTGGGCTCGAACACGGCCGGACAGTCCAACGCTGTGACCGCCGCGGCTGAGAAATTAATCCCGGCCAACGCGGGCGGCTTTGTTTCCCCGACACCCGCCAGGACGATCGTGGTGGCGCCGGCAGCCAGCCGGCTGTACGACTTTGACACCAGCGTCGGGTCGGCGGCCCCGCCGGATACGCTGGGCGGGTATGTCATGACCCCTTTTGGGCCTGATCCTTCGGGTGCACCTAGCTGGGTGACCAGCGTCGCGAGTCCGTGCCCGATTCCCGGCTCGATCCAATTCAGCAGGCGGGTGAGCCACCGCCGCGCCGGTTCCAGCTGGTCGAGCTGGAGCCACGGCTACACGGGCGATGTGTACTTCACCGTTGGCGCCCAAAGTATGACGATCACGCTGCCGACGTCGAGCTGTGCGTTCTACTTCTACGTCCAGCCGAGTTCCTACGATCTGTTCACGTTCACCGTTACGGCCGATGATGGCACCTCGGCGTCGTTCGACGCCCATGGCTCGGCCGGGGCCGCGTATTGCGGCGTGTACGGTGAGGACCTGAGCTCGGTGGCGATTTCGAGCAGCGTTGACTTTGCGATTGGCGAATTCGCCCTGGCCTGCGCGTGCGGGTCGGTGGGTCGCGCTTGCTGCTATGAGGCCGTTCCGGAGGCTTACTGCGAGACGGACGTTGACGTTATGGAGTGCCTCGCCACCGGCGGGCGCTCGGACGTCAACGTCTTCGAGTGCGAGGACTTGGACCCGCCCTGCGGTGAATACATAGGTGCCTGCTGCTATGGCGCCATCGCTGACCCAGGCTATGAGCCCTGGCAGTGCATTGGCGACATGCTCCAGTGGGAGTGCCTGTTCCTGAGCGAGTCCACGAACTGGACCGGCGGCGAGAGCTGCTCCGATCCGTCCTTCCTCTGCCCGGGCACGCCGGCTTACTGCGATGCGTCCGGCGGCTGCATGGAGCACATCGCCCGCGTGCAGATCGGCGATATCGACAACCCCAGCATTTGCGAGGGCTACGGCGATTACACCACGATGTGGACGATGGTGATCCCGGGCCTGGATTACCCCCTCACGGTGACCAACGGCCGGCCCCACCCGATGGACACCTGCTCGGTCTGGGTTGACTGGAACCGGGACAAAACTTTCGAGGATGAGGGCGACGAGTGGATCGGCGATTTGGGTGGCGGCGGACCCTACAACTTTACGCTGACGATTCCGTCCAGCTTCACGCCGGGTTACACGCGGATGCGCATCCGTATCGATTACGGCAATCCGAATCCGGATCCGTGCGGCACGACGGGCTACGGTGATGTCGAGGATTACTCGCTGCTAGTCGTCGGTGACGAGGCGGCCTGCTGCAACATCTACGACGGTCATTGCGTCGACGACGTGGTGGCGCTGGATTGCTTCGCCATGGGCGCCGCCTACCAGTACCGCTACGGAGAGACGTGCGCGGGGATGGATCCGCCGTGCGGCGATCCGGGTTGCTGCTGCGACTCCCCCGAACCGGGCGAGGTAACCGCCCCTCACACGGAATTCCGCGTCAACTGCGACGGGCGCTTCCTGGCCGGCGTTGTCGCGGCAGAGTGCATCGCCCAGGCCTGGTTCGAACCCTGCGGTCTGTGGAGCCCGCACAACGTGTTGTACGCTCCGGCCTGGACCGACAATGCCGGCTTCCGCGCTGCCCTGTCGGCTCTGCTGATGTCGGATGTTGATTACTGGGATGCTTCCTCCTCTGGTACTCCGCCGCTGGCCACCATGCTCGATTACGCCGCGGTCATCACCTGGGTCAACCAGCGGTACGGCGACGCGGTTGGCATGGGCGACACCCTGGCCGACTACGTCGATGCCGGCGGACGCGTGATCCTGGGTCAGTGGTGCAAGCGGAGCACCCAGCCGAACTACCTCTTGGGCCGCATCATGGATGACCCGGCCTACTGCCCGGTCCTGGCCTGCAGCACCGCCAGCGGCTCGGGCGCGTATAACAACGACGGCGTCGTGTGCCCGCACAACGGGCCGGCCGGCGCGGTCGGTGACCATGACACCCCGTATCTGGACGTGGTCTCGAGCATCGCGCCTGGTGCTCTGACCGACGGCACCATCGGCGAGACCTTCTCCGTCGTCAGCACGCCAACCGCGGGCGTCTGGTACGTCCCCGGCTTCACCGCCGCCCAATTCGGCAACGGGGCTGCGGAATGGACGAAGAAGATCGCCAACGTGGTGCTCTGCGATTGGATGATTCCGGGCGCTTGCTGCAATGTCACGAACGCTGAGTGCCAGGACGACGTGCTGATCGCGGATTGCGCTGCCATGGGCTTGCAGTGGAGGGCGGATTACGGCGTCACTTGCGAAGAAATGGTCCCGCCCTGCGGCGATCCGGGCGCTTGCTGCAACATCTACACCGGTGAGTGCGCCGACGATGTGCTGAAGGCGAACTGCCAAGGCCAGCACCACAGCGGCATAGGCTGCGGCGAAATGAATCCGCGTTGCGGTAATCCGGGCTGCTGCTGCGAGTCGCCTGAGGAAGGCGTAGTTACGAATCCGGTCGAGTCGCTCCGCGCTAACTGCTTGGGCCGGTTCGTCTCTCTGGCCGACGGTGAACCGTGCACGGCCGACCTGTTTACGCCGGAGTGCGGTCTTTGGGTCCCAACGGGCGTGCTGTATTGCCCGGCGAATTCCTACGCCGATGAGAACTTCCTCAGCACTCTGTCCACCCTGCTGGGTGGGCAGCCCGTGGAATTTGTCAACGCGATGTACACGACCCCGAGCGTCGAGGAAATGCGCAACTACGCGGCCGTGTTCGTGTGGGTCGACTTCGCATTGGCCGACAAGGTCGCGATGGGTAACAACCTGGCCGACTATGTCGACATGGGCGGCCGCGTGATCCTGGGGCAGTGGTGCTTCCCGACCGCCAACAACTACTTGGCCGGACGCATCATGGATGATCCGGCCTACTGCCCGGTTGCTTCCGCGGCCGGCTGGACCGCTGGCCCAAGCTTATACATGGGCGACGGCGAGATGTGCGCGACCGCGGACGTCACCACACTCCAAACCAACGCCCTGGATATAATCATCGGGTTGCAGCCCGGCGCTATGTGGGATGGCCACATTGGCGACAGCTACGCGGCCATCTGGAACGCCAACTGGAACGTCTGGTACAGCCCGGGCAACAAGGGCGGCTGGAACCAGTCGGGCGATTGGGCGCGGCTCACGTACAACGAAATAGTCTGCAGAAACGTGCCCGGCCCATGCTGCAATATCCACACGGCTGAGTGCGTTGACGACCTGCGGCCGATGGAATGCCACGACCACGGCAACGGCTGGCAGTGGCATTCTGTTGGAACGTGCGCGACGTTGGTTCCGCCGTGCGGCGATCCGGGCTGCTGCTGCGAACGGCCTGAGGAAGGCGAACTCAAGGAGCCGGTCGAGGCGCTCCGTGCGAACTGCGACGGGCGCTTCCTCAGCGGCGTTCTCGGCGCTGATTGCGTGGTCGATGCCTGGGATCCGCCTTGCGGCGAGTGGATCGCGCGTGACGTGCTGTACGCCCCGACCCGAAGCGACAAAGCCGACTTCCGCGCGGCTTTGGCTGCTCTGTTGGGCAACCGCAACGTTGACTACTATGACGCCCGCATTGGCACGCCGTCGCTGGACAGCCTGCGCCAGTACGCGGCGGTCATTACCTGGGTCGACTATGCGTACGCCGACGCGGTCGGCATGGGTAACGTCCTGGCCGACTACGTCGATGCCGGCGGACGCGTGATCCTGGGACAATGGTGCAGGAAGAGCAACCAGAATAGCTGCCTGAAGGGTCGCATCATGGACGACCCGGCCTACTGCCCGGTCCTGGCCTGCAGCGGCTTCAGCTCGGGCGTGTACAACCAGGACGGCACGGGTTGCCCGCACAACGGGTCGGCCGGCGTGGTCGGCGCCCATGCCAGCAATTTGCTGGATTTGGTCACGACTATCGCGCCTGACGCCATAGTCGACGGCACGATCGGCACTCCGCCCCAGACGACCCCCTCCGTCGTCGGCAACCCAAGCGCGTCGGTCTGGTATCTGCCGGGCTTCACCGCCGGCCATTATGGCATCGGCGACTGGGTCACGAAGGCCGCCAACGTTGTGGTATGCAATTGGGATATGCCGAGTGCGTGCTGCAACATTATGACGGCCCAGTGCGACGATGACGTTTCAGTCACCGACTGCGCCACCCGCGGCTCGCAGTGGAAGGCTAACGCCTTCATGGCGTGCGCCGATCTGGTTCCGCCGTGCGGCGATCCGGGTGCTTGCTGCGACATCCACAGCGGCGCTTGCCTCGACGACGTGCTCGCAATCGTGTGCAAGCAGATGGGACGTGAGGCCCACTCGCGCGTGCTATGCGACGAACTCGAGCCGGCTTGCGGCGATCCGGGTTGCTGCTGCGACTTCCCGGAGCCGGGTTACATGGTTGACCCGCACTTCGCGTTCCGCGCGAACTGCGCCGGCCGCTTCATCCCCGGCGCGTTCGTCCTGTGCGGTGACCTGGACGAGAACGGCGTGGTCGACATGACCGACTACAACGCGTTCCTGGATGCCTTCGGCAAGTGCACCGGGCAGTCGGGCTTCATCGCCGCGGCTGATCTGGACGGCGACGGCTGCATCACGCTGGTTGACTTCCAGGCGTGGCGCAACTGCTACCAGTACCAGGGCACGAATTGCTACGCGGAAGCCTTCGACCCGCCGTGCGGTGAGGAACAGCTCTCCTGCGATGCTGGTCCCGGCACTGCTGCTCCGCCGACTGACCTGTGCGGCCTGCCGATGACTCCGTTCCCGACCGATAACCGGGCGCTGTACAGCGACATCATCGACTTGCCGGCGCCTTGCCCGATTCCGGACACGGGCATTCTGTTCAGTCGAGCAGTCAACCACCGCCGCATCAATGAGGGCTGGACGAGCTGGAGCCACGGCTACACCGGCGACGTGTACTACACGAATGGCGCGACCAGCATCACCCTGACCATGCCGGTTGGCACCTCGGCGGTGTACTTCTACGTTGAGCCGAATCCGCTGGCGCTGCACACCTTCCAGGTGACGGTCAACGGTTGGTTCGTGTGCGAAGAGTTCACCGCTCACGGTTCGGCCGGCGCGGCGTACATTGGCGTGTGCGGCAACCCGGTTAAGATGGTCACGGTGACCTGCACCAGCGGCGTTCCCTTCGCAATCGGCGAATTCGGCATCAAGTGCGACGACGTGCCAGGCGCTTGCTGCGACGAAGCCGCCGGCACCTGCACGGACGATGTCTTGGCGACGGAGTGCGCTTTGCGGTTCAAGGCGTCCCGCACGTGCGACCAGCTGAACCCGCCGTGCGGCGAAATCCGTGGTGCGTGCTGCTACGGCCAGGAGTGCTCCTATGAGCGGCCCTCCGAGTGCGCCGGCGAATACCAGGGCGACGGCGCGCCGTGCGATCCGAACCCCTGCCTGTGTTACGACCTCTGGGTCTATCCGCAAGGCGATCCGCCTCTGGTCCTGACCGGTACCACCTGCGGCATGGGCGACGACTGCGCGCTGCGGCCTACTGAGGACGCGATCATCGCGGTCGAGATCGGTTGGCCGGGCACCTGGACGTTCAGCCTGTGCGGCACGAGCTTTGACTCGTTCTGGTTCTTCGGGAACGACTGCTGCACCGCCTACTGGTCGCAGGACGACTCGCCGGAGTGCGGCATGGCCGGATACCTGTCGACCCACTTTGAACCTGGTGTGTACTACATCCACCTCGAAGGGTCTAACGGCTGCGGCAACTACACGCTGACGATCTCCGGTCCGCCGGAGCCGGCACCCGGCGCCTGCTGCGACGACTTGAGCTTTGCTTGCACGGATGGCGTGATGCCAGCCGACTGCATCGGGCAGCACATGCGCCACGATCAGGGCGGCAAATGCGACGAGCTGTCCCCCGCGTGTGGCAACGGCGCTTGCTGCGATGACGAGACCGGCGAGTGCGTGGATGACGTGAACGAGCTCCAGTGCAATGCCAGCCGATTTGCTGTCGGCGTCCTGTGCGAGGCCTTGAACCCGCCGTGCACCCCGTGCGAGGACGTTCAGTTGATAGCTCCGGGCATTTGGAGCGGCACCACGGTCGGCGCAGGCGACGACTGCGCCCTGCGCGCCGGCCAGGACATCATCGTGAAGGTGACCGTCCCGACCGACGGCGACTGGCGCTTTGACCTGTGCGCTTCCAGCCCCGCCTGGGATACGTACATGCACATCGGCACCGAGTGCTGCCAGAGCACCTGGTCTAACGATGACGGCTGCGCGAGTTACTGGCCTTTGTCGACTATCGTCCTGACCGGCATTCCGGCTGGCGACTACTACGTTGACATTGAGCCTTCGAATGGCATTGCCAGCGCCCCCGTCACTCTGATGGTTTGGGAAGCCGCGCCTGCGGATCGTACCGCGGCCCCGGCCGAGGTTGCTCCGAGCAAGCTCGAGCAGCTTACGCCGGCAGCCCGCTAGTTG
>ENA-UOUL01000365-UOUL01000365.1-bioreactor-metagenome-genome-assembly--contig:-NODE-365-length-78502-cov-5.385222_pt1 | contig 78502 bp, 70 predicted proteins | sample MGYA00249838_ERZ747220 | MGnify/ENA primary metagenome ERZ747220 (study PRJEB28778, sample SAMN05720191) | bioreactor metagenome | isolation source: Anaerobic biogas reactor | place: USA:Washington... | reverse complement strand
GCGGGTATGGGCATGTGCAGAACACCGAAGCGAAAGGTGTTGTCCTTGGCAACAGTATGCTGGTAGCGAGAACAAGAGACCTGTTGCTAAATGGCCTGCAGACTTTTGGTCGAAGAGTATCGGGCGCTCTGGCTATCTCACCATGACATTTTCACCGGTGCATGACAGCTTGACGCTGCGCGTCGCGATACTATACTGCACAATGCTGGCGCCCTGGATCGCCTGTGTGCCGGCAGAGCGCCACGCCGCTCTTAACCACGTCTCCGGTCAGCCCCATTGGTCGTCGCGGGCCCAGCGCCGCACCCACAAAGGCAAACGACGATGCGAGCACTCTGGCGCTCATTGCGCTATCTCAAGACCTACTGGCAGCAGACAGCGATCATCATCATCGCGTTGCTGATCAGCTCTGGGACCATGCTGGCCCTGCCCAGGCTGGCGCAGATGATCATCGATGATGGCATCGCCGGACGAAACCCCCGCCTGGTGATCGGCCTGTCGCTGACCATGATGCTGCTGGGCCTGGTGCGTGCCCTGTTCCAGTTTGCGCAGGGGGCGCTCTCGGCCCGTATTGCCCATGGCATCGCCTACGATCTGCGCAATGACCTGTACGCCAAGATCCAGTCGCTCTCTTTTAGCTATCACGACCGCAGCCACACCGGGCAGCTTCTAACGCGCGCCACCTCTGATGTCGAGCTGGTGCAGGGCTTTGTGGGGCGCGGCGCCACCACTTTTCTCTCATCGCTGGTGATGATCACCGGGGCGCTGATCTTTTTGTTTGCCACCGACCCCCGCCTGGCGCTGATCATGTTGGTGCTGATGCCGCTCACATTGGCGCTGTTTGGCGCCTTTGCGCGGCCAGCTATGCCGCTCTTTAAGGCCATCCAGGAGAAGCTCTCGGCGCTGAACACGGTGCTGCAAGAGAATTTCGGCGGCGTGCGCGTCATCAAGGCACTGGGGCGCGAAGATCACGAGGAGAAGCGCTTTGACATCATCAACGTGGAATACATGGAGCTGGCGCTGCGCGTCAACCGGTTGATCTCGCTCGCCTTTCCCACCATGTTCGGTCTCTTGAGCCTCGCCACCCTGGCGGTTTATTGGATCGGCGGGCGCCAGGTGATTCTGGGCGGGTTGACGCTGGGCGAGCTGGTGGCCTTTGCCAACTATATCACCATGGCCTTTTTCCCCGTGATCGCTCTGGGGGGAATGATCGCCTTTGTGGCCACCGCAGGCGCATCGGCTACGCGCATCTTTGAGATCCTCGATGCCGCCGTCGACATCACCGAAAAGCCCACTGCCATCGACCTTCCCAGGGCTAAAGGGCACATAGAGTTCGACCAGGTTGGCTTTCGCTACATCGCCGAGGGCGACCCCGTGCTTTGCGAGGTAAGCTTTACGGTCGAGCCAGGGCAGACTCTGGCCCTGCTGGGCGCCACCGGTTCGGGCAAATCAACCATCATCAACCTGATCCCTCGTTTCTATGACGTCACCGAGGGCGCGGTGCTGATTGATGGTTATGATGTGCGTGATCTCACGCTCGACTCGCTTCGTAGCCAGATCGGCATTGTTCTGCAAGAGACGACCCTATTCGAGGGCACCATCCGCGAGAACCTGGCCTTTGGCCGTGCCGATGCCAGCCAAGAGGCGATCGAGCAGGCGGCGCGCGCCGCCGAAGCGCACGAGTTCATCATGTCCTTTACTGATGGCTATGACACCCATGTTGGCGAGCGCGGCGTGACGCTGTCGGGTGGCCAGAAGCAGCGCATCGCCATTGCACGGGCGCTGCTACGCGACCCGCGCATACTGATCCTCGACGACGCTACCTCGAGCGTCGACCTCTCCACCGAGTTTCGCATTCAACAAGCCCTGGAGAGGCTGATGGCGGGACGGACCAGCATTGTCATCGCCCAGCGCGTGGCGACGGTGCTCAACGCCGACCAGATTCTGGTGCTCGACAACGGCAGAGTGGCGGCGCGAGGCACTCACGAAGCTCTGCTCGAGAACAGCGAGCTGTACGCCGAGATCTATAGCTCACAGCTGGTTGACGATCGCGTGGCCAACGACGCAGCTGCGCCGCAGGGGGTGGCATGATGCACCATCAAGGTAGCATAACCGAGACCGCACCCACCCAGAGCGCGAGCGCGATCTTGCGCAAGCTCTGGCCCTACTTTAGGCCGTACAGCGCGCGGCTGTCTTGGGTGGGTTTCATTGCCGTTGTTGCCACCCTGGTTGAGCTATCGGCACCCTATCTGATCGGTGTGGCTGTAGATGGGTTCATCGGCGCTACCGAGAGCGCCACCTACCCCTGGCTGCAGTTGCTGGTAGGGCAGGCCCCCGATCGACTTCGAGGGCTCTCGACGGTGATGATCCTGCTCCTGGTCTCGTACGCCCTGAGCTGGGGGCTCAACGTGGTCCAGTTTCGAGCTATGGTGCGCGTGGCCCAAAGCGTCTTGCTGCACCTGCGTGCGCAGATCCTCGCCAAGCTGCACGACCTCTCGCTCGATTTCTACGATCAGCACGAGGCCGGCGACCTGATGAGCCGCCTCACCAACGACACTCAGACCATCAACGACGTGTTTGGGGTGGGCATTACTCGGGTGATCCGCATGGTACTGGGCATGGTGGGCATCATCATCGCAATGGTAGCGCTGAACTGGCGGCTGGCCCTGGCCTCGTACACGGTGCTGCCGGTGATTCTGCTGGTGACGCTCTTTTTCACGCGGCGGGTGCGCCGGGCCTACCGCGAGGCGCGCAGAACCATCGGCGAGGTGAGCGCCGAACTGCAGGAAAATATCGCCGGTGTGCGCGAGGTGCAGGCCTTTGCGCGAGAGGATGAGACCATCAGCGAGTTTCGTGCTGTGAATGCCCGCAACCGAAACGCTAACGTGCGCGCCGAGACGCTCAGCGCGCTCTATTCGCCCGTCCTCGATGTGCTCAGCATTGTGGCACTGGCCATTGTGGTTGGCTATGGTGGCTATCTCTACCTGCACACACCGCCGCTGGTCACCATCGGCACCATCGTCACTTTCTCATCCTACGTGCCGCGCTTTTACGACCCCATCCGCGAGTTGGCCATGCTCTTTGCACAGCTCCAATCGGCCATCGCCGGCTCGGAGCGCATCTTTGAACTGCTGGAGCAGACGCCCACCGTGGCCGACCGGCCCGGCGCGCGCGAGATCACCGATGTGGTCGGCCACATCGAATACGACCGCGTGTCATTCCGTTACGTGGCCGAGGAGCCCGTGCTCGACAAGGTTTCGGCCATCATCGTGCCAGGGCAAACCGTGGCGCTGGTGGGGCCTACCGGCGCTGGCAAGACCACCTTTGCCAACCTGCTGCTGCGCTTTTACGATCCAGAGGATGGCCGCATCCTCATCGACGGCCATGACATCCGCGAGTTCACCCAGGCAAGCCTGCGCTCGCACATGGGTGTGGTGCCACAAGACACCTTTCTCTTTTCAGGCACGGTCATGGACAACATCCGCTATGGGAGGCTGGAGGCGAGCGATGATGAGGTAATCGCAGCGGCCGTGACGGCCAACGCCCACAGCTTTATCGAGCGGCTGCCCAAAGGCTACCAGACCGAGGTAGGCGAACGCGGCTCAACCCTCAGCCAGGGCAACCGCCAGTTGCTGGCCATCGCGCGCGCCGTGCTCAAGGCGCCACCGATCCTGATCCTCGACGAGGCCACCAGCTCGGTGGATACGCGTACCGAGCGCCTGATTCAGGCAGCGCTCGACAAGCTCATGTCTTGCTGCACCAGTATCGTCATTGCGCACCGCCTGAGCACCATCCGCAATGCCGACCAGATCCTGGTGATCGACCAGGGCCAGATCATCGAGCGCGGCCGCCACGACGAGCTGGTAGCCGCTGGCGGCGCCTATAGCCAACTCTACATGAGCCAGTTCCGGCGCCAACTCGACATCGAGGCGCAGACAAGCTCGCCGGGCGGAGCAGCATAAGCCTGGGGCGGCAGCAGACGCCGCCCCAGCGACGCGTGCTAGTCCAATAGCACGCAGCCTGCACCCAGGCGCTGTCGCGGCTCGCCGTCGAACTCGAACTTGAGAACGGCGATGCCCACCTCGGGGTCAAGGCTCTCGGTCGGCAAGCCGGTCATAATCAGGCGATCACCCTGCTGCGCAAAGGCGATCTCTGCGCCGCTGGCAAGATGGCTGATGCGCTTGACGGGCGTCTGCAGCCCTCCGATGGTAAGCGTGTCGCCGGGCCAGCGGTGGCACCAGTAGTAGCCAATGTTGCCCTTGAGCGTCCACGAGCCGGTCGGTAGCCACTCCATACGCCCGCGCACGCGATCGACCTGCCCATAGAGCGCCTCGCCGTTGGCGGCCAGCCAGCGGCCCACGGTCTCAAGACGCGCATACGCCTCGTCGGGCACAGAGCCGTCGGGGCGCGGGCCGATATTCAACAGCAGGTTGCCGCCGCCGGCGCTGGCCTCTTGCAGCATCTGCACCACGCGTCGCGCCGAATGCCAGTCGATGGCCGCAGGCATATAGCCCCACGAGCCGTTGAAGGTCATGCAGGCCTCCCAAGCGCGCCCCTCGGCCTCGGCGGTGACGTGCTCCTCAGGTGTGCCAAAATCCTCATCGAGCTGACAACGGTTGTTGATGATGATCTCGGGCTGCAGCTCGCGCACCATGGCGTTCATCTCATAGGTCTCCCAAGCCTCGGGCGAGCGCAAAGGCCAAGAGACGTCGTACCAGAGGATGTCGAGCTTGCCGAACCGGGTGCAGAGCTCATGCACGCAGCCCTGGGTAAAGTCGAGAAAGCGCCGTCGGGCCGCCTCATCGTGGGCGCAACGGGCGCCATCGGGATGATGCCAGTCCATGAGCGAGTAGTAGAACCCCACCCGCAGGCCAAACTCGTGGCAGGCGTCCACATACTCGGCCACCAGGTCGCGTCCTGGGCCACGCTTGACGGCGTTGTAGTCGGTCTGGGCCGTGTCCCACAAACAGAACCCCTCGTGGTGCTTGGTGGTGAGCACCATGTACTTCATACCGGCCTCTTTGGCCAGGCGTGCCCACTCGCGAGCAGGCCTCGGGCCGGGCTTCCAGGTGTCGGCCAGCGGCTCGTACTCGGCCACGGGGATGCGCTCTCGGTTCATCACCCACTCGTGGCGCCCCAGCTGCGAGTAGAGCCCCCAGTGCACAAACATGCCAAAGCGCGCCGCATGCCACCATGCCATGCGCTCGGTACGGGTGGCGGCGGCCGCCTGTAGATACGCCTGATGATCCATCGCCAGACCTCCTGCGTAGAATTGCGACTGACGTCGCTAGACGATACGCCAGATCGGCGGATTTGGGTAGCAGCTGACAGGCAAGCTTAGCTCGTCGGCCAGCCGTCGGGCGAACTCGCGCAGGCCCTCGTTCTCAGACACCTCATGGCTGGTCTCGATCATGCCGATGCCAAGTTCAGCAGCGAACCTGGCGCCATAGTTGTCCGACTCGCCCGCGATGAGCACATCGCAGCCCAGCGCAACCAGACTCTGCAGATAGCCCACGTTGACAAAGAGCGCCATGCCGCCCCACGGAAGGCCTACACGGCAAACCCGCTGGTCCAGACCATGAGGAGCGACTACACGCACTGCCTCCAGGCCAGTGACCGCCTTGACTCGCTCGGCCAGTTGGCCCACCGTGCATGGCGCGATGGCAAAGATGCGCGCCATACCATTGCCAGCCACGGCGTCACACAGGCCCAGCTGCCGCGCAAAGGCGTCATAGATGCACAGTTCATCCGCCGAGCCGTGCACGCGCAGCAGGCTCAAGCCATGCCGTTCTAGCGCGGCACGGCGCTGCGCGTTGGTGGGCCACTCTTGCCAGTTGCTGGGGTTATCGCTGCGCACCACGGCATCATACGGGTAATAGAGACTCTCGTGAGCAATCACGAGTTGAGCACCTTGCGCGGCTGCGACCTCGAGTGCCTGTGGTGAGGCCATCCAGCACACCATGATGCGCTCGACCTCGGCGTCGGGCCGTCCGTGATGTAACCCCTCGTCGCGATGCAGCGAGTGGCCCACCATGCGCTCGATCATCGCGATCACATCGTTGACAGTGCTCATCGGCTCTCCTCATCTGCCGCTTGACGGCGTATGAACGCTGTGGATATTATCGCTCCAGAAGACTGACTGGAGCTCGCCATGTTCAGATCAGCAAAGCCCTGTGCGCTCCTGCTCATCGCGGCGCTCATGCTGCCTTGCGCCACCGTGGCTGAGAGCCACAGCGCTCCTGTGGCTCTCGCCATCAGGTTGAGCCAAGAGAGTGGCGCCGTCAAGGCAGGCTGCTCGCCCCACACGTCGTCCTTAGCCCAGACCACTGACACCCTCGCTGTTGCACCGCAAGAGATCGTGCTGGCGCTGCCCCTGGCGCAGACTGCCACTCAGACGCTACAGGTGACCAACACCGGCGCAACCAAAGTGCATCTCTACCTCGATGCCGCCAACCGCGGCGACCCTAGCACCACTGTGCTGGGGGCGACCCCGCCGTACCGCCTCCTGGTAGTGACGCCTGACACCGATGCCAACCTCGCTGCGTTGCGCAGCGTGCTCGATGGCCTCGCTGACGTCACCTGGACCGTGTGGGATTCCACCGCGGGCACGCCCTCTAGCAACGACCTGCTGCCCTACGATGTGGTGCTGGTGGGTAACGCCACGCTCTGGCAGAGCGCTGGCCTGTCTCCTGCCGCCCTGAGCCAGGCGTTGGCTGGCTATATCGAGCTCGGCGGCAAGGTCATCGAGACGTTGCTGGTGGCCCAGGCTACAGACTGGGGCCTCTCTGGTCCCTATTTCGACCGCGGTCATGCCCCGTTGCTCCCCGCGGCGACACTATTACCCGGCCCGCTACAGGTGACGGTGATCGACGCCGAGCACGCGCTGGCGGCAGGCCTCAACGATATGACCCCCTCACAGGCACTGAACACGTCCGCACGTCCCGGCGTGTCGGTGCCGGCCGTCTTCGCGGGTACAGATGTGCCCTATGTGGCCGCCACCGACGACGTTGTCGCCATCAATCAGCAGCTATGCCACGGGAACTGGGCTAGCAGCGACCTGGACGCGCTGCTGCAAGCGGCCATCATCTGGCTGTGCGGCGAACGCGCCGCATGGCTGCGAGTCGAGCCGAGCGAGGCGAACCTGGCCCCCGGCGAGACGCTGGATGCGACCGTCCAGATCGATCTCGCGGCCGCTCTCACGCCCAGGGTGTACCGCGGAGAGATCAGGCTTGTCAGTGGCGATTCAACCCTGAGCATGCTGGCGGTGCCGGTCGAGGCTGCAGCTCTGGTAGACCTCAGCACGGGCCGCCTCAGTGGGACGATCACCAGCGACTTGCCCGGCGGGCCGCTGATGGGCGTCGAGGTGAGCGCCAGAGCAGGCGCGGCGGGACCGCATATCGACACAACTGACGCGCGGGGCGCCTACAGCCTCTGGCTCTCGCCCGGCGACTATACGGTGACCTTTAGCAGGCTCGGCTATGCCCAGCAACACGAGACGGTCCACCTGTCGTCCCAGGAACGCATGGTCGTCGATGTTGCGATGGTCTATGCCACCCCAAGGCTACGCATCTCGCCTGAGCGTGTGGTGATCGAAGCGCCTGGCGTTCATACGATTGTGGGCGTCATCGCCAACGACGGCGCTGGTGTGCTGTCCTTTGAGCTGGATACTGCCGGCCGACCCTGGATCGACATCGAGCCGAGCAGCGGCACCGTAGCCGCCGGCGATAGCGTGCCTCTGTTGCTGCGTCTCGACACCGCCCTGGCCCAGCCAGGATGGAATGTGGCGCAACTGGCGATCAGCACCAATGACACGACGCAATCGCCAGCTGCGCTGTGGGTCTATCTCAAGGTTGGCCAGGCGGTGATGCTGCCCCTCTTGCTGGGCTCACCTTAGACAACTGCCCATGCGCCAGACGGTGAGCTCCGTCAGCTCGGCTCTGCCGCCATCGGCGAACACGGTCACACCCTTGCTGTCGCCTCGCTCAGGGTAGGCGCGCGAGGTCAGCGCGATGCGCTCGTTGGCATAGGTCTCGACCACCGAGCGGTCTACATAGATGCGCAACGCGAGCATGCCATCATCGCCCAACGCGAGCGCGTCGCCGCGCACATCACGGTGTGTCTCTGCGTTTAGGCTGGCGCGGGTGCGGTCGCACAGCAGGCGGCGAGAGGCCACATCGTACACCAGGCGCGTGGTCTCCTGGCCATCGGGTGAGCGCAACACCTCGATGCCCACCTGGCTTGCGCTGCCCACCGCAAAGTGGGCGCAAAGCTCGATGGCATCGCCCGCGGCCTGCGGCAAGGGCACGGTCTCGTCATCAAGCGCCAACGCGGTTTGATGGAGCACGCCTTCGCGCAGGGCATCCACCTCGGGGGCCACAGCGCTGCACAGGGCACCATCGTCAGCCAGCGAGAGCACTCGCGGCAGCGACATCACGCCCGACCAGCCCGCAGCCATGTATTGCACTTCGGGGCGCTCTTCCCACAGCCAGCCGATCAGCAGCCGGCGTCCGAGCGCATCGATCATGTACTGAGGGGCATAGAGGGCGCCACCAGCATCCACCTCGCCCCAGCGCATCGGCGCAAAGCGACCCTCGCTGTATTCGCCGGCAAAGTAGATGGCCCGTGCCAGCGGGATGGGCGAGGTGATCAGCACATGCTGCCCGCCTAGTGCGAAAAAGTTCGGGCACTCGAACACCCGGCCCGTCTCGGCGCTCTCTCCTTCGTACAGGGGGTGTAGATACTCCCAGTGCAGCAGATCGTCGGAGCGATAGAGGAGCACCAGCCCAAGGCCGCCTTTGCGCCCCGAGCCCAGGGCAAGGCGCCAGCCGTCGGGCTCGCGCCAGACACAGGGGTCACGAAAGCCCGTCACCTCTAGCCCCCCGGGTGGCGCGGCGATAATGGGGTTGCCATCATATTTGGTCCAGCGCTCGAGGGCGTCGTCGCCCACAGCCAAACACTGCTGTTCGGGAAAGACGCCGGTGTAAAAGGCGAGCGGCAGCCCATCCCAATCGATGGCGCAGCCGCTCCACACCCCATCCTTGTCAGGGCCGCCAGGCGTGGGTGAGAGCGCTATGGGTCGGGGCGACCAACGAGCCAGGTCGGTGCTCACCGCATGGCCCCAGTGCTTGACACCGTTGCCCGCTGAAAAGGGCACGTACTGGTAAAAGAGATGATAGACCCCCTGCCAGTGGATCATGCCGTTAGGGTCGTTGATCCAGTTGCGCGGCGGCGCATAGTGGTAGAGCGGCTTGTGTCGAACGTCCATAGGGCTCTCCTCGATGTCGTATGGGTGTGGCCTAGCGATCCCAGCGACGGTCGGGCTGCCAGAAACCCAGCTTGGGATAATCCCACGCAGAGGTGGGCTCAAACAGGCCAGGCCAGCGCAGATTGGCTTCCACCGCTTCGAGATTGAGGTCGACGCCCAGGCCCGGCTTGTCGGGCACAGTCACATAGCCATCCTGGATGAGCGGCTGATCGAGGCCAGTGGCCAGGTCGAGCCAGAAAGGCAGATCGAGCCAGTGACTTTCGAGAGCGATAAAGCTCGACGTCGCCGCAGCGCAGTGCACGTTGGCCATAAACCCGATGGGAGAGCTGGCACAATGCAGCACCGTGGGCAGGCCGTGGGCCTCGCCATAGTCGGCGATCCGTTTCGTCTCGAGCATGCCACCCGCCGTGAGCAGATCGGGCTGGATGATGTCGATGGCGCGTTGCTCGATCATCTCGCGCCAGCCCTCGAGCAGGTAGATATCTTCTCCGTTGAGCGTTGGCGTATTGATGGCGCGCGTGACGAGGCGGTTGCCCTCGACATCGGTCCAGGGCAGCATGTCTTCGAGCCACGAGAGGCTATAGGGCTCGAGGGCGTTGCCGATGCGAATGGCGTCTTTGACCGAGATGGGCCCAAAGTGGTCGATGGCCAGTGGCAGCTCGGGCCCCACGGCCTGGCGGACGGCCGCCACAATCTCGCTCAGACGCGCGAGACCGCGATCGGTCACCTGGGCGCCCACCAGCCCTTTGGCCTGGCGCCTGGCGGCATGGCCGATGGGCAAGTCATAGGGCGAACGCGAGCCGACCAGCGCGCCGCTTACGTCGCGCAGCAGATGAATGCCCACATCGAACTTGACAAAGGTGAGCCCCAACTCGAAACGCCCCTTGACGCGCTCGGCATAGCCCTCGGGCGTGGGCGCTTGCGGCTGAGGCGTGTCGGCATAGATGCGCACCTTGTCGCGATACTTGCCCCCCAGAAACTGCCAGCAGGGCACGCCATAGGCCTTGCCGATCAGGTCCCACAGGGCGATTTCGATGCCCGAAACGCCGCCGCCCTCGCGCCCCCAGTTGCCAAACGGCTTGATGGCGCTGAATAGCATGTCGATGTTGCAGGGGTTCTGCCCTACGAGCATGCTCTTGAACTGCAGCGCGTTCTCCTTGTGGCCCGCATCGCGCACCTCGCCCAGACCATAGATGCCCTGGTTGGTGTCGATGCGGATCAGTGGATAGTCATAGTTGGCTGCCACCACCGCCATACGCAGATCGGTGATCTTGAGCTGCGAGGGGCGCGAATAGGTGTTGACGGCGTTCTCGGCACGTTCGATCGCACTCGGTTCAGACACAGTGCGCATCCTTCCTCTGATCGTCAGATATGCCACAAGAGGTGTGGCTGCAAACGCTCCCACACACGGTCGATCTCTCGCAGGTCGTCGGCGTCGAGCGGACGGCTCTGCAGACGCACGCGATGGTTGGTGAACACGCCGCGGCGCATCATGATCTCTTTGGCAAAGGCCATGCCCATCAGCCCTTCGAGATCGATCGCCGGCAGCGCGTGCTCAAAGAGATCACCAGCGGCGTCTTTATCGCCCGCCTCGAGCAGGTTCCAGATGGCCTGCATCACATCGGCGATCTCGCAGGCAATGACGATGCCGCGCGATCCTCGCGCCCACTCGGTGATCACATAGCGGCCGGCGCTACCGCCCATCACGCCGTGCACCGCCGGCGGTGCACGGCGCACCAGGTGGCCGATGCTATGGGTGCTGGGAGCGACCTCTTCTTTGACCCAGCAGACGTGCTCGACCTCTTCGCAGAGCTGCACCACCTGCTCAGGAGAGAGCGCGGCCACACCGGCGTTCTGGATCCATACAGGCATGTCCACCTCATCGGAGATGGCCTGATAGTAGGCACGCACTGTGGCGAAATCGGCCTTGCCGATGTAGGGCGGCATGGCAATGACCGCATCCACGCCCACCTCTTGACAGTAGCGGGCATACTCTACGGCCAGAGGCGTGTTGGCAGCGGCGCAATTGCCCACCACGGGCACGCGGCCAGCGGCCTGTTCTACGGGGATGCGCACCATCAGGCGGCGCTCGGCCTCTGAGAGGACAAAGAACTCGCTCACCATCACCGGCGTGACGAGACCGCCCACGCCGCAGCCCACGCAGAACTCGATCTCGGCGCGCAGCGCCTCCTGGTCGATACGGTCTTGCCCGTCAAAGGGCGTCATGGGAATTGCGAAAACACCGCTCCAAGGTTCTACCATGCGGTTCGCCTCACAGCAGACTGGTGCGCCGTTCGGGCGCAAAGCGGGCCACATCTTCGCGCAGCTTGAGCAGGGCCACATCACGCGCCTTGGTCTCGAGCATTAGGTCGGCATCAGGCAGGCCATCGAGCTGAACGAGCAGGTCGATAAAGGCAAATGGGTTGCAGAAATCGGCGTGCTCGCTCCAGGTGGGCACTTTGAGCCGACCCGAGCCCTCGAGCGAGCGCACATCGGTGCGGGGCGTGCTGAAGTGGAGCTTGGGGGTGACGCCGGCGGGCCACGTGGTCAAGGCAGCGGCCAGGGCATCGCGCAGGGGGATGCGCTGTCGATTGAGCACCTGATGGTGCAGCACATCGAGCACCAGGGGCACGCCGCAGCGGTTGTGGGCGCGCCAGGCGTCGGCCCAGTCATAGCGACGATCATCGTTCTCGAGCACCACGCGGCGGCGCACGGCCGGCGGCAGTGCCTCGTAGCGCCGCACAAAGCGCTCCAGCGAGGCTACCGGATCGTCGTACACGCCGCCCACGTGCAGCACCACCACCGCCTCGGGCCCCAGCTCGAGGCCGTCGAGCCAGGTAACAAGCGCAGCCAACCGCGAAAGCGCCAGGATGTACTGCTCGTCTTGAGGCGCGTTCAGTACCACTGCACTGTAAGGGTGAAAGGTCAGTCGCACCCCGTCCTCGGCAGCCAGACGGGCTACATCGGCCGCCAGGGCATGGGCGTGTTGCAGCTCGGCCTCAAGGGTAACCACATCAGTTGATAGGGGCAAAGGCACCAGGGCCGTGTGCATCCGGTAAAAGCGAATCTGATTGGCGCGCAGATAGAGCAGGATGTCGCGCAGATAGGCCAGGCTCGTGCTGACCGAGCCCGCGTCTGGGCGCGGATCGCACGCCGGCAGATCCGGCACGCCCAGCACGCGGACAGAGAACCCCAGGCGCATGGCGCCACCCCTTGTTGCTAGATGAGCTGCGGCTCGCCCTGAACGCTCTTGGCCAGCGCCAGCGCCTCGCGCACCTGTTTGGGCTCGCCCGTCAACAGCAAGCGCAGGGCGCCCTCGGCGCCGGCGATGCCGCCCGCGGCCACCGGTGTGGCTGTGGCGCCCGTCAGCGCCAAGAAGGCTTCGATCTCGGTAAAGATGTCGCCATAGACCGGCCAGAGCGATAGGATCGGCGTCAGCGCCTCATCCTCGGCCGCCACCATCTCGCTGGCCTCGACGATATCCCCTGGGATCTCTTTCTCAAGGCCCACGGGGATCAACAGTCGCAGCTTGCGGCCGTAGATGGTGCCGATGGCCCCACCGATGGTGCCCCCCTTGGGGTGCCCAATGCTGATGCCCGCCACACGCGCGGCATAGTTGAGGGCGTTGGCGCCCTTGATGAATACGTCGCCGGGGCGCATCTTTTCGAGGGCCGAGAAACGATCGAGTGAGAGATCGGGCTCGCCGTTCACCAGCACCAGATCGCCCATCGGCTCGACCGGCCAACTGCCCTTGTGGCTGGCGGGGGTAGTGCGGCCGGTGAGGTAGGCACGCTTATCGATGCTGAGGCCGGTGAGCTCTTCGTAGATGGCGCCATTGGTGCTGCCGGTATTGACGACGATGATGCCCTTCTCTAGGCGCTCTTGTATGTAGGGGATGGCGGCCACGCCCCTGGCGATGAGGCGCTTGGATTCGGATACGGTCAGGACGACTTCGGCTTTCATGATGACTCCTTAGTCTACAGTGATCAGATTTTGCAGGTCGGCAAAGGTCTTGTCGCCGATGCCCGACACCCGTTTGAGATCCTCGATCTGGGCAAAGGGGCCGTTGGCCTCGCGGTAGGCAATGATGCGCTCCGCCAGGGCCGGGCCGATGTGCGGCAACGTTTCTAGCTCGGCCTGTGACGCACGGTTGATCTGGATCAATCCGACCTTGAGCTGCAGATCGAGACCGCTGCTGCGCGCTGGGATAGGGGTGGGCGCCTGCGGCGCCTGCTCGTCTTGCGCCGGTATATAGAGCCGCATGGCATCTTGCAGATGGTCGGCCAGGTTGACCTGATCCAGGTCGGCCTCGTCGTTCAGGCCACCAGCAGCCGTAACGGCGTCGATCACCCGGGCACCAGGCGGCAACGCATACACGCCGGGTGCCCGCACTGCACCCGCCACATGCACCACCAACGGCGCGCTGGTGGGCGTGGCCGTGGGCGCCATCAGCGATGGCGTAGGCGGCGGCACAATCTCTACCCCCCGGGGCTCGGCATGGCGCTGCAGCCACCAGAGTCCCCCACCTGCGGCCGCCGTAACGGCCGCCGCCAGCAGCCCATTGCGCAGCCCAGAGTTCATGCGCGCCCCTCTGTTGGCCCCTAGGCTTGCACAGCCTGCTGGCGCAGCCAAGCCACCAGCAGCCGCACGCCATAGCCCGTGCCGCCCTTCACCCGCCAGCCCTCGACCTGATGCGAAAAGACCATGCCGGCGATATCCACATGGGCCCAGGGGTAGTCGACAAAGTTCTGCAGAAAGATGCCGCCGATGACGGCGCCGGCCTCACGACCGCCCGAGTTCTTGATATCGGCCACGTCGCTCTTGATCTGCTGCTTGTACTCATCCCACAAGGGCAGGCGCCAGGTCTTTTCGCCGCTTTCGCCAGCCGCCTTCTCGAGCTGGCCCGCCAGGGCATCGTCATTGCACAGCAAGCCGCTGGCCACCGTGCCGAGAGCCACCACACACGCCCCGGTCAGCGTGGCCAGATCGACCACCGCCTGGGGTTGATAGCGTTGCGCATAGCCCAGGGCATCGGCCAGGATGAGGCGCCCCTCGGCGTCGGTACTAATCACCTCGATCGTGCGGCCGTTGATGGCCTTGATGACATCGCCCGGCCGGTAGGCTTTGCCAGAGGGCATGTTCTCGACGCACGGCATGAGGCCCACCACGCGGATGGGCAGGTCGAGGGCCGCCACCGCCTGCATAATGCCCAGCGTGGCAGCCGCGCCGGCCATGTCGTCCTTCATCGCCTCCATGCCCTGGCCAGGCTTGAGCGAGATACCGCCCGAATCGAACGTGATGCCCTTGCCCACCACCACATAGGGCTTGAGATCGCTGCGGTCGGCGTTATGCTCGAGCACGATGAACTGGCTAGGCTGGTCGGTGCCTTTGCCCACAGCCAGCAGCGAGCCCATCCCGAGGGTCTGCATCTGCGTCTCGTCGAGCACGGTGCACGTCAGACCGCACTGCGCAGCCACCTCTTGTGCTCTCGCCGCCATAGCGCTGGGCGGCAGATCGTTGCCCGGCAGGTTGGTCAGGTCGCGTGCCAGGCACACTGCCTCTGCGATGGCGTTGCCGGCGGTCGCTCCAGCCTGTAGCGCGGGCAACGACGTCGCGTCGTGGGTCAACAACGTGAGACCGGCCAAGGGCTTGCGGATGGCGTCATTACACGTGAGATAGGCCGTGAACTGGTAGCTTCCCAGCACGGTGCCCTCGACCACGGCCTGGGCTGCCCCCTCGGGATCGATGTTTCCCGCACCGGCGCCATGTACGATGGTGCAAAGGCTCTCGATCCCCAACTCCTGGGCCTTGCGGGCAACCGCGGCAGCCGCTCGTCTCACCGCATGCACATTCAAGGCATCGCGCCTGCCCAAACCCACCACCAGCACCCGTTTGGCAGAAACGCCACCGCGTGGGTAGAGCAGCGTCACCTCGCCTTCTTTGCCTTTGATGTCGCCCGCTGCCATCAGGTCGGCGATGGCGCCCTGTAGCGCCGCATCGACAGCGCCCGTAGCGCCACCGGGCTGTCCGCTATCCTCGAATAGATTGACCACCAGCAACTCGGTGGATACCTCGGTGACAGAACCGATCTCAACCTTGATTTCCATAGTCGTGTCCCTCAACGTAGATTGCCATCGCGACAGAATTGCAGCGTGACGTCGAACAGTGTATCGAACATGAACGGCAGATGGTCGAGCCAGAGCCTTTCATTGGCGGCATGGGCGCCGGGAGCTGTCACGCCGGGCGGAAGCGGCGGTGTGGGTATAAAGCCATACACCGGCACACCCAGCGGCACCAAATGCTTGGCATCGGTGGAGCCAGCGCAGAGCCATGGCACCACCTGAGCGCCGTCGCAACGCTGCGCCACAACCCGCTCGATGGTGTGATAGAGATCCGTGTCTGACGTCGACTCGAGGCCAGGCGAGTACTGCTCAGCATACACCTCGATATCGACATCCTCTTGCGCCAGGTTACGCAGCACCTGCAGATAACCCTCGCGCGTTTGACCGGGCAGAATGCGCCCATCAACATAGGCGCGGGCCTGCCCGGGGATGACGTTGATACTGGCGGGGTCGCCGGCCGACAGGCCAGTGATCGATGCGCTGTCGAACAGCAGCGAGCGGGTGCGGCCAGGCTGCTCGGGGGCCAGGCCAGCGGCCAGCAACGCCTCGTCGAGCTTGCCCTGGTCGAGCAGGCGCACGACGCGTGCCGCCAGACGCGACGACTGCCCCTGGGCAATGAGCGTCAGAGCGCGCCGCATCGTCTCGGTGAGATTGGGCCGTACATAGCCATCACCCAGGCGGGCCAGCGCCCGCACCAGCTTGGCGGTCGAGAGGTCTCGGCGCGGCGCCGAGCCATGTCCGCCAGGAGCTCGCGAGGTCCACACCGTACGACAGACGCCCTTTTCGCCCGTCTGGCAGGTGTAGAACAATCTGCCGCCCGTCTCGATGGCGCCACCGCCGCCCTCGTTGATGGCGCCGGCCACATCGAACAAGTCACGCCGCTCACGCGCCAGATAGCCCATACCCTGACGCCCACCGTGCTCCTCGTCGGCCGCACCGATGAACAACACATCGCGCTTGAGTGGCACGGCGCCCTCTTTGAGGGCCAGCAGGATGGTGGCTGCCGTGGCGATCATCTGCTTGTTGTCGGTGCTGCCACGCCCCCACAAGAATCCGTCGCGCACCACGGCCGCAAAGGGATCCTCCTCCCAGTCGGTCGGGTCGGCCGCCACCACATCGAGGTGCCCCATCAGCAGGAGCGGCTTGGCCTCGCCGGCACCTCGCAGCCGCGCCACGAGGTTACCACGCCCGGGCTGCGACTCGATTACCTCGGCCTGAATGCCTGCCGCGCCCAGCTTTTGAGCCAGGTAGGCCGCGGCGGCCGTTTCGTTGCCTGGAGGATTGGTAGTGTCGATACGCACCAGATCTCGCAACGTCTCCAAAGCCTGCTGATGATAGCGCGCGAGTGTCACGATCAGGGCCTCCTTGGCAGGATAGCGGCAGGTTAGCACAAGCGGCTGCCGACCGCAATCGTGTGTCAGGCGGCTTGCCAGCCCTTTCGACGATTGACACGGCCCGGGCCCAACGAGATAATCTGCCCACGAGTCACGGTCTGCGGAGGGCTCTGTGCTACTAGAGCTGACCATCAACAACCTCGCCATCATTGCCTCGCTGCGCCTCGAGTTCGGCGCCGGGTTTAGCGTGCTCACCGGTGAAACGGGTACGGGCAAGTCGATCATTATCGACGCCATGACGCTGCTGCTGGGCGGCCGCGCCTCTGGCGAGATGATCCGCACCGGCTGCGACGCGCTCTCGGTCGAGGCCGTGTTCGACCTGGGCGCGCAGCCCTCGCCAGCGCTGGTGGCGCTGCTCGAGGAACAGGGGCTGGCCGATGAGCAGGGCGCCCTGATCGTGCGGCGCGAGGTGAGCCGAACGCGCCGTAGCATCTGCCGCATCAATGGCCACGTGGTCACCCTGGGCGTCTTGTCGCAGGTGGGGCAGCATCTGGTGGATATCCACGGGCAGGGTGAGCACCTCTCGCTGATGGATGTGCACCAACATGTGTTGATGCTCGATGCCTACGGCGGCCTGGAGCCGCTGCGCGGGCGCTTTGGCGACCTGGCGCGCGAGCTGGGTGAGGTGCGGCGCGGGCTCGCGGCGCTGCGGCGCGACGAGCGCGAGCTCGCCCGGCGGATCGACCTACTGCGCTACCAGATCGACGAGATCGACAGCGCCCGCCTGACCGAGGACGAGGAGGAAGAGCTACGCGCCGAGTTGCACTTGCTGGGCAATGCAGAACGGCGCATGGAGCTGGCCGCAGAAGCCTACACGCGCCTGTCGCAGGGCGAGGCTCGCTCAGCACTCGACCAGTTGGGCCGCACCGTCCAGGCATTGAGCGAGTTATCTCAACTCGACCCCGCCATGGCCGAGATGAGCCAGCAAGCCGAAGGCGCTCTTTACCAGCTAGAGGACCTAGCGCACGCACTGCGCGCCTACCGAGACGAGATCGAGTTCGACCCCAAGCGCCTGGCTGAGGCCGAAGAACGGTTACAGCTGCTGGGCAGCCTCAAGCGCAAATATGGCGCGACAATGGCCGACGTGCTGGCCTATCGTCATAGCGCTCAGGCCGAGCTAGACGGCATCGAGCACAGTGGTGAGCGCCTCGCCGAGCTCTACCAGCGCGAAGAGGCGCTATTGGCCGAGATGTCTGCGGTGGGCGCTGAGCTCTCGGGTCGCCGCCACGAGGCGTCTGCGCGGCTGAGCACGGCCATCGAGCAAGAGCTGACTGACCTGAGCATGGCAGCAGCGCGCTTTGCGGTCGATCTCAGGCACGAGACAGCCCCCGATGGCGTTTCGCTCACCGAAACAGGCGGCATTAGCGCCCGGGTGCGCTACGACGCCACCGGCCTCGATCAGGTCGAGTTCTTGATCTCGCCCAACCCAGGAGAGGAGCTCAAGCCGCTCGCCAGAATCGCCTCAGGCGGCGAGACGTCGCGGCTGATGCTCGCCATGAAGACGGTACTGGCACGCATCGACCCGGTGCCCACCCTGATCTTTGACGAGATCGACGCCGGCATCGGCGGGCGTACGGGCGACATCGTGGGGCGCAAACTACGCTCTTTGGCGAGCGACCACCAGGTGCTGTGCGTCACGCATCTGGCACAAATCGCTTGTTACGGCGACGCGCACTACCGCGTCACCAAAGAGGTCGCGGGAGAGCGAACCCTGTCGCAAGTGGCGCAGATCGAGGAGCATGACCGCATAGAAGAGCTGGCCGTGATGCTAGGGGGCGCTGCCACCGAGGCATCTCGGCGCAGCGCCCGTGAACTGCTCGCCCGACGGGGTGGCTAGTCTCGTCGGCCCGCCAGCTGGTTGTAGGTCAACGTCCACACCGTCGACTGAAAGGCGGTATAGAGGCCGCCGAGCCAGACGACCAGGATGGCCAGCAGGGCCAGTAAGGGCACAATGATGAGTGCCGGCAGCACGGCCGACCGGCCGAGGGCGTAGGCCCCTGCCGCGGGCACCACCAGCATCGCGGCGATCAGCAAGCCGATGGGCACCATCAGCAGCCCAATACCTAGAGAGACCAAGGCCATCCAAAGCCACATCGTCAAAGACTCGCGCAACCTGGAACGCAAGAGCGCCCAGGCGCTGCCAAGGGCATCCAATACGCCCTCAAGGTTGAGCACTGAGGCGCGCATGGCGTAGGCTCGCACCAGACTCTGCCCGGCACCGACAGCCGCCATCAGCAGGATCAGGCCAAGGATCACCACCAGGCCCAACAGCACCAGCCAGATGATGCCCAGGACGCGGATGGTGCCATCGGCGGTGACGGCTACAATGCCCGGCGCCAGCAATAGACCTGCCACCAGTGCATAGGCCAGCAGCACCAGTAGGCCCACCACAAACGTGATCAGTCCAATGATCAGGTCTTGGGCAAAGAGCCGCAAAAAGCGCTGCCAACCCCTGCCCACGGCCTCGCGGAAGGTCGGTTTGCGCCCACCGTCGAGATCATCAGCAGCCGCCACGAGCGCGCCTTCGCTGGTATAGGCCACAATGATGCTGACCGCGATCATGATGAGGCCCACGAACACCAAAAAGAGAATGACCCCAGCACCCAAGGCGGCCAGTTGCCGCCAGGGCAGGTCGCCACCGTAAGGCATAGACCGGCTCCAACGCTCGACGTCTTGCTGGTTAAAGGTGTATTGCAGACCCTGGCCGGCGTTGCCTGCGCCACCTGTAAACACGGCCACCAAGATGCCAAACACCCACAGCAGCTTGTTGCGCCAGGTGAGTTCGACGCTGCGTTTGATGATTGCACTATAGTCCATCATTCCCTCCCTCACGGTTCGACATCACGAACCGGCAACTCCATCATAGCCGGTCACCGCCCCGCACTCAAGTGCGCCCCGCTCTCAAGTGCGGCCTGCACGCAGGTGCGGCCTGCACGCACGTGCGGCTCGCACGCTGCCCTGACCATGCGCGCGTTATTGTCTACCTGCATCTCTGCCGTTGACAGGCCAGGGTCGCGATGGTATCATGCAGCTACTCCATGACGCGCTGCCAACTATACGAGCGGCAGAGCGCAGAGTTTCCGGTTCCGCCGGGTATTATAGAGAAAGGAGCCGAGATGGAGATCCTGATCAAAGGGCACAACCTCGAAGTAGGCGATGCTCTCCGTGACTATGTAGAACGCAAGATTAGCAAGTTGGATCGTTTCTTGCCCCATTTGGGCGAAGCCAAGATCGACCTTTCGGTAGAGAACGCCCGCCGCTCAGAGCAGCGGCAGGTGGCGCAGATCACAGTGCGCAGCAACAATGGCATCATTTTGCGCGCTGAGGAACGCTCAGGCGACATGCGCCAGTCGATCGATGCCTCGCTCGACAAGATGGTCCGCCAGATCCGCCGTTTCAAGGGCAAGCACTGGGAGTCGCGCCGCAACGATGGCGCTGAGGAAGATCTCGCGCCTGCCGAGATTGAGGACGAGGACGCTGAGGAAGCGCGTATCGTGCGCATCAAACGCTTTGAGACGCGCCCCATGGACCCTGAAGAGGCCATCGAGCAGATGGAGCTGCTGGGTCACGACTTTTTCCTGTTCTACAACATGTCTGTCTCGAGTTACAGTGTCGTCTACAAGCGTCATGATGGCGGCTATGGCTTGCTGCTGCCCGAAGTGATCTGAGCAAAGCGAACGACAAGGGCCGGGTTATCCCCGGCCCTTTTTGCTTGTTCGCCATAGCTGCCCCAGCCTCAATGTGACCAGCAGCCCATAGTGATAGGCCACCAATGCGCACAGCCGCAGGCCGGCCCAGCCGTCTCGATAGCCTTGCAGCGTCACATAGCGCCGCCAGAACTCACGCAGCGGCTGCAGCACATAGGTCCACGGCCTGGGCCGGACGCCATCCTGGTAGCGGATCTGCGCCTCGAGGGCCACATATTGGCGCTGCTTGGCGCTGAACTGCGCCACACTGCGGTAGTTATAGTGGATCAGCGGCTCGTCCAGGTAGCCCGCCTCGCCATCGAGCAAGACCACCTCGTGAACTTGTCGATGCGGGTCATAGCGCGCCCGCGAGCGCCGCAGCAGACGCAGCTGATGGTCTGGATACCAGCCGCCATGGCGGATCTCGTAGCCAAAGATGATATTGCGGCGCGGCACCCACCAGCCATCGAGATCGTCACGCGCAGCAGCCTCGCGCAGCTCTGCGGCCAGCGCAGGCGTGCAGCGCTCATCGGTATCGAGGAAAAAGACCCACTCGGTATCGGCCTGTGCCAGCGCAAAGTTACGCTGGGCCCCGAAATCATGAAACGGGTGAGGCACAACCCTGGCGCCATGGGCACGGGCCCGCTCGGCGGTACGGTCGACGCTGCGCGTATCGAGCACCACCAGCAGCGCATCAGCCCAGGCCAGGCTGGCGAGGCAACCGTCGATGTCATCTTCATTGTTGGCCGCCAAGACGGCAGCGGTCACGGCGTTCATGCTAGAGCTCCATCACCTGGCGATAGGCGGTTAGGCGCGGGGCTGCCTGGTCTGCCGTCAGGACGCCCGAGGCGATCTGCCGCTCGGTGGCTCGACGTTGAGCGCTCATGCCCACACGGATGATGCGCCGCGCCAGCCAGCGGTAGAGCCGCGAGTAGTAGCGGTCAAAGAGCATAAGCCGGCTACGCCAGAGCGCCACAAACATGCGCTCGCGAAACTGGCTTGTGCTCTGCCCCGCAAAATGCACGATACGTGCCGCCGGCGCCAGATAGATCCCCCAGCCGGCGCGTCTGGCCCGAAGGCAATAGTCGATCTCTTCACAGTACATAAAGTAGGTCTCATCAAAGAGACCCACAGAACGCAACACCTCACGACGGATGAGCATGGCTGCACCCAGGGGGTGGTCGATGGCAAAGGGGAGCCCGCGAGCATAGCGCCGCCGTGGATAGCGCCCATTGAGGGGCGAATCGAGCAGACGGTGGTGCAGCGGCCAGAAATCCAGCAGCAGCATTGCCAAGGTGGGAAAGTGAAAGGCGCCATGCTGAAAGCCGCCATCGCCATAGGCAAGCTGAGCACCGGCGATGCCAGCCGCGGGCAGATCACGCATCACCGTCAACAACTGTGCCAAGGCATCTTCTGCCAACACGGTGTCGGGGTTGAGCACCAGGAACCACTCGGGGATATCTTTGCGCGCCAACAGAGGCCGCAGTGCGCGGTTGGCGCCGCCGGCATAGCCCAGGTTCTCGTCGAGCGCCAGCAGAATGGCCTGCGGATAGGTCTGGGCCACCATTTCGGCACTGCCATCGGTCGAGGCGTTATCCACCACCCAGACCTCACCGTCGGTGCCCGCATGGCTCAGAGCACGAAACACCGATGCCAGACAGCCACGCGTCAGCTCACAGACGTTATAGCTGACGACGACGACGGCCAGCGACATCAGAAGCCCACAGAGATCTGCGTCGGCTCGACTCGATCTTGCACGACCCACACCTGCTCGTGAAGCAGGCCGATCCAGTAATACGGCTCAGTGACCACCGGCGGGTCGACCACCTGCAGATGCCCAACCACCGTGACGGTCTGCCCGGGCATGAGGTACTGCTGCGGCCCCTGAGCTGTGTTCACCGTAGTGAGCTCGTCATCCATGCCGAGCTGCCAGCGGAAGGGATAGGAGCGCCCCGAGGTGTTGCCCTCATAGTCGAGGCCGATACGAAAGATGCCCGGCTCCTCATACTCGCCGAGGGTGTTGTAGTTCTCTGATGTGGTATAGGTTGTGCCGGGCTCGGGCCCGCGCGTGCGCACCGGCACGCGCCCCTCGTTCTTGACGGTGCACGTAAAGGTGATGGTGCCCCCCAGAGCCACCACCGACGGCTCGAAGACGGCCGCGCCATTCACGATGACCACCTGCGGCACGCCGCCCTGGGAGATGGTCAGTTGGCCACTGACGCGAGCCCGGTTGCCGACGGCATCATCAGCCTCGACCACCACCGTATAGTCGCCATCGGGAGGCGGTGTGGCGCCCAGGTCTACACCGGCATCATAGTCATGCTCGTGAGGACCAGGCGCGCCCACCTCGCGGATCTTGTCCTCGGGTACGGGATACTTGATGCCATCCTCGCCCACCAGGTAGACCTCAACGCGGGCGGCCTCTTTGTTGAGGGTATAGCCGATGCTCACGCGATCAGTGATGCCGTCGCGGTTGGGGGTAAACACGTTGGGCCAGATGCTCAGGCCCTGGATCTCGAGCGGCACCGGGTCACCATCAGAGATCGTCAGCGGCACCTCGGCCGTGTTGATACGGCCCCGCTCATCGACCGCTTCAAAGCGCACCGTGTAGCTGCCATCGGGCAGCAGGCGGTCGTTGATCACCCCACCAAAGAGGGCGGCGCGCCCACCACGCGAACGACGCTGCCCCTCGCGAAAGGGGTGACGATTGCCCTCGGCATCGACCACGTAGATGCTGATGGTCGACTGGCGCGAGAGACTATAGGTGATCTCGGCGATATCGCTGACGCCATCGGCGTTGGGAGAGATCACCGCTGGTCGGACGGTGACGTCGGTCAGAAAAGGGCGGGCCTGGCATCCGGCTGGCAGAATCAGCAGCAAGGCCAGGGTGAGCGCCGCCAAAGCGCGCTTTGAGACGCGCATAAAACCTCCTGATGCAGCACAGACTCTACAATAGACTGGCATGGGCGAGTGTAACCATGGCGGGCAAGAGCGTCAACTGGCCGTTCCAAGCCGTCTCACTTGTGGGGCATCCCTTTGCCGCTCCAGGCGTCAAGACTAGAATGCTGCACATCAGAGTGACAGTGAGGCGCGATGTTCACCTACGAGCAGGCGTTGCGGCAGATCTTTCGACGCACCGACATCGAGCGTGGCGACCGGCCACCCTATTCGGAACGCATCTGGCGTTTGGAGCGCGTTCATGAGCTGCTGAACGCCCTGGGCGACCCTCAACAGCGCTACGCCAGCGTGCATGTGGCCGGAACCAAGGGCAAGGGGTCGACCACGGCCATGATCGCGTCGGCGCTGCGTGCGGCCGGTCTGCGCACGGGCATGTACACCTCGCCGCACCTGCACACCTTTCGCGAGCGCATACAGGTGGACGGTGAGCCCATCACCGAGCAAGACCTGGCGCGTTTGATGTGGCAGATGGCGCCAGTGCTCGATGCGCGCCCAGAGGTGACTGTCTTTGAGATCATCACGGCGTTGGCCATGCACTATTTCGCCGAGGCCGGCGTCGACTGGGCCGTCTTTGAAGTGGGCATGGGCGGCCGCCTCGATGCGACCAACATCTTGCAGCCGCGAGTGGCGGTGATCACGTCGATCAGCCTCGATCACATGGCCATTCTGGGTTCGACGGTGGCGCAGATCGCTGGCGAAAAGGCGGGCATCATCAAGCCGGCCGTGCCCGTCGTCTCGGCGCCACAACAGCCCGAAGCGCTGGCGGTGATTGCACAAGTGGCGGCCGAGCGCGGCGCGCCGCTCACCCTGAGCGGGAGAGACTGGCACTGGCAGCGTCTGCCAGCGAACGTGGCGCCGCGCGGCCTGTGCCTGCACCGCGCGGGCAACCGCGAGCAGCCCGAGTATCCGTCGCTGACGGTGCCGCTGGTGGGCGACCATCAGCTCGAGAACGCCGTTAACGCCGTCATGGCCCTCGAGGTGCTACGCGACCAGGGACTGTGCATCAGCCGCGACGAGATCGTCGCTGGCATTGCCAGCGTGCGCTGGCCAGGGCGCTTTGAGGTGCTCCAGCGCGACCCCACGCTGGTGGTCGATGGCGCTCACAACGTCGACTCGATGGCAAAGCTGGTGCGCACCATCGAGGCCGAGTTCCCCGGCCAGCGACCCGGCGTGGTGTTCGGGGCGGGGCGCGGCCACGTGCCCGCCGAACTGCTGGGTGTGCTGGCCGAGCATGTGAGCGCGCTGCACCTGGTGCGCGCCAACCACCCCAAGGCGGCCGACGTGGACGAGTTGGCCGAGGCCGCTCATAGCCTGGGCATCACAGCCTACGCCGGCGAGAGCGTCGCCCAGGCGCTCTCGCTGGCCCTGCACGAGGCCAGCCCCAACGGCCTGGTACTGGCCACGGGCTCGCTGTTTGTGGTGGCCGAGGCACGCCGAGCCTGGATGCGCCTCAGCGGGCTACCAGAGCCGCCCAGTGATCCGCCCGACTGCTACTAGCGTTGGCGCCGGGGCGAGCATGGCTCGCCCCGGCGATGTGCATCTCTACAGAGTGACCTGCGGCAGCTTTTGCAGCGAGGTCCGGATCAACTCCTCAGGATAGGCATAGTCCTCAAGCCTGCCACCCAAGTAGGCGTCATACGAGCCCAGATCGAGAAAGCCGTGGCCGCTGAGGTTAAAGACGATAACACGCTCTTCCTCTTTGGCCTTGGCGTCAAGCGCCTCGTCGATGGCGGCGCGGATGGCGTGGGCCGACTCGGGCGCGGGGATAATGCCCTCAGAGTGTGCAAACAGCGCCGCGGCCTCAAAGGTGGGCACCTGGTGCACGGCGATGGCGTCGATCAAACCGAGGTGGTGGCCCAGCGCCAGGATGGGCGCCACGCCGTGGTAGCGCAGGCCACCGGCATGGATGCGGGGCGGCACAAAGTCGTGACCGAGCGTGTGCATCTTGACGATGGGCGCCATCTTGGCGGTGTCGCCATAGTCAAAAGCGTAGAGGCCCTTGGTCATCGTGGGGCAGGCCATTGGCTCGACGCCCACCAATCGCGTCTTGGCGCCATCGCGCAGGTTGTTACGCAGGAACGGCAGGGCAATGCCGCCAAAGTTAGAGCCGCCGCCCACGCAACCGATCACCACGTCGGCCTCGACGCCAGCCATGTCGAGCTGCATGAGCGTCTCTTCGCCAATGACCGTCTGGTGCATCAACACATGGTTCAACACGCTGCCCAGCGAGTACTTGGTGTCGACGTTCTTGATGGCCACTTCACAAGCCTCGCTGATGGCCATGCCCAGGGTGCCGGGGCAGTCGGGGTCGCTGGCCAGAATGCCGCGGCCCGACTCGGTCTCGTTGCTGGGGCTCGGCGTCACCGAGGCGCCAAAGAGCTGCATCACCGACCGGCGGTAGGGTTTTTGTTCGTAGCTCACCCGCACCATATAGACCTTGCACTCCATATCGAAAAAGCGCGTGGCCATGGCCAGGGCCGAGCCCCACTGGCCGGCGCCCGTCTCGGTGCTGAGCTTGGTGATGCCCGCCGCCTTGTTAAAAAAGGCCTGGGCGATGGCGGTGTTGGCCTTGTGACTGCCACAGGGGCTGGCACCCTCATACTTGTAAAAGATCTTGGCAGGGGTGCCCAGGGCCTTTTCGAGGCGCACGGCCCGCATCAGCGGCGTGGGCCGGTAGAGGGCATAGATATCGCGCACCTCGGATGGGATGTCAATGTAGCGCTCCTGGCTGACCTCTTGCAGGATCAACTCCATGGGAAAGAGTGGCTCCATATCGGCGGGCCCTGCTGGCTGCATCGTTAGCGGATGCAGTGTGGGCGGCAGTGGCTGCGGCAGGTCTGCCTGGATGTTGTACCACTGTTTGGGAATGTCGTTCTGCGTCAGGTTGAACTGCGTTTGCATGATGCTTCTCCTTTGCTATGACAAGTCGAGCTAGACGACCTTGGCCACATCGCTCCCGCCTGATCCACCTCCTCATACCACGCCAGAAGACAAAACAGGCCCTCATCCCCAAAAGGGACGAGGGCCTGTTGCTCCCGTGGTGCCACCCTATTTAGCCCGGCCCAGAAACAGAAAACCCCGCCGTGATGGCGGGGAATCTTGGGCCAGCCTCACTCTGCAGGTACAGGACTGGTGCATGACACTGCACGTCCGATACCCTCTGCCCTGATAACGGTGGCGACTCCGTTGCCACCTACTATGATTCGGTGGCACAGCTCCCGGGCCCATTCACCGCCGGCGCTGATACCGGGCTCTCACCGACCCCCGGCTCTCTGCATCCCGCTGTGGCGGATACTCTTCCCGATCGACGCTTTTGCGTTTCGATTGGCTACAGTATATCGCCTGACGGGAGCCGTGTCAAGTAGAATCCTGCGGGCGGTAAGGCGGCCTCTGTTTGACAGGGCGCTCTGCCCGGCTAGAATCATGAGAGAATCGTTCAACAATTCTTGGAGGCTTGCTCCATGGCTGTTAGGCCGATCGTTACAATGGAAGACCCGCTGCTCAGGCAAAGATCGAAAAAGGTGTCGCGCTTTGGCGATGATCTGCGCCGACTGGTAGACGACATGTTCGACTCGATGCATGCGGCCCATGGCCTGGGCCTGGCGGCGCCGCAGATCGGCGTACTGCAGCGCGTCTTTGTCATCGAGATGCCCGCTGAGGTTGACGAGGAAGGCCGTGAAGTCGAGCCTGGCAGGCGCTATGTGCTGGTGAACCCCGAAATTGTCCGTGCGCGCGGCGCTGAAGAGATGGACGAAGGTTGCCTCAGCGTGCCCGGCTACCATGGCTCGGTGGTGCGCGCCACCGAGGTGCTGATCAAGGGACAAGACGTCAACGGCAAACCGGTGCGCTACAAAGGGTACGACCTGCTGGCGCAAGCTTTTCAGCACGAGTATGACCACCTCGACGGCATCCTCTATCTGGATCGTCTCGAGAGCCCTGACAAGCTCTATCGCGTCGAGGTCGGTAAAGAGGAAGAGATCGTCGACTAGCGTAGCAGCGCAGCGAGATCGGCCGCTCTGTCTAGGATGATCTCCGCGCCACTGCGCTCGAGTTCGCCTCGCGTGCCAAAGCCCGACAGCACCCCCACCGCCAGCGCGCCCGCCCGGCGTGCCGAGCGCATGTCCATGGTGGTGTCTCCCACCATGATGCAGCGTGTCGAGCTGACGCCCAGCTGCGCTGCGGCCTTGAGCAAGGGTTCGGGGTGTGGTTTCATACGCAGCACATCTTGCCGGGTGATGACCACGGGGAAAAAGTGGTCTATACCCAGCCCGGCCACAAAGGCCAGGGCCTCGGGCCGCGCGCGGGTGGTGACCACAGCGAGCTGAAAACGCGGTTGCAGCGCTTGCAGCAGTTCGAGAGTGCCTGATACGATCTCATGCCCATCGCGCGTGGCCAGGCCCTTGGAACGGCGGATCCGGTCGCCGATGCCACTGAGATATCTGGCCAGCCCTAGCCGCTCGAGCAACGCCACGGCATAGTTGCCGGGCGTCTCGATGCTCATCACCAACATGTGAGAGAGCGCCTCGATGTCGGCGCCGCGGTGCAGGCGCTTGACCCACTGCAGCCGCTGAGCCAGCTGCTCGGCCCAACGGTTGTCGGTCTCGATCAGCGTGCCGTCGAGGTCGAACAGGATGGCATCATAGCGGCTGGCGTCAATGGCTTGCTGCGTCATGGCCCCTCTCACAGCTCAGCGAAAGCGCCTCTTCAGCTCGGCCTCGATATCTTGCCAACCCAGCCCCCGCTCGGCCAGTGCCACCATCAGGTGGTAGACCAGGTCGGCGCTTTCGTAGATGAACTGGCCATCGTCGGCCATTGCGCCGGCCAGCACCACTTCGACGGCTTCTTCGCCCACCTTTTGCAGCACGCGCGAACGCCCCTCGGCCAACAGCCGGCAGGTGTATGACCCTTCGCGCGGATGGTCGCGGCGCTCATCGATGGTTGCCTGTAGGGCCTGTAGCACGTCACTCATGGCGTCTCCTCGTCGCTGATGAGCTGTTGGAAGAAACAGGATGTCGCACCGGTATGACAGGCGGGGCCGGCCGGCTCGACGCGAAAGAGCACGGCATCGCCGTCGCAATCGAGACAAGCGCTGACAATACGCTGCACGTTGCCGCTGGTCTCGCCCTTGTGCCAGAGCCGCTGCCGCGACCGGCTGTAGAACCAGGTCTCACCCGAGGCCAGGCTCAAGCGCAGCGACTCGCAGTTGACGTAGGCCAGCATGAGCACCTGGCCCGTAGCTGCATCTTGTACGATAGCGGGCGCCAGGCCGCGATCATCCCAGCGAACGGCATCCACGGGCGCCGTCTGTGCCATGGCCATCGTCAGCGTCTCACCGGCACGCCGTGCTCGGCCAGATAGGCCTTGACGTCGTCCACCGTCAGCTCGCGGAAATGAAAGAGCGAGGCAGCCAGCGCGGCGCTGGCCCCCCCTGCTGTCAGGGCGTCGTAAAAGTGCTCGAGTTTGCCCGCGCCGCCCGAGGCGATGACCGGGATGGAGACGGCATCGGCCACAGCACGCGTGAGGGCGATGTCATAGCCATCCTTAGTGCCGTCGCAATCCATGCTGGTCAGCAGAATCTCGCCAGCGCCACGCTGCTCGACCTCTTGGGCCCAGGCCACGGCGTCCAGGCCTGTGGCCTCACGGCCGCCATTGATGAGCACTTCCCAGCCGCCCTCGAGGCGACGCCGGGCGTCGATGGCCACCACCATACACTGTGCGCCAAAGCGCTTGGCGCCCTCGGTAATCAGGTCGGGCGTACGCACAGCCGAGCTGTTGATCGAGGTCTTGTCGGCGCCCGCCAGCAGCACGGAGCGCAGGTCTTCGACGGTGCGCAGGCCGCCGCCCACGGTAAAGGGGATATTGATGGTGTCGGCCACACGGCGCACCATGTCGATGACGATATCGCGGCTCTCGTGCGAGGCGGTGATATCGAGGAACACCAGCTCATCAGCGCGCTCGCGGCTGTACACGGCCGCGTGCTCCACGGGGTCGCCGGCATCGCGCAGCTCGACAAAGTTGACGCCCTTGACCACACGACCATCCTTGACATCGAGACAGGGGATAATCCGCTTGGCCAGCATGCTACTCTCCTTGTGTCAGGCGCAGCGCCTCTGTCAGGGAGATGGCTCCCCGGTAGAGCGCCATGCCGATGATTAACCCTTGAACCCCCTGCGCCGCGGCGGCACAGGCGGCGCGCACATCGTCGAGGTTCGCCACGCCGCCCGAAGCGATCACACCTACGCCCGCCGCGCGCGCCATGCGCTGGCAGGCGGCGATGTTGGCGCCCGTCAACATGCCATCGCGCTTTACGTCGGTGTGTACAATGCGCTGCACGCCCAGAGCCGCCATCTCGGTGGCCAGATCGACCGCGTCACGCGTCGAGGTCTCGGCCCAACCATGGATGGCCACGCGGCCGTCGCGCGCATCAATGCCCACCGCCACCGCTTCGGCGCCACAGGCGTCGATAGCGGCGCGCACCACCTCAGGGTTGGTGACCGCCACGCTGCCGATGATCACCCGCGAAACGCCCCGGGCCAGCAAGTTGACCGCATCATCGGCTGTGCGCACACCGCCGCCAAACTGCACGGGTATCTCTACCGCTGCGACGATGCGCTCTAGCGCAGCCAGGTTAGCACTCGATGGAGCGCCGATGGCGCCATCCAGATTGACGACGTGCAGCCACTGAGCGCCCTCGCTGGCCCAGCGCAGGGCGGCGTCGACCGGATCGTCGGCAAAGACCGTCTCAGCCTCAAAGGCCCCCTGCTGCAGGCGCACACAGCGCCCACGGCGCAGATCGATGGCAGGGTAGATGATCATGCCGCGCTCCCGGCAATCCCGGCCACCCGCAAAAAGTTGCGCAGGATGGTCTCGCCCGTGTCCTGGCTCTTTTCGGGGTGGAACTGGATCGCAAAGAGGTTGCCGCGGGCTACGGCCGAGCAGAACGAGACGCCATAGTTAGTGGTGGCGGCCGTCCAGCCGGGCTCGGTGGGCGCGCCATAGAACGAGTGCACAAAGTAGGCGTGGCTTCCGTCTGGCAGGCCCTGCCAGAGGGGCGAGGCCTGCACCTGGTCGATCTGGTTCCAGCCCATGTGTGGCACCGGCAGACCGCCCTCAAAACGGCGCACACGCCCTGGGATGACCCCCAGGCCACGATGCTCGCCCAACTCCTCGCTCACCTCAAAGAGCAGCTGCAGCCCCACACAGATGCCCAAGAAGGGCAGCCCATCGGCGATGACGGCGCGCAGAGGCGCCTCGAGCCCCAAGGCGCGCAGATTGGCGATGGAATCGCCAAAGGCGCCCACCCCCGGCAACACCACCGCCGTGGCCCCTGTGAGGTCGGCGGCAGCGCCCGTCACCCTGGCCTCAACGCCCAGCCGTCGAAAGGCCATGTAGACGCTACGCAGATTGCCCACTCCATAATCGACGATCGTGAGCAATGTCAGAGTACCCCCTTGGTTGAGGGCACGGTGGCGCGCCGCGCGTCAAAAGCCAGCGCCTGCCCCAGGGCGCGCCCCAGCGCTTTGAAGATGGCCTCGATGATGTGATGGGTGTTGCTGCCCGCCAACACGCGCACGTGCAATGTCAGACCGGCATGCTGTGCCAACGCCCGCAAGAACTCGGCCACCAGCTCAGTATCAAAGGTGCCGACTTTGGCCGCCGGCAGCGCGGCATCAAAGGCCAGCACCGAACGCCCCGAAAAATCGAGCGCAACCAGCGCCAGCGCCTCGTCCATCGGCACCATCTGGCTGCCATAGCGCGCCAGGCCTGCCTTATCGCCGACAGCCTGGGCCAGGGCCTGCCCCAGCACAATGCCAACATCCTCGACGGTGTGATGGTCGTCCACCTCCACGTCGCCACGGGCATACACCGTCAGGTCGAGCAAACCGTGCAGTGCCACATGGTTGAGCATGTGGTCGAGAAAGGGCACGCCGGTGTCGATATCGGCCATGCCGCTGCCATCCAGCTCTAGGCTGATGCGCACCTCGGTCTCGCGGGTCTTGCGGGTGATCTCTGCCTGGCGTGCCATCGTCACCTCCTGGTCTTAGGCCAACTCGCGCAGCGCAGTCAGCAGTGCATCGGTCTGAGCGGGCGTGCCCGCCGAGATGCGCACATGGTTCTGGAGCGCCGTACCGGCAAAGTATCGCAGGATGATGCCATGCCGCTCCATCACGTCGCGTAGGCGCTCGACAGGGACGCTGCTGCGAACAAGCACATAGTTGGCGCTGCTGGGCACAGGCTGCACAAAGGGCAGCCCCTGTAGCTCCTGATAGAGCCTTTCGCGCTCGGACACCAGCCGCGCGACGTTTACACGCGCCTCGTCGAGCGAGGCCAGGGTGGCCAGCGCCGCCTCTTGCGCGACAATGTTGACATTGTAGGGCGATTTCAGCCGCGTCAAAGCATCCATCAACGGCTGAGAAAAGATCCCATAGCCCACCCTTAGGCCCGCCAATCCTGCCCACTTGCTAAAGGTGCGCAGCACGATCAGGTTATCATGCTCGGCCACCCAGGCCGCCCGTGACGCGCCGCCGAACTCGATATAGGCCTCATCGAGAATGACCACCAGCGGCAGAGCGAGCAGGGTCTGTAACGCCTCGTCGGGCAAAGGCCGACCATCGGGGTTGTTGGGCGAGGTGACAAAGAGTAGCCGGGGGGTGCCATCGGCGCACGCCGCGCCGATCCACTCCAGATCGAGGGAAAAGTCGGGCTTGCGCGGAATCTCGAGCAAGCGCAGATCGTTGGTGGCTGCATAAAAGGCGTACATGCCAAAGGTTGGCGGGCAATTGATGACCTCGAGCCAGGTAGAACGTGGCTCGGGCCGGAAAACCTTGAGCACCAGGTCGATCAGCTCATCAGAGCCGTTGCCCACCAGCACACTGTTGGGGTCAACATCCGCATAGGCCCCGATGGCCTGGCGTAGCTCGCGAGACTGGGCATCGGGGTAGCGATGGTACTGATCAAAGGCACGCAACCGCTCCAGAGTGTAGTCAGTGGGGCCATACGGGTTCTCGTTGGCGTCGAGCTTGATCAGCTCGTCAACGCTGCGCCCCAAACGCTGCGCCAGCACGGGCAACGGCTCGGGGGCATATTCCTGCAGGCTCTCTACCCGTGGGCCGATCATGGCGCGGATATCTAGCATCTCCCCTCCTGCGGCTCCTCTAGGCGAATGCGCACAGCATTGGCATGAGCGGTGAGGCCTTCCAGATCGGCCAGGGCGGCAGCCGCGCCGCTGGTTTGACGCGCGGTTGCCGCGCCCACGCCAAACACGCTGGTGATCTTGACAAAATCCCACACTTGCAGAGGCGACGAGAAACGTGCCGTCTGCCCGGTGGGCATGATGTGCGTGGGCCCCGTAACATAGTCGCCCAACGCCTCGGACGAGAGTTCGCCCACGAACACGCCGCCCGCATGACGCACCTGCCCCACATGCTGCCAGGGGTCGCGCGTCAGCAGGCAGAGATGCTCGGGGGCATACTCATTGGCAAGGGCCAAGGCCGTATCGAGATCATCCACCAGCACGATGCCCCCGTGCGCCGCCAACGACTCGACAATGATGTCGCGCCGTTCGAGGCGTGGCAGTTGCCGCGATACCTCAATCTGCACAGCCGCTGCCAGAGCCTCACTGGTGGTGATCAACAGCGCCGAGGCCATTGGATCATGTTCGGCCTGAGCCAGCATATCGGCGGCCACATAGGCGGGGTTGGCGCTGTCATCGGCCACCAGCAACGTCTCGGTGGGGCCGGGCAGGGCGTCGATGCCCACCACGCCATACACACGGCGCTTGGCCAACACCACAAAGATGCCGCCAGGGCCCAGAATCTTGTCGACGCGGGGCACGGTGGCAGTGCCATAGGCCAGCGCACCGATAGCCTGTGCCCCCCCGATGGCATACACCTCGTCCACATCGGCGGCGTAGGCAGCGGCCAGCAGCGCATCGTTGAGCTCGCCGCCACGAGGCGGCGTGGCCACCACCACCTGTTCGACACCGGCCACGCGTGCAGGCACAGCCGCCATCAACAGCGACGAGGGGTACGGTGCACGGCCATTGGGCGCATAGATGCCCACCCGCTCCAGCGGCAGCACCATCTGCCCCAGGCCGCCGCCGTCGCCATCCCACTGCATCCAAGACTGGCGCGGCTGGCGCTCGTGAAAGGCACGGATGCGTTGCACCGATAGTTGCAGCGCCTCGCGGATGGCGGGCGCGGTGTTGCGCCAGGCCTGTTCGATGCGCTCGCGAGGCACGCGCAGGTCGGCGAGCTCGGCGCCATCGATGCGCCGCGAGTAGTGCCGCACGGCATCATCACCCTGCGTGCGCACGTCGGCCAGAATACGTTCTACCACCTGATCGGGCGTGAGGGGCTCGCCAAAGATCGCCTCGATCGAGGCCAGCAGTGAGGGCGGTGCGGTCAACTCATCCAGCGGCTTGCGGCTCAACAGCGTCTCGCGTGCCTCTGCTAGGCCACGCACCATGCGCAGGGTCACCTCGCTCATACCGCCATCCTCTTGCGCCGTACCACCGCAGCCGCCAGCCGATCGACGATGGCCTCGATGCGCGCAAATTGCATTTTGTGGGCTGCACGGTTGACGATCAACACCGCCTCAGACGGCAAGATGATCTGCAGCTCTACCAGGCCATTCTCTACGAGGGTGCGGCCGCTCTGGACCATATCCACCAGTAAATCGGCCAGGCCCACCGCTGGTGCGAGCTCTACCGAGCCATCCAGATAGATGATCTCGGCCGAGATGCCCTGGGCCTGAAAGTAGTCATGGGCCAGGCGCGGGTATTTGCTAGCCACGCGCAGGCCAGAGTGCAGGCGGAGATTACGGTCGCGCCACTCGGCGGGCCCGGCCAACGACAGCCGACAGACGCCCACATTGAGCCCCAGCGGCTCGAGCACATCCCAGTTTCCCTCGCGCAGCACGTCGAGGCCCACTGCGCCCAGCGCCGCGGCGCCATACTCGACATAGGTGGGCACGTCAGAGGGCTTGGCCATGATAAAGCGCAGCTCTCCGCTGCGATCTTGAAACACCAGGCGGCGCCCCACGTCAGCATCAGTGGCATAGCCCGCCTCAGACAGCAGAGCAAGCACCTCTTCTTGCAGGCGCCCCTTGGGCAGGGCAAAGGTCAGCGGCTCCATGTGCGCACCTCCGCTTCGAGCGCGTCGTACGTCAACTCGCGAGGCTTTGCTGAGCCGGCGTCCATCAGCAGGCAGCGCTCGCCATCGCACGAGAGCACCACATGGTCAGCGCCGCGCGCCAGGGCGTCGTTGGCCAGGGCATCGCCTGAGCGGCCCAGCAGTTCGAGCTCGACGCGCAGCCCCAACGAGCGTGCCAGCCGCGCCAGCCGGCGGCAGGCAGCGTGCTCGCAGGCAGGCAAGACCAGGTCGGCCCCTTTCAGGGCGGACTTTGTCGCCACGAGCAGCGCTCGCTCGATGCTCATAGCAAAGCCCACAGCCGGCAGATCGGGGCCAAAGTGGCCGATGAGTCGGTCGTAACGGCCGCCTGAGAGCACGTGAAAGCCCAGCCCAGAGACATAGCCGTGAAAGCTGATCCCCGTGTAATAGTCCATACTGCGCACTTCGCCCAGGTCTAGAATCAGGTGCGCAGCGTGGCCGTCGAGCGTCAACAGCTCGTACACATGCGCCAGATGGTCGAGCGCGTGGTGCGCAGCGGGGCTGGCGGTCAGGTGCCGTGCCCGTGCAATCACATCGAGGTCTCCGCACAGGCCGGGCAGGGCCAGCACCACCTCGGCCACCTCACCACCGATCTCGAGCGCATCGAGGGTGTGTTGGATCTCGACATGGCTTTTGCGGCTGATGGCCTGCTCGAGAGCAAAGAGCGCCTCGGCCGATAGGCCCCTGCCGTTGAGGATGCTCTTGAGAAACTCGACCTGGCCCAGGTTGATCTGAAAGGTGTCTACGCCCAGGGTACTGAGCGCCTCTATTGCCACCGCGATCGTTTCGGCGTCGGCCTCGGCCGAGGCGGCGCCAATCAGCTCGATGCCCACCTGGGTGAACTCGCGACGCTGCCCTGCCTGCGGCTGCTCATAGCGAAAGACCTTGCCGGTGTAATAGAAGCGCTGTGGGAACGGCTGATCGTAAAGCGTGGTTCCCACCAGCCGCGCTACCGGCACAGTCATGTCTGGGCGCAGAGCGAGTTCGCGTCCGTCGCGGTCGAAAAAGCGATAGAGTTGCTCGCGCAGGCGCGGGCTGGCCTGCGTCGAGAGGGTTTCATCATAGCCGATGGTGGGCAACACCACCCGCCGATAGCCCCAACGCTCAAACTGCTCGATCAGCGTGCGCTCAAGCCCGGCGTAGGCCGCGGCCTGCTCGCCAAAGAGATCAGTGAGGCCCAGCGGGCGCTGGCGCCGCAGAGCAATGTTGTCCATGCTCGGTCCCCTGTCTTGGTGCGACAATAAAAAAAGACCAGTTCGATTGAACTAGTCTCGCGCGGTGGATAGGCCCCAACCTGCCGCTCTGCAGCAGAGCCACCCACCTATGTCAGATGATGATGGTGATACGCAGGGGCAGGCCCGGGAGCCACGTCCCAGTCGATATCAAACGCTTTCTGGATCGATGTGCTCACCTGCACCCCCAATCTGCGACAAAGGTAGCACAAGGCGCGCCCACTGTCAACTAGGGCGGGGAGCCGATCAGCTCCTCGCCCCATAAGAGAGCTCAACTGCGAATCTCGGCCCCATAGCCACGTTGCAGCGCCCGCACGATGCGGTTACGCTGTTGCACCGCCTGTTCGCTGGTCAACGTCTTGTCGGGCGACTGAAAGGTGAGGCTGTAGGCCAGGCTCTTTTTGCCCGCGCCCAGTTGCTGCCCGCGATAGACATCGAACAGCACCACCCCAACCAGCAAACCGCTGCCGTTCTGACGGATAGCCGCCTCGACCTCGTCAGAGGGCACGGCCTCGTCGACGACCACAGCCAGATCGAGCTTGAGCGTGGGCATACGCGAGATGGGGCTATGCCGCACCACCGGCTCGGCGGCCGCGATGAGGGCATGGAGATCGATCTCGGCCAGGCACACAGTCTGCTCGGGCAGCTCGAACTGCTCGCGCACCGTGGGGTGAACCTCACCGAGCACGCCCACCTCATTGCCGTTGAGCAAGAGCCGCGCTGTACGTCCGGGATGTAGGGCTACGTGCTGGCCAGCTTCAAAACCGAAGCCGCTCACGCCCAGGCGCGTGCACAATGTCTCGACAATGCCTTTGAGGTCATAGTAGTCCATGTTCGGGCTCTCATTGGTCAGCCATGAGCGGAGCTCGCGCGGCCCGGTCAAGGCGATAGAGACACGTGTCGGCTCAACGGGCATCGCTTGGCCCTCTTGCCGCAGGTAGATGCGACCGATCTCAAAGGCGGCCACACGCTCCACAAAGCGCAGGTTGCGCGCCACGGCGTCGAGCATGCTGCCCATCAGCGTCTGGCGCAGATACTCGCTCTCGCGCGAGAGCGGATTGGCCACACGCAGATAACGGTCGGCAGCGGGCAGCGGGGCGCCCACCGTCAGCCGTGCCTCTGTCTCCAGCGCGTCGAGCGCATAGGTGATCAGTTCGGTCAGCCCACAGCCCACCAACACGTCGCGGGCCCGCTCCTCGAGGGCCAGTTCTGGCACCGGCAGCAGCCGGGGCATCTCATCGGCGATGAGCGTGGTGGGCAGGCGATCATAACCATAGAGACGCGCCACCTCTTCGATCAGGTCGGCGGCGATGGTCACGTCAAGCCGGTGGCTGGGGACAATGACCTTCAACGCCGCACCGTCTTGGATCTGTTCACAGGCAAAGCCCAAGAGCGCGAGCAGGCCGCACACCTCGGCGGCGTCCAGGGTAATGCCCAACTGCCGCGGCACCTCACGCAGTGGCAAGACCACCTGTCGCAGCTCCGTCTTGCCGGGGTAGAGATCGGCAAAACCGGCAGCCACGGTGCCGCCCGCCAAGTCGCGCATCAGATCGGCCGCCCGGCGCAGGGCCAGCAACGTCAGCTCGGGGTCGACGCCACGGCCAAAACGCTGTGCCGCCTCGCTGGGCAGCTTGAGCGCGGCCGTGGTGTGCCGCACCGAGATGTTATCAAAGTTAGCCGCCTCGAGGAGCACATCCACCGTCTGTGCGGTCACCTCGCTCTCGAGACCGCCCATCACGCCCGCCACGCCGATGGGCCCGGCGCCATCGGTGATGAGCAACTCTTGGCCGCTGAGTGTGTGCTGGGCGCCATCGAGGGTGGTCATCCGCTCACCTGGGTGAGCGCGCCGCACGATGACGGCCGGCGCGTTGCCTTCTTGCCGCGGGCGCAGAAGGCGATAGTCAAAGGCATGCAGCGGCTGCCCCAGCTCGAGCATTACATAGTTGGTGATGTCAACGATGTTGTTGATGGGGCGCATGCCCGCCAGGGCGAGTCGTCGTTGCAGCCAGTAGGGTGAGGGGCCAATCTTGACGCCCTTGATGAGCGCCGCACTGTAGCGCGCGCAGAGATCAGGGTCGGCGATCTCGATATCCACCTGCCCGTCGATGGTGGGGCCAGCGGCCTGCAGGGTATAGTCGGGCTCGACAAAGCGCTGCCCCGTGAGAGCGGCCACCTCGCGCGCCACGCCCAACATGCTGAAACAGCGCGCCAGGTTGGGCGTCAGGTCGAGATCGAGCACCGTGCCCCCATAGTAGTCGGCAAATGGCACGCCTTTGGGGGCGTCGGCGTCGAGGATGATGATGCCCTGGTGCTCGTCCGATATGCCGAGCTCCTTTTCAGAGCAGACCATGCCGGCCGACTCAACGCCGCGGATACGGCTGCGCTTGAGCGTCTGGTACTTGAGAGTGTCGGCATGGCCATCGATCAGGCGCGCGCCTTCCATGGCGAACACGACCTTCTGGCCGCTGTCGCCCACGTGCAGATTGGGCGCCCCGGTGACGACCTCGAGCACGCCCTCGCCATAGTCCACCGTCACAAGCACCAGGCGGTCGGCGTTAGGATGCTGGCGCACCTGCACCACCTCGCCCACCCAGATCTTGGTGCGGTCCCACTCGGCGCCCACCTGCTCCACGCCAGCCACCTCGAGGCCGCCCAGCGTGAGGCGCTCGCAGAGTGCCTCCAGGTTCAGCTCCCATGAGACGAAATCCTTGACCCATCCAAGAGGAACTCGCATGTCCTCGTCACCTCCCCATGTATGTGAGACAGCGCGACCTAGGCGAACTGCTGCAGAAAGCGCAGGTCGGCGCTATAGAACAGGCGGATGTCATCGATGCCGTGCTTGAGCATCGCGATGCGCTCTGGCCCCATGCCAAAGGCAAAACCGCTATAGATCTCGGGATCGTAGCCACCATTGCGCAGCACCTGAGGGTGCACCATGCCGCACCCCAAAATCTCGAGCCAGCCAGTGCCCTTGCATACGCGACAACCCTTGCCGCCACACAGCGCGCAGTCCATATCGGCCTCGGCGCTGGGCTCGGTGAAAGGAAAATAGCTCGGCCGGAAACGCAGGCGCCGTTCGGGGCCAAACATCTGCCGCGCAAAGCTCAAGAGCACGCCTTTGAGATCGGCCATGGTGATATTGCGGGCTATCGCCAGCCCCTCGACCTGATAGAACATGAACTCGTGCCGCGAGGTCACCTGCTCGAAACGATAGCATTTGCCCGGCAAAATGACCCGCAGAGGCTCGGGATGATAGTGGCGCATGGCATGGATCTGCCCCGGCGAGGTGTGCGTACGCAGCAACAGGCCCGGGTCGGTCAGATAGAAGGTGCTCCACATATCACGCGCCGGATGATCGGGCGGCAGGTTAAGCATCTGAAAATTAGTGACGTCGTCCTCAACCTCACGCGAGGGAAAGACCTGAAAGCCCAGGCCCCCAAAGATCTCATAGATGCGTCGCAGCGTTTGTGAGGTGATGTGCATGGCGCCCAGTGACTGGGGTCTGCCTGGCAGGCGCACGTCAATAGCGCTGGCAGCCAGCTGGGCCGTCAGCGCCTGCTGATCGAGCTGGGCCTGCCTGGCCTCGAGCGACGCCTCCAGTGTCTCACGGAGCTGGTTGGCACGCTGCCCGACGATGGGCCGCTCTTCGGCCGGCAACCTGCCCAGTGAGCGCAGCGCCGCAGTAAGCGCGCCTTTTTTGCCCAGATACGTCTGCCGCCACGTGGCCAACGCCTCGGCGTCAGCCACCTGATCCAGGCCGGCCTGAGCCTCGGCCCCGATGCGCTCCAATTCTTGAAGCAAGCCGATTTCCTCCTGCATGTCCGCCTCCCTCGTGTGAAAAGCAAAACGACCGCAACCCGTCAAGGGACAAAGTTGCGATCGTCACTTTGCGGTACCACCCTTGTTGGCCCCAATACACGGGGCCCCCTCAGCATCGGCGGCCTAACGGCTTACCGACTGCCCGTTAACGGCGGGCGACCGGAGCGACCTACACATCCCCATCAGGGGGCTTCAGCCGTCGGCTCCAGAGCGAAATTCTGCGGTTTCGTCCCGAGGAGACTCACAGTCTATGATCTCCCCTCCCTGAGGGCCTCACACCGCACACGTTCTCTTTCACAGCCTTTGTCATGGGCACTATGCAATTGTGATGCCATGATACGACGAACGGCGCGTTCTGTCAATGCGCCCGGGCACAGTGACGCCAGTAGCGCCCGGCAGGGGCCCCAGCGCTACGCCAGTGGCTCGGCAAGCTGACTGGCGGCCTGGTAGCCGCACAACAGCAACAGACGCTCCATTGCCGTTGGTCAGCTCGGTCTGATGGGCTACATCGCACACTTTGACAACCTCGGGCTGAGGCGCTAGCTTAGGGGCAGCATTCGCAGCGAGGTCTGTATGAGCCCAAGCACCAGCACGCGCCCCACCGGCCAGCCCTCCACCTTCACCAGCCTGGGGGTGCGCCGCATCATCAACTGCAAAGGCACCTACACGGCCATCAGCGGTTCGCGGCTGGTGCCGCAGGCCGCCGAGGCTATGATCGCCGCCTCTGATGCCTACGTTGAGATGGACGAACTGCTCGAGCGCGTGGGCGAACGCCTGGCCGCCTTGACGGGCGCTGAGTGGGGCCTCATCACCGTTGGCTGTGCTGCGGCCATCGCCGATCTCACCGCTGCCTGCATAGCCGGCGCGGACCCCGAGCGCATGGCGATGTTGCCCGACACCAGCGGTATGCCTAACGAGGTGCTCATCCAGGGGGCCCATCGCAACCAGTACGACCGCGCCATCGAGTTGGTGGGCGCCAAGCTGATGCAGGTCGAGACAGCCGCCGAGTTCTTGCAGGCTATAGGGCCGCGCACTGCCATGGTGGCTGTCATCGGTGACTATGAAGAGAAGAGCGTCATTCCCATCCCGTGGATGATCGCTCGCGCCCACGAGCGTGGCATCCCCTGCATCGTCGATGCCGCTGCACAGCGTCCCGACATCCCCAACCGTTACCTGGCCATGGGCGCCGACGCCGTTTGCTACAGCGGCGGCAAGTGCCTGCGCGGGCCACAGGCCAGCGGCCTGGTGTTGGGGCACAAAAACTTGCTGCAGGCAGCATTTCTGAACGGGGCACCACACCATGGTGTGGGCCGCCCGATGAAGATGGGCAAAGAAGAGGTGATGGGCCTGCTGGGCGCCATCGAGGCGTGGCTGCTCTATCGCGACCACGAGGCCGAGTGGCGCCAGTGGGAGGGGTATCTGGCCGAGATCGCCGAGGCGGTGGCCGACCTGCCTTCGGTGAGCACCCATGTACGGCAACCAGGCCTGGCCAACCACGCGCCGCAGCTGGTCATCGAGTGGGACCCGGGCGTGCTGGCCCACGCCCCCGAGGCGGTGCACCGGGCGCTGTGGGAGGGAGACCCGCGCATCGCCCTGCATCTGGAGCCAAGAGGGCTGCGCATCATGCCTTATATGATGGAAACCAGCGATGCAGCCATCGCTGCAGCTCGCATCCGCGAGTTGCTCATGCGCCCGCCCGAGCCCGCTGTACCAGAGGCAGAACCCGCCTGTGACCTGTCTGGCGAGTGGTGCGTGAGCATCCAGTTCGTGTTGGGAGAGGCGCGCCACGCGCTCTGCTGGCGGCAACAGGGCGCTGCGCTGCAGGGCGAGTATACCACGCCCTATAACCGCGTGGCCGTGCACGGCACGGTGGCAGGTGAGCAGTTGAGTTTCGCCGCGAGATTGGGGCGCACCACCACCCAGACCTGTTACCGCTTTGAGGGGCGGCTCGAGGGTGAGGCGCTCAGCGGCACAGTTGCGCTTGGCGAGTATTGGCAGGCCACCTGGCGCGCCGAACGCTGCAACGCGGCGCGCGACGATGGCCATAGCGATCGATAACAGGAGGCATAGGATGAAAGAGATCGTCACACCCCCAGGCACCAACCCCGCCCTGCCCTTTTCTGCAGGCATCAAAGTGGGCAACCTGCTTTTCACGTCGGGCTATGCCGGGCTCGACGCCAGTGGCAACGTGCCGGGGCCCGATATCGAATCACAGGCGCGGCAGTGCTTTGCCAGCCTGGAGCAGGTGCTGACCGAGGCTGGCTCTGACTGGAGCAAGGTCGTCAAGGTGACGTGCTTTTTGACGCACCCCGAGCGCGACCTGCAGGGCTGGAACAAGGTCTTTACCGAGTTCTTTCCCACCAACCCGCCTGCCCGCTCGACAGTGGGCTGCCGCCTGCTCAACCCCGCTTGGCTCATCGAGGTAGAGCTCATCGCCGTGACCGACTAGGCCGGATGAAGGGCGCCACAACGGATGCCCGTGTGATAAAATGGGGTAGTATATCAAAAGGTCTCTGGGGAGGATGGGGTGAGTTCTTTTGTGCATCTGCACGTTCACAGCGAGTTCTCGCTGCTGGACGGCCTGGCGCGGCTGCCAGACTTGTGCCGGCGCGCCGCCGAGAGCGGCATGGAAGCGCTGGCGTTGACCGATCATGGCTCGATGTACGGCACCATCAAGTTCAGCCACGCTGCCAATGCCGCCGGCATCAAGCCCATCTATGGCTGCGAGGTATATCAGGCCGCGCGCCGCATGGACCAGCGCGATGCACAAAAGGATCGACGCTCCTATCACCTGGTGCTGTTGGCCGAGAACCAGGTGGGCTATCAGAACCTGATGGAACTGGTGACCCGCGCCCACCTGGACGGCTTTTACTACAAACCACGCATCGACAAGGAACTCTTGGCCCGACATGCCGAGGGGCTCATCTGCCTGAGCGCCTGCATCTCTGGCATCGTACCGTCGCTGATCCAGGACGGGCAACTCGACGAGGCCCGGCGCGAGGCAGCCTGGTATCGCGACCTGTTCGGTTCCGAGCGCTTTTACCTCGAGCTGCAGCGCCACGCTGGCATCGAGGGCATCGATGCCATCAACGACTCCCTGGCGCGACTGGGGCGCGAACTGGGCATCCCGCTGGTGGCCACTAACGATGTGCACTATGTACGACGCGAGGACGCACAGACGCAAGAGCTGCTGCTGGCCATCCAGACACAGACCACGCTGGCCGACCCCGAACGCATGCGCATGGGCAGCGATGACTATTATCTGGCGACGCCTGAAGAGATGGTCGCGCTGATGGCCGACTATCCCGATGCGGTGGCCAACACGGTGAGCATCGCCGAGCGCTGCAACGTCGAGGTGGGGTTCACGTCGTACCATCTGCCCCAGTTCGACGTGCCAGCGCCACACACGGCCCAGGAACATCTGCGCATGCTGTGTGAAGAGGGCCTGCACCGCCGCTACGGCCAGCCCAGCCAAGAAGCCTGGCAAAGGCTCGATTACGAGCTCGGCGTGATCCATGACATGGGCTTTGATGATTACTTTCTCATCAACTATGACCTGGTGAACTGGGCCAAGAACGAGGCCAAGATGCTGGTGGGCCCCGGTCGCGGCTCGGGTGCCAGCAGCCTGGTGGGCTATGCACTGGGCATCACCGACTTGGACCCCATCGACCTTGACCTCATTTTCGAGCGCTTTCTGAACCCCGGGCGTGTGACCATGCCCGACATTGACCTCGACTATCCCGAGGACCGCCGGCAAGAGGTGATCGATTACCTGGTGGCGCGCTATGGCGAGGACAAGACCGCGCAGATCGCTACCTTTGGCACCATGGCCGCTCGTGGCGCCATCCGTGATACTGGCCGGGCTCAGGGCGTGCCGCTCGATGAGGTCGACCGCGTCGCCAAGCTCATTCCCGCGGGCCCAAAACAGACGATCCGTGCAGCGCTCAGCGAGGTGGGCGAGCTCAAGGCGCTCTATGAGAGCCAACCGCATGTGCGACGTTTGGTAGATGGCGCCAGCCAGATCGAGGGTATCTCGCGACACTTTTCCACACATGCCTGCGGGGTGCTGATCACCGACAAGCCCCTGGTGGCCTACACGCCGTTGCAGCGCGCGCCCCGAGGCGAGGGCATCGTGTCGCAACTCTGTATGTCAGACGTCGAAGAGATCGGCCTGCTCAAGCTCGACGTGCTCGGCCTCTCGACGCTCACCATCATCGACCGCGCCTTTCGTTGGATCGCCAAGACGCGCGGCATCGAGCTGACGCTCGACGCCATCCCCATGGATGACCCTGATACCTACGCGCTGCTCTCGACGGGCGAGGTCACTGGTGTGTTCCAGGTCGAGAGCTCGGGCATGCGCCGCGTACTGCGCGACATGCAGCCCAGCGAGTTCCGCGACATCATGGCCATCCTGGCGCTCTATCGCCCAGGGCCAATGGAGTTCATCCAGAACTATGTCGACCGCAAGTTCGGGCGCGAAGAGGTGACCTATCTGCACCCACGGCTCGAGCCGATCTTGAGCGAGACCTATGGCATCATCGTCTATCAGGAGCAGATCATCCGCATCGCTCAGGACCTCTCGGGCTTTAGCGCCTCAGAGGCCGACCTGCTGCGCCGAGCTGTGGGCAAGAAAAAGGCCAAAGCGCTCGAGCAGCAGCATGCCAAGTTTGTACAGGGAGCGGTGGATAACGGCATCTCGGCCGAGATCGCGGAGCAGATCTTTGCCGACATCGAAAAGTTCGCCAACTATGGCTTTAACAAAGGTCATTCTGCGGCCTATGCGGCGATCACACTGCAGACGGCCTACCTCAAGGCGCATTATCCGGCCGAGTTCCTGGCGGCCACACTGTCCGTCGAGCGCGGCAACCTCGAAAAGGTGAGCTTGTTCATCGGCGAGTTGCGCCGGCTGGGCATCGCAGTGCGCCCGCCGTCGGTGAACATGTCGGGCGTCGACTTTGAGCTCGAACCAGCCGACTGCGCCTCGGTTAAGGAGCGCTGTCAGATCTTGGGCGCTGGCGAACTGGCCGTGCGGTTTGGGTTGGGCGCCATCAAGAACGTGGGCGATGGCCCCGCAGAGGAGATCATGCGCGCGCGCGGCGATGAGGCCTTTGCTAACCTCGACGATCTGTGCGAGCGTGTCGATCTGCGCAAGGTTAACAAACGCGTGCTCGAATGCCTCATCCGCGCCGGCGCTCTCGATTGCCTGGGCGACCGCGCCGACCTGCTGGCCTCGATCGACCAGATGATGGCGGCCAGCCAGCAGCTGCATCACGACCGTGAAATCGGCCAGGGCACGCTGTTCGACCTGACCACCGTGGGGGCAGCGCGTGGTGGGTTGACGCTCACGCGCGCCAAGCAGCGCCTCAGCGAGAAAGAACGCCTGGCCGACGAAAAGGACCTGTTGGGCAGCTATTTGGCCAACCATCCGTTGGATGTGCTCAGTCGTTACAAGGACGATCGCCTCACGCCGTTGTCCGAGATCGACACCGGCCGAGACGGCCAACGTATCACTATCGCAGGGATGCTCGAAGCGGTGCGGGTGATCACCACCAAAAAGGGCGAGCCGATGGCCTTTGCACAGGTCGAAGACCTGACCGGCTCGCGAGAGTTGGTGGTATTTCCCAACACCTATCGCGAGGCCCAGGAACTGCTCGTTGACAGCGGCATCAAGCTGATCGAGGCCCGCGTGCAGGTGCGCAACGATGACGCCAAGCTGATCGCCGAAGCGATCTCGAGCTACAGTCTGCCTGCCAACGCCACGCGCAGGGGTGCCGAACGACCAACGACGCCGCGAGGCGCCATTAGAGAGAGTGCGCCAACCTTCGAGGCGCCACCTGAGGGGCTTTCGGCCGAGGATGCAGCATCAGGTGCCGAGCATCCAGCCGCTCGCGAGGCAGCCCCGTCTCCGCGCCGGTTGCGCGTGGAGCTGCCCCTGGGCGATGACCCCCGCCGCGCGCGCGACCTGGTGCAGCAGGTGTTCGAGCTGTTGACCGCGCAGCGTGGCGAGGTGCCCTTTAGCCTGCTACTGCGAGCGCCCACCGGAGTGGTCGAGATGGACTTTCCTGAACTGGGCACCAGCGTGTCTCCCGCCATCGAACAGAGGTTATCGTCGCTGGTGGGGCAAGGGCGTTACACCTGGGCCTGAGCAACACCCAGCCAGAAATGATGTGGCAACAGGCTCGCCAGCTCTTTGACGGCCAGCCCATCGAGCGAGGGCGCTCCCTGAGCGAGGGCCTGCGCTGGCACATAGCAGATGTTGGGAGCCCGACCATATTTGGTACGATAGTGCGCGGCGGCGCGCGCGATCTTGTCGCTCAGCGAGAGCCCATGCGAGTCATCGTACCAAAGCATACCCACGTCAAGGTTAATCATTAGCCTACCTGCCAATGGCGATGGGGCCCGATACGAACAGAACAGCCGGGACAGAGCCGTTTGTAGGATTGTGTCACCGGGCCCCATAGAACGTTTGTTCCAAAGTCATCATAGCAGAACGTACGTTCGATGTCAAGTACTCGGACGGCTGCGAGGGAGGATTGGATGAGACGCATCGAGATCATCACCGGCGGTGTCACTGTGACCGCCACACTCAACGAGTCGGCCACCGCTGACGCCATCTGGAGCGCACTGCCCATCGAGGCGCGTGGGAATACCTGGGGCGACGAGATCTACTTTGGCATCCCCGTATTCGTCGACCAGGCGTCCGATGCCAAGGCCGTCGTGGAGCTGGGAGACCTGGGCTATTGGGAGCCAGGGCATGCCTTTTGCCTTTTCTTTGGCCCCACACCCATGAGCCGGGGCAGCGAGATCCGCCCAGCGAGCCCGGTCAATGTCTTTGGCAAGATAGAGGGAGATCCAACGGTGCTCAAACAGGTGCCATCGGGCACCAAGGTGCGCATCACCGCCATCGTGGAGGGCTAGATCTCCTGGCTGACGAGTTCAGCCAGCGTGGTTTCATCGAGGATCGACAACAACTGCTGTTGAGCACGCTTTAGCACGGGGTAGATCGCGCAGCGATCTACCTGTTCACAGCGGTTGGCCGCGCCCGTCTCGAGGCAGGTGTTGAGAGCGATGGGCCCTTGGATCGCTTCGACGATCTGCCGCAGCGTGATGGCTTCGGCCGGCCTGGCGAGCGAAAAGCCGCCGCCGGCGCCCCGGTGCGAGCGAACGATGCCGCAGCGCGTCAGCTCTTGGAATATCTTGGCCAGATACGATTCAGGCAGGCCCTCATCGGCAGCGATATCGCCGACCAGCATGATCTGTCCTTGAGGGGCCCGGGCGAGTCGGATCATGCCTCGCGCGCCATAGTCGGCGCCACGTGTCAACCGCACGGCCTCAACCTCCTGACCGTAGAGTCGTAGCTATTCTAGCATGGCGAGGGGGGCCATACAAGAGCGTTCAGCTCCGCTTTCTGCTCTGCTGCGAGCGCAAGGAGACCGATGAACATAGCCATGTGCACCATCGCGTGGAAGCCAACAGCCATCGAGACGGTGTTGCCCATCATAGCAGCAGCCGGTTACGATGGCGCCGAACTGTGGGGGCCCCATCTCGACCGCTTCGTCAGCGAGCATGACAGCCTCGACCCACTGGTAGAGCAGCTCGCGAAACTGGGCCTGCGGGTGCCCATGGTGAGCGCCTACTTTGATCTCGTCAACGAGCCGGACGAGGGCCTCGCTGTAGCCATGCGGCACGTTCACTATGCTCTGCGGCTGGGCGCGCCGTTCGTACGAGTGTTCACCGGCGGCGGTTCCTCGGCGGCCGAACCCACAGTGTGGGATGCCGTGGCCGATGTGCTGGCCGAGATATGTGCCCTGGCGGCGCCCTACGGTGTAGACCTGGCCCTAGAGACCCATCAGGGACACCTGCACGATAGCACGTCAGGCACGTTGCGCCTGCTGCAAATGATAAAGGCCCCTAACCTTGGTGTGAACCTCGACATCTACAACCTGTTCGCCATCGGCGAGGACCCCCTGGCGGCGCTGGAGCAACTGGCACCGTGGCTGCGCATCGTGCACCTCAAGAATGCACGGCAGCTGGCAGGCGAGTCACAGCCTTGTGGCATTGCTGAGGGCGACCTGGACTACTGCCCCTTCTTGCGGGCCTTGCGCGAGCGCGGCTATGACGGCTACCTCTCGGTTGAGTGGTTCGGGCCGGAGCCTGAGCGTGCCGCTGTCAGCGAGCTCGCAAGCATCAGGCAGATGCTCACGACGAGCTGAGGCTCGTTGCCCCCGAGAATTGGTCGCCGCCAGGGCCTGTGGTAACATTGCCCGCAGCACGCGAGAGGAGCCTGCCCGTGCTCAGAGCTAGACGAAACGAGCCATGCCCCTGTGGCAGCGGCAAAAAGTACAAGAACTGCTGTATGCGGGCCGATCAGATCGGTGCCTCGCGCGAGGTCAATCTATCGAGCGGCGAGGCGTTGCTGCTGACTGACCTGTATCAATTCGCGCAGTTGCCGCGCTTTAACGCCGCGCTGTTCGCCGCCTTTGGCCTCTATTGGGGCGGCACCTACAACATCGCGGCCGCCGAGGTGTTGGGCCAAGAGAACCTGCGCGCCATGCTCGAGTGGTTCATCCACGACTATCCGGTGGACAGCGACGGCCAGCATGTGATCGACCTGTTCATAAACGACCGCGCCGAGCGCTATCCCGCAGAAGCACGGCTGCTGCTCGACGGCTGGGCTGGCTCGACCATGGGCCTGTGGCGTACACTGTCGCTCGATAGCCCCGAACAGGTTTCGCTGTTCGATCTCTTGCGCCAGGAGCCGCTCGAGGTCTACAGCCCCATGCTGGCGCACCATGCCCGCGTGGGCGATCTGGTGGTGGGCCGGCGCGTGCAGTTGAGCGAAACCTGCCTGCTGGCGGCCATGGCCTCGTTGCTGCCCGCCGAGTATGAGCAACCCCTGGGCGACTATGTGCGCAACGCCGAGCGGCTCTATCGTGAAGAGCACTATCAGACCACGTGGGACGCCTTCTTGCGCACCAATGGGCATCTGTTCAACGCCTTTATGCTCAGCTCACGAGCCGAGGGGTTGCGAAGCCTAATCGGCGCCGGCACGCGCTATCGCGACCCGGCCGAGGCACGCGACCGCCTGCGAGCGCGCAACGCCGAGCTACAGGCCGAGGCCCAGCGTCAGGAGCGGCAGGCCGAGCAGACGCGTAGAGGTGTACGGCAGACATCGTCGGGGCTGATTGTACCCGGCGCCCCCGAGCCCACAGCGCCGCCCTCTGGCGATGACCAGAACCAGACGCCGCGCCCGCGTATTCTGCTGCCCGGGCGCGACCTGTAGCCCAACTGCGAGGACATTACGTTAGTATGATCCGTGCCCTTTTGCTGGACCTGGACGACACCCTACTGATCAACGACTGGGATGCGTTCTTTCCACCTTACCTCGAAGCACTGGTGCGCCACATGGCGCCGCTGATGCCCGGCACACGTTTCATGGCGGCCTTTGACGCTGGCACGCGTGCCATGATGCGCAGCGATGGCACGCAGGGCACACTCGATCGAGTTTTTGTGCGCGTGTTCCTAGAGCAAGCCGGCAGCGAGCCGACCGAGACGTTGGCACGATTCAGTGCGTTCTACGCCGACGAGTTTGATCAGCTCCAGGCCTATACCGCGCAAGACCCCGCCGCCCTCGAGCTGGTGACGTTGGCCCGCGAGGCCAACCTCAAGCTGGCTGTGGCCACGCAGCCACTCTTTCCCCTCGAAGCCGTCATGGCCAGACTGCGCTGGGCCGGCGTTCCTCACGAACAGGTTGCTTACGAGCATCTGGCTGCCTATGATGTTCATACCGTCTGCAAGCCGGCTGTTGGCTACTTTGAGTCGGTGCTGGCAGACCTGGGCGTGTCGCCGCACGAGGCGCTGATGGCTGGCGACAGTGCGAGCGCCGACATGCCAGCGAGGCGCCTGGGCATCAAGACCTACTATGTAGAGCGAGGCCGTGATGGCGCGGGGCAGACGCTGACGTGCGATGCTCGCGGCAGCCTGGCCGGGTTGGTGGAATTGCTGAGATCGGGGGCCATCCATGAGCTATGAGTCTGTGGACGAGGGCGTGCGTGCCCTGCTGCAAACCGTCCATACGGCCTTTGAACGCACCTTTAGTGCGCAGCCTGAACTGATCGTTGTATCGCCGGGACGGGTGAACCTCATCGGCGAGCACACCGACTATAACGACGGCTTTGTGCTGCCCGCAGCGATAGATCGCCATGTGGTCATCGGCCTGCGGCCACGCAATGATCGCCAGGTGCAGGTGCACGCCGCTGATTTTGGCGACACGGCGACCTTTTCGCTCGACCACCTGGTGCGCACGCAGCATCAATCCTGGGCCAACTATGTCAAGGGCGTGGCCTGGGCGCTGATGGGCGATGGCTTTGGGCTGAATGGCTTTGATGCCGCCCTGGCCAGCGATGTGCCGGTGGCCTCAGGCCTGAGCTCCTCGGCCGCGCTCGAGGTGGGCTTTGCCTGCGCCTTTCAGACGCTGTCAGGCTTTGAGCTCGACGGCGTACGCCGCGCGCTACTCTGTCAAAAGGCCGAGAATCTGTTTGTGGGTATGAACTGCGGCATCATGGACCAGTATATCGTCTCGCTGGGCAAGGCCGGCCATGCACTGTTGATCGACTGCCGCAGCCTGGGCTATGAGCTTGCCCCCCTGCCAGCAGGTGTCAGCCTGGTGATCTGCAACACCCGTAAAAAGCGCGGCCTAGTGGACTCAGAGTACAATACCCGCCGCGCCGAGTGCGAGCGTGGTGCCGAGGTCCTCGGCGTCAAGGCGCTGCGCGATGTGACGCCCGAGCAGCTCGAGGCTCGCCAGGGTGAGCTCGATCCCGTCACCTACCGCCGCTGTCGGCACGTGGTCACCGAGAACAACCGCACTCTGCAAGCCGTCGAGGCCATGCGGGGCGGCGACCTGGCGCGCCTGGGCGAGTTGATGAATGCCTCGCACATTTCTCTGCGCGACGACTATCAGGTGAGCTGCTTTGAGCTGGACATGATGGTCGAGGCAGCCTGGAAGCAGCCCGGGGTGTACGGAGCGCGTATGACGGGTGCTGGCTTTGGCGGCTGCGCCATAGCGCTCGTGGACAACGAGCAGGCCGAGCCCTTTGCAGCCCAGGTGGCTGCGCTCTACAAGCAAAACACCGGCCTCGACGGCGAGATCTATATCTGCCGCGCCGACGATGGCGTGCACGTGCTCGCCTAGCAGCCCCTCGCATAGAACAAAACGGCCAGGGCAACTGCCCTGGCCGTTGACCTGCCAACGCCCTAACGACCCAGGCCGCGAAGGTAGGCAATGTGTCGCTGAGCAGCCGTGTCGCCGTCGGGCTGCGGCATAAACTCCCCCGACACCCAGCCGTCATAGCCTGTAGAGAACAATGTGTCGAGAATGCGCACAAAATCCAGGTGGCCGGCGCCCGGGTGCCAGCGGTTCGAGTCGGCCACATGAAAGTGAAAGATGCGGTCGCCACAAGCGCGTATGCTCTCTTCGATCTGCGGCTCTTCGATGTTCATGTGAAAGGTATCGAGCAGCAGCCCCATGTTGGGCGCTGCGATACGCTCCAACAGGTCGAGCCCCTGCGCCACATTGTTGATCAGCGTGGTTTCGTAGCGATTGATCGGCTCCAGGGCGATGCGCACCCGCTGTTTCGCGGCGGCCAGGCAACACTCTTGCAGCGCCGCCACCACCCAGTCCATGGCCTGGGCATGGTCGACGCCCGGCCGCACCATACCACGCAACAAACCGATGATGATCACCGCGCCGAACCGCGCTGCCACCGGGATGTGCTCCTTGGTGCGTTCGATGGCTGCGCGCCGCACTCCCTCATCGGGGTCGGTGTACGAGAGCCCCTCTTCGCCCCAGGCCTGGCCCGTGCCGATGGCGGGAATGGCCAGCCCGTGCTGGAGCGTCAGCGCCTGCAGCGCAGATACATCGAGAGCCTCAGGGTCGCGCACGGCGATCTCGACGCCGTCATAGCCCCACGATGCGATGCGTGCGACGTTGCGCCCCAGGTCACCCTTGAAGGCAACGGCCTGAAACTGGGCAGGCTGCGTCGAAAGGACAATGGAGAGCTTCATGGTGGCCTCCGTTCAGGTCGAGACCCCCGGCATGGCGCCAGGGGTCTCGTGCGGATGACAGCGCCTAGCGCGTCTCTTGCTGGCCCAGCAGCGGCAGCGCATAGACCGGCTTCCAGCCCGGGCTCATCGGCTCGCGCAAGAAGGGCTCCATCTCTGCGGCGGTGCGTAGCGTCACCTCTTCGACGGGCGGCACGGTGCCTGGCGGGAAGGCAGCCAGGATGTCATCGACCAGCAGCGTCAGATAGCGCAAGATGGCCGCCAGCGGCCGCTTGGCCTTCCATGCCTCGGCATCGGCGGCATTGCCCACCACACCCTCGGGCGTGGCCGAGATCTCGATAGCGAAATGGCCTTCGCCCTCTGACCAGCGACTGGGGCGGCCATAGGGGTCGACCGACTTGTCAAAGTGGCCGTCGGGCAGATAGTTCACGCCCTGAGTGTTGACGGCGTACGTCATATCGACCATGTCTGGGAAGAGGTACAGGCCCAGCGACGTCTCGGCCTCTTCGGCGTGCACAAAATCGCTGCCCCAGTGCCCGCCCTGCGCCTTGGTATAAAAGAACTCGCGCACGGCGCGGTGCCAGTCCATCACGCGAAAGATACCCGGGAGCTGATAGCGCTTGCAGAACTGCTGCACGGTGCTTTCGAGCATCCAGAGGTGGCCATGATTGTTGAGGATGATCTGTTTGCGGAAGCCATCGTTCCACAGGCCGAGCATCACATCGATGAGCATTTCTCGCGACACATCCTCACGGATGGGCACAGTGCCGGCCATACCGTAGTGGTGGTAGGGGTGCGAACCAAAGTTGAGCGGCGGCAGCGATAGTGCGACGGGGTAGCCCTTGGCCTTGGTATAGCGGCGCACGCCCTCAGCGATCTGGCTGACGAACAGGGTATCGGCAGCACTGACGAGGTGGTCACCATGCAGCTCGGTGCAGCCCACGGGGATGATCACCACATCGTTCTTACGGCGCTCCTCAACCAGCTGGTGGCGCACGGTGGTCTGGATATAAGATCCGGACTTGCCCCACTCAACCTCGGCAGGGAACCCATACTCGGCGAGGGTGGCATCGATCTCGGCATCGCTCGCATCCCAGACCTGTTTTTTCATGCGGCCAACGCCATTGTCCTCGAACAGGACGCCAGGCGTGCGGCTGTTCAGCCAGCCCTTGGGTGCAGTTGTCTCGGTCATCTCAGACTCCTCTACTGGATTTCGCTGAGGCGCACCGGCCGCCCCTCGCGATAGGATCTCCACGCAGCATGGCCCATCACCACCGGCACGCGGCCATCATAGCCGCTAACCGGCGGGGGGGTGCCGTTCTTGACACTCTCGGCAAAGGCCTGCATCTCGGCAACATAAGCCTCGGCGTAGCGCTCAAGGAAAAAGTACAGCGGCAGCGGCCCGTGAACGCCCTGCGCGTCACTCAACACGGTACGATGTGCTGTCTCGTTGCCCGCCGTGGCCATGCCGGCCGAGCCAAACACCTCGACGCGTTGGTCATAGCCGTACACTGCACGCCGACTGTTCTCGATGACCCCCAGCGCCCCGCTGGCATAGCGCAGCGTAACGATGGCGGTGTCGATATCGCCTGCTGAGCCGATGGCCGGATCGACCAACACGGCGCCCACAGCCGACACCTCGACCACCTCTTGGCCCAACAAGAAGCGGGCCATGTCAAAGTCATGGATGGTCATATCGAGAAAGATGCCGCCCGACACGCGAACATAGCCGATGGGCGGTGGCTCGGGATCGCGGCTGGTGATGCGCACCATCTCTGGCTGCCCCACCTTGCCAGCGATCACTGCCTGCCTTACGGCGGCAAAGCCAGGATCAAAGCGACGATTGAACCCCACCTGTAGCGTAACGCCCGCCGCCTCAACCGCGGTCAGGGCGTCGTCGATCTGCGTTAGGTCGAGCGCGATGGGCTTTTCACAAAAGATGTGCTTGCCCGCCTGCGCCGCCTCGGTGATCATCTGGGCATGGGTGTCAGTGCTCGAGCACACCACCACGGCATCGAGGTCGGCCCGCTCTAGCAGCGGCCGATGGTCATCATAGGCATCCAGGCCATACTCGCTGCCCAGGGCACGCGCAGCATCGCCAAAGACATCGGCCACGGCTACCAGGCGTGCGCCGGGCACGCGCTGGGCCAGGTTGGCCGCATGCACGTGGCCTATGCGTCCCGCGCCGATGAGCCCCAGCCTCAGTTGTTCAGCCATTGGCCTCACCTCCCGTCAGCCCTTAGTTGGGCTTGACCAGCAGCTTGCCATCAGTGCGCTTGGTTGACGCAGCAATGGCATCCACCGTCTGATCGAGCGCATAGCGCCCGGTGATGATGGGGCGCAGGTCGAGGCGGCCCGAGGCCACCAGGCGGATGACATTGGGAAACGTTGCGTTGCCCGAGTGCCCCTGCGCACCAAACACCTGGCCATGTCGCACCTGGAACGTCTCCAGGTACATGGGCACGCGCTGTGCAGCCCGGCCGATCTGCACGATGCGGCCGTTGATGGCCATCGCCTTTTCCATCTCGGGGATGGTATGCACAGGCGCACCGGCTGCCTCGACGAAAAAGTCAAAGCCAGCGCCATCGCTGAGCTCCATCAGCACCTCGCTGGGGGTGACGTCGGCGGGGCTATACACCGCGTCGGCGCCCACCAGCTTGGCCAGTTCGCGACGCTCGGCCGTCATCTCGAACACCACCACCTTGCCAGCGCCCGCTGCACGCGCGATGCCCGTGGCTGCCAGGCCGATGGCCCCCGCGCCGAACACGGCCACATACTGCCCAGGACGAAAGCCGCCGGCGCGCTCGATCATGCCGTTGTAGGCCACGGTGGTGGGCTCAGTCATGGCGCCCAACTCAAAGGCCTCTTCAACATTGCCCAGACGTTCGGCGATGGCGTCGATCTTCCAGCAGAACTTTTCATCGACGGCGATATAGTTGGCAAATGCACCCGGGATGGTGAACCCGATCTCTTCGAGGTTGGTGCACTGGTTGGGGAACCCATTACGGCAGTTGACACAGCGACCGCACCAGATCATCTCCTCAACTGTCACCATATCGCCCATCTTGAGCGATGAGACCTGTGGGCCGGTGGCGATCACACGCCCACTGAACTCGTGCCCCAGGATGGTGGGGAACTTGGTCAGGCCCGGGTAGAGGATGTAACCATCCTTGTCGGTCTCGTAAAAGTGCATGTCAGAGCCACAGACGCCACAGGCCATGACTTCAAGCACCACATCTTGCGGGCCCGGCGTGGGGTCGGGCCAGTCGGTCACCTGCAGCGTGGGGTGCCGCCAGATGCCGTTACCGGTGATGGCCTTGCCCGTCTGTTTTTCCCATTCCGAGACCTGGTAGCCAGGCCGCGGGTCCCATTTGGCATCGAGAACCAGACCCTTCATGTGTACACTCCTTTTTCACTCGACCCTACTGGCGCGAGCGCCAGAGGATTCCCGTACGATGAGCTGCCCCTGCAGGCTGAGATGGTCGGGCTGCGTGGCGTCGCCCGAGAGCAGCGCCAGTGCTCGCTCCACGGCGCGGCGGCCCATCTCATGTTTGGGCTGCGCCACGGTGGTCAGCGCCGGATAGGCCAACGCCGCAAAGGGGATGTCATCAAAGCCCACCACCGCCAGCTCTTGCGGCACGGCCAGGCCCGCCCTGCGCGCTGCAGCGATGAGGCCGATGGCCGTCATGTCGTTGTAGCAAAAGGCCGCCGAGGGTCGCGGCGCGAGCGCCAGCAGTGCGGGCAGAGCCCGCTCGCCGCCCGTGGCGCGGCCATCGCCCACGATGACTTGGTGCTCATCGGGCGCCCGCCCCGCATCGCGCAGGGCATCGCCATAGCCTTGAAAGCGGTCAGAGTCGTCGCTGTGGGCGGGCAGGCCGGCGACGTAGGCGATGCGCCGGTGCCCCAGGCTCAACAGGTGCTGCGTAGCCAGGTAGCCGCCATGGCGATTATCTACCGAGATAGACACCACGCGGGCGCCACCCTGATCGTTGTGGCTGTTGATCAGCACCACCGGCACGCCCGTTTCTTGCAGGTCGTCCTGATACAGGTCGCCGATGCGCGACGAGGTGACGATGACGGCATCAGCCCGACGAGCGCGCAACATCTCGACCGACTGCGCCTCGCGCTCGGGGTCGTTGTCTGACCCGGTGAGGATGACGCCATAGCCGTGGGCATGCGCGGTAGATTCAATCCCCTGCACCACCTCGGCCACAAAGGGGTCGGCGATGGTGGTGACCACGACGCCGATGGTCATGGTGCGCCCCAGCACCAGCCCGCGGGCCTGGGCGTTGGGCACATAGCCCATCTGCCCGGCCAACGCCTGGATGCGCTGGCGCGCCGCCTCGCTGATCAGTGGGCTATCGGCCAGCGCCCGCGACACGGTCGAGTGCGACACCCCCGCCGCCTGGGCAATGTCTTTGATGGAGACGCTCATCTGCTGCCCCTGCACACGTGTGCAGCCCGAATCCTGAGAGAGGCGCCGGGTAGGGCGCCTCATGCAATCGTGTGCATAGGATAGGCAGATGTGCCTGATCTGTCAAAGAGATGGGTAGTGCGATGGGTTTGTTGACCCCCTCACACCTCGCGACCGCTATAGTGCGCCTGATAGTACGCGCGATAGTGCTCGCCTGACTTTATCTTGCGCCACCACCACTCATTGTCCACATACCAGCGCACCGTCTTTTCCAGAGCCTCGTCAAAGCCGTGGCGCGGCGCCCAGCCCAGCGTCTTGACCTTGTCGATGTTTAACGAGTAGCGCCGATCATGCCCTGGCCGGTCGGTGATGTATTGCAGCAGCGACTCGGGCTTGCCGAGGATCGCCAGTAGCTTTTTCGCCATGTCGATGTTGCGCGTCTCGTGGCCCGTGCCAAGATTGTACACCTCGCCGGGCACGCCCCGGTGCAGCACCACGTCGATGCCCTCGCAGTGGTCCAACACATATTGATAGTCGCGCATCTGGCGCCCGTCGCCATAGATCGGCAGGGGCTGGTCATCGATAGCGTTAGTGGTGAACAGCGGCACCACCTTTTCGGGGTACTGGTAGGGGCCAATGCTGTTAGAACCGCGGGTGATGGTGGTGGCCACGCCAAAGCTGGTATGGTAGGCCAGCACCATCAGGTCACCGCCCGCTTTAGAGGCCGAATAGGGGCTGCGCGTGTCAAACGGGTCGGTCTCGAGCGACGAGCCCTCGAGCACCTGCCCATACACCTCGTCGGTGCTCACCTGATGGTAACGCTCCAGGCCCAGCTCTTTGGCCGCTTCGAGCAGCACATAGGTGCCGTACACGTCGGTCTGGATGAAATCGCCCGGCCCGGTGAGCGAGCGATCCACGTGCGTCTCAGCAGCAAAGTTGACGATGGTGTCGATCTCGTGCGCCCGCAGCGCCGCGCGCACCGCGCCCGGGTCGCAGATGTCGCCTTCCACAAAGGCAAAGCGCGGGTTGCTCTGCAGATCGCGCAGGTTGTCTGGGTTGCCTGCATAGGTCAGTTTGTCATAGACGACAATGTGATAGTCGGGATACTGCTCGAGCATGTGGTGGGCAAAGTTCGAGCCGATGAAACCGGCCCCGCCCGTCACCAGCAATCGCTTCACGTTGGTGCTCCTTTGTCCAAACCGATCCATCCGCCCATCTGACGGCGGCTCTTTGGCCCAGGTTCCAGATGGTTGCCAGCTCGCGGCAGCAGGCTACCATGTGCCAAGTATAGCGGGCCGCATCGCGCGTTGCCAACGGGCGGCGCCAGGTCTAGACTAGGGCATGGTGAACGTGCCAATCGCTCGCTTTCTGGCCGAGGTGCAGGCCCAGCCCGACTATGCTGGGCAGATTGCCCATGTGCGCGAGCTGCCGCCACAAGAGGCCACCTTTGGCGAGCTGGATCGCCCTTTGCCACTGGCCCTAGAGCAGGCGGTGCGGCAAACGGGCATCGAACGACTTTACAGCCACCAGGCCGAGGCCATCAACGCATCCCGCAGGCGCGAGCATGTGATGCTGGCCACCGGCACCGCCTCAGGCAAGACGCTCTGCTACAACATTCCCGTGTTCGAGGCGCTGCTGACAGACCCCATGAGCCGCGCGCTGTACCTGTTCCCCACCAAGGCGCTAGCGCAAGACCAGTTGCGGGCGCTCGGGCAGCTCTCGACGGGGATGCCCGAGCCAGTGCGCTATGGCGCCTATGACGGCGACACCCCTGTGCCCACCCGCTCGCGGCTGCGGCGACAGGCCGGGGTGCTGCTGACGAATCCCGACATGCTGAGCATGGGGATTCTGCCCAACCACGCCTCATGGACCACCTTTCTAAGACACCTGCGGTTTGTGGTGGTCGACGAAGCCCACACCTACCGCGGCATCTTTGGATCGCACGTGGCGCTGGTGCTGCGGCGGTTGCGCCGACTGTGCCGCCGCTATGGAGCCGAGCCGCAGTTCATCTTTTGCTCGGCCACCATCGCCAACCCTGACGAGCACGCCGAGCGGCTGTGTGGCACAGCCGTGACGGTGGTTGATCGCGACGGCGCGCCGCATGGGCCACGGCAGTTCGCGCTATGGAACCCCATCTCGCCCGACGACCCGGCCCATAGCCACCGCCCCAACACCGACGCCACTATGCTGCTCACGGCCCTGCTGCGTGAGGAACTGCCAACCATCGCCTTTGTGCGGGCGCGACGTGTGGCCGAGCTGATCTTGCGCTATGTGCGCGAGGAACTACGCCGCGAGCCCGAGCTGGCCGCGCGCATCAGTGCCTATCGCGCTGGCTATCTGCCCGAGCAACGGCGAGAGATCGAGCGACGACTGTTCAGCGGCGAGTTACTGGCGGTGGTATCCACCACCGCCCTCGAGCTGGGCATCGATGTCGGCGATATCGCGGCCGCGCTGCTGGTGGGCTATCCTGGCACCATCGCCAGCGTCTGGCAGCAGGCCGGCCGGGCCGGGCGCGGCAGAGCACCAGCATTGAGCGTGCTCATCGCGCAAGACGATCCGCTCGATCAATACCTCATGCGCCACCCAGAAGCGCTCTTTGGTCGGGCGCCCGAGCATGCCCTCACCGATCCAGCCAATCCCTATCTGCTGCGCGACCATCTCCTCTGCGCCGCCTACGAGTGGCCATTGAGCAACGACGATGCGAACCTGTTCGGGCCGGCTCTCGGGCCAGCCGTCGCCGCACTAGCCCGCGAAGGCGAGCTTGAGCTGCGCGAGGACCGCTGGGTGTATCCCTACGATGACTATCCCGCGGAGCGCGTCAACCTGCGTTCGAGCGAAGGCCCACCCATCGTGCTGGCCGACGAGACCAATGCGCTGGCACCACTCGAAGAGATCGATGCCGCCACAGCGCCCCTGCGGGTTTATCCGGGCGCCATCTACTACCATCAGGGCGATGCCTGGCGCATCACCAGGCTCGACCTACAGGGCGGCCTGGCCCTGGCGCGGCCCGAGACTGACGCGCCCTACTATACCCAGCCCCAAGAGATCGGCGAACTCGATATCATCCGCTCGCAACAGATGCGCGAGATGCACACCTGCACGCTCTACCTGGGGCAGGTGCGCGTTACCAACCAGGTCATCGGCTACGAGCGGCGACATCTCTACGATAGCTCGGTGTTGGGGCGTGAACCGCTCGACCTGCCGCCCACCAGCTTTGAGACCCAGGCCCTCTGGTTCGATGTGCCCGCCGAGATGCAGCGCGTGGTGACAGCCGAGAGCCTGGACGTACCCGGCGGCCTGCACGCCGTCGAACATGCCTGCATCGCCCTGTTGCCCCTGTTGGCTATGTGCGATCGCAACGACATCGGCGGGCTCTCGACCGAGCGACACCATGACACCGGCCTGGCGCAGGTCTTTATATATGACGGCCACCCGGGCGGGGTGGGCCTGGCGGAGAAGGGATTTGCGCTCATCGAGCAGCTGTGGGAGATGGCCATACGCCATGTGCAAGAATGCCCCTGTGAGGCAGGCTGTCCATCTTGCATTCACTCACCCAAGTGCGGCAACGGCAACGAGCCGCTAGACAAGCGCGCCGCCATCCGCCTGTTCGAGTTATTGCTGGGCTAGGGCTCTTCGCCGTACTCGCTCAGATCGGTGGCGGGGATCTCCTCAGCGGGATCGGGCTCGCGGGCCGCGATCAGGATCTCATCAAAGGGCTGCGCCTGCAACGCTCGCACGCGCTGCTGCTTGATGAGCTCGAGAAGTGCCAGGAACGTGACGATCACCTCGACGCGCGAACGTGCGCTGCGCATGAGCGTGGTGAAACGCACCTCGCCACGGGCGCCGAGGCGCGCCAGGATGTTCTCGATACACTCTCCGATGCGCACCGGCACGGGCGCAACCACGCGATCGACGGCCTGCTGCACCGGTCGCTCGGCCAGCACACGCTGCAGCGCCGCCAGTAGCTCGCTCGGCTGCGCTTCGCCGGGCTGCACGCGCGGCTCGATGTGGGGCAGCGGGGCCAGCCGTGTATAGGTGCGCCCTCCAGCGCTCTCGAGTTCACCCAGTTGGGCAGCCACCTGCCTGAAGCGACGGTACTCTTTGAGGCGTTCGACCAGATCATCGGTATCCTCTTCGTCTTCCGAGGACGTTTCGCTGGCTGGGCGAGGCAGCAACACGCGGCTCTTGATGACCAGCAGTTGCGCGGCCACCACACAAAAGTCGGCCAGATGCGTTGCCGAGCGCTCGCGAAGCCCCTCGAGGTACTGTAGATACTGGTCGGTGACGCGGGCAAGCGATACGAGGGTGATATCCAGCTCCTCGCGTTCAATCAGTCGTAACAGCAGATCCAGCGGCCCCTCGTAGACATCCAGGGCCACCTGATAGGTCATTTCGATCACCGCTCGCTCCATCTCGAGTTCGCCATCATTATAGGCCCATGAGAGACATCGTCCATGCTTCGGTTGGAGACGCCTTGCGTCTCTGGTAAACTGCGCGCAGTTCATCAGGGAGCCGCCCATGTTCAGCTTCAAGCCAGACTATGAGCAGGTCAAGGCCCGCATCGAAGCCTTTTGGGAAGGCGAGATCATCGACCGACCACTCGCCCAGTTCGCAGTGCCCAGACCCTATGAAGAGTGGGTGCCAGAGCCTATCTCGGGGCATGCCACGCCAGAGGAGCGCTGGCTCGACGCCGGCTATCAGGCCGAGCTGGCCCTGGCGCGCTGCCACAACACCCTCTTTATGGCCGATGCCCTGCCTATCGCCTGGCCCAACCTCGGCCCCGAGGTGTTCTCTGCCTTTTACGGGTGCCCCCTGCACTTTGGCGACTATGGCACCAGTTGGACCGACCCGATCTTGCACGATTGGGCCGATGCGGAGCAGGTGCGCTTTGACCCTGATAATGCCTACCTGGCCAAACTGCACCAGATGACCGACGCCCTCATCGCTGTGGGCCAGGGGAACTTTATCGTGGGTATGACCGACTGGCACCCGGGCGGCGATTGGCTCGCTGCCATCCGAGACCCGCAGAACCTGGCCATAGACATGATCACGCACCCCGATGAGGTCAAGCGCATGCTGGCCATGGCCGAGCGCGACTATATGGCACTGTACGATCTGTTCTACGCCAAGCTACGCGCCGCGGGCAACCCCATCACCAGCTGGCTGTCGCTCATTGCAGACGGCAAGTACTATATCCCGTCCAACGACTTTTCGTGCATGGTCAGTAACCGCATGTTCCGCGAGTTCTTTCTGCCGGGCATTGTGCGCGAGTGTCAGTTCCTCGATCGCTCCATTTACCACCTCGACGGCCCTAATGCGCTGCGCCATCTCGATGATATCCTGGCCATCCCCGAGCTGGGAGCAGTGCAATGGGTGTTTGGCGCGGGCAACGAGGGCTTTCACCGTTGGGTCGAGGTCTATCGGCGCATCCTGGCTGCAGGCAAAGGCGCTAACGTGATGATCGACTATGACGAAATCGATGCCGTCATCGAGGCGCTTCCGGCCAGGGGTGTGTTCCTATCGATCAACGGCGTGCCCTCGCAAGAAGCGGGTGACGAAATCATCCGCAAGCTCGAGCGCTGGGCCGCCGGCAAGGTGTTCCCGGTTCGCTAGCAGACTTGTCTGGCGCTGTGACCTATCGGGTCTGCAGCGCCTGGGCCATGCGCCGCGCCAGATTGGTCACCGTCGTCAGGCCCAGGCGGTCGGCCGCTGCGGGGCCGACAATGGCGGCGCCAGAGTGGCTGAACTGGGGCCCGTCGGCGATGACCAGCATGTCTTGCTGCAAAAAGTAGGTCTGCATGTTCTGTAGGGTGAGCTCTTGCCCACCGTTGCGAAACCCCCCGCAGGCGATGCCAGCGCCCACCTTACCCGTCATGCCAAACTGGCCGCCCGTGCGAAAGAGCACCGTGCGATCCATCATCGTCTTGAGCAGGCCGGTGACCATGCCCATCCATACGGGTGACGCCAGAATGATACCGTCGGCGCGTCGCATGGCGTCATACACCTGCAGCATGTCATCATCGTGCACGCATTCGCCGCTACGGCAGTGAAAGCATCCCTGGCAGGGCCTTATCTCGAGCGCTGCCAGCGCCAGCGACTCGGTCTCGAACCCGAGTCGCTCCAGCTCAACGAGCGCCTGCCTCAGGGCATAGGCCGTGTTGCCTTCGAGATGAGGGCTGCCGTGGATGCCGAGCACGCGCATGTCCGCCTCCTGTATCATGGCCGTTTGGTGGTATCATCATTCTAGTTGCCTGAACGACACGCTGACAACTGCGAGGCCGACATGATCATACCCTACGATATGCACGCGCACACCTACTACTCGCCCTGTGGCCGCCGCCTGACAGCCGCTGGCAAGCCGGCCGCCACGCCTGCGCTCTACCGCGACGAGGCCCTGCGCCTGGGGATTGGGGCGATCTGCCTGACCGACCATTTTGTCGAGGACCCAACCAACCCGGCGGCGCCGCAGTTCTACAAGGGTTCGGGGCCGGCCATCATCGCCGACCTGCGCCGTGAGCTGGCCACGCTGGGCGAGGCCGATGGCCTGCGCTTTTTGGTGGGTTGCGAGACCGAGACCTTTTCCATCGAGCATGTGGGGGTGAGCCCCGCCACGGCGGCTCAGCTCGATATCGTGTTGGTGCCCACCAGCCACTATCACCTCACTGGCGTGCCCCAGCCCGAAGGCGACGCGCCGGCCGACGTGGCGCGTCACATGCTCACCATGCTGGCCTCGGTGGTGGCCAAGCCCTGGCTCGACGTGCTGGCACACCCTCTGGCCGAGCGTGAGGCGCTGATCGGCGATCTGCGCGCCATCTATGAGGCGATGGATCGGCGCTGGCTGAGCGACATCCTGGGGCAGGCCGCCTGCGCCCAGATGGCGGTTGAGATCAACGCGGCCTCGCTCAACGACGAGGGCATTCCGCACTATCGTGAGGTGCTGGCCGATCTCTTGCCGCTGGCCCAGTCACTTGGCTGCAAGTTCACCCTGGGCTCTGACGCCCACAGCGTGGACATGCTCGCCTGGCCGCTGCAGATCGAAGGCTGGGTGCGTGGCCTGGGCCTTGATGAAAGCGATTTCCTCACGCCAGACACCTTGCTAGCACGCCGTCACCGCGTCTAGGCCATTTATCCATTGTTGCATCGCGCCAGAGAGGAGCCTTACCATGATCGACCCGCGCCGCGCTGGCCGCTATGAGCGCATCTACGCGCAGCTTGAGGCGTTGATCGCCAACGAGTCGCCCAACCTTACGGCGGCCATGGCCACCATCTGCGCCGTGCTGCACCACAAGATGCCGCACCATTTTTGGACGGGGTTCTACCTGGTTCGCGCCGGCGATGAGGCCGGTGAAACGCTCGTCGTGGGCCCCTATCAGGGCCCGGTGGCCTGCCAGGTGCTCGAAGGGGGTGGCGTGTGCCTGCACAGCGTAGCCACGCAGCAGCCAGTGGTGGTGCCCGACGTCCACGCCTTTGCTGGGCATATCGCCTGCGACGAGCGCTCGCAGAGCGAGATCGTCATCCCGCTCTCTAAAGCGGGCCGGGTTGTAGGCGTGCTCGATATAGACAGCAGCCGCCTGGCCCAGTTCGATGACGACGACATTGCGCCGCTGCAGCGCATCCTGAGCCTGCTCGACCCGTATCTCTAGCCCTGCAAACAAAAAAGGGCGAGCCGTACGGCTCGCCCTTTGGCATCACGCTCCATGCTACTTGATGGCGTAGGTGATCTGCAGCGTCAGAGTCATGTCCAGCTCACCCGGGTTGATGGGGCCAGCGCCCCCACCCATGCCCGCCGCGGCCATTTCTCTGGCGTTAAAGTTGCTGTAGGGCACTGACCCGCCGACCACCTCACTGACACTCACCACTGCGCCGATTTCGACGTCGGTCAGGCCGGCCAGTTCTTCGGCTTTGGCGCGCGCATCGTCAACGGCCTTTGCGCGAGCCTCGGCCTCGAGGTCAGCGGCATCGTCCAGATAAAAGCTGACGCCATAGACCGAGTTGGCGCCGGCATCGATAGCGGCATCCAGCACGGCACCGACCTGCTCAAGATCGCGGATCTTGACATTGACGCTGTTCATCACGCGGTAGGTCACGTCTGTGCTCAGGCGGCCCTCGTTATCGGGCGTGCGCTCTGACCAGATGCTGAACCCCGAGGTCTGGATGTCACGCTCGGCGATGCCCAGATCGGTGAGCGCCGCGATGATCGCTTCCATCGTCGCGCTCGACTCGGCCGTCGCTTGTTTGACGTTGGCGCCCATGGTCTCGACGCCCAACGTAGCCTGAGCCGTGTCTGGCTGAGTGGTCACGGTGCCCTTACCGACAACCGTGATAGTACGCGATACGTCGACGACGGCAGAGGCCTCATCAGTGCTAGCGGGCGTCTGCGCCGAGACGGCCAGGGGCAGAAGGCCCTGGCTGACAATGAGCGCACCGGCCAGCGCGACTGCAGCGACACCAAGTGCAATGTTACGGATTCGAGAGAGCTTCATGGTTTATCCTTTCTCACTGAGCTTTGATTATTGGGGCTTGTACCTCTACAGACGTCCGAGCAGGCATACGGGTTCCATCGTTGTTACGGTTTCTTGCCTCGATCTTGCCTGGACGATAGAATGCGCCTGCGTCTTTCGGGCGCGCAATAACACGCCTGTGCCAAGACGCCAGCATCAGTCAACGAGGGCGGCATGCAACGCTATACCATTGCGTCCATACCCGGAGATGGCATCGGCATCGACACCATCCATGAGGCGGTAGCCACGCTTGAGACGGTGAGCGCCGTCCATGGCGGGCTCACCTTTACCTTTGACGAGTACCCCTGGAGCTGTCGCTACTACCTTGAACATGGGCGCATGATGCCCGAGGATGGTCTCACCATCCTTGCCGACCATGACTGCATCCTGTTCGGTGCGGCTGGCTTTCCTACGGTGCCCGACCACATCTCGTTGTGGGGCCTGCTGTTGCCTATACGCCAGGCCTTTGACCAGTACATCAACCTGCGGCCGGTTAAACTGCTGCGTGGCATCGCCGGACCTCTACGTGGCAAGGGGCCAACCGAGATCGACATGGTGTGCATCCGCGAGAACACTGAGGGCGAATATGCCGGCATCGGCGGGCGCAGCCATCGCGGCGGTGCCGATGAGGTGGCGGTGCAGACGGCGGTGTTCACGCGCAAGGGCGTCGAGCGGGTGCTGCGTTATGCCTTTGAGGTAGCACGCACGCGCCCGGCCAGGAGCCTGGCCAGCGCCACCAAATCGAACGCTCTGCAGTACAGCATGGTCTTTTGGGATGAGGTGTTCGTTGCCCTACAGCCCGAGTATCCCGATGTGACCTGCCGGCAATACCACGTGGACGCGCTGGCGGCACGGTTCGTCACCGCGCCCGAATCGCTGGATGTGGTGGTGGGCTCGAATCTCTTTGGCGATATCCTCACCGATCTAGGCGGCGCACTGCAGGGCAGCCTGGGCATTCCGCCCAGCGGCAATATCAACCCTGAAGGGCGCTATCCTTCACTGTTCGAGCCGGTGCACGGCTCGGCCCCCGACATCGCCGGCAAGGGCATTGCCAACCCGATTGCAGCCATCTGGGCGGCCAGTATGCTGCTCGACCATCTAGGCCATACCGATTGCGGTGCGCTGGTGCTCGAGGCTATCGAGCGCGTGACCGCAGAAGGCCATACGCTCACACCCGACCTGGGGGGCAACGCTACCACTCAGCAGATGGGTGAGGCGATCCGTGCAGAGATCGTGAGCCTGGGGCAGTTGTGAGCGGACAGAGCGAGGAGCCGCAGCGCGGGCGATCGAGAGAGCTGGCCACCAAATCGTTGCTCAATCCACGCTATGCCCTGCATCGGCTCTGGATGGGGCTGCAGCGCGTCACGACCGTCTCAGTGCCCGAGCAGCGGAACGAGCGACTGTTGTACGTCGACATGGTGTTCCAAGCGCTGCTGGGCGCAGGGCCGATGTCGTTCGTAGCGGTGTATCTGGTGCGGCTGCAGGCCGCCGACTGGATCGTGGGTCTCGAGTCGTCGTTGCCAGCGCTGGTCACGCTGCTGGCGGTGTTGCCTGCGGGCGCCTTTGTGCAAGGCCGGCGTGACCTTGTGCGCCTGGCCACACGCTCGCGGATGATGTTCCGCGGGACGGTGGGCTTGATGGCCCTGGCGGCGTTCTTCTCCCCCAGCATCGCGGTCTACATTGTGGTCATCTTGCATGGGCTGACAGCCATACCAGGCGCGGTGCTCAATGTATCAATGACCACTATCATCGGCATGGCCACCACTGCCAAGCGCCGCCCGACGATGCTGAGCACTCGCTGGGCAGTGCACGGTGTGTTTGCGGCGGCCATCGGCTTTGCCGCGGGGCAATGGCTCGACTGGGCGCCGTTTCCCATCAACTATCAGATCTTGTTTGCCTCGGCCATCTTGGCGGGCGCGGGGAGCTGGGCCGTACTCAGCCGACTCAAGTTGGCCGAGCAAGCCCCCAGGCCAGCCCACCGCATCGACCTGCGAGAGATGGCCTCGCTGGTCACCAGAACAGTGGGCTTTCGTAACTTCCTCATTGCCGAGTTCGTCCTACGCATGGGCACGTTTCTGCCCAACGCCCTGTTCTCGATCTACCGTGTGCGCGAGCTGGGCAGCTCTGATGCCTGGCTGGGCACGCTATTGACGGTGGAACGCCTGCTCTCAGTGCTGGCCTACGTTCTGCTGAGCCGCTATGGCTCACATCCCAGGGTACGCAGGTACCTCTGGTTGGGGTGTATCGGTGTGGGGCTTTACCCCGTAGCCACAGCCCTCGCCCAGACCACGCAGCAGCTGTTGCTTTCGGCGGTCATTGCAGGCGTGTTCTTCCCCGCCATGAACATCTTTCTGAGCGACACGCTCTATGTGGTCTCACCAGAGGAACATCGGCCTACCTTTATCGCCAGCAACTCGTTCGTGATGAACATCACCGCCTTTGTGGGCCCCTTGCTGGGCACCTGGTTGGCCGCCGTCGTCGGCATTCGCGAGGCGCTGGTGGTGGCCACCATTATCCGCCTGTTGGGGGCCCTGGCCATGTGGCAGCTCGGCATCACAGGGCGGCGTACGCGTCAGAACACGCCAGCAGTGCCCTGATAAGCGGCAGAGCCGTCGCGCTTGCGACGGCTCTGAAAAAGGCGGCTGTGACGCCTACTGCGCCGCAAAGGCGAGCACGCGTGCGTTGACATCCTCTTCGTTGAAGTGCAGCTCTTTGGCCAGCACCTCGTAAGGCGCCGAATGGCCGAAACGATCTTGGGTGATCATCAGCGCGTCGTTGCCCACCACATCGCCCCAGCCAAAGCGCGTGCCTGCCTCGATGACCACCTTCTTGGCCCCGGCCGGCAACAGAGACTGACGATACTCGGCATTCTGCCGCATGAATATCTCGCGAGAGGGCATCGAGACCGCCCTGGCCGCATAGCCCGCGGCCTCGAGCGTCTGCTGCGCCTTGACCGCAAGATGCAACTCTGAGCCGGTACCAACCAGAACCACGTCTGGCTCTCTTCCGGCGGTCTCTGCCACCACGTAGGCGCCCCGGTTAAAAGCATTGAAGCTAAAGGGCGTCTGTCGCGGTATATCGGGCACCGACTGCCGCGTGAGAATCAGCGCCGTGGGGCCCTCGCCCCTGGTGCGATACAAGGCCCGCGACCAGGCCGCAGCCACCTCGGGCCCGTCGGCCGGGCGAATCACTGTCACTCCGGGGATCAGCCGCAACGAGGCGATCTGCTCCACTGGCTGATGCGTCGGCCCATCTTCGCCCACAAAGATGCTGTCGTGGGTAAACACATAGACCACCGGCAGCCTCATGATGCTGGCCAGGCGGATCGACGGCCGCATATAGTCTGCAAACACCAGGAAGGTGGCGCCATACACCTTGAAGCCACCATACAGAGCGATGCCGTTCATCACCGAGCCCATGGCATGCTCGCGCACGCCAAAGTGAAAGTTGCGCCCCGAAAAGCTGGCCGGGGCGATGCTCTCGTAGGCCTCCATGATGGTGTTGGTGGATGGCGACAGGTCGGCCGAGCCGCCCACCAGATAGGGCACCAGTTCGCCGGCACGCTGCAGCACCGCGCCGCTCAGACGGCGGGTGGCATTGGTCTTGGCGGGGAGCGCCTGCAGCAGCTGCTCTGCGAGGTCGTCGGGCAGGTCGCCCTCTTGGGCACGCGCCCAGGCGTCTGCCAGATCGGGGTTGGCGCTCTTCCAGGCAGCAAAGCGTTCTTGCCAGGCGGCATACTCTGCCTGCAGATCCTGTCGACGGGCTGCATAGAGCGTCGTGACCTCTTCGGGCACATAGAATGCCGGCTCGGCGGGCCAGCCCAGGTTGGCCTTGGTGGCGGCCAGCTCGGCTGCGCCTAGCGGCGCACCATGAGACTCGGCCGTGTTCGCCTTACTGGGGCTGCCCCAGCCGATGTTCGTCTTGGCCACGATGAGCGACGGCCGATCGGTCTCGGCTTGCGCCGACAGGATGGCGGCCTCGATGGCGGCGAAATCGTGCCCATCGATCTGCATCACCTGCCAGCCATAGGCCTCGAACCGTTTGGCGCGGTCTTCACCAAAGGCCAGGCTGGTTGAGCCCTCGATGGTGATTGCGTTGTCGTCGTAAAAGTAGATCAGATTGCCCAGCTTGAGGTGCCCCGCCAGCGACGCCGCCTCGGCGGTGACGCCTTCCATCAAGTCGCCATCGCTGACGATGCCATAGACATAGTGATCGAACAGCGGCGCATCTGCGGTGTTGTAGCGCGCCTGGGTCATCTTGGCGGCAATGGCCATGCCTACGCCGTTGGCAAAACCCTGGCCAAGGGGGCCTGTGGTGGTCTCGACGCCGGGCGTCTCATGGACTTCGGGGTGACCGGGCGTTGCGCTGCCCCACTGACGGAAACGCTGCAATTCCTCGATCGGCAGGTCGTAACCCGACAGGTGCAGCAGAGCATAGAGCAACATTGAGCCATGACCGGCTGAGAGCACAAAGCGGTCGCGGTTGGGCCAGGCTGGGTCGGCCGGGTTGTGCTTCAGAAACCGCGCCCAGAGCACGGTAGCATAGTCAGCGGCGCCCATCGGCATACCGGGGTGCCCACTCTGGGCGCGTTCCACGGCATCGGCTGCCAGCATTCTCACGGTGTTAGCCGCGAGACTCATGGTGTCAGGCTTTTTGGCCATGTATCACTCCTCACTCAAGGGCTGCAAAAGCACCAAGCGTCCCGTCTGGGCCCACGTGCTTGGTGCAGACGGCGCTAGCCCCTATAATAGCATGCTATGGAGCCAGAAGCCTAACATGTATCTCGAGCCACGACGTACCCAGACCAGACGACCTCTCTGGCCCTGGTTGCTGTCGGTTCTGGTGGCCTGCGGGCTGGCGTGGACGCTCTTTAGTCGTCAGCGAGTCATCCTCGAGGCCGTGAGAGGCCCGCTGCCCACGCCCACGCCCACAGAGATCAGCCCGCGTGACTATGTGGCCGTAGGAGATGCGCACTTTGCAGATGGCGGTTACGATGAGGCCTTGCAGGCCTACATCCGCGCCACCGAGTTGGATCCTTCGCTCTCAGTGGCCTATGCCCGTTGGGCGCGCATCTTGATGCTGCGCTCGCGACTGACCGAGGCCGAGCAGACTGCGCGGCGAGCCATCGAGCTGGACGCCGAATCGGCCGAAAATCAGGCCATCCTGGGGCTCACGCTCGACTGGAACAACAAGGCCTCTGAGGCCATCGGCGTGTGCCTCAAAGCCACCGAGCTCGACGCCAACAACGGCCTGGGCTATGCCTGTCTGGCCGAGGCCTATGGCGACTATGGCCGCGTTCCTGAAGCCGTCGAGATGGGGCAGAGGGCGATGAGCCTGGCGCCCAACGATGCGCTGGTGAGGCGCTCTTTTGCCTACACCTACGAGATCAGGGGCATGTACCGCGAGGCGATCCGCGAGTATCAGGCAGCCACCAGCCTCAACCCCAACCATGCCGTGCTCTACCTCGATATCGGGCGCAACTATCGCGCCCTCAACGAGCCCGAAGAAGCCACCTATCACTTTCAGCGCGCCGCTCAGGTCGACCCTGGCTTCCCGCTGGGGCACGATCAGCTGGGCTGGACGTACTATTCGCAGGGGCTTTATGCACTGGCTGTGCAAGAGTTCGAAAAGGCCATCGATCTCGACCCCACGTTCGGGCTGGCCTATGGCCACCTGGGTGTGACCTATTACGTGCAGCGCAACTATGAAGACGCCATCACCAGCCTCAACGAAGCAGTTGCCTTGATGGGCCCGACCGAGGAGTATGCTTACACGCTGGGTTTTGCGCACGCCTATCTGGACGAGTGCGACCAGGCGCTGCAGTGGTTCGAGACAGCGCTCGAGATCAATCCCAGCTCTGCGGTCGCGAGACAGGGGCTCACCTTCTGTCAATGAACGCTGCTAGGAGAGACCGATGAATCGCTACAATCGCAAGAGCACCAGGCTGCTCATCTGGGTGTTGAGCATCACCATTGCGGTGAGCATGGCCTGCAGTTTTGTTGCTTATCTGGTGCCACCACCGGCCCCAGCGGCGCCTACACCCACACCGACGCTCAGCCCCACGCCACAGCCTGATGCCTGATTTATGACAAGCGATGCTTTGACAGGCTGGCGGCAAAGCGGTATGCTACCATGTCGTTTCTGGCGGTGCGTTGCTGTGTTCGGAGCATCCTGACATGGGCCCTATGTCAAGCCCAGCTGGATGCCCGTTTGTGTTAGCGAGGTGATCTGTGTTCTTTGACCATGCCACCATCACCGTGCGTGCGGGCAAGGGCGGCGACGGTTGCGTTTCGTTTCGTCGTGAGAAGTACATCCCCTTTGGCGGGCCCAACGGTGGCCATGGCGGCGATGGCGGCGAAGTATACCTGCGCGTCAATGCGCAACTGAACACGCTGGTAAGCTTTTCGCGCAAGCGTCATTTCTCCGCCGAGGACGGCAAGCCCGGCTTGGGCAAGAGCATGCATGGCGCCTCGGCGCCGGCACTCTATATCGACGTGCCGGCCGGCACGGTGGTGCGCGAGCGGCCTTCAGGCCGCCTGCTGGGCGACCTGACGGACCCGGGCCAGACACTGCTGGTGGCCCGAGGTGGGCGAGGCGGCCGCGGCAATGAGGCGTTCAAGAGCTCGACGCGACAAACGCCGCGCTTTGCCGAAAAGGGCGCTCCCGGCGAGACGTGCGATCTCACACTGGAACTCAAAGTCATCGCCGACGTGGGCCTGTTGGGCAAGCCCAATGCGGGCAAGTCAACGCTGTTGGCCAGCGTGAGCGCCGCCAGACCCAAGATCGCCGACTATCCCTTTACCACGCTCGAGCCCAACCTAGGCGTGGTGTGGCTCAACGAGCACGAGTTCGTCGTGGCTGACATCCCCGGGCTCATCGAGGGGGCGGCCGACGGCGCGGGTTTGGGACACCAGTTCTTGCGTCACGTCGAGCGCACGCGCCTGCTGGTGCACCTGCTCGATGGCGCGAGCCCTGACCCGGTGGCCGATTACCACGCCATCAACAACGAGCTGTCGCGCTACAGCGCGCGCCTGGCCGCCAAACCGCAAATCGTGGTCATCAACAAGATCGATCTGCCAGAGGCCCGCTCTCGCGTGGCCGAGATCGGCGCCGCTCTTGGCCTGCCACAGGTGCTGGCCATCTCGGGGGCCACGCATGAGCACGTGCAAGAACTGCTGTGGACCGTCGTCCAACGCCTGCAAGAGTTGCCACCCGAGCCCGAGCCAGACGAGGTGCCTGTGCTGCGGCCTCTGGACGAGCGTGAAGACACCAGTTACGCGGTGAACAAGCTCGACGAGGGCCTCTACCGCCTGAGTGGACAAGAGATCGAGCGCATTGCCGCCATGACCAACTGGGATAGCGACGAGTCGCTCGAGCGGCTATGGCGCATCATGGTGGCGCGCGGCATCGCCTCTGCGCTGGCAGAGGCCGGCGTCTCACTGGGCGATACGGTGCTGATCGGCGACTATGAGCTAGAGTGGCAATGAGTTGACCCATGACGATAAGACTGGGCGTGTTCGGCGGCACCTTTGACCCGATCCACATCGGTCACCTGATCATTGCCCAAGAGGCTTGTGAGCGCCTCTCCCTCGACCGCGTGCTGTTTGTTCCAGCGCGCGTGTCGCCGCTCAAGGGAGATGGCACTCTCTTTACAGCCGAGCAGCGCACAGAGATGGTGCGCGCCGCCATAGCGGCTGATCCCCGCTTTGTGGTCAGCACCATCGACCTCGAGCGGCCCGCCCCCTCGTACACGGTAGATACGTTACGGCTGCTTCAAGAGGAGTGGGGCCCAGATACCCAGCTCTACTTTATCCTCGGTGTCGATTCGCTTTTGACCTTTGGCTACTGGTACCGCCCCGACGAGATCATCCGCCTGGCACGGCTGGCCGTCATCAGCCGACCGGGATATGAGCCAGACCTGATCGGCCTCGACCAGGTACTGCCCGGGCTGGCGGCAGCGACTGATCTGGTGGAGAGCGTGCACATCGGTATCTCTTCTACCGAGCTGCGTCGCCGCCTGCAAGAGGGTGCTTCGGTGCGTTACTTTGTCAACGAGCCGGTATGGGCGCTGTTGCAGCGCTATCAAGAGGGGCAGGCGTGACGCCCCTGCGCTTTAGCCTCTCGACGGCCTGCCTGGCGCCCCTAGCGTTGCCGTGTGTGGCCGAGCAGGCCGCTGCGACGGGCTTTGATGGCCTGGAGCTGGTGGTGGGCGTCGGACAGCTGCTGAGATGGTCGCGGCGGGTGGCGCAGACCGCCTCAAAGCTGCCCCTGCCCGTGCTGACGGTGCATCAACCACTCTATCAGGTGGGGCGCTGGGCACGCCCAGCTGTGTTGATGCGAGATACCCTCGAGTTGGCGCTGAGCGTCCAAGCCGAGGCCGTTGTGCTCCACTCGCCCTGGGCACTGTCGTGGCAAGATGCAGCGGCCCGTGACTGGCTAAAGGCCCTTGAGCAGATCGCCGCTCAGGTGGCTGGCAGCGGCGTCCGTCTCACGGTAGAGAACCTGGGTGAGCACCCCGGCTTGCCAGGGCGTACAGTACTGGGCCGGCTCGACGATCTGGCCGCCTTCTGCCGCGGAAGTGGCCTCAGCCTGACCTATGACACTTGCCATGCAGGCACCCTCAACGCCGACCTGGCCGGCGAGTTGGTCAGCGTAAGAGACCTGCTGGCCAACGTGCACCTGTCGGACTATCGTGCGGGCTCGCACTTCCGTCACACGCCGCTCATCGATCTTATGTTCGCCAACCACCAGATGCCCGGCGAGGGCGGCCTGAATCTACACGCAGCGCTCGCTGCCCTGGTGCAGATAGGCTATGCAGGGCCGGTGACCTTTGAGGTGAGCCCGTACGTGCTGCGCTCGTGGCGGCCTGCGCGCCGACGACAGCGTTTGGCTGAGGCGCTGCAGTATGCCCGCGACGCTGTGAGCGAGATCCGCTCACAGCAACAGCCTGAGCCCATGTCTACCATCATTTCCGCCGAGTAGTCTCTCTGCAGTGAGGCGCAACATGCGACTGTATGCTCTATTCTGCGAAGTTCTGGCCCGCCAGGCCTACTATGCTGCTGCCTTTTCGCCGCACGTCGTCGACATCGACCTGATCGACAAGGGCCTGCACAACGAGCCCGAGAGGCTACGCGCCCACCTCAAGGAGCGCCTCGCCACCGCCGACCAACAGGGCTATGACGCGATCCTGATCGGCTTTGGGCTGTGCAGCAACTCAACCGTGGGATTGTGCGCTGCGCGCACGCCGATGGTCATTCCCAGAGCACACGACTGCATTACCCTGTTCCTGGGCTCCAAAGAACGCTATGGCGAGCAGTTCCGCGAGAACCCGGGCACCTACTGGTATGCGCCCGACTATATCGAGCGCGGCGGCAGCGAGAGCGGACAGGTGGCGCTGGGTGCTGGCGATGACTCTCGGATAGACGAGGTCTATGCCGAGTATGTGCTCAAGTACGGCCAGGATAATGCTGACTATCTCATGGAGGTCATGGGCGCCTGGCAGCAGCACTATAACCGTGCCGCTTACATCGAGCCGATCGAGATGAAGATGCCCGATCACCGCCCCATGGTGCGTGAGACGGCAGCGCGACGCGGTTGGCGCTTTGAGGAGTTGGACGGCAGCATACTCATCGTGCGAGATCTGGTAGAGGGACGTTGGGATGATGAGCGCTTTGCCACCATTGCACCCAACCACATGGTGGTGGCAACCAACGACGAGCGCATCGTCGGCAGCACGCCCTGCACCGAGGTAACCGGAAATGGCGCGACGTGACGGCTGGCGCCGCACGCGTGGCATCATCGTTGACTATGTGCTGATCGCCATTGGTGCAGCGCTGGTGGGCGCCGCCGCCGATTTGTTCTTTATCCCCAACCGCCTCGTATCCGGTGGGCTGGTGGGTATCGCCACCATCCTCTACCACACGTTGGGGTTACCCGTCGGACTCATCACGCTGGTGATGAATATCCCGCTCCTGGTCGCGGCGGCCATCTGGGGCGGCGGCATCAAACGTGTGACGCGCACACTCTTTGCCATTGGCGTTATGTCTGCCACCATCGACCTGCTGCAGCCCTATCTGCCGGTGGTCACCAAAGATCCTCTGTTGTACGCCGTCTTCGGCGGTATGATGGACGGCCTGGGCATCGGCCTGGTGTTTCGTGCCGGTGGCACCACAGGCGGTGTCGATATCATCGCCAACCTGCTGAACCGTTGGCGTGGCGTGCGCCTTGGCACCACCATTCTCATCGCCAACACGATCATTCTAGGCGCCGCGGCGGTGCTGTTCGGCATCGAGCCAGCGCTCTATGCCTTGCTGGTCACCATCGTGTCGAGCCCCGTGGTCGATCTAGTGCAAGAGGGGGCATCGCCCACCCGCTCGACGATGATCGTGAGCAGTCGGGCGGAAGAGATCGCCCTGGCCATCAATACCCGCATGGGCCGTGGCGTCACCATTCTGCATGGCAAGGGCGCCTACACGGGCACAAGCCAACCGGTGCTGCTCTGCGCCATCTCGCAGTCCGAAGTCATACGCCTCAAGCGCCTGGTGCAGGCGATGGACAGCGATGCGTTTGTCATCGTCAGCCCGGCGAGCGAGGTGCTGGGTGCTGGCTTTCGCTCCTGGTCGCGCGACTAGGCCAGCATCGGTATCACCACCCACGCCAAGGCATTGAGGCCCAGCGACCACACGATCGCGCCCTTCCAGTAGGGGCCGAGACCATCTCGCGCTGCCAACGCCGTCAGCACCATCACCACAGGCACAAAATCCATGGTAAAGCGCTGCGCGTTGATCTGCCACCAGCCGTTGTTATAGTAGAGCAGCGTCGGCATGATGATGCCGACGGTCCCCAGCCAAGCCAGCGCCAGCACGAGGCGGCTCCAACGTGCGCGTAGCGAAAGCAGCAGAAACGGGCTGGCCACCAGCAGCGAGGTGCCAAAGCCGTTCAGCTCCCAACCGCTCAGCTGCGCCGGGTCGTTGAACGACACATCGAACCCCTGCACCAGCAGATGGTAGAGATTGAACCAGACGTAGCGCGGGCTAAACAGCCCATACCGAGACACCCGCTCTTGCAGCATGCCGCCAAGCCTGAGATAACCATAGCCTGTGTCCAAAGCGTTGCCAAAGCGCGCCCAGTTGAACCAAAGATAGAGGCCACCACACAGGCCAGCGCCCACCAGCAGCGATAGTAGACGGACCCAACGACGGCGCACTGGCGCCTGTTCGCTGCGCCACCAAAGCAGGGCCGCCAGCATCGGCAAATAGAGCGCGGTGAGCTGCCGACTGAGAAAGGCACACCCGAGATAGAGGCCCACCAGCAGTCCGCGTCGGCGGCCCAGCGTCTCGTCGATGGCCAAAAGCAGCGCCCCGGCCGAGACGATATGGGCAGTGAACCAGACGCCGCGGCTCATGTGCACGCTACCCCAATAGCTGGTGCCCAGAAAGAAGGCTGCCAGCAGCCAGATCGCTGTTGCGCGGGGCACGTCAAGCCGCTGCAAAATGCGCCAGAACACCCACCCCGTCGCCAGAGCCAGCAAGAGGCTAACCAGCACCATGTTGGTGCTGTGCAAGCCAACGAGCGCCACAATGGGCGTAACGAGCAGCGCTGGAAAGGGCGGAAAGGGCACATAGTAGCGCCCTCGAAACACCGCCGTATCGTGATAGTGCTGCGGGAGATCGAGCCTGCCCTGCAGAAAGGCGTTAGCCTGCAGGGCATACAGGTTGGCCTCTCCCGGGCTATCTTGCAGGGGGCCCGTCAAGCTCAGCAGCGCCAGCAACAAGAACAGGCCCAACAGCAGATACTGACAGGCCTGCGCCACATGGGCGCGCACTAGGGTGCTTCCTGGCGCGTCAGGCGCACCGCCATATAGGGCCGGCTCGGCATAGGCACGGCAAAGCGCCCCTGCACTGCGTCGGCCAGCGCCTCGATCGTCATATTCCAGGTATCCAACAGCTGCACTTGATAGCGTCCATCGTCAGGTAGCTCGCCATGCAGCAGGCCCGGCTGTTGGTCGGAGCAGTAGACCAGATAGTATCCCGGGCCCTTGGTGGCAGCGGCAAAGCCGGTGCGCAGGCCGTTGGGCACCGGGTCAAAACCGTGTCGGGGACCATCGGCCAACGCCTGAGCCAAAAAGGCCAGCCGTGCGGGGCTCTGGCCGCGCAGCACGCCCCCCTTGGACCACCACAGCTCATCCTTAGGATCGAGATACGTCTCGCCATGGCCCACATAGCCGCCACGCACGGTGCCCTCCCAGAAGCGATTGACCATACGCTCGGGCGTAAGGTTGCCCCAACCCTGGGGGATGTTGCCCTCGTACTGGGTCTCGTCTACTACCACGGGCTTGCCATACTGCTCGCGCCATTGAGCCGTGTTCTCGGGCACGCGATGCTGGATGCTCTGGTGCGTGACCCAGGGCTTGGCATGGTCGTAGAAGGCGTGACAATTGTGGATCGAGCGCAGATGCTGGTATGGGTCCTCTGCCTGCACCAACTTGAAGAAGCGATCCCAGTCAGCCATGCTTTTGGTCGGCATGAGGTCGTACTCGTTGGCAAAAGACCACCAGACATTTCTAAAGGCCGACAGCCGCGCCACCGCATAGCGCAGGTAGCGGTCGTCGGCCTCGGGGCCCATCGCCGACAGCCCCCAACGGTCGTAGGGATGAAAGAGGATCAGATCGGCCTCGATGCCCAGGGCCTGAAGGTCACGCACGCGCCCTTCAAAGTGTTGCCAGAACGAAGGGTTGGGGCGCGTCCAAACGAGGCCGCCAGCGGCATCGCCCTCAAAGGGCAGGTGATCGGGCTCGTTGCTGTTGTAGGTATAGTGCTTGGGGAAAATGCACATACGCAGCTTGTTGAACGGCGAGTCGGCGAGGGTGCGCAGCGTCTGCTGTTCTAGGGCATCGCCCTGGTGTGCCCAGGCATAGCAGGTGGTGCCGAGCTGATAGAAGGGAGTGCCATCAGCGTAGCGAAAATGAAAGTGATCGGCCACACGCACCGGACCATGATTGCCTGGCCCCGGCGGCGTACACCTAAACTCTCCAGTGACACCGTCCAGTCCGGGCAGGTCGCCGTACGTGCAGTAATGCCAGGAGCCCAGGGTATCGGGCATAAAGCGCACCCGGTAGATGCCATCCCCATCGCAAAAGCCCGCCACCGGCACCTCGCGGTGCCCATGGCGTATGATCGCGCCAAAGCGCACATCAAAGGGGTGCTCTGTGGGCGCAGCCCGACAGGTCAGCTCAAAGGTGCCCCACAGCTCGACCGTCTGAGTCGTCATGTTCATCCCTCCTTACGACAGGTGACCAGATACATGATAACCCACGCAATGGTGCGAACCAACTTTTCTGGCGTGTAATTGCGCAACATTTCGGCCGCGCCCGACGTCCATGCTATAATCGAACGCGTTATTGTGACAAGAGGCGAGCATGACATCCATGACACAGCGCCCCCTCTGGCGCGCGGTGAGTACGTTTCTGCTGGTTTTGGTGCTGACGGGAGCCATGATCTCGGCGGCGCTCTTTTTTGTCACTGTTCGCGATGTGGTGGCGCAGACCAGCGTCCCCTATACCGAGCGAGTGGTGCGCACCCGCCAGTCAGCCGCCCCTGGCGAAGAAGCCCCCACACCGGTGTTTGTAGCCCCCAGCGTGCCCGAGCTGGTGGAAAAGCAAGAGCGCGTCAACGTTCTGTTACTGGGCATCGATCAGCGCGAGAATGATCCCGGCCCCTGGCGCACCGATACGATGATCCTTTTGTCCATCGACATGGCCACTGAATCCGCAGCGATGCTCTCCATCCCGCGAGACCTGTGGGTGACAATCCCTGGCTATGGTGAAAACCGCATCAACATGGCTCACTTTTTGGGCGACTATCGTGACTATCCCGGGGGCG
>ENA-UOUL01000364-UOUL01000364.1-bioreactor-metagenome-genome-assembly--contig:-NODE-364-length-78604-cov-4.322271_pt1 | contig 78604 bp, 64 predicted proteins | sample MGYA00249838_ERZ747220 | MGnify/ENA primary metagenome ERZ747220 (study PRJEB28778, sample SAMN05720191) | bioreactor metagenome | isolation source: Anaerobic biogas reactor | place: USA:Washington... | reverse complement strand
CTCTCCTTCCGACCGTGCCGGCGATCGCCGGCGTGGCACGCATCTTTCGCTCGGTGGAGGCCTACAAGCGCGTCATCGAGATCGTGGATAGCCCCAGCAACTGCCTGGAGTTCTGCCAGGGCACGGTGGCCGAGATGTGCTCCAGCGCCCAGGAGGTCTATGACGCCATCCGCTACTTTGGCAGCCGCGGGAAGATCGCCTACGTCCACTTTCGCAACGTCAGCAGCGGCGTGCCGAGCTTTGAGGAGACCTTTATCGACAACGGCTACGTGGACATGTTCCAGGCGATGCGCATCTACCACGAGGTGGGGTTCCCCGGGGTGTTGATCCCCGATCACACCCCCGCGGTCGCCGGCGACACGCCCTGGGGCCATCGCGGGCGCGCCTATGCCATCGGCTACATGAAGGCCATGCTCCGGTGCATCACCGAGGGGTGCTGAGCGCGGCAGTACCGTTGACCCCTCTCGCCGTCCCGAACGCAGTGAGGGACCTCGTCTAGCGAGTCAAGATTCCTCGCTCCGCTCGGAATGACGGAGGTCGGCGAAGACGGTACCCTGCCGTAGGGGCGACCGGCCGGTCGCCCCTACCACGCCGGGACTGGCATAGCGCCCTCGGCATCACCGCGCCGCGCGTCGTCCCGAACGCAGTGAGGGACCTTGTCTAGCCAGCCACAACCATCCTATCTTGGAGGCATGCCATGCAACTCGGTCTCGGCGCGATTCACACCCCCGACGACGAAACGCTCCAGTTCGTGCGGCAGCTCGGCGTCCCCAACGTCATCCTCCATACCCCCGACCTCCGGGGCGACGGGTTCTGGGAGTTCCAGGACCTCTTGCGCCTACGCACGCGCATCGAGTCGGCGGGGCTTACCCTGTGGGCCATCGAGAACATCCCCGGCCACTTCTACGACAAAGTGCGGCGCGGCGAGCCGGGGCGCGACGAGCAGATCGAAAAGGTCTGCAAGACGATCACCAACATGGGGCGCGCCGGCATCCACACCCTCGGCTACCACTTTATCGTGGACGGCAAGGTGTGGCGCACCGAGTACAGCCCGCGGGGCCGGGGCGGCGCCAAGGTGACCATCTATGACCACGATCAGGTGGCCCACGCGCCCGCCCACGAGCACGGCACGTTCACTGACGAGCAGGTGTGGGACAACCTCACCTACTTTCTGAAGGCCGTCGTCCCGGTGGCCGAGCAAGAGGGGGTGATGCTTGCCCTGCACCCCGACGACCCGCCGGTGCCCAGCATCGGCGGTGTGGCGCGCGTCGTCCGCAGCATCGACGCCTACAAGCGCGTGATGGGCATCGTCGACAGTCCCGCCAACGGCATCGAGTTCTGCCAGGGCACGGTGTCCGAGATGGACCACACCGCCGAGGAGGTGTACGACGCCATCCGCCTCTTTGCCGGCCAGGACAAGATCTCGTACGTCCATTTCCGCAACGTCGACCGCACTGTGCCCCACTTTGCCGAGACGTTCATCGAGGAGGGGCGCATCGACATGCTGCAGGCGATGCGCTGCTACCACGAGGCGGGCTTCAAGGGGGTGTTCATCGTGGACCACACCCCCGGCGTCGTAGGCGACACGCCCTGGGGCCACCGTGGTCGCGCCTACGGCATCGGCTATATCAAGGCCCTGATCAAGTGCATCAGCGAGTGTGCTAGCTAGCGCCCCATTACGTCTGGTAGAATAGCCGCTGATCGTGGCGACCCCTTTGGGCGTCGCCGCGGTCGGCGGCTTTTGCGCTCTGACTCGAATGTCACAAAACGGCGGCCAATGGTGTTGATAAGGTGAGACACGTTCACGACCTGAGAAGCGCGCGCCCGGGAGCGCGCCGGATGGATCGGCCATGTCGACGACCGCACGATACTCTGCGGGGTACTCGGCTGTGAGCACCGCCGCGCCAGATACGGACCTCCTCGCCCGCCTGCGTACGGGTGACGAGGCGGCCTTTGAGGCTCTCTTTCGCCGCCACTATGGGCAGGTGTACGGCATCGTGCACCGCCTGGCGCCGGACGAGGCGGATGATCTGGCGCAGGATGTGTTCCTGCGGCTGTATAGCCGCCCGCCGCGAGCCGGCGACAGCAACCTCGCGGCGTGGCTGCACCGCGTGGCCGTGAACGTGGGCTACAACGCCTTGCGCAGCGAGCGGCGCCGGACGCGCGGAACGGACGCCGAACGTGCCGTCGCCGAGGCGGAGCGGGCCGCCAATGCGTCGGCCCGCGACACCGAGGCGTGCGCCGCGCGACGCGAGGCCCAGCGCTGTGTGCGCGCCGTGCTGCGGCGCATCGGCAAGCGCCAGGCGGCGCTGCTGGTGCTCCGGCACAGCGGCCTCAGCTACCGCGAGATCGCCGGCGTCATCGGCGTGGCGCCGGGCTCGGTGGGGACGCTGCTGGCGCGGGCCGAGCGTGCCTTCCGGCGCGCCCACGAGCGCATGTATCCACCGGCTGCAGGGCCCGACGGGGATGAAGGAGGCTGACCATGGGCTGTCTGTCGAAGGGGCTCCTGCGTGCGTATATCGACGGCGAGTTGGATCCCGCCGGGCGCAAAGCCGTCGAGCGCCACATGGCGGGCTGTGCGCAATGTGAACGCGCCGCGCACCTCGCCACGACGGCCGAGAGCGTGCGGCCTCACCTCGACCTGTTGGCCCCCGAGGCCGAACCCGACATCGAGCGCGCCATCCTTCGGTCGCGCGCGCTACGGCGGCAGTCCCTCCGGAGCCTGAGAGACGAAAGGAGTACGGACATACGAACCGGCATCGCCAGGAGACCGGCCCTCGCCATCGGGCTGGTGCTCGTGCTGCTCGCGGCCCTGCTGAGCTTTGGGCAGGGCCGTGCCTTAGCCCGGCAGCTGCTGTCGGTGTTCCGGGTGCGGCGCTTTGCCGTGGTCCACCTCAACACCGATGCTGACAGCCTGGAGGAGGTGGCTGGCCAGCTGGAGGGTACCCTCTTTGTGGGAGGTGAGCCCGAGATCATCCAGGCGCCGGCGAGCAGCACCGTCGGCTCCGTCGAGGAAGCGAGCGCCGAGGCGGGCTTTGACGTGCGCGCGCCGAGGTACTGGCCGGACGGCGCCAACCCACGCATCACCGTGGAAGGCCCCTCCGAGCAAGCGTTGCGGTTCCGAGGCGATGGGTTGCGGCTGCTTATGGAGCTGGCCGACATGGACCCCGCCGCCATCCCCGAGGAACTCGTTGAGGGCGAGGTACGGCTGACGTCGGGGGGCGCCGTCTACCTCAAGGGGACTGAAGTGACCATCACGCAGGTGGCCGACGTGAGCGTCACCTACCCCGACGGGATCGACGTGGCGATGATCGTCGAGGCGGGGCTGCGCGTGATGGGCATGGCGCCCGAAGAGGCGCATCGCCTCAGCCAGGAGTACGACTGGACGAGCACGGCGCTCATCCCCGTGCTGCCGGACGTCGCTGAGGTACGCGAGACAGAGATATCCGGCAGCAACGTCTTGCTGGTGCGCGCGGGCGAATCCGAGGGCACGCGCGGGGGGCGTTCAGTGCTGGTGATGGAGAGGGACGGCGTCCTTTACACCGTGGCGGGCCGCGCTAGCTTTGAGCGATTGGCCCAGATCGCGCAGTCGATGTTCTGAGGCGGACCTGTCGTCCGAGGGGCGCCGTGGCGGGGCATTTGCGGCCACGGCGCCCGCGCATGTCATCAGCGGCCAAGGCAGGCGGCTGGCAGGGCCAGAGTACTGAGCTTAGGAACGCGCCAAGGTGCGCTCCTCCACGGTCCGAGTCGTTAGTCCTTGAGCAGGGCAGTGCCGCCGCGCCGGTGAGATGGCCGCACCACCCCTCCCACCAGCCCGCCAAGGCGGGCTTGTGCGATCAGCCGGGCGGTTCGCCGCCGGGCGCCGTGGTTCGTCGCCTCACCAGGGGCCACCGCCAATTGCCGCCACGCCCAACCCATAGTACCATGTGTCAGGATCTTGGGTCGCTGGCACAGGAGAACGCCTTGACCTCTCCCTCTCCGGCCATAGAGACATTCGAGCTCGCCAAGTCGTATGGCACCAAGGCCGCCGTACGGGGGCTCTCGCTACGCGTCGAGCGCAGCGAGGTGTTTGGCTTCCTGGGGCCCAACGGCGCCGGCAAGACGACTACGGTCAAGATGCTCCTCGGGCTGGTGCGGCCCACGTCGGGCGACGCCACGGTCCTGGGGCGCCCCATCGCCTCGCCCTCCGCCCGCGCCAAGGTGGGCTATCTGCCGGAGCACTTTCGCTTCCACGAGTGGCTGCGCGTAGACGAATTCCTCGACGTGCACGCCCGACTGAACGACGTCTCGCGCGAGATGCGGTCGCGCCGCATCCCAGAACTCCTGGAGTTGGTCGGCCTTACCGCCGCCGCGCGCCAGCAGCTTGGCACCTATTCCAAGGGGATGCTCCAGCGCGCTGGCCTGGCACAGGCGTTGGTGAGCGACCCAGACCTCGTCTTTCTCGACGAGCCCACCTCCGGCCTCGATCCCATGGGGCGTCGCCTGGTGCGCGACGTGATCCACCGCCTCTCCGAGCGCGGCGTGACGGTGTTCCTGAACTCCCACCTGCTCAGCGAGGTCGAGGTGACCTGCACACGCGTGGGGTTCATCACCGGCGGGCAGATGCGCGAGGTCGTCCCGCTGGCGTCGGCCCTAAACGGCCTGGTGCGCGTCACGTTGCGCCTGGGGAACGTGGACGACGCGCTGCGCCGCGGGCTGGCGCGCTGGGGGCGGCTCGTCGAACCGGGCGCCGATCCGCGCCTGGTGGTGCTGGACGTCCCAGACGAGGAGTGTCTCCCCGAGATCGCCCGCTGGCTGGTGGGCCAGGGCGTCGCGCTGTACGGCATGGCGCCGCAGCGCCTCTCGCTGGAGGACCTGTTTGTCAGCATCGTGGGGAGCGACCGCTCGTGGGAGACATCGTGACCACGCACCGAACGACCATCGGCTCAGGCATCGACCACGTGCTCGCCATCGCCGGGCTGACCATCCGCGAGGTCTGGCGGCGACGCTTTTTGGCCATCGCCTTTGGCCTGGGGGCCGCCTGTGTGGCGCTCTTTGGCGTCGGCGTCCACTTTGCCCAACTCGACGTGCTGCGTCGCGGCGCCGGGCGCAGCCTGATCATGGACTCGGCGTTCAACCTGATGGTCATGGCGGGGCTCTATGCCGAGAGCTTTTTGGGGATCATGGCGGCGGTACTGATTGCGGTGCCCGCGATGGCGGGCGAGACCGCCTCCCATACGCTGGACGTCCTGGCAGTAAAGCCATTTCGGCGCGCAACCCTGGTGGTGGGCAAGTGGCTGGGACTGGCGTGCGTGCTGGCGCTCTACGTCGGAGCGCTCGCGGCCGGCACGATCGGCGTCACGTGGGCCTTGTCCGGCTATGTACCGCCCCGCCCAGCCGAGGGGGTGGCGCTCATGGCCCTGGAGGCGATCGTGCTCATGTCGATCACATTGCTCGGGGGTACGCGCCTGAGCGTGGTCGCCAATGGCGCGTTGTCGCTGGGGCTGTATGGCCTGGCGTTCATCGGCGGATGGCTCGAGCAGATCGGCGGCTTTACGCGCAGCGACGCCCTGGTGGACATCGGCATCGTCACCAGCCTGCTCGTCCCCAGCGAGGCGATATGGAAAAAGGCCGCCCATATCATGCAGACCACCGTGGTCAACGACCTCGCGATCTCGCCGTTCTCCGTCGCCAACCCGCCCAGCGCGGCGATGGTGGTCTATACCGTCGTCTATGTGGCCGCGCTTGTCGTGGCGGCGACGTATGCGCTCGAGCGGAGGGACTTGTAGGCATTCCCGCAGTTGGGCGCCCTATGTCCTCGCCCTCAGCAGAGCGGCCAAATCCGCGGGGTCGCTCGTGGGCACCGAGGCGTGGCGCAGGTGTCGCATGTTGCGCGTCACGAGATAGTTGACTCCTTCGCGTTCAGCCGCGGCGATCTGTAGGGCGTCCTCCAGGTCATCACACTCGATCTGCAGTGCTCGCTCGACAGCGGCTTGGTCGATCGCTGCCACAGCGAATACCCTCAACAGCCTAGAGACCGCTTCCTTGGCCTCACGTGTGGAGTACTGCCTGGCATACAGGTAGTAGAGGGTAGCCACCGAATGGGCAGCCACGCATCCCTCGATATCGCCCTTCTCTACACGCGCCCATACTTCAGCAGAGGCGGCCCAGTGCGGCTCCCGCGCCATGAGCACATCGAGGATCACGTTCAGATCAACCAGAATGCGCAGTGTTGTCTGGTTCAAGGTACTTGCGCTCCAGGTAGTCCCTGTGGTGTGCGCGCGCGTCAGTTGGTTCCAGGCTTCCGATCATCTGCCGCAAGATCGGCGTATCGGCGCGCGCCAGCTCGTCCTCGGCAAGCGCCTCAAGGAACGTGTTCACGAGGCGAGTCAGGGTGGTCCCGCGCCGCTCAGCGTATCTCTTGGCAAAGGCGAGCGTTTGTTCGCTCACGCGTACCGTCAGCTTTGTTCGCTGCATGTCCGCCCTCCTGCCGTACATTGTACGCCAGAATGTACGGCACGGCAACTGGCAAGACGCACGTCTTGCCCTCACCACAAAGCAACGAGGCCTGCACCCAACCAGCAGGAGCAGGCCTCGAACGCGACGATCCACATGCAACGGCCAAAGGCCGACCGCCGACAGCTACCCTATACCTCTCGCGTGAACGCCTTGGCCACCCAGACATACTGGCCGTTGTAGAACACCTGCGCCCACTCGTAGCCGTTGGCCCACTGCGTGGTGCCCGTCGGCTGCAGCACGGTGCCCTGGCGGAACACGGTATAGATGCCATAGCCCAGGCCGGGGCCGGTGCGCGCCCGCAGCCCCACGGGCGTGACGACCTTGAGCCCGCCGATGGGCGGCGGCGTAGTGTCGCCACCCCCCTGATTCGCCAAGTACTTGGTAGCGGCAAAGCCCTCTACCCACGTGCCCCAGCGCCACACGCGCACATAGGTCCACGAGAGGCCGCTCCCCCACACCGGACCGGCGCCGGGGTAGACCGTCTCGCCGTGGTGCAGGATCAGCAGGATGCGCGACCCGAGCGTCGGCCCCTCGCGAAGGCGCAGGCCGCCGGGCGCCACCACCGTCGTGCCCTCGCCCCACGCCGGGGGCGCCGAGATCACCGGCGGCTGTGGCGCCGCCGATTCGCCCGCCGAGGGCGGCACCGGAGGCGCCGCGCTAGCGGTCAAGGGCAGCAGCAGTGCTGCCAGCGTTAGTGCCAGGATGACCGTAACCCGAATGGGCGTGCGATGCCGTGCCATGTGCTTCCCCCTGTTGTGCCGAAATCGGGCAGGTTGCGCTGCAAACCAGCGCGTGCCCCGCATAATAGACCTTCTTACACCGCAGAGCCGGGCAGTGTGATCCGGCATTCAGCCTATAGACGCTCACCAGCCCGCCCCGGTTCCACGAGTCGGCATGCATCTCATGCCACACGGGAAAGGGCGGCACACGCTGCCAGCAAGGCCATCCTATCATAGCGAGCCAATCGCGTCAAGACAGAATGGGCAAGAACCATTCACAATCCCTATGCGCGGTAGCCGTGACATGCCCGTCTATCCTATCGGCACGCCAGGCCGCCTCTTGAGCCGATTCCGTCGATTCCGTCGATGAATTGGGCGAGATCCGTCGATTTCGCTTGACGTGATCCCCCACCTCGCATACTATCCCCTTGCGGTCGCGGCCCGACCCTCAGTTCGGCCATCGACCCCGCCTTGCCGACGGTTCGTCGTTCCCCCGGCAACCCGTCACCGAACAGAAATGCCGTCGTCGCCACAACCAGCTCACAAGGGAGGATCAGGGATGTTCCTACACCGCTTCCGCACGCAGCACTGGATCGTGCTCTCGGCCGTCGTCTTTGCGGGGCTGCTCCTGCTGTTGCCCCAGGGCGCAAACCCGTCCCTCGCGGCCCAAGAGACCGAGACGCCCTTGCCCGCTACCCCGGGCCCGAACTATATGCCTCTGATCTACAAGATCCCCACCCCCACACCGGTCCCCGGATGGGAGATCGCGTACTATGCCAACAAGGATCTCGCCGGCGAGCCAGCTGCCGTGGAGACCAAGACCTATCTCCAGCCCGCCGAGGAGTGGGGCACGGGAGGCCCGGCGGCTCTTGGCGGCGTCAACAACGACTTTTCGGCGCGGTTCTCCCGCAGCATCCCCTTTGACGCCGGCACGTACGCCTTTTACCTGACCACCGACGACGGCGCCCGCCTGTACATCGACGACGTGCTGGTCATCGAAAAGTGGCACGGTTCGCTCCGTGGCACCGCCACCTATCGCCACGAGCAGGCGTTGACAGCCGGCGCCCACAACATCGTGATCGAGTACTATGAGGAGGGCGGCGACGCCCGCGTCCGCCTGCAGTGGTTCAACGAGGCCAACCACCCCAACACCCAGTGGCGCGCCGAGTACTATTCGAACGAGAACTTGAGCGGCGACCCCGTGGTGCGCAACGAGAGTGACATCAACCTCTCGTGGGGTTCGGGCAGTCCCGCCCCCGGCATCCCCGCCGATCACTTTTCCGCCCGCTTTACGCGGCCGATCTACTATGAGGCGGGAACGCGGGTGCTCTTTACCGAGTCGGATGACCGCGTGCGCGTGTGGGTGGACAAGTGGGCGCCCGGCACGGAACTGATCGACGACTGGGCCAACGAGCAGCGCTGGAACTCGCAGAACCAGTCGATGAACGAGGCGGGGTGGTACTTTGTTACCATCGAGTACGCCGAGATCACCTCCGACGCCCGTCTGCGCTACTTTGACCTCTATGGCGCCTCGCGCGGGAGCTGGGGCGTCGAGTACTTTGACGACTATGACTGGAAGAGTTCCCACCAGGACAACCCAGATATCCTCACCAACGAGTCGCCGGACGCCTCCGAGAACAAGCAGTATAGCAACGAGCCGGGCATCAACCTCGTTGCAGGGGAGATGCCCAAGGGTATCGGCGGCAGCGACAGAGACGACTTTGCGGTGCGGTTCACGCGCTACTTTGACCTGAAGGGCAAGTACAAGTTCCGCGCCGAGTACGACGACGGCGTGCGCGTCTGGGTCGACGGTGTGCTCATCATCGACAAGTGGAAGAGCCAGGGCGGCATGGCGGTGCAAGAGTCGTCGACCATCGACCTGCACGACGGTGTCCACGTCATCCGGGTCGAGTTCTACGACGGCGCCGGCGCGGCCATCTGCCGCGTGACGTGGCGCAAGGGCTAGCATCAGCTGATTGACTGGCCGAGATGCGTCGAGGGGCCCCCTTCGGGGCCCCTCGTTTCTTCATCCTCGAGACAGACAGCCCCGCCACCCGGATGATCCCCCGTCAATTGCCCTTTCGTCAACTCTGACTACCATGTGGCGCACGGCAGTCCATCACAGGGGATCCACCGATGACCACCACCTATGGCCTGGACGAACCGCATCGCATCCTCGTCGCCGTGGGCGAGCCGGCGCATCTCACGGCGCTGCTGGCTCTGGCCGTGCCTCTGGCGCGCACCCGCGGCGGTGAGGTGTTGCCGCTCTACGTCAGCCAAGACGGTGAGCACCCCGACTGGCTGGAGGTGCCTGAGGAGGTGCAAGACGTGGTGCGCCTGCCCCTGGTTATCTCTGACCGTCAGGTGGGCGCCGCCATTCTCAACGTCATCCGTGAGCTGTCGCCGGACCTCTTGCTCCTCACGTGGCGCGGCAGTCCTTCGCGCGGGCGCTACCTCCTGGGTCGCACCCTCGACCCCCTGATCCAGTACGCGCCCTGCGACGTGGCCGTGCTACGACTCGGCCAGGCCGCCGGTGCTGCCGATGGCGCGGCCGCCTTTGCCGAGCGCATGGCCGGGGCGGAGCGCGTCCTCGTCCCCACGGGCGGCGGCCCCAACGCCTCACTGGCCATCCGCATCGGGCTCGACCTGGGAGTCGACACGCGCATCACCGCGCTGCGGGTCGCCAACACCAACCTGGGACTGACGGCGGTCTCGGCCGAGTGGGACAATGTCAACGAGCTGCTGCGGCCATGGGGCGGCGCCGAGCGCCTGCGCCCCCATGTGACGCTGGCGACCAGCCCTCTGGAGGGAATCCTGCGCGAGGCGAGCGCGGGGTACGACCTGGTGCTGGTGGGCGCCACCGGCGAGAGCTTGGTCGACCGCCTCCTCTTTGGCAACCTGCCTCAGTCGCTCGCCGAGAGCTTGGACGCGCACCTGCTCATCGTCAAGCGGCACGACCCGCGCCCCATGGGAGCGCTGCTCCGCGCCCGCTGGCGGCTCATGAACGTCCTGCCGCAACTCAGCCTGGAGGAGCGCATCGCCATCTATCGCCAGGTGCGGCGCAACGCCCGCACCGACACCGATTTCTATGTCATGATGACCTTGGCGGCCGCCATCGCCTCGCTCGGCCTGCTGCTGAACAGCCCGGCGGTGATCATCGGCGCCATGCTGATGGCGCCCCTCATGTCTGCGCTGCTGGGCCTGGGGCTGGGCGTCGTGCAAGGTGATGTATGGCTGCTGCGTCTCGCCCTGCGCACCACGCTGCTAGGCGTCCTGACGGCACTTCTCGTCAGCGCCGTGACGGCGTACGTCGTGCCGGGGGACCGCGTGACAGCCGAGATGCTGGGTCGGAGTTCGCCGACCCTCGTCGACCTGGCGGTGGCGCTCATCTCGGGCGGCGCCGCAGCCTATGCCGTGGCGCGCAAGGATGTGGCCAGCGCCCTGCCCGGCGTGGCCATCGCGGTAGCGCTCGTGCCGCCTCTGGCCACCGTCGGCCTGGCTGCTGCCGCGGGGGAGCCCCAGGTGGCTATCGGCGCCGGCCTCCTCTTTCTGACGAACCTGGTGGCCATCGTGGCGGCCGCCGCCATCGTCTTTCTCTGGATGGGGTTCCACCCGGATGCCCGCGAGGAGCGGCGCGCCCGCACCTTTCGCGGCGGCATGGCGACCACCGCCACGCTCTTTGTCGCGGTGGCCGTGGTTCTGGGGGTGCTCACGGCCAGCTCGATCCGCACCGCGACGCTCCGCGACCGCCTCGACCGCTCCCTCGACACCCAGGTCAGCCTGCTGGGGCCCGACGTGGCACTGGTGGATTGGCGCCTAGAGCAAACCCACGGCGGCACCTACGAGGTGGAGGTGACCGTGCAGGCCACGCGGGGCATCACCCCGGAGGAGGCCGCCAAGATCCAGGGGCAACTTGCCGTCGAGCTACAACGCCCCGTCTCCATCGCCATGACGGTGCTCCCCGCCACGCGCCTCGACGCCGTGACCCCGCGGGGAGACGAAGCGTCTACGCACGAGCCCACCCCCACGCCGCCCGTATCGGCACTCGGCGACTCGCCATAGAGAACCGGGGGAGCGGCGCATGCGCCGCTCCCCCGGACCGTGCAGTGTCCCGCCACGGCTCAGTCCGCAGCAACGAACTCTTGGAGCGACCGCAGCATGAGGCTCACCGCCGTCGCGCCGGGGTCCTGTACCCCCTCGGTGCGGTCGCTGAACCAGCTCGCCCGCCCGGTGCGCGACTTCATCGACACCGTGGCGCGCGTCCCCTCCTCCGCCGCCTCGGCAGCGCGCACGGCCGTCTCGGCCAGCGAGGCGCCCGCCTCAGCCGCCGCCGTGGCCGCCTCGGCCGCCGGTATGAGGGCGTCGAGCATCGTCTTGTCGCCCCGCTGCGCCTTGCCGCGCTCCTGCACCCCTTCCACCGCCGCCGACAGCATCTCGGCGTATTCCGCCGCACCGATGGCCTCCACGCCCTTGGCCACGCGCGCCGCGCGCATCATCATGGTGGCATAGAGGGCGCCAAAGGTCGACGCCGCCTTGCGGTTGAACGCCATGCCAGAACGCATGAGCAGCGTGCTCAGGTCGGCCGACTCGAGGTCCGGCAGCGCCTCACACACCGCCTGAAAGCCGATGGTGATGGTGATGCCCAGGTCGCCGTCGCCGATGGCGGCGTCCAGGACGCGCAGTTCCTCGGCTCGAGCGGTGAGGTCGGCGGCCTGCTTGCGCAGCGCGGCCACGGCCTCGGCGTGCGTCAGTGTCTGCTTCATCGCTACCTCTCCGGCGCCCCAACGCCCGCGGTCTGCAAGAAGAATGGAGAAGCTGCGGGCGCGTCCAGCAGGCGCGCCAGATCGTCATCCAGCTTGAGCAGCGAGATCGATGCGCCCGCCATCTCCATGGAGGTGGCGAACTCGCCGACGTAGCTGCGATGGACGGCGATGCCATCGGCGTCGAGCAGCTGCCGCGCCCGCCGATAGAGCACGTACAGCTCCTCCGGCGGGGTGGCGCCCAGGCCGTTCACCAGCACCGCCACGCGATCGCCGCGCGTGAGGCCCAGGTCGCCCACCACCGCGGTGGTCAGCGTCTCGGCAATGGCATCGGCAGGCTCGAGGGGGCCGCGCCGCACGCCCGCCTCGCCATGGATGCCCATGCCGATCTCCATCTCGTCCTCGCCCAGGGTAAAGGTGGGCACCCCCGCCGCCGGCACAGTGCAGGGGGACAGGGCCACCCCCATGGTGGCTGTGTTCTCGACGGCGAGGCGCGTCATGCGCACCACCTCGTCGAGAGGATTTCGCTCCTCGGCACAGGCGCCGGCCACCTTGTAGGCAAAGAACAGTCCGGCGATGCCACGCCGTCGCGTCCAGTTCTCCCGCGGCGCCGAGGCGACGTCGTCCGAGACGAGCACCGTCTCGACGCGGATGTCGTCCATGGCGGCCATCTCGGCGGCCATGTCAAAGTTCATCACGTCGCCGGAATAGTTGCCGTATAGATAGATGACGCCTTCGCCGCCGTGGGCGGCCAGGGTGGCCTCGTACATCGTCTCGGCGCTGGGCGACGAGAACACGTTACCGACGGCCACGCCGTCGCACAAACCCTGCCCCACATACCCCAGGAACACGGGCAGGTGGCCCGAGCCGCCGCCGGTGACGATGGCGACCTTGCCCTCCACGGGCGCGTCGGCCCGCACGATGGCGCGCGGGTCATTGGCGGCCTTGAGTTGGTCCGGGTGCGCGGCCAAGATCCCCTCGAGGGTCTCGTCCACGAACGCCATGGGATCGTTGATGATCTTTTTCATCTCGTCTGACTCCTCCGGTGCGGGCACGGATTGGCAGTGACTGACGCGCTGAAGATAGCACGCCGCGTCGCCCTGTGTCAACGCTGTGGCCAAGTCGCGTATACCCAGAAGACCAGGGGCGCAGGCGTGGCACCCGCTGCCAAGGCCACTGGCTGGCAGGCCCAGAGCCTTGGGCTCAGGAGCGCGCCTCGGCGCGCTCTGATTCTGCACCGTCACACCCGACGTCGTGCGGCCTTGGCGAAGCGATCCGCGCACAGCAAGAGAGGGGGGAGTGCGTTCCCCCCTCTCCCTCTGCACCCTCAGCGCCCTCAGCGGTAAGCGTCCTACCCCACCGAAAGCGCGTCGCGCGGGTTCTGGACGAATAGCTTGTACACCTGGTTGTCGCTGACGCCCGTGTCCATCAGCCGCGGGATGAACTCGTCGACGATGGTGGTGTACGAACGCACCTCGCCGCCACTCGGCTCGCCGACGTGGAACCAGCCCGCGTCCTGCGAGAGGAGCAGCCGGTCCTCAAAGCCCCACTCCAGCATCCGGCTCACCAGCGCCACGTGCTCCTCCATCTGCCGTGTGCCGATGGCGTCATACTCGAGCCAGGCGCCCCGCTCGGCGAGTTCCACGTGTACCTCCGGCTCGGGTATCTGGTCGGCATGCACGATGACATAGCGGCCGGGGTCCATCCCTTCCGCCTCGACGATGTCGAGGCTCTGCCGGGCCGCCACACTATCCCCGGTGTGCGCCACCACCAGCAAGCCGGTGGCCTGGTGCGTGATGACGGCCGCGCGCACGATCTTTTCCTGCACTGGCAGCAACTTGCCAGGGTTCACGGCGATCTTGATGAGACCTGGGCGAATGCCCGTGCCGTCAATCCCCTCGCGCCATTCGATAATCCAGCGGTCCGCCAGCGCCTGTGCGCTCAGGTTGAACACCTCTTGTGGCAGGTACGGTTCCTTGTACAGGCCGGTGTTCGTGAGAATGTGAAGCCCGGTAAGAAGGGACAGGCGCAGCAGAATGAGGGGGTCGCGCCCCAGACACGTGGGGCTGCAATCGACAAAGCCCGTCACGCCCCGATCGCGGAGTGCGTGGAGATGCGGCGCCATGGTGGCGACGACCTGATCCCTCACCCAACGATGTGGTCCTGTCTCCCGAGCGCCGACAAAGTCGCACATGATGTGTTCGTGGATGAGGGCAAAGCCAAGCGCTTCGGGGGCGATCGGGCCCTGTACCGTCTCGATTACCGCCATCCAGATCTACCTCCTCAGCTCACGTTTCGGTCGCACGGCACCAGGCACTTCTGCGACCGCAGTTTATGTTACCTGCGAGGAGCCCGCCACGTCAAGTGGTGAAAACCCTACATATCGCTCCATTTTCGCGACAACCGCGAAAGGCCCGACCCAAAGCGTGCCAGTTGACGTTGCAGCGCGCCCCGGCTATCATGGGGGCGTCGGCGCGCCCGTCGCTGGTTCGGGCGACGCCGGCCTTCACGGCCATCCCTGCCCCGCCCGGGCCCCCTTCCCCGGGTGAGGGTGTCGACGCACAGCATCCCAGGAGCGAATCCATGCCGGATATCGATGCCGCGCTCTCGAAAGCCCTTCGCGAACACCCCAACGATCTCGTAGACCTGATCATCCACGTCTCCGGCGACCTCAGCCAGCGCGTCCAGGCCCTCGAAAAGCGCAACGTCGAGGTCAGGCGGCGCTTTCGCCTCACCGGCGCCATCGGCATCCGCTGCACCGGCAAGACTGCCCTCTCCCTCGCCCGCTCCTCGTGGATCACCAAGATCGAGGCGGACGGCCCGGTTCGTGCCCTCGGGAGGTAACCGTCATGGCGGACTCTGAACCCAAAATCACCCGAGGTCTCATGCGAAGCCTGAACACCGTCCGCAATGACGAGCAGCTGATGCCCATCATCGTGCGCTTTTCCCCCGACCACCGCGTCATGCGGAGCGGCGAGGGGATCGTCGGCGTGCAGCACGTCCACAGCTTTCACCTGAGGCCCTTTGCCCACATGATGGCCACGCCGCGCGCTATCGAGCGCCTGGCGGACAACCCCGACGTGGTGCGCATCTACCAGGACCTGCCGGTGTACGCCCTTCTCGACGCCTCGACGCCCAAGATCGGCGCGCCGCGCCTCTGGGACGAAGGCCTCATGGGTGAAGGGACGCGAATAGCCATCGTAGATACAGGAATCGACCCGGAACACCCCGATTTCGAGGGGCGAATCGCGGCGACTACCGACTTGACCAGCGAGGGTCTTGGCGACGGCAACGGCCATGGCACCCACTGCGCCGGCATCGCGGCAGGCTCGGGAAAGGCCTGCGGCGGCACGTACCGGGGCGTCGCTCCCGCCGCCACGATCTACGCCGCCAAGGTCCTGCGCGCCAACGGCCAGGGGATGATGAGTACCGTCATGGCCGGCGTCGAGTGGGCCGTCGATCAAGGGGTGCACATCATCAGCCTGTCCCTCGGCGGCCCCGGCCCGGGCGATGGCAGCGACGCCCTCTCCGAAATCTGCGACGCCGCCGTGGCCGAGGGGATCACGGTGGTGGTGGCGGCGGGCAACGACGGACCCAACGGCTATACCATCGGGTCGCCGGGCTGTGCCCGCAACGTCATCACCATCGGGGCGTGCAACGACGACGACCGCATCGCCCACTTTTCGTCGCGCGGGCCCACTACCGACGGCCGCGTCAAGCCGGACGTGGTGCTGCCGGGCGTCGACATCGTGGCGCCGCGGGCCGGCGGCACGAGCATGGGCGCCGTGGTGGACGAGTGGTACACCTCGGCTTCAGGTACGAGCATGGCCACGCCCCACGCGGCGGGCGTGTGCGCGCTCCTGCTCCAGGCGCATCCGGGCCTCAGCCCCGCCCACATGAAGGCGCGCCTCATGGAGACCGCCGTGGACCTGGGCGCCGTCCCCTACGCCCAGGGAAGGGGGCGCGTCGACGCCTGGAGCGCCGCGCATACTGACGTGGAGCCGCCGTTGGAACCGCCCACGGGCCCCGGCCCTATCCCGGGCCCACCCCAAGGATGCCTGCCCGGCGCCCTGCGTGTGCTGCTGGGCCTGAATCCACCCCGCCAGGACGAGGACTGAATCGAGCTGGCACCGGACGAAGGAGGAAGGATGAGCATTCAGATCACCGGCGGTGACGTCGTCGATATGGCCGTCCAGACCGAGGTGGAGGGTGAGCGCTTTTACCGCGCCGCCGCTCAGCGCGCCGACCGCGCCGAGGCTCGTGAACTCTTTGTCTTCCTCGCCAACGAGGAGGCGCGCCACAAGCAGGCCTTCGAGGCGCTGTCCGACAGCATCGTGGTCACCGAGATCGACCCGACCACCTGGGAGGAGGGGATTGCCTACATCCGGGCGACCATCGATCGCGCCTTCTTCCAGGGCACCAACGCGCCCATCCGCACCGTCGCCCTCGAGGCGACGATGGACGACATGCTGCGCCAGGCGATCGCCTTTGAGCAGCAGACGCTCCTCTTTTTCGGGGCGTTGCGCGACCTGGTGCAGTCTTCGAACCGGCCCATCATCGACCGCATCGTCGCTGAGGAGCGCGCTCATGTGCGGCGACTCTCGGCCATGCTCGCATCGGAAGCCGACACCGAATAGCTCTTGCCACCCGCCAGAGGAAGCCGTCTCGTGGCCGACGTCGATCTGACAGCGGCGGTCGACGCGATCGCGCGCCTCGCCACTCCGGAGGACCGGGCCGATGCCCAACGTGTGCTCGTGGGCGCCGGCGGCGAGGCCATCCCCCTTCTACTAGGAGCCCTGGGCGAGGCGGGTCCGTCCGGCGCCCAAGCGATCATTGAGACGCTGGGCCTGATGGGTGACCTGCGCGCCGTGTCGCCACTGCGGCGCATCCTGCGGCGCTCCGATCCGGACCTGGCGTGCGCGGCCGCCGAGGCCCTCGGCCACATCCCACACGGCGCCGCCGTGTGGGCGCTGCGCGACGGGCTCGAGTCTGCCCGGCAGCGGGTGCGGATCGAGGCGCTGCTCAGCCTCGCCCGTCAGGCCGCCTCCGAGGAGACGCTCCTCGCGACGCAGGCCGAGGTCACCCTCCTGGCCATCACACCGGCCGACGTCGGCCAGTTCGTCGAGGCGCTCCTGTGGCGTCTCCCGCCCCGGGCGCGCGATGTCGCCTTCGCGGGCGCCCTCCGCGCCGACCCGAGCGCTGCCGTAGAGACGGCCCTGCGCCACCTGCAGCACCGCAATATGGCGCAGAGCGCGCGCGACGCCCTGCGCTGCATCGAGGCGCTGCACCCCCTCATCTTTTTGCTGACCACCGAGACCGCCGCCGATATCTTGCCCGTGCTGGCCGACATTGGCAATCACCTGCAGGCGGAGGCCCGCGGCCACGGCCGCTCCGACGGCCGGGCCGACGAGGCGCTGGACGATATCGTCACCGTCTTGACCAACTGGTACGACCCCGAGGATACCGAGCTGGCCGCCCTCGTCGTGGAGGGGTTGCGCGCCCTGGGCGACCACGCCATCGATCTGCTCCGTCACCGCCTGACGCGGGCCGACGCCGACGAACGGCCCATCATCGTCTCCCTCCTGCGCGCCCTCGCGTGGGAGCCCGCCGCCAACGTGGAGGACCTGCGCTACCTCCTTGCCGCCGGGGAGTGGGAGCGCGTGGCGGAGATGGGCGCGGGCGTCGTCGAGCCCCTCCTCGACGAGCTGCAGGGCCCCGACCTCATCCGGCGCGAGGGGGCGGCCCGCGCGCTGGCGCGACTCGGATGGGAGCCCGAGGACCGCGTGATGGGGTATCGCCTGGCCGCCACCCTCGGACGCTGGGATGCCCTGCCCCGGCGTGACGCCGCGGCCCGCACCCTGTTGCTCAACGCCCTGGCGGAGGAGCGCGAGATCGCGCGAGTCACCCCGCCCAGCGCCGATGAGCGTGCCCCGCGCCGGGCGGGCATGGTTCGCGCCCTGGCTCGCTTCCCCGCCGCCGAGGCGGTTGCCGGCCTGCTGGCCACGCTGCGCGCCGACCCCTCGCCCAAGGTACGTGAGGAAGCCTTCCGCGCCTTGGACGAGAGAGGGCGCGAAGCGGTGCCGCTGGTCGCCCAGACGCTGGCGCGCGAGGAGGGCACTGAGCCTGAGGCGTCCTCGTACCGCCGCAACCTGATCCACCTCCTCGCCCGCCGAGGCGCCCATGCCCGGCCCGCCGTAGCGATCTTGCGCCGCCTGGCGGAAAAAGATCCCTCGCGCCCGGTTCGCGACGCCGCCCGCGCGGCGCTGGAGCGCATTACCGGACGCGGCGCTCAGCGCGTCGGCCGTCGCGGCGTCGAGCCCATCGCCGTCGCCGAGCGGCCATCGCCCGGGCCAACCCTCGGCCCGCGCGCCGCCGCCGACGTGGGCCAGGCGCTGCAATCGCGTGGGAGCACCAGCCCCGACGATCTGGCGGCACTGATCGACGGCGACGACCCGGCCCAGGTCGGCCGGGCCGTCGCCGCCCTCGTGTCCATGGGGAGGGCCGGCGCTCCGGTACTCGCGCCCCTGGAGCGAGCGCTCCTAACCTCCTCCTTGGCGGGCCGGAGGGCCGCGGCGCAGGCCCTCGACCGCCTGGCGCAGCGGCCGACCCGGCCCGAGGCGCTGGCCGCCTATCACCTAGCGCGCGGCGACCTTGCGGCCTGCGAGGCCGTCGGCGCGCCGGCCCGCCGGGTGCTGCGTGAGGCGCTCCCCCTCCTAGACTGGCGCTCGGCCGGCGCGGTGGCGCTCTCCCTGCTGCGCCTCGGCGAGCCCCTCTCCTCCCCCGAACTCGCGTCGGTCGCTGCCTTGCTGGCGCGCGTCGCGTCGCTGCCCGACGGTCGCGTCGACGAGTCGGTCGTGGCCGATGAGCGTCTCGCCTCGGGCGCCCGCGGTGTGTCCCTCGCCGTGAGCCGCGCCGCCGACCGCCGCGCCGCGCGGAACCTCCTCATCGTCCTCCAGGAGGAGGCGCAGCGCCTCGCGTTGTCGCGGTAGGGCGCGCACGCCGATGCGCGCCGCCGTACCGGGGGGTGAAGCCTCCGGATACGACCCCACGTCGTGGCGCGATAGAAGCCCCCGGCGCTGGCCGCCGGTAGGCCGTCATCACCGGGCGGCGTAGGGCGCGCACGCCGGTGCGCGCCGCCCCGTCGGGGCGCGGGCCGGATAGGCGTCCGGCGCGTACATGGTTGTGGACACGACGGCAAGCCGGCCGACGGGTGGCGCAAGGGCGGTGGTCGCGGGCGCTTGACGGCTACCCCGTTGGTCGGCCACAATGGCCGCAACAGAACAGGAGGGGGAACACGATGGAATACACGCAACTGGGCAACACCGGCTATCGCGTGTCGCGCCTGGGGTTCGGCTCTATGCGCCTCCCGATGGTCGAGATCGGCGGCGCCCAATACGTAGACGTGGAGCGGGCGACGGCCGTCATCCACCGCGCCCTGGAACTCGGGGTAAATTATGTCGACACGGGCATGCTGTATGACAACGAAGAGGGTGAACTCGTGGTGGGCTCGGCTCTCGCCGAGTGGCCGCGCCGCGACGAGGTGGTGGTGGCGGCCAAGTGCACCAAGTTCAGGGCCAAGGCGCCCGGCGACCTGCGGCGCTGCCTCGAACACCAGCTGTGGAAGCAGCGGCGCGACTGGTTCGACTTTTACATGTTCCACGGCATCGGCTATGACAACTGGCACGAGATCGACGCCGCCACGGGATGGATCGCCGACATGGTACGGGCCAAGGAGGAGGGGCTCGTCAAGCACATCGGCTTTTCCTTCCACGACAAGCCCGAGGCGATGATGCGGCTCGTCGACGAGGGGATGTTTGAACTCGTCACCTGCCAGTACAACTATCTCGACCGCGCCAACGAGACGGCCATCGCCTACGCCGCCGAAAAGGGGCTCGGGGTGGTAGTGATGGGTCCGGTGGGGGGCGGCCGCCTGGCGGTGGTGCCCAAGGGGCTGCGCGAGGCCGACGACGTGAGCGTCGAGAACGCCGCCGAGCTGGCGATCCGCTTCGTCCTCTCCCACCCGGGCGTCAGTGTCGCCCTGTCGGGGATGGGCAGCATCGAGATGGTGGAGCAGAACGCCGCCGCGGTGGCCAAGGGCAAACTGAGCGAGGCCGAGGTCGCGACGATCAACGGCATGATGGACCGCAACCACGAACTCGCCCGGCTCTACTGCACCGGCTGCCGCTACTGCATGCCCTGCCCCAACGGCGTCGAGATTCCGGACGTGTTCGAGCTGGTGAACTACCATCGGGTGTACGGCATGGAGGAGCACGCCCTGGCGCAGTACGCGCGCCTCGTGGCGCGGGGCGGCGACGCGTCCAAATGCGTCGAGTGCGGCGAGTGCCTCGACAAGTGCCCGCAACACATCGAGATTCCCGAGCAGCTTCGCGAGGCCGCCGAGTTGCTGGGCGCCAGCCGGTAGGGCTCGCGCCGCGCCGCCGCCGCGCGGGCCGGACAGGCGTCCGGCCCCTACATGGTGATGGCCGCTGGGTGATGCGGGCTGGACGACGCAACATCTGTAGGGCGCGCACGCTGTGCGCGCCGCCGCGCCGCCGCGCGGGCCGGACGGCGTCCGACCCCTACCTGGTGATGGCGACGTGACGCGGGCCTCTCCGGGGCTGAGCATATGCCCCGGAGAGGCCCTGTGCGAGGCAACCAGGTGGCTCAACGCCGGGACGACTCGCCGCGACAATCCATGGAGGTACCCCGCTATGCCGGAGCTACCCGAGATCGTGCACCGCGCCCGCGAGATGCACGCCGCGCTGATCGGCCGCACGGTGACCGCCGTCGATGTCGTCCAACCCAAGTGCCTCAACGTGCCGGTGGAGGCGTTCGCACGTGGCGTGGTGGGCGAGACGATCCGGGGAGCGCGCCACAGCGGCAAGTGGATCATCGTCGCGATGGACGACCACACGCTCCTTCTCAACCTGGGGATGGGGGGTGAGGTGCTGCTGCATCCTGCCGGCGAGCCCCTCCCTGAGAAGGTCCAGGCCGTGTTAGGCCTCGACGACGGCTCGCGCCTCTCGTTCCACTTCTGGTGGTTCGGCTACATCCACCTGATGCCCAGCGACCGCCTCGCGGAGCACAAGATGACGGCCGAGCTGGGTGTCGATCCCCTGTCCCCATCCTTCACCGTCGAGGCGCTGGCCGCCCTGCTGAACGGCCGCCGCACCCGCGTCAAGTCGCTCATCCTGGATCAGAGGGTGATCGCCGGCATCGGCAACATGTACGCCCACGACGTGCTCTTTCGCGCGCGACTGCATCCCGACCGCCCCGTGAACTCGCTCTCTAACGCTGAAGTCGAGTCCCTCTGGCGCGGGATCCGCGATACCCTGCGGACGGCGGTGGACCTGGGCGGCACCGACCATGAGCAGGGGCTGCACGGCAACGTCGGCCGCTTTGGGATGGAGCACCTCCTGGTGGGCTACAAGGAGGGCCAGCCCTGCCCCGCGTGCGGCGCAGCGGTCGTCAAGATCCGCACCGGCAGCACGCAGGGGTTCATCTGTCCGCGGTGCCAAGCGCTATAGCGCGTTGCGGTCTGTGGGTCGGGCAGTTACAGGTGCCAGGTTGCAGGTTACAGGCTCAAGTGCAGCTGCCCATCTCTGGCCTGTAACCTGCAGCCTGTCACCTGCAACCGTATCTCGGAACCCGAAACTCGAAACCCGTAACCGCCTACGCGTGGAACTGCGGCAGATACGCCCGCTGCGCCTCGATGAGGTCTTCCGCCAGGCGCTCGGCCACGTCCAGCGAGGGCGCGGCGCCATCGAGCACCATCGCCTGGACCACCCTGTCGCGGTCCCCCTCGAGCGCCGCCTCCACCACCGTCTCGACCCAGGCGATGCGGCCGCACAGCGTGCCCGCCACCCCCGCGGGCAGCGGCGGCAGGTCGATGGGGTGCAGCCCGGCGACGTCGGCGATGGCCGGCGACTCGACGATCGCCTCCGGCGGCAGGTTGGGCACCTGTCCATGGTTGGGCAGGTTCACCGAGTAGACGCGCCCCGCGTTGCGCCGAATGCTATCGATGATGTCCACCACCTGCTCGTGCTCGCCGCCGACGCGCTCCAAATAGTCGGGCGGCAGCGGCGCCGACGAGAGGGCGGCGCTGCGCATGGCGTCATAGATCTCGTCGCCGCGAGCGATGGTGTGCTCAAAGCTGTAGGCGCCGATCCCGAGGGTGGCCCCATAGTACTCGCCCTCGGCGTAGAACTGGGGAAAGAACTCGACCACGTGGCGGTCGAGGACGGCGGGGAAGGCGCCAAAGAGCGCGCACAGGCGCCAGCTGAAGGGGCTGTTCTGCAGCGCCTCGTCGATGGCGTGCTCCTCCGGATAGACGCGACCGCGTTCCTCGGCAACCTCCAGCAGCCTCGGCATGGCGTCGCGGCCGTCCACGCGCACCTCGGTGAACCAGGTCAGGTGGTTCAGGCCGGCCGCCGTGTACGCGAGGCGTGCCGGCTCTACGCCGAGCGCCTCGGCCAGGTAGGCCGCCACATGGTTGACGCCGTGGCACAGCCCCACCAGCGGCGCGCCGGTGGCACGGTGGACCGCCCGGCAGACCGGCGCCATCGGGTTGCCATAGTTAAAGAACAGCGCTTCGGGCGCCAGGTCCAGCACATCCTCGGCGACGGCCACCATGGCGGGGATCATCCGCAGGGCGCGCGACGTGCCCCCCGGCCCGATGGTGTCGCCCACCGGCTGGTAGATGCCATACTGGCGGGGGATGAACACGTCCTGTTCCCATGCGCGGCGTCCCCCCACCCCCACCGTGCAGATGATGGCCGTGGCATCGGGCAGCATCCGCCGCCGGTCCACGTCAGCGCGCACGGTGATGGGCGCACCGGCCAGGGCCACCATCTTGCGGGCCAGGCCCTCGGCCACCGCCAGCGCCTCGGGGTCGATATCGACCAGCGCCAGGTCGACCTCCTCGCCCGACCGGATGAGGTCGGCGATGAGCCCCCGCGTGAACATGGCGCTCCCCGCGCCGATGAGGACGATGTGTTCGGACAAGACGGGCACCTCCTTTGGAGCCATGGCAAAGAAAACCGTTCCGCTGACACCTAACAAAAAGGTGAGCCTTACGCACTGGCAACCGACCGCAGCATAGAACGACCCAAAACTTGACAATGCAGCGACGATATGATAAGCCGTAGGGGCCTCCCTTGGCTTCGGATGGTACGACAGATGGAGTGCTGAGGCAAGCGCAGGAGGACGTCAGTGCAGTTATTTGGCTACGGCGAAGATGCACTCACCCTTTGGGCGCTTCGGTCGCGCCTGTCCGACCTGCTGAGCGGCCTCGGCGAGGAATGCAGCGCAATGCCTGCGAGCCTAGCATATCTGACATCTTGCTGTACCTCGTCACAGACACCGCTCTACCCGTTCCGAAAGCCGTCGCGAACGCGCCGGGCTTTCGCCTCGTGCCCGTGAATTGTCGCGCTGCCATGGATGGCTTCCTTGTTCTGCTTGCACCGTGATACGATGCCAGGAGGAGACGTGGACCTTACGCCCTATATCCAGCCGTTGATCACGATCGTCCTGGTCTTCGCAGCCCTCAAGCTGCTGGAGGCGCTCCTGCCTGCCATCCGTGACGCGCTTGGCTCAGGTAGCCCACGCGCCATGACCGGACCGCTCCCCTATCGCCTCCGCGATGATTTCCTTTCGCCCGCCGAGCACAGTTTTTTTCTCGTCCTCCGGCAGGCCGTCGCGGACTGGGCTATCATCTGCCCCAAGGTGTCGCTGGGTGACCTGTTCTATGCCCAGACCGGATCGCGTCGCCAAAATGCCAGCGCTCGAGGTCGCATCGACCGCAAACACGTCGACTTTGTACTGTGTCACCCCGAGACGCTACGGCCCCTCGTTGCAGTCGAACTGGACGACGGCAGCCATCAGCGCCCGGACCGCCAACGCCGAGATCGCTTTGTGGCGAACGTGTTTTCCGCGGCGGGGCTTCCTTTGGCGCGTCTGCCTGTCCGCTACGCCTATTCTCCGAGAGAACTTGGCGAGTCGCTGCGTCAAGCGGCAACCGGCGGCGACATCCCTACGGCGCCCGAAGAACTGTCAGGCCCGCCACCGCCGGCGACTGACGGCTCTGGGGCGCCCCCGTGCCCCAAGTGTGGGCGGCCTATGGTACAGCGGACGGCTAAGAGAGGCGGGCGGAGCGGCACACCCTTCTGGGGCTGCCCTGACTATCCGCACTGCCGCGGAGTGCGCGGGATGGAGTGATCTACCACCATCGGCACGTTCCCGAGAACGCCGACATCGGCATGTTCGGGCTGCCCTCAGTCCCTGGAGGGGTCTATGCTCCTAACCAAGACCATCTGATCCACATCATCGAGACCGGGCAGCGGCGCTCCCAACAGCCTGATACGTCAGGCACCCCTATCTAGGAGACCAAAGCAATGTAGAGGCCTTGTGCATCGCGCGATAGAGGGCACCCCTCGGGTTCTGCGGCACTCATTGGCCTGCTGGTCGTCACCAGCATCATTCTGTTGCTCTGTTGGGAGGCTAACACCTATGCCGAGCCGCTGAAGGTCGGTCTGGCCTACGCCAGCGCGGACGGGGCCGCCGACCTCTCCCTCAATTGGATGGCGAACGAGGGCCTGTTACGTGCCGTGACGGATCTTGGGGTGGTCGGTACCACCTATACGCCCACCACTGAGGCGGACTATGACGCGCTTCTGAACCAGTGCGTGGACGACGGCAATGCCCTATGCCTGTCGGCGGGATTCCAGATGGCGGATGCCACCTGGAACTCGGCCGCCGCGCACCCAGATGTCGACTTTGCCATCGTGGACTTTGCTTGGGAAGCTGAGCTGGACAATCTGCGCGGCATCATCTTCTCAGTCGAAGAGGCCGGATATCTGGCCGGCACCCTGGCCGGGCTGATGACCAGCAGCGACGTCGTGGGAGGGGTTGGAGGTATGGAGATCCCGGCGGTGTCGGCCTTCCTGGAGCCGTATCGTAACGGCGCTCGCTGGGTGAACCCCGACGTTGAGGTCATCATCACCTACACGGACACGTTCGTGGATCCCGACCTGGGCGCCCAAGTGGCCCAAGAGCTGATGGCCAATGGCGCCGACGTGATCTTTGGGGTTGCCGGTCCGACGGGCGATGGCGCGATTCTGGAGGCTGCCCAGTCCGGTGCATGGGCGATCGGGGTCGACGCCGACTCGTGGCACACGGTCTTTGAGAGCCGCGCGGCCGCGGGCTCTGACAGGCTGCTCACCAGTGCCATGAAGCGCGTTGACAACGCCGTGTACCACACCATCGCCGATGAGGTCGATGGGGTGTTTACCTCGGGGAGCATGCTCTACGACGTAGCCGTCGACGGGGTAGGGCTGGCGCCTTTCCATGATTCCGACCCCTCCATACCACAGGCGGCTCGCGACGCTCTCGCTGAGGTGCAGATGGGAATCCTGAACGGGTCCATCGATGTGTGGGCACCGTACCAGTCCGCTCGCGTCTTCCTGCCCGTCACCTGGGGGAGCAGGTTGGTGCGGTAAGCCCACCCATCCCTCCGCGTGATCGGTGCGAGCAATCGGCGCGATGGCTACTCGTCGGCCGGCGCCGCGACGGACGCATCGCGGTTGACACCATGCCCCCGCAGGCGTAAGCTACGGCGCACTGCGCGCGTTGCGGGAGGCGCCGATCCAGAACGCCAGGCGCTATGGCGCCGGATTGCTCTGTCATGCCGTGGGCCGGGCCCGATTGCTCGGGCCCGGCCTCGAGATCGCCTTCGCGCTCTTGCGCCGCTAGTCCTATCCGCCGCCAGGCACCCCCAGGGGACGCGCGCCCACAGCCGCGGGCCCGGCGGCTATGAGAGGAACGCCATGGGAGATATTACCGTCATCGGCACCGGCTATGTGGGCCTGGTCACAGGCACCTGTTTCGCCGACCTGGGCAACCACGTGACCTGCCTGGACATCGACGAGTCCAAGATCGCCACCCTGCAAAAGGGCGATGTCCCCATCTATGAGCCCGGACTGAAAGAGATGGTCCAGCGCAACGTGAACGCCGGCCGCCTCTGCTTCACCTGCGGCTACGAGGAGGGGATCCACGGCGCCGAGATCGTGTTCATCGCCGTGGGCACGCCCGAGGGCGTCGACGGTGAGGCGGACCTGCGCTACGTGCGCATGGCGGCCCAGTCCATTGCCGAGACGATGGACCATCCCCTCATCATCGTGAACAAGAGCACCGTGCCCGTGGGCACCGGCGACTGGGTGGCCGACATCATTCACCGCCACAAGCGCGAGGACATCCCCTTCGCGGTGGTCTCGAACCCCGAGTTCCTCCGCGAGGGCTCGGCCATCGCCGATTTCCTCACGCCCGACCGCATCGTGCTCGGCTCGCTCGACCGCGCCGCGGCGGAAAAGGTGGCCCAGCTCTACCTGCCGCTGCGCGCTCCCATCGTCATCACCGACCTGCGCACCGCCGAGATGATCAAGTACGCCGCCAACGCCTTTCTCGCCTCGCGCATCTCGTTCATCAACGAGATCGCCAACATCTGCGAGGCGTTGGGCGCCGACGTCAAGGAGGTGGCGGCGGGGATGGGCTACGACAAGCGCATCGGGCGCCACTTTCTCGATGCCGGCCTGGGCTACGGCGGGAGCTGCTTCCCCAAGGATGTGGCCGCCCTCGCCCACATGGCCGCCCTGCACGGCCAGCACCCCCAGCTGCTGCGCACTGTGATGGAGATCAACAAGCACCAGCGCCGCCTGGTGGTACAAAAGGTGCGAACCCTGCTGGGCTCGCTGCAGGACATGACCATCGGCCTCCTGGGGCTGTCCTTCAAACCCAACACCGACGACATGCGCGAGTCGCCGGCCGTCGAGATCGCTCACATGCTGCTCAGCGAGTGCGCCGTCGTCAAGGCGTACGATCCGGTGGCCATGGGCGTGGCATCGCGCGCGCTGCGCGACGTGACGCTGTGCAACGACCCCTACGACCTCGCGCAGGGGTGTGACGCGCTGCTGATCATCACCGACTGGAACGAGTTCAAGCAGCTCAACCTGCCGCGCATCCGCGACATCATGCGCCAGCCGATCATCGTCGACGGCCGCAACATCTATGAGCCGGAGACGATGGGCGCCCTCGGCTTTACCTACCGGGGGATCGGCCGAGGGTACTGACGCCATAGCCGGCATCGGCTGCCAGGCGGGCCGTCGCCCTGTGATGACGGCGCCCGCCGGTAGCACGCGCGCATCAGAGCCATCGCCGAAAGGGGGACACCGATGCTGTTCGTCGTATCCGACGCCTGGCGCGAGGCCCATCCCGGCGCCAGCGCCGGCATCCTGGTGATGCGCGGCGTCGCGAATCCCCCCGAGCACCCCGAGCTGGCACGGGCCAAGCGCGCCCTGACGGCATCATGGCGCGAGCGCCTGCAAGGCGCCGACCGCGCCGCGGTGCGCGCGCTCCCCCAGATCGCCGCGTACAACGCCTACTACAAGCGGTTCCATCAGACCTACCATGTGCAGCTCCAGCTCGAGTCGGTGGCGTTCAAGGGGCGCGAGATACCCGACGTGGCCGCCCTCGTCGAGGCGATGTTCGTGGCCGAACTCAAGAACCTGCTGCTCACCGCCGGCCACGATCTGGCGGCCGTCGTGCCGCCCATCACCCTCGACGTCGCGTCGGGGGACGAGACCTTTACCCGGCTCAACGGCCGGCCGACCGCGGCCACGCGCGGCGACATGCTCATGGTCGACGGGCGCGGCGTCATCTCTACGGTGCTGCAGGGTCCCGACGACCGCACCGCGATCACGCCCGAGACGCGCGACGTCGTCTTTGCCGTCTATGCGCCCCAGGGGATCGCCCCCGACGACGTGCGCAGCCATCTGGACGACATTGCCGCCAACGTCCGCCTGGTCTCGCCCGAAGCGCGGGTGGAGAGCGTCGACGTCTACACCGCCGACGCGGAATGCTGAGTAGCGCACCCCGTGGCAGGCACGCCAACCCCCAGACCACGCAGAGGATCGCTCCTATGAACGCCACCCATCGTCGCGTCATCCTCATCACGGGCGCCTCATCGGGCATCGGTCAGGCCTGCGCCGAGCACCTCGCCTCCCTCGGCCACCGCGTGTATGGCACCAGCCGACGCGCCAGGTTCCCAGAGCAACCCCACCCGGGCGATACCTGTGACGGCGTGACGATGATCCCCATGGACGTCACCGATGACGCCTCGGTGGCGTGCGGCGTGCGCTATGTCCTGGACGCCGAGGGGCGCCTCGATGTGGTGGTGAACAACGCCGGCATGGGCATCGCCGGCGCCGTGGAGGATACCGCCATCGAGGAGGCCCGCGAACAGCTCGAGACGAGCTTTTACGGGGTGCTGCGCGTCTGCAGGGTAGTCCTCCCCATCATGCGCGAGCAACACGACGGGCTCATCATCAACGTGAGTTCCGTGGCGGGCGCTATCGGCATTCCTTTCCAGGCGATGTACAGCGCCGCCAAGTTCGCCGTAGAGGGGCTCAGCGAGGCCTTGCGCCTGGAGGTGGCGCCCTTTGGCGTGCGCGTGGTGGTCGTCGAGCCGGGAGACTTCTGCACGGGCTTTACCGGCAGTCGCCGCCGCACGGCTGCTTCCCTCACGAACCCGGCCTACGCCGAGGCATGTTGCCGTGCCCTGGAGGTGATGGAGCACGACGAGGCGGCGGGCGGCCCTCCGACCCCCGTGGCGCGCCTGGTGGCGCGCATCGTAGCGTCGCGCTCACCTCGCCTGCGCTACTCCGTGGGGCCTCTCCCCGAGCGCGCTGCCATCGTCCTCAAGGGGCTCGTGCCGCAACGCGTCTTTGCGTGGGCCCTCTCCCGGTACTACCGCCTCGCGTAGCAGGAGGTCCTCACCGCAGAGGGCGCGCAGAGCGCGAGGGTATTGTCGGGGGTGTGGCGGCGTGCTAGAATGGGGCTAGCACGTCAGATCGCGCGGCAGAGGCCGCGGCCCCATCGCTCACCCCTCAAGCGCACTACCCTCCACCACCGACGACATCGGCCAGGGCTTGCCGCGCCTCAGAGGGAGCGGCTATGACACGAACGATGATCGCGCTCTACGATGACCTGGACGACGCGCGCGCCACCGTCGAGGCGCTCGTCGAGAACGGCTTCGATCGCGCCTCGATCAGCCTGTGCCGGCGCGACCCGCGGGCGGAAGAGCCGCTCGTGGAGCACGAGGCGGTGAGCGAGCACGTCGTCGAGTCCGCCGAGCGCGGCGCCCTGGTGGGCGGGGCGGCAGGCCTGCTGGCCGGCGTGGCCTCCCTATTCATCCCAGGCGTCGGCGCGGCCATCGCCGTCGGCCCCCTCGTCTCTGCCCTCACCGGCACCGCGGTGGGAGCCGGCGCGGGGGCCCTCGTCGGATCGCTGGTGGGGATGGGCGTGGACGAGGGCGAGGCGGATTCCTACGCCGAGGCCGTGCGACGCGGCGGCACCCTCGTGGCCGTGCGCGTCGCCGACGAGCGTTGGGCCGAGGCCGATGACATCCTGGAACAGCGGCATCCCGTCGATATCGGCATGCGCGCCGCCGACTGGCGCGCCCAGGGCTGGGTGCGTTTCGACCCCGACGCCAAGCCATTCCCTCTCCCCGAGACGCGCTCGCGCCGCGAGCAGTAAGGGAGGATGGTGTGAGGACGATCTTTGCGTTGTTCGAGGGTTACGCCGAGGCGCGCGAGGCCGTGGAGACACTGCGCGAGCGCGGTTTGGACGTGGACGAGATGAACGCCATCATCTCTGCCGAGGTGGCCCGCGGCGGCATGGACGTGAACCTGCGCACGGCTGGCGTCCGGGCGAGCGAGGAGCTGGGAGAGCGTACGCTCCACGGCCTCGACCGCCTGTTGGCCACGGAGCAGCCCGTGCCGCTGCCGCCGGTGGGCGACGTTCTGGCCGCGGGAGAATTGGCCAACTTTGTCGTGGCCGCCGCCGGGCGCTCCGGCGCCGCCGAGGGGGGATTCACCGCCGCCCTGATAGATTTCGGCGTCCCCGGCGACGCTGCCGAGGCCTACCAGCGTGGCGTGGCCGATGGGGGGCTTTTGTTCTGGATGCGCACAGAAGACGAGCGCGCCGGTGAAGTGCGCGAGGTCGTTCAGGAGCAGGGCGCCTCGCGCGTGGGCGCGTACCCGTGAGGCGCGGCCATGGACTATGATACCTTTCTCCAGCGCGTACAGGAGGTAGCGGGGCTAGCGGCGCGCGACGACGCGGAGCGCATCGCCCGCGTGGTGCTCGGCACGCTGAGTGAGCGACTCTACCGCACGGAGCGCGGCGACCTTGCCTCGCAACTCCCCGGTGAGCTGCGCTCGCTCATGGAGGCGCATACCGACACCGACCGCTACGACCTGCAAGAGTTCTACCGCCGCGTCGCCCTGCGCGCCGACGTAAGCCTGGCAGACGGAGAGGCCTATGCGCTTGCCGCAGGTGCGGTGCTGCGCGAGGCCGTCACGCCGGGCCAGATCAAGGAAGTGCTCGGCACACTGCCAGAGGATTACGTCGCGTTGTTCGAGGCGACGTAGCGAACGAAGGCCGGCCGCGTCCGGCTGTCGGCGTTCGGCGGTCGGGGTTGCGCCGATGGCGAGGCGCCACCGGCCGCCGATCATTCCTTACGAAGGAAAACCACCGCCCATGCGTCTCAGCGACATCGTCACCCGCCCTGCACATGCGGCCCCCTGGAGCGAAGGGGACAACATCCCCTGGCACGAGCCCGGGTTCAGCGCGCGCATGCTGCGCGAACACCTCAGCCAGGAGCACGACGCCGCCAGCCGTCGCTTCGACCGCATCGACCGGCACGTGGCTTGGCTCCATCATCAGGTGCTGGGCGAGCGCCCCACGCGCATTCTCGACCTCGGGTGTGGGCCCGGTTTGTACTCCAGCCGGCTGGCGCGGCTCGGGCACACCTGCCTCGGCATCGACTACTCGCCCGCCTCCATCGCCTACGCCGAGGAGGAGGCGCGGCGCGACAACCTGGCGTGCACGTTTCGACTGGACGACATCCGCCGTGCGGACTATGGCGCGGGCCATGGCGCCGCGATGCTGCTGTACGGCGAGTTCAACGTCTTTCGACCAAGCGACATCGGCGCGATCCTCCGCCGGACGCACGGCGCCCTGGCGCCCGGCGGCATCCTGATCCTCGAGGTGAGCACCTTCGAGTCGATCCGGCAGCAGGGGCTCGAGGGGCGCTCCTGGTACTCTGCCTCGCAGGGCCTCTTTTCCGAGCGGCCTCACCTCTACCTGCAAGAGTCGCACTGGGACGAGGCAATGGCCGTAGCCACCATGCGCTACTATGTCGTGGACGCCGCCACTGCCGAGGTGACGCTCCACGCCCAGACGCTTCAGGCCTATACGGAGCAGGGGTACCGCGACGTGCTCGCGGAGCACGGGTTTGTCGGTATCCAGACGTACCCCTCACTCACCGGAGGAGAGGGCGAGTATCAGCCGGATTTCCTGGCGCTGGTGGCCCATCGAGGCGATGGGAGGGGGGCGTAGCCCAGGTCCTCCTCTTGGGCCAGGCCCTCGGAACGCGCGGCTCGGAGCGCGTGATGCGCTCCGGCCGCCTCACTTGCCTTCCGCTACGCCCGGTATTACCATAAGAGCAGCCCGCCACCCCATCCTCAGCATGCGTCACCAGGGCTAAGGACCACTGGCCCCGAGGGGTGCAGTGTTGAGGAGGTTCCGATGACCGATCTGCTGTTCGTGGCCACCGCGCACGCGGTGGTCGTCGCCGAACGCGATGGTGGGGAGTGGGCGGAGGTGTCCCGCGGCCTGGAGGGACATCGCGTCACTTGCATCACCGCCCACGGCGACGTCGTCCATGCGGGTACCACCGAGGGGGCGTTTCGCTCCCTCGACCGCGGCCGAAGCTGGCAGCCCACCAACGACGGCCTCACCGAGCGCCACATGCGCTGGCTGACGCACCACCCGGGCGATCCCGCCGTCCTGCTCGCCGGCACCGAGCCCGCCACGATCCATGTGTCGCGCGACGCGGGCACTACCTGGCGCGAGTGCCCCGAGGTCGCCCGCATGCGCGATGAGGGCGGGTGGTACCTCCCCTATTCCCCCGCAGCGGGCTGCGTGCGCGGGTTCGCCCTCTATGGGGCCAGGGCCTACGCCGCGGTGGAGCAGGGCGGGATGTTGCGCTCCGGCGATATGGGCGAGACCTGGCGCTTGGTGGAGGGGAGCAGCGGTCGGCCCGAGAGGGAGGCGCCCGCCGGCCCCGTCCACCCCGACGTGCACTCGGTGAACGTGCACCCCTCCTCGCCCGACCGGGTGACGGCCGCCACCGGCGGGGGCCTCTACCGCTCGACCGACGGCGGCTCCCACTGGGAGCGCCTCTACCGCTGCTACTGCCGCGCCGTCTGGCTCGACCCGGACGACCACGACCACCTCATCTTTGGCCCGGCCGACTCGGTGGACGCCGGTGGCCGCGTCGAGGAGAGCGTGGATGGCGGCGAGACGTGGCGCTATGCCTCCCTCGGGCTCGATGTCCCCTGGCGCAAGCACATGGTGGAGCGATTCGAGCAGCTCGGGGACGAGATCCTGGCGGTGCTATCGAACGGCCACCTGGTGACGGCGCCACTCCCCGACCTTGCCTGGCGCCGCATCCTGCCCGATGTCTTGGACATCAACGCCGTCGCCCCGCTCGCGATGTAGGCGGGCAGCTCGCGAGCGGTGCAGACGGGTGTGAGCGCGGCGTCACCGCGCTCCCCCCGCCACCCGACGAAGCCGCGTTAGCCAGCGGCACCACGCCGCTGTGGCGAGCACCCCTCGGCGAAACACGCGACTGGGAGACGGGCGTCGCCGGTGCCCTACCGTATCATGCGTTGCAGCGCGGGGAGGCGCTCCGGCCTCTCCGCGCCAAGAGACGCCCTACCAGCGCAGGCGCTGCGTCGCGAGATTGTCCAGCTCGAACATCATCTCCTCAGGGATGCTGACATCGATGGCGCCAAGGTCCTCGCGGAGGTGCTCTTCACTGTCCGACTGGACGATGGTGATCACCTGCTCTTTTGCCATGAGCCATGCCAGGGCAAGCTGCGCCGGCGTCACTCCGAGGTCGCCGGCCATGCGCGCCACCGTGGCATCCATCGTTACGCGTCCCTTTTCCAGTGGCGAGTAGGCCGTCAACAGCACATCGTGCTCCTGGCACCACCGCAACACGCCGTTCTGCTCCGGCTCGCGAACCACCACGTTATAGTGCACCTGGTTCGTGGCGATGAGGCTGTGCGCGAGCCGAAAGGCCTCGTCGGACTGCTCGACGTCAAAGTTGCTGATGCCGATGTAACGCGTCTTGCCCTGCTCCACGAGTTCGTTCATGGCGTCCATCGTCTCGCGCAGCGGCACCGACGGCTCGGGCGCGTGGATGAGGTACAGGTCCACATAGTCGCAGCGCAGTCGCGAGAGGCTGCCGTCCATGGCTGCCAGCACGTCATCGTGGCGCAGGTGACCCCGATGCACCTTGGTGGTGATGAACAGCTCCTCCCGTGGCATCCCCTGGATCGCCTCGCCGATCAGTTCCTCGCTGCGGCCGCCGCCATAGATCTCGGCGGTATCGATGTGGCGGTACCCCATGCGCAGCGCCGCCCGCAGAGCATCCACCTGACGGCGTTCGCCGCCAAAGGCGGAGCCATAGCCGGCGGTGCCCAACCCCAGCACCGGCACCGGGGTGCCGTCGTGGAGTTTTTTCGTGCCTATCTGTCGCGATTCCATCTCGCTATCCCCCTCAAATCCTCGCATCACCCGACGCCCTGCGGCTACCGCGCCGCGCACCAGTCGCCAGAGACGACAGCGCCCGCGCACCGGGTGGGGTGGCGGGCGGGTATGTGCGGGAGCCTCGTGGTGCATCGGCGCTCGATTGTGGTATAGTGATGATACTCTGTCGCGCCAGCGCGCGTCAAGCGCATGGCCGCCGGCCGGGCGTTTGACTACCTCCCGAAGGCCCCGTGCTGAATCCGATATGCGCGCCGGCTACTACGGGGCCATCGGGAGATGGTCCCGATGGCGTTTGGTTAGGTTCCCTCGTTCGCAAGGCCCTGCGCTTCCCGATGGATGGGCTTCCTCAAGCCCTAGCCCGATTCCGGGGGCACGTATCCCATAGCGTGGCGCGGCCCGCGCCCAACGAACACGGGCATGGCAGAGACGGATTGGTAAGGGAAATGTAACCTCATCTAGACCCTGCTGTAACCTCAACGTGGTAGGCTTGGAGCGACTGCCCGTGACCGACACGGATAGCGGCTCAAACCCTGCGCACCAGCAATGCAATCAGGAGTCGCCGCGGATGATAGACGACAACAAGGCCCGGGAACAGCTCATCACCGAGCTGCCCCAGTCGCCCCGACAAGGCTCCGGCGCCTGTGACGCCGACCTTCATAGCGAGGATGCGCTCAAGGCCGTGCATCGGTCGCCGGCCATCACCATCGTGTGGCGCGCCTACGATGGTTGGCCCATCGCGTTCGTCTCCGAGAGCGTTCGCCGCTACGGCCACACCCCCCAGGACCTCATCGGCACCGCGCACCACGAGCGCTATGTCGCCGCCGAGGACCTCTCCACCTTTGTGTCCGCCTTTGCGGACGGGGTGAGCGCCCCCCACAGCCGCTCGCTGACGCGCGAGTACCGCCTTCTCACGCGGTCGGGAGAGAAGCGTTGGGTGCGCGAGCGCCTGTGGGTCGAGCGCGATGAGGGCGGCGTGGTGACGCGCTTTGTGGGGTCGCTGCTCGATATCGACGACCTCCGGCAGCTCGAGGCGCGGGTATCCGAGCAATCGCAGCGGCTCTCGGCGCTGTTCGAGCACACCAGCCAGCCGATCCTGCTCCACGACCTCGCCGGACGCTGCATCGATGCCAACCGGGCGGCCTGCGATTACCTCGGCTATGCGCGCGACGAGTTGGAGCAGATGCCGTTGGACACCCTGCTCAGCCCCGAGGCGGCCGTGAGGGTACAGCGACTGGCCCGCGACGCGACGCCCTCGCGAGAGGCCGTGATGGCGGGGGCCTTTGTGGCGCGCGACGGCAGCCGCCTCCCCGTCGTCGTAGAGTGCCGCGTCATCGAGACGAACGGCCATCGCGCCATCCTGTTGCGCGTGCAAAACGACCAGTCATGCGCGCCCGCCCTCGCCGATCCGCCGGCACGCGGTGAGGACCTCGATGCCCTGCACCGGCGGATCGAGGAACTCGAGGGCGCCAACCGCGACCTCCAGCAGGAGCGCGACGCCCTGGCCGCCACCGTGGAGGGGCACCTGCAGCGCCTGCAAAAGTCGGAGGTGCTGCTGCGCGACGTGCACCACCGTGTCAAGAACAACCTCCAGGTGATCGCCAGCCTGCTAGGCCTGCAGGCCGAGTACATCGACGATCCCAAGGCGCTCGAGGCCTTTGCCGAGAGCCAGAGCCGCGTCCGCGCCATGGCGCTGGCACACGAGCGTATCTACCAGAGCAGCGACCTCGCCCGGGTGGACCTAGCCGCGTACGTGCGCGACCTCGCCGAGCGCCTGCTCGTCGCCCTGGGTGTCGATGCCGGCGTTGCTCTCGAGGTCGACGTGGAGCCGGTGACACTCCCCATGGATAGCGCCATCCCCTGCGGCCTCCTGATCAGCGAGTTGATCTCCAACAGCATCAAGCACGCCTTTCCGGAAGGGCGCGCCGGCACCATCAGCGTGGGGCTGCGCCGGGACGATGACCAGATCATCCTGACGGTCGCTGACGACGGCATCGGCCTGCCCGCGGGGCTCGACTACCGCCAGACTGAGTCGTTGGGCCTGCAGCTCGTCACCATCTTGGCCCAGCAACTCGATGCCGCCGTCGACGTAGACACGTCCTCCGGGACGCGCTTTCGCATTGCCTTTCACGACCACGCCTGAGCGCCCCACCAGGCGACGCTCAGGTGTGCGCCCCGTCCGGGCGAGACCGTAGGGGGGAGACGCCCGGGCAGGCCAGTCGCGTTCGGACCGAATACCTGTCGACTTGGGAGGATGTGGATATGGCGGATGCTCGCGTCCTGATCGTCGAAGACGACGGCATCACCGCCAGGTACGTGCAAGGGTGTCTGCACGGCCGCGGATATCGCGCCACCACGGTGGTGGCATCGGGCCGAGAGGCGCTGAATAAGGCGATGGCGCTCGACCCCGACCTCATGGTCGTCGACATCCGCCTCCGCGAGGAGGACATGGACGGCGTCGAGACGGTGCGTCGCGTGCGTCAGCGCAGCGATGTGCCCGTCATCTATCTGACGGGCTACTCTGACGACGATACCATCCGTCGCGCCGGCGCAACGTCGCCACAGGGCTATCTCGTCAAGCCCTTCCTGCAGCGCGAACTCATTGCGGCCGTCGAGATCGCGCTGCGCGGGCGCGCCGCCCGCAGCGGCGGCGAGCAGGCGGCTGGCGCCGACGCCGCTCCGTACCGGTCCATCGTCGAGGACCAGGTAGAGATGGTGTGTCGCTTTCAGCCGGACGGCACACTCTCGTACGTGAACGGCGCCCTGTGCCACGCCGCCGGGCAGACGCGGGAGGCGCTCGTCGGCACGAGCTACTGGTCGCTCATCGCGCCCCCCGATCGCGAGGCCGTTCGGCAGCGCGTCGCGTTGCTGAACCGCAACCGTTCCTTCGAGATCCACGAGCACCGCGCCCTGGCTCACCGCCCCGTGCGGAGCATGCACAACGCCAGCGCGCCCGCCGCACCGACGGAGCCCGAGCTGCGCTGGCAGCAGTGGAGCGTGCGGGCGTTCATGGACCTCACCGGCCGGGTAACGGGGTACCAGGCGGTGGGCCGCGACATCACCGAGCGTCGCCAGCGCGAGGTCGACCGCGATGAGCGCCTGGCGGAACTCCAGCAAACGAGGGCGAACCGACAGCCCGCCCAGGGGATGGTGCCCATCTGCGCCTCGTGCAAGCGGATCCGCAACCCGCAGGACGAGTGGGAGGTGCTGGAGGGCTACCTCCGCAACCATTACGGCATCGCCTTCACCCACGGCCTGTGCCCCGAGTGCATGGAGCGCCTTTACCCGGGCTTTCCCGCCCCCGACGCCGGCCCGGAGGCGGCAGAGTCTGTGGCGGCCGCGCCGGATGCCCCGGCCCCATCGGACCCCCAGCCCGAGGCCTTCCCGCCTACCGAATCGGGCCCCCCGACCGACCCGGCTCCATCGCTCAAATAGCGAACGCCCCCACCGCACCGTGGGGGCGTTGAACATCTAGCGCGCCACCGTCAGCCTCACCTCAGGGCGCCGGACGTCACACCTCGCTAGCACACCCGCCTGCGCCCTGCACCTCGATACGTGCCCACACCCCTAGTCGTCCCACGCATACACGCGCAGCGCCGTTCCGCCCAGGATCGCCTCGCGCTGGGCGTCCGACAGGAAATCGCACTCGATGGTGATGAACTCGAGCTGCTGCTTGTAGCTGGAATCCGCCACCAGGGGCGGGCGGGGATAGTCCGTACCCCAGGCGATTCGCTCGGCGGGCACCACCTGCAAGGCGCGACGCAGGCGCTCGCGGGCGTCGGCAAAGGGGTAGCGCTGCCGGTAAGTGAGCGCCCCGGCGTCGATGAACGCGTTGGGATGCTCCGCGGCGATGCGCAGGCGCTGTTCGTATTCCTCCTCCGGGCCAAAGCACCCCGCGAAATGCGAGAGCACCACCTTGAGTTCCGGCACGGCGTCCACGAGGCGACGGATGTCATCCGGCGCGCCGTTCTTGAGCACTACCGGTAGCCCCCGCGCGGCGCACTCGCGCCACATGGGCAGGAGCGCCGGCACGGCGATGGCGGGGATGGGATCGGGCGTCTTGACGAGGAACCCCTGCAGCCCCTTGGCGTCGATCGCCTCGGCAAAGCACGCCTTGGGGTCGTCCAGGTAGTGGCGGTCGAACAGCGCCGTGCACGAGAACCGCCGCGGCGCCGCCTTGCGCACCTCGGCGAGATAGTCGTCCTGCTTGCCATCCATGAACTCTTGGAGCACCACCGCCCGGTCGATGCCCAGCCAATCCATGTGGGCGAGGGCGCGCTCGTAGGTGCTCTGGCTGTCCTCGAACGCCGGCGGCGCCGCATAGTAGATGCTGTCCCCCTGGCGTGCGCGCCCCCAGCTCAGCGCCTGCCGGTCGACCCCCATGTCCCTCCCGTGGAGGGGGTTCCACAGATGGATGTGCGCATCGATGATCACGACGTCCTCCTTGTGTGTGGCGGTCGGTTGCCAGCCGTCGGCTGTCAGCGGTCCGCTGAGGCACTGCTTGGCGGGCTGTTGGCTCTTGGCAGTTGGCTCCCGTCACTGCCCGGCCGGTGGCGGTCACGCCAGCGCACAATCCACAAGACACAGCGCCTATGCGGCTCGCCTGTAACCTGCCGCCTGTCACTTGTAACCTCCCCGTAACCGGAAGCCGGCGAAAAGCGGGCCGAGACGCTTGCCAGCGGGGCGGCGCCGTTATATCATGACAGTATACAAGCGTCAAACGCTTCGCCGCCCACTGCAACACGCACCAATCCTTCCCCCAAGGAGGCGCTCATGTGCCCAGCGGGTGAACATACCCTGCAAGAGATCACGACCCAGGACGAGGCCTGGCGCGCTGCCTATGACGCCACGCGTTCCCGGCGTGATGACCTGCTCAAGCTGTGGCGCGACAATCGCGGGCTGCCGCTGGTCTTTATCGGGTGTGGCTCGACGCATTGCCTCGCCAAGTGCACGGCCACCCTCTTTCAGACCGCCACCGGCTCTGCTTGTCGCGCCGCCCCCTCGTCCGAGCTGTACTTTCACCCCGAGAGCATCGCCGCGCCGGGGGACCTCCCCCTGATCGTGGCGCTGTCGCGCTCGGGCGAGACGAGCGAGACGGTTCAGGCAGTCGCCAAGATGACCGCCGGCGGCAGCGACTGCATTGCGGTGACGTGTCACCCCGAGAGTCGTCTGGCGGGCGCGGCCACCGCCACCATCGCCATCCCGGAGGCGCAAGAGGAGAGCTTTGCGCAGACCCGCTCCTTCGCGGCGATGCTCGTCGCCACCCAAACCCTCGCCGCGCTGGCGGCCGGTGACCGACAGATGCTCGACGACCTGGGCAAGCTCCCATCGCTGGGCCGCAACATCCTGGCGCGCGCCGAGGGGGTCGCCGAGGCGGTGGCATCGCGGGAGGGAATCCGTCGCATCACCTTCCTGGGGTCTGGCGCGTTGTACGGCCTGGCCTGCGAGGGGAGCGTCAAGCTCACCGAGATGTCGCTCACCATGGCCGACGCCCACACCTTTCTCGAGTATCGTCACGGCCCCATGTCGCTGGTGGACGACGAGCACCTCGTCGTCGGCTTGCTCTCCGACGACGTGCGGGACCATGAGGTCGAGGTGCTGCGCGAGGTGAAACAGAGCGGCGGCCGGGTGCTGGCCGTGGCGAACGACGACCACGATCTCGGCGACCTCGGCGAGGTACTGGCGCTCAACGCGCCCATCGGCCCCGCCGCTCGGGCCGTGCTCTATCTGCCCGTCATCCACTTCCTGGGCTACCATCGCGGCCTCTCCAAGGGCCTGGACCCCGACCGCCCGCGCAATGTGGTGATGTCCGTCCGCGTGGCGGGGCTGGAGGCGGACTGACGGGTGGCTATCGGCGATCGGCTGTCGGCGCTCGGCGCTCGGTGCTCGGCTGTTGGCCGTTGGCTGTTTGCACTTGGCCCGGCGGTTTGCATGGCGGTGCCACTGACGCTTGAGCGACTGGAAGCCAACGGCCGATAGCCGACAGCCGACCGCCGTCGCCCATGTCCGAGTCGCTAGGCAAGGAACGTCATGTCAACGCGGTACGATCTGCTCGTCGTCGGAGAGTTGAACGTCGACATCATCGCGCGTGGCGCGGTGACGCCGCGCTTTGGCCAGGTGGAGCAGGTGGTGGACGACATCGCGCTCTATGCCGGCAGTTCGGCCGCCATCGCTGCCGGCGCGGCGGCGCGCATGGGGCTCAGGGTGGTGTTTGCCAGCCGCGTCGGCGATGACGAGTTCGGGCGTTACATGATCTCGGCCCTGCAAGGGGCGGGGGTCGATACCTCCGGCGTCCACGTCGACCCCACCATCAAGACGGGCGCCACCATCGTCCTCTCGCGGGATGGCGACCGTGCCATGCTCACCTATCCCGGCTCCATCGCCGCCGTCGGCCCCGGCGACGTCGATCCCGCCTGGTACGGCGCGGCGCGTCACCTGCACGTGGCCAGCCCTTTCTTGCTCACCGGGCTGCGCCACGCCCTGCCCGGCATCATGCGGCGCGCCCGGGCTGCGGGGATGACGGTATCCCTGGATACCAACTGGGACCCCGAGGAGCGTTGGGACGTGGACGAGCTGCTGGACGCCACGGACGTCGCGATGCCGAACGCCAACGAGGTACGCGCCATCACAAGGCGGGACGATCTGGACGACGCCGTCGCCGCGCTGACCGAGCGCGTCCCGCTGGTGGTCGTCAAGTGCGGCGCCGAGGGCGCGCTGGCCGCCCGGGGCGCGGAGCGGGTGCGGGTGCCGGCCTATCGCGTGACGGTGGTCGATACCACCGGCGCCGGCGACACGTTCGACGGCGGGTTCCTCGCCGGCTGGCTGCGCGGCGAGCCGCTGCGTCGCTGCCTCGAACTGGGAAACGCCTGCGCCGCCGGCACCCTCACCGCCGCCGGCGGCCTCAACGGCCAGCCGACGTGGGATGAGGCGATGCGTGTGGTGGTTGCGAGAGTATAGTTATCGGTGATCAGTTATCAGTCACTAGTCTTTGGTGGTTGGTGTGATTCGTGGTGCGACCGATCAGAGCTTATTGGAGCAGGGGGGCCGAGCCAAGTTCGATGGCTAGCGACTGGTAACTAACGACTGATTACTGATAACTACTGGCTACAGGAGTAAGGCAGATGCTGTACCCTTACGCCAAGCTGAACGAGAACGAGTTGAGCAAGATCCGTCTCTTTGAGACCCAGACGGGCAAGCGCGTGCTGGCGTTGGAGCGGGTGGACGTCGCCCCGGCCGAGCTGACCGAGGAGGAACTTCACAAGCTCGAGGCGCTGGAGCACGAGGTAGGGTTCGTGCTCATCGCCATCGAGTGACGGCGCCGGCGCGGCCCGCCGCGGAAGGTGGCGCCTCGTCTGACGGGGTCTGACTCGGCCTCATCCGACCGATAGCCGACCCATGCGAGAGGAGACCCCAGACGTGACGCAGCGTCCTCCCGAGGAGAGGCGACAGCCCCCGCTCCCCATCATCGTGCGCCCCGAGACCCCGGCCCACTATCACGCCATCGCCGAGATGACGGGCCTCGCCCACCACACGGAGATGGAGGTCGGCCTGCTCAACGCCTCCCTCCGGCAGCACCATGCCTTTGATCCCGAACTGGCGCTAGTGGCCGAGTGGGAGGGGCGCCCGGTGGGCCACGCCCTCTTTTTGCCGCTGGAGGCGCTGATCGGCGGCGAGCGTGTGCCGGCCGTGGCCCTGTGGGTGCTGACGGTGGCGCCCGGCTATCAGCGGCGCGGCATCGGCACGCGCCTCATGGAGGTGGGGCACGAGCGGGCTCGACAGCGGGGCTGTTGCCTCTCCTTCCTCCTGGGCCACGACACCTACTATCCACGCGTCGGCTACCGCACCGGCATGTTCGGGACCTGCCAGGCGCGCGTGCCGCGCAAAGCCATCCGGCCCTCGGGCGCCACGGTGACGGAGCGCATGCTGCGGCCGGAGGACACCGCCGAGCTGGTGCGAATGTGGTGGCGCTGGTTCGGCGACGTCGACATGGCGATCGTGCCCGAGGCGACGGTCAGCGACTGGCTGAGCCCATACAAGCCGATCTGCGACAGCGTCCTCCTGCGCGACGGCCAGCTGGCCGGCTATGCGCGCTATGAGCAGGACGAGGCGCAGGATCTGCGCTGCTTCTTGGCGCGCGACGCCGCGTCCACCGTCGACCTGCTGGCATACCTCAGCGACAAGGTGGAGGGCGAGGCACACCCCGACATGCTCGTGCCGGTGCACCCGCGGGGTCGCGCCGCCCGAGAGTGGCTGCCGCCCGGCGCCCAGGAAGAGATCAAGCCGTGGACCGCCGCCATGATCAAGGTGCTGCGCGACGACTGCGCGCCCCTCCTGGCGTACGTCGAGGAGGTAGCCGCAGGCGCGCGGCCCATCGGGTGCCTCATCTGGCCCGTGGAGGGGGACGTGGCGTAGGCGCGCTACAGCCTGACGCCCAGCCCCTCGAGGATAGCGCGAAAGCCGAGCAGGTCGAGGGTCAGTTGGCCCTGCTTGAGAAGCTCCATCACCCCGGCCTCCTTGGCCTCGCGGGCCTTGGCCTTCTCGAGGACCTCTTCCAGCGCGACCTGCGCCACCACCACCACGCCGTCGTCGTCCGCCAGGACGAGGTCGCCGGGGTGCACCGTCACGCCGCCCACCACCACGGGCACGTTCATGTCGCCCGCCGTGCGCTTGACCGTGGCGCGCATGCAGATGCCTGTGCTCCAGATGGGAAAGCCGCGTGCGGCGATGGCGGCGCTATCGCGAATCCCGCCGCCGATGACCAGGCCAGCCACTCCCCGCGCCTGGGCGGCCACGGTGGTGATCTCGCCCCAGTAGCCGGCGTCCTGCAGGCCCCCCACGTCGGCCACGATGATGTCGCCGGGCTGGGCGATGGCGATGGCGGCGTGCAGCATGAGGTTATCGCCGGGGTGGCAGCGCACCGTCAACGCGCTTCCGCAAGCGCGTTGGCCCCAGGCGATGGGTCGCACGGTGTGATCCATGGCCCCCGCGGGGCCGGCGGCCTCGTAGACGGTGGCGGATTCCAACGGGGCGTAGGCGTCGATCATCGCCTGTGGCACGCGCGCCGCATCGCGCACGATGGTGGGCATAATCCCTCCTGACGGGTGGTGTGTGATCTCTGGCGGCGCCATGCTGCCACGTGCGCGGGGCGCTGTCAACCGCCGGCGCAAGATGCCCCTTGCACAGCAAGGCCCCGTCGCCCCCGCCCGCAGCCGCATCTCGCTGGCCCCAGGCCGCGAACCGCGCTACAATAGCCCTCACGCCATCCCACAAAGGAGACGGCCCATGACCATCACCTTTTCGGTGTTCACCAAGCCGTGGAAGATGCCCCTGCCCGAACTCGGCGAGCACGTCGCCGGCCTGGGCTTTGACGCCATCGAGCTGCCCGTACGCCCCGGGTACCAGGTCGAGCCCGAGAACGTGGCTCGGGGCCTGCCCGAGGCGGCGCGCATCCTCGCGCGGTCGGGGGTGCGCATCGCCAGCGTGGCGGGCCCCACCGACGAGGCCACCGTCCTGGCGTGCGCCGAGGCGGGGGTGCCCATCATCCGCACCATGGCTCGCGTGGGGCCGGCGGGATACCTCGCCAGCGTAGCCGCGCTCCAGGCCGAGTACACCGCCCTCCTGCCGGCGCTGGAGCGCACCGGCGTGGTGATTGGCGTGCAGAACCACTGCGACCGATTCGTCACGAATGCCGTGGGGTTGCGCGACCTGTTGACGCCGTTTGACCCACGACACGTCGCCGCGGTATGGGACGCCGCCCACGAGGCGCTGAACGGCATGGACCCCGACATGGCGCTGGAGGTGGTCTGGCCGCATCTGTGCATGGTCAACTTGAAGAACGCCTTCTGGCAGCGCACCACCGGCCCCGAGGCCGAGGTCGCGACCTGGCGCCACTACTGGACGAGCGGCCGTCAGGGCCTGGCATCGTGGCCACGGGTGATCGCCGAACTCCGGCGTCGCGGCTACAGCGGCACCATATGCCTGCCCGCCGAGTACACCGACGAGGAGGCGGTCGATCGTCTCATCGTGGAGGACCTGGCGTTCGCGCGAGGCCTGTTTGCGTAGCTGGCGGTCGGCAGTCAGCGATCGGCGGTCTAGCCATTAGCTCTTGGCCATTGGCATTCGGCGTTCCACCTTGCACTGCCAGTCGATAGCCAAGAGCTAACCGCCAATGGCCAGAAATCAATAACTGACAAGTAATAACTGATAATCCAATCATACCGGAGGACACAACCATGACCGTCCACCACCTCATCCCCCAACGCTACTACTATACCTTTGGCCCCCACGAGCCGGCGCTGCGGGTGCGCAGCGGCGACATCGTCATCGCCGAGACGCGCGACGCCATGGGGCTGGACAAGCACAAGCAGCCCCTGCCCGAGGGGATGAAGGAGCACATCCCCGGCACGACGCTGCGCGAGTCCAACCCCTGCGTCGGGCCGATCTATGTCGAGGGGGCCGCCGAGGGGGATCTCCTATCGGTGCACATCCGGCAGGTGCTGCCCAACCGCGATTCGGGGTGGAGCAAGCAGACGGCGAACTTTGGCTCGCTCACCGGCGAGGTTCCCGGCCGTGCGCTGCTCTACAACCCCCCTATCGAGACGGCGTTCACCGACTGGCGCCTCGACCTGGCGCGCAACATGGGGATCCTCGAGATGCCCAACAGCCGCCTGAAGCGGGTGGAGGTGCCGATGCACCCCTTCCTGGGCTCCATCGGCGTCGCGCCACGCTTTGGCCGCGTCGAGATGACCCTCGCGCCGGGCGAGTACGGCGGCAACATGGACTGCGTCGACACCTGCGAGGGCGCCACCCTCTACCTCCCGGTGTGGGTCGAGGGGGCCTATCTCCTCTTTGGCGACGTGCACGCCCTCCAGGGGGACGGGGAGGTGAACGGCACCGCCGTGGAGGTCTCGGCCGAGGTGACGCTCGAGATCGCCGTGCTGAAGGACCGGCACGCCGAGTGGCCGCGCATCGAGTCAGCGACGCACATCATGACCGCGGGGAGCACGCGCCCCCTGATGGATGCCGTGCGCATCGCCCAGATCGAGTTGCTGAGCTGGCTGGTAACGGAATATGGCTTTCAGCGGGAGGAGGCTTGGCAGCTCATGGCCCAGGTCGGCACGATGCGCATCGGCAACATCGTCGACCCCAACTACACGGTAGTCGCCAAGTTCCCGAAGCAGTACCTACCGGCGTAAGGCAGCAGGCTACCGCTGTCGGCTGTCGGCTGTCAGCTGTCAGCTGTCAGTAGTCGGCAGGCGTGGTGAGCCCTCTATCGCCTGACGGCATAGCGGTTACACCCGTGGCCATTGCCGACCGCCGATAGCTGACAGCCCAGATAGCGTCATGGAAAGGAGCACAGCAGCATCATGCAGTATCGCAGACTCGGCACGAGCGACATCGAGGTATCCGCCATCGCCATGGGGTGCTGGGCGTTCGCGGGGGATATGACGTGGGGGCCCCAGGAGGACCGCGACTCGATCGCCGCCGTGCACGCAGCGCTCGACGCGGGCGTGACCCTCTTTGACACCGCCGAGGGGTACGGCGACGGCGCCTCCGAGGAAGTGTTGGGTCGGGCCCTGGAGGGGCGCCGCGAGCGGGCGCTGATCGCCACCAAGGTGAGCGCCGAGCATCTCAGGCCCGACGACCTCCGCGCGTCGTGCGAGGCCAGCCTGCGCCGCCTGCGCACCGATGTGATCGACCTCTATCAGATCCACTGGCCCAGCCGCGAGATACCGTTGGGCGAGACGGTACCGGCCTTGCAGGCGCTGCGCGACGAGGGCAAGATCCGCGCCTATGGCGTGTCCAACTTTGGCGTCGGCGACCTGGGCGACCTGCTGGGGCTGACGCCGTGCACCAGCAACCAACTCCCCTACAGCCTCCTGTGGCGCGCCATCGAGTTCGGCATCCGCGGCGCCTGCATCGCCAACGACATCAGCATCGTCGTCTACAGCCCGCTGGAGCAGGGGCTCCTCACCGGCAAGTACGCCGGCCCCGATGACGTCCCCGACGGCAGGGCGCGCAATCGCTTCTTCTCCAGCACCCGCCCGTTGGCGCGCCACGGCGAGCCAGGGCACGAGGAAGAGACCTTTGCCACCATCGCGCGCATCCGCGCCATCGCCGACGGCGCCGGCATCGCCATGGCCGATTTGGCGCTGGCGTGGCTGCTCCACCAGCCCGGGGTGACGACGGTGCTGGCGGGCTCGCGCCGACCTGAGCAGATCGTCCAGAACGCCAGGGCCGCCTCCATCGCGCTATCGGAGGATGTACTGGCGGCGCTGGACGCGGCCACGCAGCCGCTGAAGGAGGCCCTGGGCCCCAACCCCGACCACTACCAGACGGAATCGCGGTATCGGTAGCACGAGGCGCCGATCCCATCAGCGCGAGGGGGCGCCTCCAGAGCGCTCCCTCGCGCCGCCCCCGTGTCGCCCAGCCCGAGCCTCAGCTACGCCGCCACGCATTCCCAAGCCCCATCCGTCTGCGGCCGCGAGCCGTTCAGCACCCGTCGCGCGACGAGCGGGTCAGGCGGCCGGCTGCGCACAGGGCGCGCCGCCCACACCATAGCCGCCCATCGGGCCGGGTGTGGGGAGCGCGCCCCTGATGATGTCGCGTTCGGACAGCGCGATGCACGGCCGCCTATCGGGTGCCCTGGCTCACTCCCACGACGCCTGCACCGCGGCGATCCGCTCCAGCAGGTCATCGGACAAGCCGTGGCCGCTGGAGGCGGCCACGTTCCCCTCCAGCTGCTCGACGGTGCGGGCGCCGGGGATGGCGGCCGACACGCCGGGCTGGCTCAGGCAGTAGCGGAGGGCCAGCCGGCCCATGGGCAGGTCGCCCTCGTCGGACAGGGGGCGGAACGCCTCCGCCCGTTCGATGAGGCGCGGCATCCGCGCCCCCGCCTGATGGGCGCGATGGCCCTCGGGCACGCTACGATCGGGATGGAACTTGCCGGTGAGGATCCCCTGGGCCATGGGCACGCGCACCAGGATGCCCACGCCCGCGTCGGCGGCCAGGGGGAACACGTCACGCCCCACGGCGGGCTCGAGCATGTTGAACGGCACCTGCATCACGTCCACCAGGCGCTGCGCGATCAGCCAGCGGCCGCTGGCGGCGTCGTTGATGGAGACGCCGGAGAAGCGTATCTTGCCCGCCTCCTTGGCGCGCGCCATGGCCAGCGGCCAGTCGTAGCGCTGCATCTCCTCCAGGCTGGGGCTGTGCAGCTGATAGATATCGATGCGGTCGCGGCGCAGGCGGCGGAGGCTCTCGTCAAGACGCTGAAGGATGCGGTCGGGCGACCAATCCTTCTCGCCCGTCTCGCGCACGCGGCACACCTTGTCGGCGACCAGGACGTCGTCACGGTTGCCGATGGCCTCTCCCAGGATCTCTTCGCTGCCGCCCCAGTTGTACGCCTCGGCGGTGTCGAACAGGGTGATCCCCAGGGATATCGCGTGCTGCACGAGGGCCACCCAGTGGGCGGCCGGCATCCCTGCCTCGCTCAAACGATTACAGCCCATGCCGATCTCGGACACGCGGGCGCCGGTGACGCCCAACTCACGATAGCGCACGATCTCCTCCGATGCGATGATGTCGGTCGATGTGGTCGCGGCCCCACTGCCGTCGCGACGCTAGGCGGGCTCCAGCGCCTGCTCCAGGTCGGCGATGATGTCCTGGACGTCCTCGATGCCGATGCTCAGGCGCACCAGCCCGTCGGTGATGCCCAGGGCCGCCCGCACCTCCGGCGCCACCGCCCGGTGCGACGACATGGCCGGGTACAGGCAGAGGCTCTGGACGTCGCCAAGGGTAGTGGCGGGCAGAACCAGCCGCAGCCGCTCCATGAAGCGCAGCACGTCGTCGCGGCCGGCGTCGCGCAGCACCATGGTCACCATGCCGCCATAGCCGCGGCCGCCGTACAGGTCGGTGGCCAGGGGGTACTGCGGGTGCGTCGGCAGGCCGGGGTAGTAGACGCGCTCCACCCGCGGATGCGCCGCCAGCCAGTGGGCGACCACCTGGGCGCTGCTGAACTGCTCGCGCACGCGCAGCACCAACGTCTTGATGCCGCGCAGGGCCATCCACGCCTCCTGCGGGCCCAGATTGGCGCCCAACAGCTTTTGCCGGTCGCGCAGGTCGCCGGCGCGGTCGGCGTCGCACGCCACGATGCCGGCCATGACGTCGCCGTGTCCGCCGATATACTTGGTCGCCGAGTGCACCACATAGTCGACGCCATGAGCGAGCGGGCGCAACAGGTACGGCGTGGCAAAGGTGCTGTCGACGATGAGCGCCGCGCCCGCGTCGTGGGCGATGGCCGCCAGTTGGGCGACGTCGGCCACCTTGAGGAGGGGGTTCGAGATCGCCTCGCACACCACGGCCACCGGCCGCATCTCGGTCACGGCGTCGCGCACCGCCGCCAGCTGGGTGATGTCGACAAAGCGCGTCTCCACGTCCATGGCGCGCAGCGTCCCGTCCAACAGGGCGTAGGTGGCGCCGTACACGTCCGCCGCAGCAACGACAGTCGCCCCCGCGCGCACTCCGGCCCCGAGCAGCGCGGCGTGGACCGCCGCCATCCCCGACGCAAAGGCCACCGCCTCGGGGGCGCCCTCCAGGGCCGCGAAGGCGCGCTCAAAGGCGGACACCGTGGGGGAGCCGTAGCGCGGGTAGACGAACCCCTCCCGCTCGCCGCCAAAGACGGCGTCCATGTCGTCCATGCTCTCGTAGAGATAGCCGACCGAGTGATAGATGGGCGTGGTCACCGGCGTAAAGTCGGGCCGCGGCCCACGCTCCCCGGCATGCACGGCCAGCGTCGCCAAACGGCGTTCGTCACGCATGTCGCCTCCAACATAACGGTTGTGAGTTGTGGGTTGTGCGTTGACGGGAGGCACTGGTTCCACGTTACAGGTTCCAGGTGGCAGGCTACAGGCTGCCGCGAGTGAGCACCCTGAAGCCTGTCACCTGGCACCTGGAACCTGCAACCGGCCCCAACTCATAACCCACAACGCACAACTCGGAACCCGCAACTCATGCGAAGAACGGCTCGAACCACTCCTCGGGCATATCGATGCCAAAGCCGGGGCCGTCGTTGGCGGTGACCCAGCCGTCGCGCGGGGGGACGGTGCCCGGCGTCCAGTCCACCTCGTCCAGCGGCACGCCCGGCGCGGAGCCGATAAAGCACTCGGCCCAGGGCATGCTGGGCATGGACAGCGTCAGGTGCTGCCCGTAGGGGTGGGTGCCGCCGCCGTGAAGCATCACCGTGAGGCCGGCGCTGTCGGCCATCTCGGCGATGCGGCGGCAGGCCGTGAGCCCGCCCACCCAGTGGATGTCGGGCTGCAGGATGTCCACCGCCCGGCGGCTGATCATCTGCTGGAAGGGCCAGGGGGTGTACATGTGCTCGCCGGTGGCCAGCGTCTGCCAGGGGAGCCGCTGGCGCACCGCCACATGTCCGTCGAGGTCCTCGGGGATGAGGTACTCCTCGATCCACTTGAGCCGGTAGGGGCGCAGGCGCTCGGCCAGCCGCACGGTGTAATCGACGTCAAAGGCCATGTAGCAGTCCAGCATGATCTCGACGTCGTCGCCCACCAGTTCGCGGGTGCGGGCGACGAGCTTTTCGTTCTCGTCCAGTCCCCACAGACCGTCCACCGGCCCATACGGGCAGGCGAGCTTGACGGCGCGAAAGCCCAACTCCATGTACCAGTCGATGTCGTTGCCGGTGGCGTAGGCAAAGGCGCGGTCGCGCACCTTGCCGCCCAGCAGTTCGTACACCGGCCGCCCCTGGAGCTTGCCCGCCAGGTCCCACAGCGCCAGGTCGACGCCGCTGATGGCTACCGAGGCCAGCCCCACAGTGCCGTAGGGCTTGGACATGCGGAACATCATATCCCAGAGCCGCTCGATGGCCAGGGCTTCCTGTCCGACGAGGTTGGGGGCAAAGTGATCGGCGATGACGGCGGCCACCGGCCGACCAAAGCTGCATGACGCCAGGCCGTAGGTGCCGTCCTCAGCGGTCACCTTGACCCAGACCCCCTCCCAGCGCGGCATCCACAGGCCACGATGGCGCTTGACCTCGGGGAAGCGCGACATGGGGTTGGCGACTTCCGAGTCCTGCGTCCACGGCGGACGCCGCGCCGGCGTGCGAGGGCCCTCGGGGGCGGGCCGCTTGAGGCGCAGCACGTCAATAGCTTTGATCCTCATGGGTTGCTCCTTTGCGTGGGGAAAAGAAACCGGCGGGGATACCCCGCCCCACGGCATTATCCACGCACGCAAGGACGGAGGCAAGCGCGAGAGAGGTGGAGCATCGCGAGAACTGGCCGTCGCCCTCTCAGGCGGCAGCCGGGGAGCGCCCCGGTGGGCGCTGGGGTGGTGCCGGCCGCGTCAGCGGCCCAGCAGACGGGCCAGGAACCCTTGCTTCTTGCCACCTCGCTCCGCGCGACCGACCTCGGCGGCGACCGCCAGGCTCGCGCCACAGCGCTCGCAGTAGCGCGTGTCCGGAGGGTTGCTGGTGCCGCACTTGGGGCAGTCAGTCAGATGCGTGATGCGAGGGGTAGATCCACCGGTCGGCCGTGTCTGTTCGGTCATGGCGGGCGAACCTCCTCTTACCAGGACGCCACCAATCGTGCCTCTACCGCTAACAGACGACACAGGGCCGGGCAAGCAGCCATCGACTCTTGCCCCGCTCCACTATCACCGACTCACCCCATTATAGCATATATGTCAATGCCGTTGCCGCGCAGTCGCGCAGTCGCGCGTCGAACGCCTCCGCGGGGGTGAGACCACCTCCCGAACGTACCCCGCGGCCGTTACGGCAAGCATGAGGGCCGCGGCGAGGGGATGCTCGGGAGGCGATCCCCATGAGCGCCGCCTATGCCAGGATGAGCACGTCGTTGCCGGCGAGGTCCACCTCCCCCTCGAGGCGCCGACCCGAGAGCAGGTCTCGTGCCGGCGCGGGGAGCGCGAACCGCACCGGCTCGGGGTTGTGATTCAGCACGAACGTGTAGGTGGCGTCGCCCTTGTGGCGTTGAGTGACCTCGACCCCCTCCGGCACCGACAGCGGCGCCGCGATGCCGCGCTCGTCGCAGAGGGTCCCCAGCAGGTCGGCCATGAAGGCGGGGTCAGGGTCCGACGCCACGTAGCACGCCCACCCCTGCCCGTAGCGATGGCGGGTCAGCACGGGATAGCCGGCATAGTAGTCGCTGCCGTACGTCGCCAGCACCTCGGCGCCCTCGGCGTGGAGCACGTCACACAACATGCCACAAGTGTAGCTCCCCTGCAGCCGCCCGAGCGGGGCGACCATCTCGATGGTGTTCGACTCGTCGGGCAGGAGGGCGTCGTTCTCCTCGACCCAGATGCCGAGCAGGTCGCGCAACTCTCCCGGATAGCCGCCCAGGGTCACCAGGTCGTTCTCGTTCACCATGCCGCTGAAAAAGGTCGTCACCAGGGTGCCGCCGTCCCGAACATAGCCCTCGAGGTTGGCCGCCACGCCGGGGCGCACCATGTAAAGCGCCGGCGCGACGACCAGGTCGTAGGCAGAGAGGTCGGCATCGGGGCGCACCACGTCCGTAGCGATGTTCTGCCCCCACAGCGCGGTATAGTACTTTTCCACCTGCGGCAAGTACTCGAGCAGGATGGACGGTCCCGAGGAGTACTCGAGCGCCCACCAGTTCTGCCAGTCAAACAGAAGCGCCACGCGGGCGCGCTGCCGCGCGTCGAGGAGCGTGTCACCCAGGTCGACCAACTCTTTGCCCAGGGCGGCCACCTCGCGGAACACCCGTGTGTGCTCGTGGCCCACGTGCTCGATGACGGCGCTGTGGTACTTTTCCGGGCCGCCCCGCGAGCGGCGCAGCTGGAAGAACATCACCGTGTCGGCGCCATGGGCGACGGCCTGGTAGCTCCAGAGTCGCATGACGCCGGGGCGTTTCTGCGCGTTGTAGGCCTGCCAGTTCTGCGTGCCGGGCGTCTGCTCCATGAGCATGAACGGCTGCCCGTCCTTGAGCCCACGCATCAGCTCGTGGCGCATGGCCACGGTGCCCATGTGCGCGCCGCGGGGAGGATAGTTGTCCCACGACACCACGTCGAGGTGGGGCGCCCAGGCGTGGTAGTCGAGGGGCTTGAAGGGGCCCATGAGGTTGGTGGTCACCGGCACATCGGGCGTGGCCGCCTTCAGGATGCGATACTCGCCGAGGTAGCACTCGAGGATCGCGTCGCTCTGAAAGCGGTCATAGTCCAGCAGCATCGGCTGGTTGCCGCGTTCGCCGTTCTCGGTAGGCGTCTCGATCTCGTCCCAGGCGCTAAAGGTGTGCCCCCAGAAGCTCGTGTACCAGGCCTCGTTCACCGCATCGAGGGAGCCATAGCGCGCCTTGAGCCACGCGCGGAACGCCTCGGCGCACAGGTCGCAGTAGCAGTAGTGACCGTACTCGTTGGCCACGTGCCAGGCGACCAGGGCGGGATGCTCGCGGTAGCGCTCGGCCAGGCGCCGCGCCATCTCTTGCGAGAGTCGTCGATAGTTGGGGCTGTTGGGGCAAAAGTTCACGCGACGGCCATGCATGCGACGCGTCCCCGTGACGTCCACCGGCAAGATGTCGGGATAGCGCTTGGACATCCAGGCCGGCTGCGCCGCGGTGGGCGTGGCCAGACAGGCAGAGATGCCGTTCTCGGTCAGCAGGTCGAGGACGCGGTCGAGCCAGTCGAAATCATAGCGATCCTCCGCGGGCTGGAGCCGGGCCCAGCCGAACACCGGCAGCGTCGCGACGTTGATGCCCGCCAGCTTGAACAGGCGCACGTCCTCGCGCCACACCTCCTCAGGCCACTGATCGGGGTTATAGTCGCCGCCGTACCAGATCGTGGGCAGTCTTGGATTGAGCATACTGAGCCTCCATCGGGGGTTCCGGCGCCTGGGCCGCTCGCGCGCCATGATAGCACCCGCGCCACAGGGCAACAAGCGTGGCGAGAGCGCCCTCGCGTGGTGGGGGCGTACGTGCACGCCCAGCGACGAATTCACGTTGTTTTTACACGTTGTGGCGCGTTCCGGCGCGGTCGGTCGGCGCAGAGGGGTGCCTCGGCTCTTGCGCCCGAACCGCCCTCATGCTAGAATGCCATCGTCTGCCCCGCACCGGCGCCGACACACGGCGCACACCCTGGCACGGGAGGCCCCTACCCAATCCATGCCGACGCCGGATGATCCTATGCCCTCCACCAGCGCGAGCGACGAGGCCCGACGACAGGCCGAACTCGCTTCTCTGCTGCAACAAGGTGTGGCCGCCGCCCAGAGGGGCCAGCGCGAGCGCGCGCAGCGTCTCCTCGAAGCGGCCCTGGCCATCGACCCGGCCAACGAGGACGCGTGGCTGTGGCTGGCCGCCATGGCCGACAACCACGGCGTGGCACGCGCCATGTGTCGCCGTGTCCTCGAGGACCATCCTGACAGCGCCCGCGCCCTAGGCGCGCTCCGCTGGCTGGACCAAACAGCCCAGCGCGAGGCCGCGGCCCCTCGCGCCGACGAGGCACGGGAGGCGCCCCCTCCCCAGTCCTCCGCCGAGGCGAGCGATGAGGCGGCCGCGTCGCCCTTTGTGCCGCCCTGGGATCGCACCGCGCGCCCGCCGGACGAGCCCGCCGCGACGCAGGCCCCGCCCGAGCCGCCACGGGGCGTCGAGGCCGCGCCGACGGTCGACGTGAGGCAGGACGAGGCCCCAGCAGAGGAAGCGGCACCCGAGCCCACTCAGCCGCTCGCAGAGGAGGCCCAGGCCGCGTCACCCGACGTGCAGGCGGGCGAGGCCCCCGCTGCGGAGGCGCGCGCGGACGATGCGCCGGCCGAGGCGGCCGACGCGGACACGATCGAGGTCGAGGCTCCGCCACTCCTCCGATGGGCGCGGCTCCGCCCGCCCCGGCTGGATGCGTCCTGGCAATGGCCGCCCGAGTGGCTGCGCCGCATGCCGAGACGCGAGCGCATCCGCGACGGCGCCATGGTGGCCATGATCGGGCTGCTCGTCATCGGGAGCCTCTTCCTGCTGTCGCTCCTCAGCAGCCCCTCGCGCGCCACGAGTATGCGCGTGGCGTTGGGCGTCATCACCGAGACGCCCACCATCACCCCCTCACCCACGGCCACGCTGACGCCGTCGGCCACGCCCACGCCGACCCACACGCCCACGCTGACGCCCAGCCCGACACCGTCGCCGACCATCACGCTGACGCCTTCCCCCACGCCCACGCCCGAGTGGCACACCGCCAAGGTCCTGCCACTCCCCCTGGACGAAAAGTGGATCGAGGTGGATCTGACGACGCAGACCCTCTATGCGTACGAGGGAGAGACGCGCGTGTTCACCGCCACGGTGTCGACGGGCAAGGGGAACACCCCGACGGTGCAGGGCAAGTTCCGGATCCTGCGCAAATACGAGTCGCAGCTCATGGCGGGGCCGGGATACTATCTGCCCAACGTGCCGTACATCATGTACTTCTATGGCAACTTTGCCCTGCACGGCGCCTACTGGCACGACAAGTGGGGCACGCCGACGAGCCACGGTTGCGTCAATCTCAAGCGCGAGGACGCCAAGTGGCTGTACGACTGGACCGACCCGCCTGTGCCGGAGGGGGCCAAGTCCGTCCAGGTCGGCCCCGGCCAAGGCACCTGGGTGATCGTGCACAAGTGATGCGACGGCATCGGGCCAAGTAGGGGAACCATCGGAGGACATGAAAGGGCCGTGAGCGTTAGCGCTCACGGCCCCTTGCTTTAGCGGCCGGTGACGGGTAGTTGCCCCGGCCCACTGGGAGGTATGACGCTGTAGGCCAGCGTCTGGAGGAACCCAGGTGGTAGGTTCTGGTCGGTAAAGTTCACCTCGACGCCGATCTCGGTAAAGGCAAAGATGTTGGCGGCGCCCTGTGCGGCGACGCGGCTGAGCTGCCAACCCAGGCCGCCCGGCAGGCTCAGCTGGGTGCTGGCCACCTTCATGCCGAGATCCACGAGGTTCGAGCGCGTCGGCCCATCCCAGCGAAGCCGCCCGCTCTTACCGTTGATCGTCACGCGCAGACCTTCGGGCCCGAGATAGATGCCGGCCGTGCTGACGGTTGGCCCATAGGCCTGCCGATACGGCGTCACCGTGCCGACCACGTCCACGCCCGTGAACTGGGTGACCAGGTCGAGAGGCAGCGGCTCGCCATAGATGGCGATAGAGTTGGGCGCGACGGTGAGCTGCGGGACGACGCTCACGCCCCCGCGCGTCGGCAGCGCCTGGTAGTCGAGGCGCGCCAGGTCGGGAGGCGTGCCCCCCTCCACCATCAGGCCCAGCGCTAGATCGGACGTGCCCAGCAGGCCCTCCACCTTGTCGATGGGCAGGGTGCTACCCAGCACCGATGCGTTCAGGACGGGCAGGAACCCCTCCTCGAGTTCCAGGTAGGGCAGCTGGACGTCGCCCGCCACCAACCGGAGCTGTCGGGTGTCCCCATCCCATGTGGCGGCGCCCGAGCCCAGGGTGCGCAGCAGCCCCGCCGTCCCGTCGTCGAGGACGGTGTTCACGTCGAGCCCCTCGACCCGCAGGGCGTTATCGGCGCCAAGCTCCACCATCACCGGCCGGCCCACCGAGATCTCGGGCGCGCCATCGCGACTGGTATCGGCGATGTACACGCTGGCCGAGACGCGCGTCCCATCGGCCCAGGTGCGGATCAGGTTGTTGATGTCGGGGTTGGGCTCCATGGCCAGCAGGTTGGCGATCATGTCGGCGTTCTGCGACAGGTAGCTGCTGTTGATGTCGAGATGCACCCACTCCTGCCCGTTGGCCGAGATCACTGCCCCGTACGAGTCGAGTTCGACGTCAAGCTGCTGGATGCCGAGCTGGTTCAGGATGCTGACGTCCATCGTCCCCAGGTTCAGCCCCAGTTCCTCGACGGTCATACCCCCCACCGTCAGTGGTACGCCCTGAGGCGACATGGTGGCCTCGACCCGCACATAGTTCGTGGGTTGGTAGACGGGCCGCGCCTGCAGGCGGGGAGTGAGGTCCGAGATGTAGAGCATGGCGGGATCCTTGGGCGGCAGGTGGACGGCCAGGCTGGTGTTCGACTGGTTCAGCCAGGCGAGCAAACCGGCAAGCTCCGGCACGTACTCACTCGCAGCCGCGATGGCGGCGTCGGTCAGGGTAAGTGCAACCACCGGCTGGCTGTTCACCAAGATGGTGGTGCGGTCCCCCTCCTTCACCAGGGATAGGTGTTGGATGTCGTTGGCGACGGCAGTGGCGATCATCTCTTGCTGGACGATGGGCGACATCACGCCCAGGCCCATGCGCTGCGAGAGCGAATCAAAGCTGTGTGAGTCGATCCCCAGGTCCAGTCCCCCAATGCCCAGCGACCACGTGCCGTCGGGCTGGACATCCAGGTCCAGCGCCAGGGTGCTCGACGCTGCCAGTGGGGCTTGCGGCCCCTGAGCATCAACGTGCGAGAACCCGGCCAACAAAAGCCAAACAAAGAAAAAGAGCAAAGCACACGTGAGTAACCGTTTCATCCTTGAAACCCTTTCTTACCTCACGGGGGCCGCGACGGCCCTACGCCGCACGGCCCTCTGCTGCCACGGCTCTTGGCCGCTACAGCACCTAGCCGCGGCCACGGCGCGTGAGCGCTGTCGACTGCGAACCTGCACCTCCTTCCGGACCGTGTCTGGAGGAGAATGCCCCTCCGGACCTCTCTCCGGGCCAACCCCGAGAACGCGTCATCGAGGATCGCCAAGAGAGGCGCAGGGGTGCCCGGCCCTGCGCAACCACCGTACGACGTCACGAGATACCGGGAGGCGATGAGGAGCAGCGTTCGCGGATGATGCAGTGCACGCGTGAGTGAGAGGGTGACTGCGCCGGCCACGCACAGTGGCTGCAAGGTAAACTGCGTGGCAGCGCAGTGAATGTAGAGGAGTGGTAATGCGTTGAGCCAATGCCTTGGGGTTCGGTGCCGATCTCACACACATTATAGCCAGCGGATACCGCTCTGTCTATAGCTTTTTGGCCTAACTGGTAGAGTTTTCGGGCATTGCGGGCCGTGGGCGGCGCGCTGGTGACAAGGCTGGTGAAGGGCCGCAGGTCACAGGTTGCAGGTTACAGGCTTCAGGGCGCTCATGCTCTAGAGCCTGTAACCTGTCACCTATGGCACCTCGCGACGCGCCCTTGCGCGCGAGCCAAGCTTGTGCTATCCTGCATCTAGACACTGCCCAACGGAGCGTGAAGTGGGTGTAGCATCTGGCGTCGGGCGCAACCTCCTCCTTTCGGGGCTCCTCCTAGCGAGGAGCTATCACCGCGTGGGAGGGTAGCGGCCCACAGCCGACACACTGCGAGAGTCGTCGCCAACGGCCTTCCCACACGGGGAGGCCGTTTTCATATCCATGTGTGGTAGGAGGATGGCATGGACGAGCGCAGCTATGACCCGAGGACCGTCGAAGCACGCTGGCAGGAGACCTGGCAGCGCACGCGGCTCTACGAGGTCGACCTCGATCGCGCCGTGCGCCCCTTCTACAACCTCATGGAGTTCCCCTACCCCTCGGGCGAGGGGCTGCACGTAGGACACACCTACTCGTTCGGTGGCGCCGACAGCTATGGCCGCTTCCAGCGCATGCGCGGCCACGACGTGTTCCAGCCCATGGGATTCGACGCCTTTGGCATCCACGCCGAGAACTATGCCCTCAAGCTGGGGATCAACCCCGCCGAATTGGTGCCGCGCAACGTGCGCCGCTTCCGCGAGGAGCAGCTCAAGCGCATGGGCGCCGCCTTTAGCTGGGACCACGAGGTGAACACCACCGATCCTCGCTACTATCGGTGGACGCAGTGGATCTTTTTGCAGCTCTACAAGGGCGGCCTGGCCTACCGCGCGCCGTCCGCCGTCAACTGGTGCCCGTCGTGCCTGACGACGCTGGCCGACGAGCAGGTCATCGGCGGCCGTTGCGAGCGGTGCGACACGCCCGTCACGCAGCGTATCCTCACGCAGTGGTTCTTTCGCATCACGCGCTATGTTGAGGAGCTGCTCGACTTTACCCAGGGCGACTATTCCGAGACCACCCAGAGCCTGCAGCGCCACTGGATCGGGCGGCGCGAGGGGGCGGAGGTCGACTTTGACATCGTGGGCGCGGACGAGCGCATCACCGTGTTCTCGACCCGGCCCGACACCCTCTTGGGCGCGACGTTCCTGGTGCTGGCGCCAGAACACCCCGCAGCCCTTCGCCTGACCGACGCCGCGCACGCCGCCGAGGTCGGCGCCTACATCGAGGCGGCGACGCAGCGGGGCGAGATCGAGCGATTGGCGACGGCCGGCGCCAAGACGGGCGTCTTTACCGGCGCGGAGGCGACCAACCCCGTCGACGGTCGGCGCCTGCCGGTGTGGGTGGCCGACTATGTGCTCATGGGGTTCGGAACCGGCGCCATCTTTGCCACGCCCGCCCACGACCAGCGCGACTGGGAGTTTGCCCGCGAGCACGATCTGCCCATCATCCCGGTGGTGGCCCCGCCGGAGGGGGCCATTGATGATCTCTTGCGCCAGGGCGCCTACGAGGGGGACGGCGCCCTGGTGAACAGCGGCCCCTACAACGGCATGACCGTGGACGAGGCCGAGGCCGCCATCGTGCACGACCTGGAGCGTCACGGCCAGGGCAGGCCGCGGGTGACCTACCGCTTGCGCGACTGGCTCATCTCGCGGCAGCGCTACTGGGGGCCGCCGATCCCCATCGTGTACTGCGATCGCTGCGGTGAGGTGCCGGTGCCCGAGGAGGGCCTGCCGGTGCTCCTGCCCGAGACGGAGCATTTTCGCCCGTTGGGCACGGGCGAGTCGCCCCTGGCCTCCATCACCGAGTTCGTGCACACCACCTGCCCGCGGTGCGGTGGACCGGCCCGTCGCGAGACGGACGTGTCGGACAACTTTCTCGACTCGGCGTGGTACTATATGCGGTACACGAGCACCGAGTTCGACGACCGCCCCTGGGATGACGAGCGCCTGCGCCGCTGGCTGCCGGTGAGCATGTACGTCGGAGGGGTGGAGCACAGCACGCTGCACCACCTCTATGCGCGCTTTATCTGGAAGGCGCTACGAGACCTGGGGCACATCCCCCGCGAGTTGGGGCCCGAGCCGTTCGCCCGGCTCAAGCTCCACGGGCTGGTCATCCGCGAGGGGAGGCGCATGAGCAAGAGCCGCGGAAACGTGGTGAACCCCGACGCCTACATCGCGCGCTATGGCGCCGACGTGCTGCGCATGAACCTCCTCTTTATGGGTCGATTCGAGGAGGGGGGCGATTTCAGCGACGCCGGCATCACCGGCCTGGTCCGGTTCACCCATCGCGTGTGGCGGCTGGCGGCCGAGCCGCAGGGGAATGGGGGTGGCGCATCCGCCGAGGAGCTGGCGGCGGCGATGCCCCTGGTGCGCACCATGCACCAGACGCTGCGCAAGGTGACCGAGGACATGGAGGCGATGGCGTTCAACACCGCCATCGCCGCGCTGATGGGTTATGTCAATGTCCTGCAAGAGTGGCAGGGGCGGGCGTCGCCCCGTATCTGGGACGAGGCCGTACGCACCTTCCTATTGATGCTGGCGCCCCTGGCGCCCCATCTGACCGAGGAGGTCTGGGCGCAGCGCGGCCTCCCCTATAGCATCCACCAGCAGCCGTGGCCCCGCTGGGACCCGACGCTGGCCGCCGAGGAGACGATCACCCTCGTGGTGCAGGTGGACGGCCGCGTGCGTGCCCGCATCGAGGCGCCCGCCGACATCGACGAGGAGGCGGCCCGCCGCATGGCGCTCGAGAACCCGCAAGTGCAGGGTCACCTCGGCGGTCGTCAGGTCCGCCGCGTCATCTATGTGCCGGGGCGGCTGGTGAACGTCGTGACGGGGTGAGGGGCAGGCGTGTTCCGGGTTACGGGTTGCGGGCCGGAGGGGGGTTGAAGGTGGGAGGTTCCAGGGACACGAACTGCGGGCCGGAGGCGGGCTGCAGGTGACAGGTTCCAGGGACACGGCCTGTGCGTCGAGGGTTGGCTACAGCTGGCGGATCAAGGGGGAGCGGGTTACGGGTTGTGGGTTGGCGCTCCTGTTCCCTCTCCCCGTACCCGGGGAGAGGGTTAGGGTGAGGGGCCTACGCTGAGCGCGCAGCGGCCTGTGCGCCGACGTGAGGCCCCGGGAGGTACCGAGATGGATCTGAGGGGCGAGCGCGAGATACCTGATGCCTGGTGGGGCGCGCCGAGCGATGCCGTCGCCGAGCGACTGGAAGTCGACCCTGCCCGCGGCCTCAGCTCGGACCGCGTGCCGGCCATGCGCGAGCGCTACGGCGCCAACCGCCTCGAGGACGAGGGCCCGGCCAGCGCCTGGGAGCTGCTGCGCGAGAGCATCACCTCCCCCATGATGCTGCTCCTGTTGGCCATCGCCGCCATCTCGCTCCTCCTGGGACAGGTGCGCGAGGCGGTGGTGATGGCGTTCGTGGTTCTCACCTACGTGGGCGTCGAACTCATCAACAAGGCGCGCACCGACCGCACCATGGCACGCCTGCGCCAGCTGCAGGCGCCCGAGACGACGGTGCTGCGCGACGGGCGCCTCCAGGAGATCCGGGCCGTGGACGTGGTGGTGGGGGACGTGCTGCCGCTGCAGCCCGGGAGCCGCGTGCCGGCCGACGCGCGCCTCCTCTCGGCCGCCGGCCTGCTGGTGGATGAGGCGCCGCTCACGGGCGAGTCATCGCCGCAGGCCAAGGATGCCAAGGCGGAGGTGTCCGCCGACGCGCCCCTGGCGGAGCGCCCGACGGCCGTCCATGCCGGCACTACGGTGCTCGACGGCCAGGGCCGGGCGCTGGTGGTGGCGGTGGGCGCAGCCAGTGAACTCGGCCGCGTGGCGGGGCTCTCGGCGCGCGCCGACGCGGGCACAACGCCCCTCCAGGAAGAGATGAACGAGCTGGCGCGCGTCCTGGCCTACGCGGCCATCGGAGTGAGCCTCCTCATCCCCCTCCTCGGCCTGCTGCGCGGCTTTGATCTGCAGCAGATGCTCCTCACCTGGCTGGCGCTCACCTTTCTCATGGTCCCCGGCCAGCCCCCCATCATCATCGCCATGGCCCTGGCGCTGGCATCGTTCGAGTTGGCACGCAAGAACGTCATCGTGCGGCGTCTGCGCGGCGCCGAGACCCTGGGCTCCGTCGACACCCTCATCAGCGACAAGACGGGCACCATCACGCAGAACACCATGCGCCTCTCGGCCATCGTGCTGGGCGACGGCACCGTGTTGGAGCGCGCCGGCGTCGACGCCCAGCGACGGGAGAGCTGGGAGCGCTTTTTGCGGCGCGCGCTGCCCGCCATCCCCGAGACGTCAAAGGACCCCACCGACCGCGCCATCTGGACCGCCGCCGAGGAGATGGGTGTAGCGCCGCCCAACGCGGGGCAACTGGTGCACGAGATCGGGTTCGCCCGCGGCGGCAACCGTCGAACCCTGGAGTATGGCGCGCAGGGCGGCACAGCCCACTATGTGGCCGGGAGCCCCGGCGCGCTCATCGAGGACGCGGCCCGGTGGGAGCGCGACGGCTCCGCCGTGGCCCTGGCCGCCACGCAGCGCGAGGCGCTGTCGGCGGCGGTGGACGCGCTCGCCTCGCAGGGACGCCGCATCACGGCGTACGCCTACCGCGACGCAGCGGATGGCGCCGCGGATGACGCGCTGGTGTTCGTGGGGCTGGCAGTGCTGGACGATCCGGTGCGTCCCGAGGTGCACGACGCCATCGCCGCATTGCGGGGGGCGGGGGTTCGCACCATCATGGTGACGGGCGACAATGCCGCCACGGCGCGGTACGTGGCCGAGCAGGTGGGGCTCGACGCCGCGGAGACGCTGAGCGGTCCCAAGATCGACCGCGTGTCGCTGGACGAGGCCCTGGCGCGCACCCAGGTGTTTGCCCGCGCCACCCCCGAGCAAAAGCTGCGCCTGGTGGAGGCAGCCCGCGACGCCGGGCGCACCGTGGCGGTGACGGGGGACGGCGTCAACGACGCGCCGGCGCTGCGCAGCGCCCACATCGGCATCGCCATGGGGGAGACGGGCACCGACGTGGCCCGCGAGGCGGCGGGGCTGATCCTCACGGACGACAACCTGGCGCACCTCCCCGATGCCGTAGCCATCGGCCGCAAGGCGTACGACAACTTTTCCAAGGGGATCACCTACTACCTGTCGGCCAAGGCGATCCTGCTGAGCATCTTTGTGGTGCCGTTGATCGTGGGCGTGCCCTTTCCCCTGGCGCCCATCCAGATCATCGCCACGGAGCTGCTCATGGACTTGGCGTCCTCGACGATTTTCGTGACCGAGGAGGCCGAGCCGGGAGTCCTGCGGCGCCCGCCGCGACGGCGCCGGCGCTACCTGTCGCGCGAGGTGGGGCTGCGCATCCTGCGCAACATGGCCGGCCTGGTAGTCGCCATCCTCGCGGTCTACTTTGGGTCCTTGGGCATGGGGTTGGGCGTCGACAGCGCCCGCACCGCCGCCTGGGCCACCTGGCTGCTCGGCCACATCGTGCTGGCACTCAACCTCAAGCAGGAGCGGGTGCCCCTGCTAGAGCAGGGTCTCTTCAGCAACCGTTTCGCCGCCGGGTGGCTGGCCGGCATGATCGCCCTGGTCGTGGCGATGACGCTCATCCCGGCCGTGGGCGACGTCTTGGACACGACGCCGCTCACCGCGGCGCAGTGGGCCATGGTGGTTGGGGGAGCGATGCTGGCCAGCGGGTGGATCGAGGTGCGCAAATGGGTTCGACGCGGACGCACGCCCGAGGGCGCTCCCGCGCCCGGACGGTAGCGCGTTCACGTCGCCGGCCCCCGCGTCGACGTGCGGGGCGCGCAAGCCGGCGCACGCCGCCGGGCGTGACACCCCGTGCCGTTGGCAGCACGGTGTAGGGCGCGCACGCCGGTGCGCGCCGTGAGTCGCGATACGCCACGGGCCGCCGCGTGCCGCACGGCGTGCGGCCCCTACACGCGATGGGCACGAGATGGCGGCGAGCTAGCGCCCGAGGCCGATCTCGGCGTCCTCGATGTCCTGCGCCGTCACTTCACGCCCCAAGTGCTGCGAGAGATAGATCCCCTCGGTGATCTGCGCCGTCTTGAGGGCCAAACCAGCGGTGTCGATGAGCGGCACCCGCCCGAGCTGCGCCCAGACCCAATGCCGCTGCGAGTGGTCGTACCCCGCCTCGGTCGGGTTGCACTGATGCCAGCGCCAATCGGCCTTTTTCAGGTCGAACGCGCCGTCCATCTCCATATCGCAGAGGGTGGTAAAGTAGCCAAAGGGGTCCAGCCGCAGCCCCGCCTGCGAGCCGTAGACGTGGTCGCCATCGGGCTCGTCGGAGTGGATGGCCCAAGCCTCCTCGATAAAGTAAGTGATGCCGCCCGCCAGCCGCACGAAGCCCATCCCCAGCTCTTCCACGTCATAGCCGCTGTTCTCGCGGCGGTCGGGATACATGTTGCACAAACGCTGCTGCGTGGCGCCCGAGACGCTGATCACGTCGGGATTGCCGAGCAGCCACATCATGCGCGCAATGTGATAGACCGCCATATCGAGCATGGCGCCGCCGCCGGAGGTGGTCCGCTGCACGAACTGCGCCGTGCCATAGCCGTCGACGAAGGGCCGGCCGCGCCGACGGTAGTGACTCGACTTGGCATAGTAGAGGTCGCCAAGCAGGCCGGCGTCGATCATGCGCTTGGCCGCCCGCGCCTCGGGAAGGTAGATGGTGCTGAGCTGGATGTGCAGCATGCGATCGAGACGCCGCGCCGTCTCGAACATGCGGCGCGCCTCCTGGTAGGCCCACGACATGGGCTTTTCGCAGTACACGTTCTTGCCCGCCTCCAGGGCGGCGATGGTGACCGGCGCGTGGAGGCGATTGTGGAGCGCCACGTCCACCGACTGGATGTCGTCGCGGGCCAGCAGCTCGCAGTAGTCGGTGTAGACGTGAGGGATGCCGTTCTCCTGCGCCACGCGGCGGGCCTCGTCCTCGCGGATGTCGGCCACGGCGACGATCTCTGCCTCCGGCACCTGCTTGTACTGGGCGATATGGTGCTTGCCGATCTGCCCGACGCCGATGATGCCGATGCGGATCTTGTCCATGGGTGTGCTCCGGTATGGCTTACGGGTTGTGAGTTGTGGGTTATGGGTTCCGAACCCAGGCGCGGTTGCAGGTTCCAGGTGGCAGGTTACAGGCTCTGGCGCGTTCGCTCGCTATTGGCTGTAACCTGGAACCTGTTACCTGTCACCCATTCGTCGCCAACGGTCGAGGACATCGCGAACGCGACCCACCTGAAGCGCGACCTCTGTGTACTCGTTGGCGCCGGTGTGGTGCTCGACGCCCCAGTAGCCCTGGTAGCCGGCATCGACCAGGAGCTGCATCTGTTCCTCGAGGTTCCCCTCGGTGATCTGCCAGGAGAGGTGCGTGTGCATGACGTGGGGCGCGACGAGCGCGTCCCCCCTCTCGGCGCCACCGCCGCGCCAGTTGCCATAGTGCAGCAGCACGCCAAAGGCCGGGCTGTCCACCGCCTCGATGATACGCAGCATGTTGGCGGGCACCCGCTCGGGCCCCCAGTGGTTCTCCGGGCCGACGCGGTACCCGCTGTCGTAGGCGCGGCGGGCGTACTCGCGATACGTCTCGGCCACATAGTCGAACTGGCCGTCGTCGAACACGTCCTCCCGCCCGCCAGCATCGATGCGCACCGTGTGCGCGCCCAGGATCTCGGCGGCGCGCAGGTGGGCCAGCGCGTTGGCGCGGTTCCGCTCCCGCGTCTCGGCATCGGGCTCCCACAGGTGGGCGCCGTCAACGCAGAGGTTCACGAGAGTCAGTTCGCGTTCGTCCAGCGCCTCGCGCACCTTGAGGAGGTACTCCTCGTCGGTGCTCGCCAGCATGCCGTTCCAGATATCGGCCGTATCGAGGCCGTAGCGGTACTTGCACGTCTCGAGGTAGCCGAACACGTCCATCATCCCCGCTCGATGGAGGCCGTGGAAGGCGTAGGAAGCGATAGAGATGCGCATGGTCCCTTCTCCTTGGCTAGGCGTGAGTGCGCCGCGATCGATGCGACCGACTGTAGCCGCGTTGGCGTAATATGTCAAAGGGGATTTCGACCCCGTGGATGCGACGCAGGGGGTGGGCGGCGACGCTCGGCCCGAACGTCGAGAGCCCTCGGGTCGCTCGGGACGACGCGTTCCTGGCGGCAAGATGGTGGCGTGGCGGCATGACGCATCCATCCTCTCTGGTCGGTGTTGCGCGATGATGCCCGGCCCTTTGGATCCGGACGCGTAATACACGCATTCATCCGTGCCCTTGGCAGATAGTGCATCAAGCCGTCAGGTGCTTGCCCAGAAGTAACGAAAATTGCTAGCATTGTGACTTGATGTCGAGTATAATGGGTGCAGCAGCATCATCGCGCCAGGCATGCATGCTCGAACGTGCGCCGACGGCGTGAGGAGGCGCCCAACCTACGTGCCAGCCTTGATGAGAGAGCGGACCTCCGATGAGCCGCGCGTCCTCCTGGTGGAGGATGACGGCATCACCGCTTGGTATCTCCGCAGTTGCCTGCAGAGCGCCGGCTATCCCCCTCCCATCATCGTCGCTACAGCCGAGGATGCCCTGCGCCTGGCTGCCGCCAAGCCCCCCGACCTCGTGGTGATGGACGTCATCCTGCGCGGCGCCATGGACGGCGTCGAGGTCGCCGACCAGATTCGTCGCAGCACCGGCACGCCGGTGGTGTTTGTCACCGCGCGCGGCGACGAGGCCACACGAGAGCGCGCCATGGCCGTGGGCGCCAGCGGCTACCTCGTCAAGCCCGTCCTCGAACGCGAACTCACCGCCACCGTGGAGCGGGCACTCGATCGCGCCAAGGCGAACGGACATGGGTGGCCAGAGGCAGGCGCAAGGGTACGCGCAGAGGCAGATTTGGACCGCCAGGAGCGCCCACACTCAGGCATGGACATCCAGGTGGGTGCACAGGGAGGCATCGGGATTCGGGTTCGCAGACAGGGAGGCCAAGAGCCTCAGGACGGCAAACAAGAGCGTCCGGGCGTTCAGGTGGGCGGACACGCGGGTCTGGCGTCTGAGATGGGCGGACACGCAGGTTTGGCGTCCGAGATGGGCGGACACGCAGGTCCGCCCCTACCCGCCGCGAGCGCGACGAGCCAGCAAGCCCTGGCCTGGCAGCTGGCGGATCGCTGGGGTGACAGCGGCGCCTACGAAGAGCTGCGCGCGCTGGCCGACGAGTTGCACCGTCAGAACGACGAGTTGGCGCGGACCCGGTGGCGCGTGGAGGCCGAGCGACAGCGGTACCAGTCGCTGTTCGAGCTGGCTCCAGACGGATATGTGGTCACCGATGCCACCGGCGTGATCCAGGAGGCGAACCGGAGCGCGGGGCAACTCCTCGGTGTAGAACCCGCTCATCTCGCCGGCAAACCCCTCTCCATCTTTGTTCCCTATGGCGGGCACGATGGCCTTTACCGCGAACTCGGCTACCTGGAGCGCGACCACGAGCGCCGTCAATGGCAGGCGACGCTGCGGCCGCGTGGCCGGCAGCCGTTCGATGCCGCCCTTACCATCCTTCCCGTTCGCAACCCCAACGGGGGGGCAATGTCGCTCCACTGGATGATCCGCGACATCAGCGCCCAGACCGCCGCCGAACAGGCGCTCCGCCGCACGCGGGATAGCCTCGAGGCGCGCGTCCGTGAGCGCACCGCGGAACTCGTGCGGCTCAACGCCGCGCTCGAGTCCGAGATCGCGGAACGAAAGCGCACCGAGGACTCGCTGCGCGAGAGTCGGCAGCTGCTGCAGAGCATCGCGGATGCGGCGCCAAACATGCTGTACGCGTACGACCTGGACCGGGGGGCACTCACCTACGCCAACTCGAGCACCGAGGCGTTCCTAGGGGGGTCTCCCGGGGTGGCGGGGTTCGTCGCGTTGGAGAGAGGCCTCGACCTCGTGCACCCCGAGGATCAGGAGCGCATCCTGCAGCACCGAGAGCAACTCCTCGCCGCTGCGGATGGCGAGGTGGTCGAATCGACGCTGCGCTTTCGCTACGGCGACGGCGACTGGCGCTGGATACGACTTTGCGACGTCGTCGCGGCGCGCGACGCCTGCGGCGCGCCGACACGCTGCGTGGGCGCCGCCGAGGACGTCACCGAGCAGCGCGCCGCCCAGGCGGCCCTGGTACGCGCCGAGAGGCTGGCCGACACGGGGCGGCTGGCGGCCTCCTTCGCCCACGAGATCAATAACCCGCTGCAGGGCGTGCTGGGATGCCTCGGTCTGGTGGAGGAAGCACTGGCGGAGGAGCGCGACGCCCGCCGCTACCTGGACGTGGCTCAGCGCGAGGTGCGCCGCGCCGTGCGCGTAGTGGGTCAACTGCGCGACCTGGGCCGCCAGGCGCGGACGGCGATGGAACGCGTGCCGACGGACCTGGGCGGGATCATCTCGCAGGTGCTGGCCGTAACGGAGAAGCGCTGCGACGATCAGGGAGTGTGTGTGACCTGGGAGCCGAGCGATGTCGCGCCCCACGTGGAGGTCGACCCCGACGCCATGCAGCAGGTGTTCCTGAACCTCGTTCTCAACGCCCTGGACGCGATGCCCGACGGCGGTGCACTGCGCATCGCCGCCCAGGCCACGGACAACCCCGAGGGCGCCTGCGTCTCGCTTGCCGATGACGGTCCCGGCATCGACCCGGACCTCCTGCCACGCCTCTTTGAGTCGTTCGCCACCACCAAGCCCGAGGGGCTGGGGCTGGGGCTGTACATCAGCCGCAACATCGTCGAGCAGCATGGCGGCCGTATCGAGGTGGAGACACAGCCAGGCAGAGGGACCACCTTCTCCGTGTGGTTGCCCATGCGAGCTGTCCACCAGAGCGCCCCTCAGCGGAAGCGTTGACCCACGTTTGGCGGTTTGGAGCACAACTTGCTATAATGATTCCGCTTCGGAGCGCCAGGCGCCAGCCATTCCCGTTCCTTGCCGACGTCTCACGCTCGCAGCTATCAAGGGCACCGGGCGCGGTGTGGTGACACGCGCTGAGCCGCGTGTCACCACACCGCGCCCTTTTTTTGCGTACGAAAGTGATCCATCGTGAACGACGCTACGGTGTCATACCATGTCGCGGCGCTGCGTCGCCACATCCACAGCATCGTGCGAGCACAAGCGGAGTGTGGATCGAACGAGGGTGCCATGGACGACATCCTCGGGCTGTGCCACCAGTTGAACGATGTCCTCGCCCGGCATGAGGGGCCTGACGAGGAGGCCGCCGAGACGCACCGCCGCGACCAAGAGTTCCGCGCTCTGGTGGAGAACGGCCCTGACGCCATCACTCGTTTCGACCGCGACCTGCGGTGCTTGTATGCCAACCCGGCGCGCAGTCGGCTCCTCGGCATGTCGCAAGCCGACCCCGTGGGTCTGTTCCTTGAGCAGATCCCCTTGCTGGCGGACGTGGCCACGCGCCGGCGCGACGCCATCATGCACGTGTTCAGCGGCGGGCAAGAGGTAGCCATCGACTATGGGCTAGAAACCCCCGACGGCTATCGCCACTATCACGAGCGCATCGTGCCCGAGTTGACGACGGACGGCACCATCGAGACCGTCCTGGCGGTGGCGCGCGACATCACCGACCTGCACGAGGCGCAGGCCCAGGTCGCCCGCGAGCGCGACGCCGCCGACCTGCAGCGTCGGCGCCTGCGGGCGGTCCTCGACGCCCTCCCCGTGGGAGTGTTCATCGCCGACGCAGGCGGACGCGTCCTGGCAGCCAACGCCGAGGTGCGCCGCATCTGGGGCGAGGCGCCCCTGTCAGAGAGCCCCGAACTCTATGACCATGATTATCCCGCCCGTTGGCCCGATACGGGCCGACCGGTGCAGGCGTACGAGTGGGGCCTGGCGCGCGCCATGGAGACCGGCGAGGCGGTGAGCGCCGAGGAAGTAGAGATCGAGACGGCATCGGGCGAGCGCAGGACGATCCTCAACTATGCCCTGCCCATTCGCGATGCCTCCGGCGCCATTATCGGCGGTGTGGCCGTCAACGTCGACTATACCGAGCAGAAGCGGGGCCACCGGCGATTGCGCGAACTCACCGAGGAACTGGAGCAACGCGTGGAGGAGCGCACCGCCGAGGTGACGTCGCGGTCCGAGCAACTACGCGCCCTGGTGGAGGAACTCGAGACGGTGGAACAGCGCGAGCGCCAGCGTCTGGCGCAGGTGCTCCACGACCATCTGCAGCAGCTCCTGGTGGCAGCGCGCTACAGGGTGAACGCCGTCCAGCACGAGCGTCCCGGCTGCGACCAACTCGCGGAGATCGACGGCTTGCTCGGCCAATCCGTCGCTATGACGCGGTCGCTAAGCGTCGAGATGGATGCCACCACGCTGCTGGCGAGGGGCATGCCTGTGGCGCTGAGCTGGCTGATGGCGTGGATGTACGAGCGGCACGGCATTAGCGTGGACGTGCACCTCGACGATGCCGGCGACCCCGTGCGCGAGGACCTGCGGCTGCTCCTGTTCCAGGCGGCACGCGAGTTGGTCTTCAACGTGGTCAAGCACGCCGGCGTGGACCGGGCCGAGTTGCGCACGGAGCGCGACGGCGACTGCCTGGTGCTGACGGTGCGCGACGAGGGGCGCGGGTTCGAGGCATCGCCCGCCGCCATACGCGGCGAGTCGGGGCCCGGCCTGGGCCTGCCGAGCCTGTCGCGGCGCCTTTCCATCGCCGGGGGAAGCCTGGAGGTGGACGCATCGATGGGGCACGGCACGCGCGTCACGGTGCGCATGCCCGTCGCGCCCGAGATGGGCGAGCGCTCCCAGCAGGTGGCGCCCGCGGCCAAGCCCGGCGGCTGATCGTCCGAACGCTCACGCGACCGACACCCTTGACGGGCGTGAACCTCCAGCGGGCAGCACCCGCGGCCAACGCCGGCGGCTGATGCCCTCCCCGCAGCCCGTCGCGCCGCCTCACCTCCAACCCGCCTCGGGGCGCCTCCCGTACCGGCCGGGCGGTTCACCGCCGGGCGCGTCGCCCGGCGGTTGCGCTCCATAGCCCGGAAACCCGAACACACCTGGCGCCGATGGGCAGCATGCTCCGCCGTCTCGTCTACCTCACCCTCAGCCGCACAAACACCTCGGCGCGCAGCGATACACGATATTTCCGAACTATGTTGACATTATTTATACAGTTTGCTATGATGATTATGTAGTGTGGCTCCAACGGCCCGCGCACAGCCATGGGCCTCACGCCTCAGAGCCGAGACGTGTTCCGGCCGGCTCCCAACATCCTATCACCCCCCGCCAATGCGCTCTGCCCTGTTGTGCCCGTGGCGCCTGCGATGCGGGCCGTACGCCGTCCAACAGTCTGTCACGCATAACAGCCCCAGGTGGGCTGAGGGTATCGGAGGGTACGTTCTATGAAGGGTAATGGTAACATAGCGTTCCGCGAGAAGGAGCGCGCAGTGCCGGTCTACCGCGATCGCGAGACCCCCGTCGTAGAGGAAGTCGAGCGCGTCGAGACGGTGGCGGCCGCCCGCCCGGCGGTCGAGACACACATCAGCCTGCAGCCCGTTGCCGCCCCGATGATCCTGGGCCTCTATGCCCTGGCATCGGGCGTCTTTGTGCTCGGCTCGGTGCTCCTGGGCTGGTTTGACGGCAACAACGACCCGGTGGGGTTGTTCCCGCTCATCGGGCTGTTCGCCGGCCTGGCGCAGCTCCTGGCGGGCATGTGGGCCTATCGCGCCCGCGATGGTTTGGGCACGATCCTACATGGCTTCTGGGGGTCGCTATGGCTCGCCTACGGCGTCGGCAACCTCCTCTTTGCCTTGGGCGCGCTCCCCGCGCCGGTAGCTGAGTTGGGTGAGTTCGGCATGTGGCTGATGATCGCCTCGGCCATCACCCTCGTCGCTACGGTGGCGGCTGCCGCCCGCAGCCTGGTGTTGACCATCACGCTGGGGGTCCTGACCATCGGCTCCATCCTGGCGACCATCGGGTATCTCATCGATGGCACCGGCCTCATCACCGCGGGCGCCATCGGGTTCGTGGCCGCGGGCGTGCTGGCCTGGTACATGGCCAGTTCTCTGCTGTTGAACGGCGCTTTCGAGCGCCGGATCCTGCCCCTCGGCCGGTCGCGCAACTACCACGGCTACGACGTGGTGCGCGGTTACGGCGAGCCGGGTGTCACCCCATACGAATAGTACTTGGAGGACAGCCATAGGGCTGACACGCCGGTAAGCAGCAAACGACGCCCCCCGTGCATAACACGGGGGGCGTCGCTATCGCATGTGGGGGGACGCACACCTAGCGCCGTCAGACCCCGGCGGCGTGCGCCCGTTGCCGCTCGCGCAGCGCCGACTCGGGCGACGGCTGCATCACTGCGATGATGTTACCCTCCGGGTCGGTGAACCAGGCGGACCGTTCCCCCTCGATGTCGGCGATGCCACGCTCATCCGTCTTGAGGCCGGGAAGGTCATAGTGCTCCATAGAGACGCCGACACCCTTGAGGTATTCGATGGCCTGCTCGATGTCCTCCACCATAAAGCCGGCTACCGTATGCTCGGCCTTGGTGGGGACCTCGCGCTTGTAGACCACCAGCAGTGTCCCGATTCCCGCCTCGAACATCAGGTTGTCCGGGTCGGACGATAGCCGCCGCAGTTTGAGCTTGTCCTCGTAGAACGCTCGCGCCCGCTCCAGATTGGTAGCGGGCAGAATCGCCACAATAGGCGAGTTGGCAAACATGATACGGCTCCTTCTTACAGGCCGCTCCACTGTGAGCGACCCACACCAACGCACCAACACGCGTGGCGCCGCGCGACGAGCGCCCAGCCGTCACACTTGGCTATGCTTCGAGGCCGGGGATGCCGGAATCAGCCACATCCTCCTACGGGAGCGCCTGCACGCCCCCAGCCAACGAGGGCGCCCGAGGGAGCAGCCGCCCCCTCGGGCCCGCAGCAACATGCCATCCTGCTCCTACGTGAGCTTGCCCGCCTCCTGGGATACCTCCGTTGGGCTCTTGTAGCTGCGACGTGGCAGGCGTTTCATGAAATCGATGACTTCTTGTGGGGCGCCATGCTCCTGCGCGTGGGCGACGAGTTGGTCCTTCGTTGCGGGGTACTCCACGCCGCTGAGGTACTCCTGGATGCGAACGGGAATGACCTGCGGTCCACCGCGTCCTCCACCGCTGCGTTCCATGGCCTCCGTAGCCTCCTTGCATTCGCCTGTTCCCCGGCCGCGCGATGCGGCCAGAGTCCACCTCCACGTTCCCTATCTCCATGCTAGTACGGCGCGCCGTTATTGTCAACCCCCTGCTGCTGCTCGCCCTCGGACACGGTGCGAGATCGGGCACTCGCGACCAGGACCGGCGGCTAACACAAGGTGCGCCGAGGCGCCCTCGGGCGTCGCAGCGGGCCTGACTAACCCACCCGTAGCCCGGCCTCGGGAGTCGGTTCCGACAACGACCGTACTGGGCCCTACGTAGTGACGACTTGAGTCGTTCATGTTACTATACAGTTTAAGAACGACTAAAGTCATCACTACATAGATTATCAGGTGTTTTTTGTCGGTTTATGACGTCAACATCATACAGGTTATGGCTTCTTTGCGCAGGCGGTGGGCAGGTGTCTCGCCAGGCGTGGGGCGCCGCCCATAGAAGCCTCCGCGGAGTCGCCTTGGGATGACCGCAACCCCTCGCAAATACTTGTGGCGGCGACCCAGATGTGCTATACTCCCTCAAGCAAGCAGCGATGGCCCGTCGGCGACGGGTGACAGATCGAGCGAGCCAAGGCGGGCCCTGACACGGCGGCGTGTACAGGAGCCCCTTTTTTCTGTGTCCGCGTATCGGCGCAGCGAGTCACACGACACCATGACCAACTTGACGCTGCCAGGGCTGGTGGATGCCCACGTGCATCTGCGAGAGCCCGGCGCAACTCACAAGGAAGACGTCACCTCCGGCACGGCAGCCGCCCTGTCGGGGGGCGTGGTCGGTATTCTCGATATGCCGAACAACGCCCCCCCCATCACCGACAGGCAGACCTTTTTCCGAAAACTGAGCATCTTTCAGGCCAAGGCCGTAAGCGATTACGGCCTTTTTGTTGGCTTTGACGGGGACGACGTCGCGGCGACAGTGGCGGCGGCCCCCGATGCCGTGGGGCTCAAGCTCTACCTCGACGAGACCTTTGGCGAGATGACCACCCGGGAACCCGCCCGCCTGGCCGAGGTGTTCGAGGCCTGGCCGGGGCCCGGCCCCATCGCCGTGCACGCCGAGAGCGCCTCGATCCGCGTGGCGCTGCGGCTGGCGGAGCGCTACGGCCGGCAGCTGCACGTCTGCCACGTGCCGCACCCCGACGACCTGCTGCAGATCGACGCCGCCCGCCAGCGCGGTGCGTTGGTCACCTGCGAGGTGACGCCCCACCATCTCTTCCTGAGCGACGAGGCGGTGGCGCGCCTGGGCGCCTACGCCCGCATGAAGCCCCCGCTCGTGTCGGCCGACCTGGTAGCCCTCTTCTGGGAGCGCCTGGCCCTGGTGGACGCCATCGCCAGCGACCACGCCCCCCATACGCGCGCCGAAAAGGGCGAGAGGGCCAACCACCAAGACTCCAAGAGCACCAAGGGGCACCAAGGGGAAGACAACGTGGCCCCCTCTCCCCTTACTCGGGGGGAGAGCCGCGTCCTAGCCCCCTCTCCCTGTACTCGGGGGGAGGGCCGCGTCCTAGCCCCCTCTCCCTGTACTCGGGGGGAGGGCCGCGTCCTAGCCCCCTCTCCCTGTACTCGGGGAGAGGGTAGGGGTGAGGGGCTTCTTGCGCCCCCAGGCGTCCCCGGCCTCGAGACGACCCTGCCGCTAATGCTGCGCGCCGTGGACGAGGGGCGCCTGACGCTGGAGCGCATGCTCGAGTTGGTCCACCACAACCCGCTGCGCATCTACGGCCTGCGGGCGCCGGCGGACACCGCCATCGAGGTGGAAGTGGGCGCCCCGTACCGCCTCCCCTTTGACGGCTACCGCACGCGCTGCGGGTGGTCGCCGTTCGCGGGGCAATGGGCCCTCGGCCGTGTGGCGCGCGTCCGCCTGCGCGGCGTGACGGCGTACGAGGATGGGCACGTGTTGGTCGAGCCGGGGTATGGGCGGGCGCTGGAGGGAGAGTTGTGAGTTGTGGGTTGTGCGTTATGGGTACGGCTGCGTGGCGTTACAGGTTCCAGGTGATGCGTTGGGTACAACGCATCACCTGGAACCTGCAACTGGTCTGCTCGGAACCCGTAACCCGGAACTCGCAACCGATAACCCACAACCCATAACCCACAACAAGACATGGAGGGAGGTAGCATGGCCTCGACGCCGAATGGCACGAAAATCGTGGGGCTGGCGCCCGAGCTGAACCGCAGCTTTTACGGGCGCGACATCATCTCGGTCAGGCAGTTCTCGCGGCTGGACCTGACCTACATCATGGGCGTGGCCAACGAGATGCGCGGCATCGTGCGGCGCGTCGGCGCCACCGATCTGCTCAAGGGCCACATCCTGGCCAACCTGTTCTATGAGCCGAGTACGCGCACGTCTTCCTCGTTCATCGCCGCCATGGAGCGGCTGGGCGGGTCGGTGATCCCCATCCACGGCGTGCAGTATTCGTCGGTGAGCAAGGGCGAGTCGTTGCCCGACACCATCCGTACCCTCGAGTGCTATTCCGACGTTATCGTCCTGCGCCACCCCGAGGTGGGGGCGTCGGAGGTGGCGGCGCGCTATGCCACCAAGCCGATCATCAGCGCCGGCGACGGCGTGGGCGAGCACCCCACTCAGGGCCTGCTTGACCTGTACACCATCTACCACGAACTCGATGCCCTGGACGGCATGCGCGTGGCCATGGTGGGCGACCTGAAGAACGGGCGTACCGTGCACTCGCTGGCACGGCTGCTGCGCCTGTACGACACCACTCTCACCTTTGTCTCGCCCGACATCCTGCGCCTGCCCGAGGAGGTCAAGGCCGAGCTAACCGCCGCCGGCCGCACCGTCCACGAGACCGACGGCGTCGAAGACGTCATCGAGACGGCCGACGTTATTTATGTCACCCGGGTGCAGAAGGAGCGCTTTGCCGACCTGCGCGCGTACGAGGCGGTGAAGGACTGCTACGTGATCACCCCCGAGCTGATGCAGCGCGCCAAGCCGCATATGGCGCTGATGCACCCGCTGCCGCGCGTCGGCGAGATCAGCTATGACGTGGACGACGACCCGCGCGCCGCCTACTTTCGGCAGATGGAGAACGGCATGTACATCCGCATGGCCCTCCTGGCGGCCGTGCTCGGAAAGGCATAGAGCGACGTGACCAGCACCCCGACGACGTTCTGGACCAAGCTGGCGGCGGCCATCACACGGAACGACAGCCTGCTGTGCGTCGGGCTCGACCCGCAGCCGGGCCCGCTCCCGCACGGGTACGCGAGCATCGGCGCCCTCACCCGGTCGATCATCGACGCCACGGCGGATGTGGCGTGCGCCTACAAGCCCAACATCGCCTTTTTCGAGGCGGCCGGCGAGGAGGGGATGGCGGCGCTGCGCGAGACCCTCGCCCACATCCCCGAGGGGATTCCCGTCATCCTGGATGCCAAGCGCAACGACATCGGCTCGACGGCGGCGGCCTATGCCCGTGCCGTGTTCGAGGTGTGGGGCGCCGACGCCGTCACCCTGAACCCCTACCTGGGGAGCGACGGCGTGGAACCCTTTTTGGCGTACGCGGATCGCGGCGCCTTCCTGTTGTGCAAGACCTCGAACCCCAGCGCCGGCGAGGTGCAGGATTGGACGCAGTCCGGCCAACCCCTCTACCAGCACGTGGCCGACCTGGCGGCCACCTGGGCCGGGGGGCGCGAGATCGGCCTGGTGATAGGCGCCACCTACCCGGCGGCCATGGCCGAGATCCGACGGCGCTGGCCCGAGACGTGGTTCCTGGTGCCCGGCGTGGGGACCCAAGGGGGCGAACTCGAGGCCGTGCTGCGCGCCGGCCTGCGCCGCGACGGCATGGGCATGATCGTCAACGCTTCGCGCGGCATCATGTACGCCGACGACCCCCGTGAGGCCGCCATCGGCTTACGCGAGGCGATCAACGCCGGCCGTAGGGGCGTGGCCTATCGCCCCCCCGCCGACCCCGTCGCCGAGGACATTGCCGCGTTGGCGCGCGTGCTGTTCTACGCGGGGTGCGTGCGGTTCGGCGATTTCGTGCTCCACTCGGGCGCGCACTCGCCGGTGTACATCGACCTGCGCCGCCTGGTGACCTTTCCGCGGGCGCTGGACGAGGTAGCGCGCCATTACGCCCGGCTCCTGCAGGGGCTCGCGTTCGACCGCATCGCCGCCATCCCCTACGCGGCGCTGCCCATCGGCACCGCCGTGGCGCTGCGCACCGGCGCGTCGATGATCTATCCCCGGCGCGAGGCCAAGGCGTACGGCACGCGCCGCCAGATCGAGGGGGAGTACAACGCCGGCGAGCGCGTCGTGCTGCTGGACGACCTGATCACCAGCGGGGGGAGCAAGCTCGAGGCGGCGGAGCCGCTGCGGGCGGAGGGTCTGGTCATCGAGGACGTGGTGGTGTTGATCGACCGCGAGCAGGGCGGCGCCGCCGACCTGGCGGCCCACGGCTACCGCCTCCACGCCGCGGTGACGCTGCGCCAGCTCGTCGACGCCCTGGCCGCCGGCGGCCAGCTCTCGCCCGACGACGCGCGGCGCGTGCGAACCTATCTTGACGCGGTGTGACGGAATGTGGGTTGTGCGTTGTGAGTTGCGCGCTTCTAGCGTAGGAGTTGCAGGTTACAGGTTGCAGGTTACAGCGTTCAGGGAGCGAGTCCATCTCTCGCCTGTAACCTGTCACCTGGAACCTGAAACAGGCGTGGCTGCCAAGGCACAACCCACAACGCACAACCTCATTGGAGCAAGCAATGGTCGCGATGATGGTTGATCTGTGCGGCGTGCGGTTGCGGAACCCGCTGGTGTTAGCCTCGGGGATCTGGGGGTCGTGCGCCGGGACGCTGGTGCGCGTGGGGCGCGCGGGGGCGGGGGCGGTGACGGCCAAGTCGTGCAGTCTGGCGCCCCGCGCCGGCCACCCCAATCCCACCGTGCTGGATTGGGGCGGGGGCCTCATCAACGCCGTTGGTCTGGCGAACCCGGGCGCCGAGGCGCAGGTCGAGATGCTGCGCGCGGCGCGGGCGGGTCTGGAGCCGCTGGGGGTGCCCCTCATCGCCTCGGTATTCGGGCATTCCCGCGCCGAGTTCGTCGAGGCGGCGCGCCGCATCACGGCCGCGGCGCCCGACCTCATCGAGCTGAACGTCTCCTGCCCCAACGTAGAGGCCGAGTTCGGGCGCCCCTTCGCCCTGGACCCCGTGGCGGCGGCGGGGGTCACCGAGGCGGTGCGCGGCGTCTATGAGGGGCCGCTGCTGGTCAAGCTCTCGCCCAACGCGCCCGACATCGCCGCTGTAGCGCGGGCGGTGGCCGCGGCGGGCGCCAGCGGCATCACGGCCGTGAACACCCTGGGGCCGGGGATGGTCATCGACGTGCGCGCGCGCCGCCCGATTCTGTCGAATCGCGTCGGAGGCGTCTCGGGGCCCGCCATGCTCCCCGTGGCCGTGCGCTGCGTCTATGATATCGCCGCCGCCGTCGACCTACCCATCGTGGGCACCGGCGGGGTGCGCAGCGGCGAGGATGCCCTGCAGATGATCATGGCGGGGGCAGCCGCCGTGGGGGTCGGCTCGGCGCTGTACCGCGAGGGGCCGGCCGTGTTCGGTCGCATCCTGAACGAACTGGAGACGCTGATGCAGCAGGAGGGCTTCGATAGCCTCGCCGCCGTGCGGGGGTGCGCCCATGGCTGAGGGCATACATCGCGTCGTGCGCGTCGCCGAGGCGCGCCGCGAGGGGCGCGCGGGGGTCACGCTGATCACCGACGGCGCGCTGCCGGCGGAGCCGGGCCAGTTCGCCATGATCTGGCTCCCCGGGGTCGAGGAGCGCCCCTATACCATCGTGGACGATGCCCCCTTCACCCTGACCGTAGCCGAGGTGGGGCCCTTTAGCGCCGCGCTGACCGCCCTGGCGCCGGGGGATCGCCTGTGGGTGCGCGGACCCTACGGCCACGGCTTTACGCTGACCGGCCGGCGCCACCTGCTCATCGGCGGGGGGAGCGGCGCCGCGTCGTTGGCGCTCCTCGCCAGGCGGGCCCTGGCTCGGGGCGACGACGTGACGGCCGTGCTGGGCGCCCGCAGCGCCGACTTGCTGATGCTGCCCTGGCTCTATGACCGGCTGGGCATCGCGCCGATCCTGGCCACCGACGACGGCAGCGCCGGCCACCACGGCACGGCGCTGGACGCCGCGGCGGGGGCCCTGGCCACGTCGCCCGACGGCATCTATGCCTGCGGTCCCGAGCCGATGCTGCGCGCCGTCGCCGAGCACGCCCGTGACCTCGGCATCCCCTGCCAGGTGAGCGTCGAGCGCGTCATGCGCTGCGGCCTGGGGGTCTGTGGCCAGTGCCACTGCGGCGACCGGCTGGTGTGCGCGGATGGGCCGGTGTTTGGCGCGGGAGTGTATCTGGAGGCGGTGGGGTAGTCGGTTGCGGGTTGCGGGTTCCGGGTTGCGGGCCGGACGGTTGCAGGTTGCAGGGTACAAGGTGCGGGTGGTTGTGGGTTGTGGGTTGTGGGTTGAGTAACCTCGCGCTGCTGTAGGGCGCGCACGCCGGTGCGCGCCGGCCCCGCGGCGCGGTACGCCCCCCGCGGTGCGCCCGCCGCGGTACGCCCCCCGCGGTGCGCCCGCCGCGGTATGTCCGCCGCGTGCCCATCACGCCGCGGTACGCCCGCCGCGGACCGAGGTCCGGCGCTAGCCCTGCGAGGTCCGCCTACGCGGACCGATTCCCAGCCCGCGAAGGCGGGCTTCGCTCTCTTGGCGCGGCGATCCGAGGTTGGGATCGCGGCTTCAGCCTGCGGCGCTTCACGGCGCAAGGCGCCCATCACGCGGGGGTATGCCCGCCGCGGTACATCCGCCGCGAGACGCCCGCCGCGGACCGAGGTCCGGCGCTAGCCCTGCGAGGTCCGCCTGCGCGGACCGATTCCCAGCCCGCGAAGGC
>ENA-UOUL01000362-UOUL01000362.1-bioreactor-metagenome-genome-assembly--contig:-NODE-362-length-78837-cov-16.575901_pt1 | contig 78837 bp, 58 predicted proteins | sample MGYA00249838_ERZ747220 | MGnify/ENA primary metagenome ERZ747220 (study PRJEB28778, sample SAMN05720191) | bioreactor metagenome | isolation source: Anaerobic biogas reactor | place: USA:Washington... | reverse complement strand
CCGAGGAACATCCCACCTACCGCCTGCTCCAGCGGCGACTTGGGCGGCTCGGATAACCCCGCCTCCACAAAAGACTGATAGGCCGACCTGGCACGGGACCGGTTTTTGCCGAACCCGTCGAGGACCGTCTCGCAATCCAGCCATTCCGGTGCCTTTCTCACTGCCAAATAGTCCTGGTAGCTGCTCCATCCGTACTCTTCCGGCCGCTCGACGATCGAAGCCCGCACGGGATTGAGGTGAACGTAGCGAGTCAACTGCAGGGCATGCGAGTCATCCTCCACCAGAACCGCCTTGAAGCGGCCCTGGAACAACGACCCGCTCCGCCGGTACCGGCGGTTGAATCCGCTGGCGTATCCCGAGTTCAAGTCGTGCATCCCCGCGGACAAGTTCGGCCGGGGCGTGCGCAGATATAGATGAAAGTGGTTGTTCATCAGCACCCAAGCGAAGACCCGCCAGCCGCAGCGTGTCGCGACGCGGTCCAGCAGTTTGAGCCAGCGCTGCCGGTCCCGGTCGTCGCGCACCACAAGCCGCCGCTCCCAGCCACGACTGGTCACATGATACAAGCCGTTCTCGATGTCGATTCGCAAGGGCCGAGCCATGATGGCTCAAACCTATTGCCTGAAAGGCTACCTGAAAGGTTAAATGTCAAGACCTGACCCCGTTACGTTGGGGCTGGTCATCCGGCATGGGCTCTGATAGCGTGGGACTGTCCTTGGGAAGCAGAGAAAACGTACCGACCTCCCACCGGCGACCGGAGTCGCCAGAACCGAGAAGCCGATTCTTCCACCTGTTTCTGCCCCATGTTCGGCAGACTTTCCGGAGAAGACGACGCAGTTTGGAGAAGACCGATGATGCACAGCTGGATTGGATTCGTATGTCTGTCCTTGACGGGGGCTGGCATTTCCGCCGGGGAGACTTGGCCCGAGTTTCGGGGTCCGACGGGGGACGGTCATGCGGACAGGGGCAGCACCGGACTGCCCGTTACGTGGAGCGAGACCGAGAACGTGGCCTGGAAGACCGCGATTCCCGGCCGCGGCTGGTCCTCGCCGGTAATTTGGCGCCAGCAAATCTGGCTGACGACCGCGACGCCGGACGGGAAAGAAATGTCCGCCGTCTGCGTCGATCGGGCGACGGGTCAGATCGTCCGCAACGTCAAAGTCTTCGACACGCCCAACCCGAAACCCATCGCCGTGGTGAACAGCTACGCCTCGCCGACGCCAGCGATCGAGGAGGGCCGGGTTTACGCTCACTACGGCACCTACGGCACGGCCTGCCTGGACACGGTGACAGGCGACATCCTGTGGACTCGCCGCGATTTGAATTGCGACCACCACGAAGGCCCCGGTTCGTCGCCGATCCTGTTCGAGGAGTTGCTGATCGTCCATGTCGACGGCCGCGACTTGCAGTACGTCGTCGCGTTGGACAAACGCACGGGCAAGACCGTTTGGAAGACCAACCGTTCGGTCGACTACAGCCCGCATCATTACAACTTTCGCAAAGCGTTCAGCACACCGCAAGTGATTCAGGCTGGCGGGCGGTCTCAGTTAATCAGCCCCGGCCCGATGGCGACGATGGCCTACGACCCGCGGACCGGCGAAGAGTTGTGGAAGGTGTGTTACCGCGGCTGGTCCATGGTGGCTCGGCCGCTGTTCGGGCACGGTTTGGTGTTCTTCATCAACGATTACGAACGGCCCGAGTTGTGGGCCGTCCGCCCGGACGGCCGAGGCGAGGTGACGGGCAGTCACGTCGCCTGGAGCATCCGCCGCGGCATGCCGCGGCAGCCGTCGTTCCTGCTGATCGGCGACCTGTTGCACTTGGTCACCGACGACGGGATCGTGTACGCGATCGACGCGCAGACGGGCCAGGAAGTCTGGAAGGAGCGGATCGACGGCAGTTATTCGGCTTCGCCGCTGTACGCCGACGGCCGGATGTACTTCTTCAACCGCGATTCGGTGACGACCGTCATTAAGCCCGGCCGGCAGTTCCATGTGCTGGCGGTGAACCGCCTGGACCGGGAGCAAATGATGGCCTCGCCCGCCGCAGTCGGAAAAGCCCTGTTCCTGCGGACGCGAACGCACCTGTATCGCATCCAGACGCCGTAGCATCGCCCGCGAAAGGACCTCCGCCGCAGCCCTGCCGCGTTGCTGACAACCCGCGACCGTGGCAACGGCGGCAGAACAACCTCCCGAAGCGGGAAATGATTCCTCTGCGCGAACCCTTGCCGACGCCCGGGCCGTGCCAGACGGATTTCTAGGGCTGGTCGGTCGCCGCGCCGGCAGCGGAAGCGGCAAAGAACCGTTCGTCCAGTTGGCGACGGCCGCGGTCGGCGTAGAACCGGACCAACTCCAGACGCAGTTCCCGCGGCGAGAGGCGGCCGTCGGACCGTTGTTGCGCCAGCTTCGCATGGCGTTGCCGGTAGTCCTGGATGCGGGCGATCTGGTCGGCGGAGTGCTGTGGCGAGGATTGGGCGTGCAGCGGACCGGCCAGCAGTGCCGTATAGGCCGCCACAAACTCGTTCAGATTCTCCTCCGCGATATCGTCCAGGGTTTCGATCACGGCGGCGGTGCGGGCGGCCGCCTCCAAGTCCATCCGCGCGTTGACATCGTTGGCCCGCGCCAAGGCGTTGGCCACCCAGGGCACCTGCTTGGCCATTCTCGCCAGTTTTTCTCGGAGGATTTGGAACGCGTCCGGCGAGGGCGTGAGAGTCTTGCGGATCATGCCGTCGGCGAAATGGTTGAAGATCAACTCTTGGACTTCCCGGCCCGGATCGTACACCGGTTCGCGTCGCCCGACGATGCTCAACTGCGGCGAGAACATGGCGCCTGTGGGCGAGAGGAAATCCCGGCCGAACGACAGGCCCAGTTTCTTCAGGTTGGCGGCCATGTTGCCTCCGGCCACCGCCTCGGTGATGGGAAAGAACTCTTCCCGCGGCCGTGACGTCGGCAGCGTGCAGGCCAGCAGGAAGCCGGCACAGTACGTGTGGATCAGTTCGCCCCGCAGCGGCTTGCCCTGCAACGCGGCCACGCGACTGGTGTCGAACTGCAGGTCGAACTGCGACTCGTTCCCGATCATGTCCGCAGCGGCCTGGCCCATGTGCCGGCCGACTTCGGCGTCCGGATGACGCAAGAAGACATAGTGCAAGGTCCGGGCAAGAAACGCCTCGACGTTCGTGGCCGGGATTTCCGCCCCGCGTTCCGGCAGGTCCACGATCACAAAGCGGCGGATACCGTCTCGGCCCTGCTCCACGGCGACCACGCCCACGTGCGTGAACAGGCCGGGCGAAAGGTCCGTGAACAAGTTGTAGGGGGAGGGGTTCCGCATCAGCAGCCAATCGCCGGGCAGCAACTCCAGAGCGCCCAGCTTCAGGCTGTCTTCCTCGATCCCGCGCTGCATCCGCCGCTGGAGCCAAGCCAGCAGCTCGCGGCGGTAGGCGACCAGGTGCTCCGGCAGGTCGGATTCACTCACCTGCGTCAGGATCCGATGCAACTCGCCAGCCAGGATCGGCGGCTTGAACCGCTCCGCTACGTTGCCGGGCCGGGGTTCCTGGGGCAATCCGAGCCGGCGCACCAATTCTGCCGCGATCACGATCAACGACGGATTCTTTGCCTCGCGCAGAAAGGCCGCGACGTACGGCAGCAGGTCGTGATGACGCGTCGCCAGGATCAGGTTCAACAGCTGGTACTTTTCCTGGGTGGAGTAGGGCGAGGCGCCGCTGTCGGCAGGCGGGTCGAACAGCATGTACGACATCACTTCCGCCCCGGCGGCCGCCTTGTTCTTGACGAGCAACTCCAGCAAACGTTGAAACTGTTGCGGTTGCGAGTCCAGATGATACGCGGCCACCTCGATCGCCTCCCGCAGCGCGGTGTGCAGCCGGCCGGACAGATCGATCATCTGGGAAGCCAGTCGCAGATAGAGCCGCAATCGCGCGTGCCGCTCGTCGCCAGCCGGCAGGCCGGCGAACTGGACGCGCATCGCGAAGGTCTGCTCCAGCAGTCCGTTGACCTGCGCGTGGATCTCCAGCAGTCGTTCGATGCTCGCCAGGATTTCCGGCGGCGAGTCGGCCGGCAGCGGTTGCTCGGCGACCCAACGCAGGACTCCGTCGGCGGCAGCGGCCACGTCGGCCACGCGAGTCGCCGTCAACTGAGCCGGAGAGGACGGCACCTGCGAGCGCAATTCGGCCAGCGGACCGGGGTCTGCCGCAGACGATGCGGCGAGCAAACCGCAGGCGTACCAGCCGACGAGCAAGTGCGCCATCGCCAGTCGCCGGCCGCAAAGCAACCAGGCCTTTCCGGACCAGGCGGGCTGGTTGGCGAGATTTCCCCACATAACCTGAAACCGCATTCTTGTACGGGCAGCAAGATGGATGACGTGCATGGGCAGACCGGCTTCCTTTGTCACTCACACGAACCAGGAAACGACCGCCAGAATCGCGACGATGATCAGCATAAAGCCGACGATCCAGACGGCGGTGTGATAGGTGTGCCAAAGAATGGGTTTGAGGAGTTCGTGCCGGGTGGCACCGTACACGAGGCTGATCGCGAGAATGATGGGGATGGCGTGCCACAGCAATCCCGTCGAGTTGGCAAGAAGCGGTTCAAACACACGCGGACTCCCGCAGCAAGAGGAAAGGCAGAACCGGTCGTATCCCCCGGACTCCTGACTTTAGCACGCTTTCGAGGGCTGAGACAAGAGCCGCCGCGAATTTCGATGGCCGCTGACAGAGGCCGCCTGCAGATGCTATCATGGTGACCCGTTGCCGGAGTCCGGCTTTGACAAAACGCTGGACGTGCCGCCCAGTCCCAAGGAACCCTTGCTGTGAGCCATTTTACCGACCGCTTGATCGCTGCGATCCGACGCTGCCGCAATCCCGTGCTCGTGGGCTTGGACCCGCGTGCCGACAGTCTGCCGTTGGGGCTTCGGTGCGCCCCCACCGACGACGGCCTTGAAGTGGCCGAAGCGTACCGCCGGTTCTGCTGCGCCGTGATCGACGTGGTGGCCCCGCTGGTGCCCATCGTCAAGCCTCAAGCGGCCTTTTTCGAGGAACTCGGTCCCCAAGGCATGTTGGCCCTGGCGGAGGTGATCGGCTATGCCCGCGACCAAGGCCTGCTGGTGCTGCTGGACGGCAAGCGGAACGACATCGGATCGACGGCCACCGCGTACGCTCAAGGCTATCTGGGAAAGCCGCCGGCCGGTTCCTGGGGCGCCGACGCATTGACGGTCAGTCCGTATCTGGGCGATGACAGTCTGGAGCCGTTTGTCCAAGTGGCGACGCAGCGCGGCGGCGGCGTGTTCGTGCTGGTCAAGACCTCCAATCCGGGCGGGAAGCTGTTCCAAGATTTGGTTGCCGACGGACGGCCGCTGTACCAGCACGTGGGCGCGCTGGTCGAGAGCCTGGCGACGCAGACCCTGGGCGAGGGGGGCTACGGCGCCGTCGGCGCCGTGACCGGAGCGACGTACCCGCAGCAGTTGGCCGAACTGCGGTCGCTGATGCCGCACAGCTGGTTCCTGGTGCCCGGCTATGGAGCCCAGGGCGGCACGGCCCGAGACGTGGCCGGAGCGTTCGACGCGCACGGCTTGGGCGCCATCGTCAACAGCTCGCGGGCCATCATTTTCGCGCACTCACGAAAGGAATACCGCGACCGGTACGGCGACGCGCGCTGGCAGGAGGCCGTCGAGGCGGCCACCCGAGACATGATCGCCCAATTGGCCAGCGAAACACCCGCGGGACAATTGGACTGAGCTAGTCGGGATGCGGGTTGCAGGGGGATGCAAGGCGCGGGGCTGATTCCCAGCCTGACTCCCTCCGCTTGCGGCCCACATCTCGTCTTCCACAACCCGCGTCCCGCAACCCCTACTTTGCAGCTTTGTGGAGTCCATCGATGCCTGCGTCCGAGATCAAGAACTTTCTGGAAATCCCCTACGACCAGCTGGAAGAACTCAATCTGGAGGCCAAGCACAAGGTCGCCGACCACACGCCGAGCGACCAGTTGCGCGAATGCTACCTCCGCTACCTGACTGACGAAAAGCGGCTGAAGGCCGTCACGGTCTGTTTTTCGGACCTGGAAGGCCGCTTCCACATGCTCGATTACGACAAGCGGTTTCTGCTCAGGTCCAGCGACAACTTGACCTTCGACGGTTCCTCGATCCGCGGCTTTTCTCAGGTCCGCGAATCCGATCTGCGTCTGGAGGTCGACTGGGGCAGTTTCCGCTGGCTGCCGTCCGACGTGTTTGGTCCCGGCAAAGTCCTGGTGTTTGGCCTGATCCAGGACCGCGACGCAAGGCACTATCCGTCCGACCTGCGCGGCCGGCTGAAGGCGTTGACCGATCAGTTCTGGGCGCAGGACGAGATGGTGGCGAATCTCTCCGTCGAGTGCGAAGGGTTCCTGTTCGAGGACGTCAACGCGGAGCAGAATTACTTTGTCGCTTCGGGCTTCAAACTGGTGTCCAGCGGCGGCTACTTCAGTTCGCTGCCGAAGGACTCCCTGAAGCTGTTTATCGACGGCCTGGCCGAGGCGCAACGCGCGCTGGGGTTCGAAAACGAGAAGGACCATCCGGAAGTGGCTCCTTCGCAATTCGAGTTGAACTATCGGTACTGCGACGCCTTGTTGGCGGCAGACCAACTGCAGTTGTACAAGCTCACGGCCCGGCAGGTGGCCGCCAACATGGGGATGACGGCCAGTTTTTTGCCCAAGCCGATCAGCGGAATCAACGGCAGCGGCATGCACTGCAACCTGTCGCTGTGCCGGGCGGGCCGGAACTTGTTTCATCAGGCGGGCGGCGAAGACGGACTGTCACCGCAGGCCTGGGATTTCATTGACCGCCTGTTGAGCAACGCCGCCGACATTTGCTTGATTCTCAACTCCAGCGTGAATGCCTATCGGCGGCTGGACCCGGATTTCGAGGCTCCGAACCAGATCAAGGTGTCTGCGGTCGATCGGACGGCGATGGTGCGGATTCCGTTGGGCAACGAGCAGACGGCCCGCATCGAGATGCGCACCGTGGCCCCGGATGCGAATCCGTATCTGGCGTTCTACGCGCTGCTGCGGACCGGCTTGGAGGGGCCGTTGGAAAAGCCGCTCAGCCGCGAGCAGCGGCAAGTCGGCTTGGGCCTGCTGCCGGTCAACATCTACGACGCGATCGAACGGTTCTCAGGCAGCCGGTTCGTCGCCCAGATGCTGGGCTCGCGCACCCAGGAGCGATTTGCGGAACGGAAACGGGCCGTCGCCCACCGCTCGCCCAGGGAACTCGGCAGCTTCGTCAAGACGAGCGAAGTCCGCTTCCACCACGAGGTCACGAACCAGTTCCTGTGGAACCAGTTCTAAATCGCCTGGCGCGAACGGGGGAAAGAGAAGCTCGGTGCGCCAACGGCCTCCGTGAGCGGAACGGCGCAAGCTGCCGGCCGCAGCGCAGAGCGGCGGCCAGCGCCGTCCCGCTCACGCCCCGCTTGGGGCGTTGACGAGCCGCTGCCTAGCCCGCCGGGTTTTCGATCCACTGCGCGTAGCAGGCGTTGCACAGGAAGATCGTCAGCCGCCGAAAGACCTGCTCCAACGCCTCGCGCTCGGACAGGTTCTGCAGGGTCTCGCACAAGCGGGCGAATTCGGCGCAGTGGTCGCGTTCCAAGTCTTCCTGGGTGAACTCCGGCGGCGTGGGGTCGGCGAGCGCCTCGATCCGCACGACGTAGAAGTCGCCTCGCCCCGGATGGAGTTCCCGGCTGCAGCGGTCACAGAACAGCGGCGACAGGCTCGATGATTCGTCCATGCCTATGTTGTACACGGCGGAGCGGGGAGGGGAATCCCCAGTGGCATTCCGCAAAACCGCTCTTTCCCAAGGTCGATTCTCGGGTACACTTCCAGCTGTGGGATTTGGTCTTGCTGTACGAAGGAGCCTTTCATGTCAGTCTTGCGGACGGTTGCCCTTGTCGTGCTCGTCTTGCTGTTTGCGGCCGGTGGCCTCCGGGCTCAGCACGTGACGTATGAGAAGTATTCTTTGCCCAACGGAATGACCGTGATCCTGCACGAGGATCATCGGCTGCCCGTGGCGACGATCAACCTCTGGTATTACGTCGGCGGCAAGGACGAGGTGCCCGGCCGGTCGGGATTCGCCCACTTGTTCGAGCATCTGATGTTCATGGGCACCCGCCGGGTTCCGGGCGGCCAGTTCGACCAGATCATGGAGTCCGGAGGAGGCTGGAACAATGCTTCGACCTCCGAGGACCGCACCAACTACTACTCGTACGGTCCGGCCAGCCAGTTGCCGACCCTGCTGTGGCTGGACGCAGACCGCCTCCAGGACTTGGGCCGCGCGATGGACCAGGAGAAGCTGGACAAACAGCGGGAGGTGGTGCGCAACGAGCGTCGCCAGAGCTACGAGAACCGCCCTTACGGCCGGGCCGAATTGCGGATTCCGGAACTCATGTTTCCTTCGGGGCATCCCTACTACATCCCCGTGATCGGGACTCACGAAGACCTGATCGCCGCGACCGTGGAGGACGTGAAGGGCTTTTTCGCCAAGTACTACGTCCCCTGCAATGCCTCGCTGGTCGTGGCCGGGGACTTCGACCCCGCCGCCGTCAAACCTCTGATCGCCCAGTTGTTCGGCAGCTTGCCCCGCGGCTCCACGCCCGCGCGCCGCGACGCGCCGCCCGTGCAACTGTCCGCCGTCGTCCGCAGCACCGTGAGCGATGAGGTCCAGTTCGCCAAGACCTATCTCGTCTATCATGGACCCGCCGCCTTCCAGCCCGGCGATGCAGAGATGGACTTGATTGCCGCCACGCTGGCGGAAGGCATCTCCAGTCGGCTGTACCAGAAGCTGGTGTACGACCAGGCGCTCGCCAGTGAAGTGACCGCCTATCAGGAGTCCATGCTGTTGGGCTCGCTGTTCAAGATCGAAGCGACCGCCAAGCCGGACGTGCCGCTGGACCGTATCGAACAGGCGATCGACGAGGTTTTGGCTGCATATCGGGACCACGGTCCCACTGCGGAAGAACTCGAACGGCACAAGGCGCGCATGGAATTCGGGGCCGTGAATCAACTCCAGTCGTTGCTGGCCAAAGCGGACGCGATGAACCGCTACCAGTTCTTTTTTGGCGAGCCGAATTCGTTTCAGCGCGACTTGGACCGCTATCGCCGCGCGACGGTCGGCGATCTGAAAACGTGGGCCCGGAAGGTGCTGACGCCCGACGCGCGGCTGATCTTGCGCGTCCTGCCGGAACTCCCGGCGGTTACTCCCGATCCCCGCGACCAGCCGCCGGCGGCCGGCGTGCCCGCGGCGTTCGCGCCGCCGCTGCCGGTCCACTTCCAACTCAGCAACGGCATTCCGGTGTATCTGTTCCCGCGCCACGACCTGCCGCTGGTCGAATTTCGGGCGCTGATCACTGGCGGATCCGTTGACGACGGCGTGGACGCCGCGGGCCTGGCGTCGTTAACGGCCCAGATGCTGGACGAAGGGGCCGGCACGCGGGGTGCCGTGGAGTTTGCCAATGCCGTCGATCAACTCGGCGCTCAACTGTCGTTCGAGGCCGCGCGGGAGTACACCCTCGGCGGCCTGTCCGTGCTGCGGAGGAATTTCGAGCCGGCCCTGCAGTTGATGGGCGATGCCGTGCGTGCGCCGCGTTTCGATCCGGCGGAATGGAAACGCGTCCAGGCACTGGCGGTGGAAGCGTTGGGCCGCGACCAGGACGATCCGAGCGCGGTGGCCAGTCTGGTCGGCATGCGCTGCCTGTTCGGCGACGCACATCCGTACGGCCGGCCCACGGCGGGCACGCCGGCGTCCGTCGCCGCCTTGAGTCTCGATCGCCTGCGCGAGTTTCACCGTCGCTCGTACACCCCGTCCCGCACCACGCTGTTGGTCGCCGGCGACTTGTCGGTCCAACAAGCCCAGCCGCTGTTGGAAAAAACGTTTGGCATCTGGCCTGCCGCTGCCGCCGCGCCGCAGGCCGAACTGGCGCCGTGCCCGTCGAACCCCTTGCGCGTGGTCCTGGTGGACAAGCCCGATTCGGTCCAGACCGTGATCCGTTTCTACCTGCCCGGCTTGGCGTACGGCGATCCGAACCGCGTTCCACTTGAGTTGTTGAACACCATCCTGGGCGGCAGTTTCACCAGTCGCCTGAACCAGAATCTCCGCGAGAAGCACGGCTATACGTACGGCGCCGGCTCCCGCTACCTGAGGCAGCCCCACGTGGGCTTTTTCCTGGCCTACTCCAACGTCCAGGCGGAGGTGACCGGGGCCGCGTTGCAGGAGTTTTTGACCGAGTTCGCGGCCCTCCGCAGCGGGGATGTCACGGCCGACGAGGTCGCCAAAGCCCAGGCCAGTTTCCGCACCGATCTGATCCAGGCCTACGAGGATCTGGGAGCCGTCCTTCAGTCGTCGATTCCCCTGCTGCGAAATGGCCGGCCGTTCGACGCGCCGGCCGCCGACTTCAAGGCCAGCCAGACCGTGAGCAAAGACGACCTCAACCGGATCGCCAGGCAGGCCGTTCCCCTGGAGCACGGCGTTCTGGTCCTGGTCGGCGACCGGCAAAAGATCCTTGCTCAAATCAAGGGCCTCGATCTGCCGAAACCGATCGAGCTGACCGTGACCGGGGATCCCCGACTGCCTTGACGTCGGCTTGGCCGGAATCTTGCATTTGCCGGAAAACCGGCTAGGATGGTCCGCTGGCTGGGACGCTCCGCGGTTACGAACGACGCCGCGGGGTTGCTCGGCCAGCAAGTCGTGGTCGCTTTGACTCCCTCCCGGAGTCTGTCATATTCCGGTAGGACGCTCCCGGCGTGCCCAAGTCCCAATCCAGCTCAGTTCAGGAGGTACAACCATGTCTCGTCGTCTTGTTGCAGCGGTGGTGGCAATTGGTCTCCTGGTGCCCATGACCCAGCCTTGGACGAGCGCCCAGGACGCGAAAGAGTCCGCGGTCGGAAAGAAGTTCCGCAAACCCGACGTGATCTACGTCCCCACGCCCCATGAGGTGGTCGCCAAGATGCTCGACATGGCCCAGGTCCAGAAAGGCGACATCGTCTACGACTTGGGCTGCGGCGACGGGCGGATCGTCGTTGCGGCGGCCCAACGCGGGGCGAAGGCAACCGGCTGGGACATCAATCCAGAGCGGGTCAAGGAGGCGCAAGAGAACGTCGCGAAGAACAAGGTCGACGCGAACGCCAAGATCATCCACGACGACATCTTCACGCTCGACCTGAGCGGGGCCAACGTGGTCACGTTATACCTGCTGACGTCGCTCAACGAGAAGTTGATCCCCCAGTTGGAAAAACTCAAGCCCGGCTCGCGGATCGTCTCTCACGATTTCAGCATGCCCGGAGTCAAGCCCGAGCAGGTCGTGGATTTCACCTGCACGGACGGCGGCGGCCATACGATCTACCTCTGGACGACGCCGTTGAAGAAGGAGAAGAAGGCGACCGCCGGAACCTTCGAGACGCAGATTCCCTGACATTTTGTTTCGGCCGCAGGAAGGAGAGAACGATGCCAGATACGAAGATCACTCGACGGACGTTTGCCAAGACGGGGGCTGCCGCAGCCTTCGCCCTCACCGCCGCTCAGACGCAGCGGGTGCGGGGAGCCAATGACCGCGTTCGGCTCGGCTTTATCGGAGTCGCCAACCGGGGAGGCCAGCTTCTGAACGCCTTCCTTGACCACGACGACATGGAAGTCGCCGCCCTGTGCGACGTGAGCCAATCGACGCTCGACAAAGCCCTGGCGCGAGTCGGCGGCAAGGCCGACACGTGCCGCGATTTCCGCAAGCTGATCGACCGCCAGGATCTGGACGCCCTGGTCATCGCCACGCCCGACCACTGGCACGCCATCCAGACGATTGCGGCCTGTAACGCGGGGAAAGACGTGTACGTGGAAAAACCCCTTTCCATTACCGTCTACGAAGGCCGGCGCATGGTGGAGGCCGCGCGGCGGAACAAGCGGGTCGTCCAAGTGGGCATCCATCGCCGTTCGTCGCCGCTGTACGCCCGCGCGGCCCAGTTCGTCCAGGCCGACAAGATCGGCAAGGTCACGGTGTGCCGCTGCTACCAACTCAGCAACATGTACCCCACGGGCATCGGCAAGGCGCCGCCCAGCGACCCGCCCCCGGATTTGGATTGGGAGATGTGGCTCGGCCCGCGCCCCCTGCGACCGTACCAGGCCACCATCGCGCCGTACAAGTTCCGCTGGTGGGACCTGTACTCGTCGCAGGCGGCCAACCAGGGCGTCCACTTCTTCGACATGATCCGCTGGATGACGGGCGACTTGGCCCCCGCCTCGATCTGCGCCATGGGCGGACGGTTCGCCGTGGACGACGATCGCACCATCCCCGATACGATGCAGGTGACCTTCCAGTGCCCGGCCGGCCGCCTGATCCTGTTCGGCCAGTACGAAACGTGCGGCAATCCGGCGATGGCCCAAAGCGCCTATGCCGAACTCCGCGGCACGCTGGGGACGGCTTACCTGAGGGACGACCTGATCGACGTGATCCCCGAACGCGGCGGACAGTTCCAGGACCGCAAGCCGCGCATCGAGCCGGTCCAGTTGAAGGCCAGCGACGAGGCGCCCACCAAGAGCGGCAACAAGAACCTGTCGCTGACGTCGCTGCACGCCCGGAACTTCCTGGACTGCATTAAGTCCCGCGGGACTCCCCACGGCGACATCGAGATCGGCCACCGCTCCACGACCTTCAGCCTGCTGGCCAACCTCTCGCTGGCCACCGGCTCGCGGCTGGAATGGGACGCCGAGCGGGAAACGATCACGAATCACCCGGACGCCAATAAGCTGCTGCACTACGAGTACCGCAGTCCCTGGAAGCTGGAGTAGCGGCGGCGCAGCGCAGTCAACCGGACCCGCCCGGCTCCGACCACGGCAGCCGGTCGAGGTCCACGTTGCCTCCGGAAAGCACTAGGCCGACCCGGCGGCCCCGGAACCGAGGGGCCGCCTGCAGCACGGCCGCCAGCGTGACGGCGGATGATGGCTCGACCACCAGCTTCGTGCGCTCCCAGATCAACCGCATGGCGGCGACGATCTCGGCCTCGCTGACCGTCAGCATCTCGCGGACGTGCTGCGAAATGACGGCAAAGGTGCGTTCGCACAACGCGGCTCGAAGTCCGTCGGCGATCGTGTCCCCGATCGGCGGCGCGAGCAGACGCCCGGCCCGCAACGACTGCTGAGCGTCGTCCGCACCCTCCGGCTCGACCCCCACGATCTCCGTCGCCGGGCTGACGCTCGCGGTCGCCAGTGCGATGCCGCTGATCAGGCCCCCGCCGCTGACCGGCACCACCAGCTGGTCCAACCCCGGCGCCTGTTCGTGGAATTCCAAGGCCACCGTGCCCTGGCCGGCGATCACGGCCGGATCATCGTACGGATGGACCAACACGCCGCCGGTTTCCCGCAGAATTTGCGCAGCGACCGCCGTCCGGTCGGCCAGCGTCGGGCGGCAGAACGTGATGCGGCCGCCATACGCTTCGACCGCGCGCCGCTTCGCCACCGGCGCGTTGTCCGGCATCACGATGTGGGCGGGAATCCCCCGCAGCCTGGAGGCCAGCGCCAGCGCCGCCGCGTGATTGCCCGAACTGTGCGTCACCACGCCCCGCGCCGCTTGCTCGTCCGATAACAACAGGACGGCGTTGCAGGCCCCCCGGAATTTGAACGCGCCGGCTTTCTGCAAATTCTCGCACTTGAAGAACAGGCGGGCGCAAGCCAGTTCATCCAGCCCGCGGCAGGTCAAGACCGGGGTTCGCTGCGCCAGCCCGGCAATCCGCTCCGCCGCCGCGCGGATCTCGTCGATCGAGGGAAGGGACAAGTTGGCTGTCATGGATCTCGCCGCCAGCGAGACGGGTCCGTGCTTGCGTCGCAACCATTACGAGGAAGAGGGATGAGCATGATCCGCACCGTCAGGTGCCCTTTTGCTCAGGCGGCTTTGTTCAGCGGGCCAGAAACCCGATCGGTTTTGCCGTCGTCTTGAAGGCCGCTAATCTCGTGAATCAGCACTTTCAGGTCAGGCAGCAACGTCGCCGGCACCTCTTGTCCTTGTTGCTCCAGAAGTCTGGCGATTTCTTCGGTGGACAGATCTTGAATGCGAGGCAGACTGTGCATGGGCTCGTCCTTTCGTGCAGGGCACAGTGGACTTATCGGCCAGAACGCGGCGTCAATCCAATCGCCGTCCCGCCGAGCGGCAAACGGGGCAAGTTCTTCCCGCCAGTTGGTTTGTCTTCCGCTTGTCAACGCCCGGCCTCCGCGATATCGGCGATAGCAGCCCGGACGGCTGCCTCCGCAGGGAAGATGCTAGCGACCGCTTCCAAAAACCGTGGGCAAGCGGCCGATCTTCTTCAGCAGCTCGTCCGTCTCCCACAGCGAAGCCTCGCCGCAATCCGCCAGATAGTCGCGCAAGACGACCTGGAAGTAGACCGCGTTGTCGGGGCCTTGGCCGAACAGGATGCGGCCTTCTTCATAGTCGCGCAGGGCATTTCGGTCCGTCGCCAGTCGGTAACGCTGCTGCCGCTGTTGTGCGTCGATTTTGGCGGTTTCCTCCCACGGGCCGATCCCCGCCGCGGGCCAGCCGTGCTGTCGGCCCAATTGCACGATCGGCCGCAGATTGCGGCCAGCTGCGGCGAGGTACTCCGCGCGGGGCTCGACCTGGTAAGCCAGCAGCAACCCGTGGACGTACTCCAGATTCCAGCGCAGGCCGGCCGTCGCGGGATGCGGGTAACCCCAGCCCCCGCCGGGTTGTTGCACGCGGGCCATCCAATCGTTCAAGGCCAGGATCGTGGCATGCAGGCGATTGTCCTCCGGCGCGTGCCGCCACAGGTAAGGCAGGGCGTTGGTGGCGTACTGGACGATGTACGGTTTGACGAAGGGCGTCTTGTAGCCCAGGGCGTCGGCGCCGATGTACAGCGCGTCGCCCACCGCCGGCTTGCCGCTTTCCGTGAACAGCAAGTCCGCGCCCTGCGTGGGCTGGAACGTTTTCCACAACCGCACGGCGTTGTCCAGATGGTTGCGATCGCCGGTGTATTCGTACATCTTCACGGCGTCGGCCACTGCCCCGACGGTCCGCGTGTAACTCAAGCCTGCATGTTGGTTCCGCTGCGACCAATCCGCAGCCGCCTCGGCCGCATGACGATAGCGCGGATCGCCCGTCTCTTCGTACATCAGCCAGAAGTTGCTCCAGCCCTTGTGGACGTAGATCGGCGTGTTGTCGAAACGCGGGTTGAAGGTCCCCGGACCGTGCGTGGGGCGATCGCGCCAGGCGTTCCCGCGGCGACAGGCGCCGTAGTACTTCGAGTCCGGTCCCCAGTACATTCCCAAGTCGAAATAGTTGCGGCACCAATCGTGGGCGACGTTCCGCAGTCGCACGTCGCCGCCGCGGAACCAGTCTTCCCAGACGTACAGGGCATGGTTCAGACGAACCGCTGAGCGATAATCACGCTTGGCCTGCCGCGGCGTCCAACTCCACGGCATCGAGCCGAGATCGTCGCCTTTCATCTGCATGTCCTGCAAGGCGAACACCATCTTTTCCACACCGTCGCGGAGGGCCGCGTGTTCCACCGCCAGCGGAGCGCCCGTGCGGTAGACCGCGTCGTAGGCGTGCCAATCGGCGTGGCCGTAGACCGGAGCGTCGAGCCGCGCGGCGAGTTGGTCCATGGGCAGCGGTGCGAGGGTCAACTCGCTGAATCGCCAAGCGCCTTCCTGGATCATGAGCCCTTGCGTCTGCTGGTCCTTCACCGGCTCGAGGCGCCGCGACCGGACCAGCGCCGCGTCGGCGTTCCCGGTCGCCTCGAAGGTTCCCCGGTTCTGGCGCAAGGCCAGCGGATTGGCTACGCAAGCCACCGTGCCGTCGCTGAGCGTCAGTGCTGCGAGCAGATCCCCGTTGGCCGGATCCGCAAACTGCGAATCCGGGTCGCGTCCCAACAGACGCGCCGGGTGGGGGGACGGGTTCAGAGCCTGTCCGCCGGGCGCGGTCAAGGTCCAGCCGAAGTCCGGCGTCCAATGATCGCCGTCCTGCTTCGCCTGGATGCGGTGTGTCAGACGTAACTCGCCGGTGCGAAAGACCTGCACGTCGCACTGCCGGTTCCAGGCCTCGCCGGAACGGTCGTACCGCAGCCAGACAAACTGCGGCCCGCAGTCGAGGACCTGCACGACGGCCTTCGCCGGGCCGGGTTCCGGGCCAGTCGGTTCGATCGTCGCCAGCAGGACCCTGCCCAGGCTGCGCAGCTCGATGCGATCCATCCCCGGCACGACCGACCAACAATCGGTGTCGATCGCGGCGGGCACCGCCGCGGGCGGCGGCGGCCCTTTTGCAGCGCGGACGTCGTTCCGCTCCTGCTTGCACGGACCCGAGTTCGTTCCAGCCAGACCCTGTCCGCGCGCCGGATACACGCCCGCTTGGTCGCCGTGTGGCGGCAGATCGACGGGGACGCTCAACATGACGCGGCGGATGGAGCCGTCCGGGTGACGCGTCACGACCGTCGCCTGGACCGGCACCGCCTGGCCCGCGACGAGCGCCTCGCCCGGGGGCGCCCCGGTCAGCAGGCCAGCCGGGACAGGCAGCGACACCCGGCCGACGGTTTTCACCGGAATCGCGGCCGGATTAGAAATGGTGAACCGTACTTCCCCGGCCCGCACCGCTGCGGTGGCCAGCAGCCACAGGGCAATCATTCCGCCTGGCGAGTGCAGCGCAGTGCCAACAAGTCTGAGCATGGGTAGCAACCTTTGCATCACGGATAGGTCGGGAATAGTCTACCAGACCCCTGACGACGGGGCCACGCACTGCCTAAGCCCGGCTTCCGTGAGCCCTACCACAAAAGGCGTGGATTTTCTGTCTGGGTGTTGTTGTCGACAAGGTAAGTTGGTTAAGATTGATGCAGCTTACCTGTCGATTCTTGGGAAAGAACTTTGTTCGCGGTCGAGAAGGACTCCGTCATGCTCAACAACTTGCCGTATCTGCTGGCCGAAGGCGAGGTCGCTTGGCTCGTGCTGGCTGGAGTCTGCATCGTTGCCGGCCTGTTTTTGCTGGCCTTCCTGATCGCCGCCGCGGCCTACGGCAAGCTCTGGTTCCAGGCGTTTATGTCCGGTGCCGACGTTAGCATCTGGAGTCTGATCGGGATGAGTTTCCGCCAGGTCAAGGCGACCGTGATTGTCACGGCCAAGATCATGTGCGCTCAGGCCGGATTGAATATCGACCGCCGCACGGGGATCAGCACGTCGCGGCTGGAAGCCCACTACCTGGCGGGCGGCGACGTGATGAAGGTCGTACACGCGATCATCGCCGCGCACCGGGCCAACATCGACTTGGACTTCGACCGCGCCGCCGCCATCGACTTGGCCGGCCGCGACGTGGTCGACGCGGTGCGGACCAGCGTCTACCCGAAAGTCATCGACTGTCCCGACCCGCAGCGCAGCGGCAAGACGACGCTGAGCGCCATCGCCAAGAACGGCATCGAACTCCGCGTGCGGGCCCGCGTCACGGTCCGCACCAATCTGGAACAACTGATCGGCGGGGCGACCGAAGAGACGGTCATCGCCCGCGTCGGCGAAGGCATCATCACCTCGATCGGTTCGGCCGATTCGCACAAGGAAGTGCTGGAGAACCCGGACCGCATCAGCAAAGCCGTGCTGGCCCGCGGCCTCGACTCCCAGACGGCGTTCGAAATCGTCTCGATCGACATCGCCGACATCGACGTGGGCGAGAACATCGGCGCGCGGCTGCAGGCCGATCAGGCGGAAGCCGACATGCGCAAACGCCGCGCCGAAGCCGAACGCCACCGTGCCGAGGCCGTCGCCATGGAACAGGAAAACCGGGCGAAGGTGGCGGAGAACCGCGCTCGCCTGGTGCTGGCCGAGGCCGAAGTTCCGCTGGCCATCGCCGACGCCTTCCGCGCGGGGAACTTCCACGAGCAGCGTCCGACGCTCCCGGCGTAGGGGCGTCGTCGGCAGCAAGCGTGCCCGTTTGGAGTGCGGCGCTCAGACGCCGCTTGGCGGCCGACCTTGCGCCGTGTCGGGCAAACCGGGTTCCGATCCTCGGCTGGCTTCGGTCCGTCGTGGTGTTGGCGTTCAGCCAAAGCGGCGACAAGTCGCCGCACTCCAAGATTCGCTCCGCGACCCTCCCCCGGCCTCCCCATGCCGTTTTCGGCAGCTTGTGCCCTCGCCACCTTTTCATCGAAGGGTGCTTATTTATAATTCGGAAGCCGCGCACGGACAAAGTGGAGGTGCAGATGAGATACGTTGCCAAAAGATATGTCGCTCCGGTGGTCGTCAGCTTCTGCTTGGCTCTGGTGCAGGGCCTCTGCTTGCCCTCCGCCGCTGCCGAGCGGACCGATCCTGGTTTCTTGGAGGCCGGAGTTCCCTTTCTGAAACAACACTGCCTCGCATGCCACAGCGGCGCGGAGCCGGAGGCCGAGTTGTCGCTGGCCGAATTCCGTGACGATGCGTCGGTGCTGAAGAAGCACAAACTGTGGGACAACGTGATCGGAATGGTGGAGACAGGCGGAATGCCGCCGGAGGATCAACCCCAACCCAAGGTCGAGGAGCGTGAGGCTTTCCTGCGGGCCGTGCGGGGCGTCTTTCAGCGCGCCGCGCGCAACGCCAAACCCGATCCAGGCCGCGTCACCATGCGGCGTTTGAACCGCACCGAATACCGCAACACGATCCGCGACCTGGTGGGCGTCGATTTCGATCCCACCGAGGATTTTCCCTCGGACGACATCGGCCACGGATTCGACAATATCGGCGACGTGCTGACCATGTCGCCCGTGCTGATGGAGCGGTACCTGGCAGCGGCGGAAGCCGTGATGCAGCGGGCGTTTCAGGGCCCGCCCGAAAAGTGGCCCGCCCGAGAACGCGGATTGCTCGCAAGCGCGGCGGACAAGCCGCAGGCGGAGCAGACGAGGGAGATCCTGCGGCGGTTCGCGACACGGGCTTACCGGCGACCGGCCACCGTGGAGGAAGTGGAACGGCTGGCCAAACTAGCCGAGTCGGCCGGCACCGCCGGTGGATCTTGGGAGGCCGGCTTACCACTGGCCATGCAGGCCGTGCTGTGCTCGCCCAAGTTCCTGTTTCGCGCCGAAGTGGACGATCGACCCGACAGCCCCGAAGTCCGTCCGCTGGACGAATACCAGCTGGCCTCGCGATTGTCCTATTTCCTGTGGAGCACCATGCCGGACGAGGAGTTGTCGCGCCTGGCCGAGAAGAACCAATTGCGGGCGCATCTCGATGCGCAAGTGCGCCGCATGATCCAGGATCAAAAATCCGAGTCGCTGGTAGAAAACTTTGCCCTCCAATGGCTGCAGCTGAAGCGGTTGGAGACGTTCGCGCCCGATCCGCAACGGTTCCCCCGCTTCGGCGACCGGATGCGGTCCGCGATGCTGGAGGAAACCCAGCGGTTCTTTGCGTCGGTGATGCGCGAGGATCGCAGCATCGTGGAGTTACTGGACGCCGATTACACCTTCCTGAATGAACGCTTGGCTCGCCACTACGGGATCGCCGACACCCAGGGAACCCGCGCCGGCAAGCCGCCGGCCCGCCCCGGCGGGCAACCGATCCGCGGCGACGACTTCGTGCGAGTCCGACTGGCCGACAAGGAACGCGGCGGACTGCTGACGCAAGCCAGCGTGTTGACCGTCACCTCGAACCCGACGCGCACGTCGCCCGTGAAACGCGGCCAATGGGTGCTGGAACAGATCCTCGGCGCGCCTCCTCCTCCGCCGCCGGCGAACGTGCCCGCGCTGCCGGAGGGCGGCGAGGCCGAACTGACCGGCTCGTTGCGGCAGCGTTTCGAGCAGCACCGCAGCAACCCGGTTTGCGCCAACTGCCACGCGCGGATGGACCCGATCGGGTTCGCGTTCGAGCACTACGACGCCGTCGGCGCGTATCGCACCAAGGACGGCGCGTTCGATATCGACACGGCCGGCCAGTTGCCCGACGGGCGCTCGTTCCAGACGCTGGCCGAGTTGAAGGAGATCATCAAAGAGAATAAAGACGACTTCGCCCGCTGCCTGGCGGAAAAGATGTTGATCTACGCCCTGGGCCGCGGCTTGGAGCATTACGACCTCGTGGCTGTGGACCGGATCGTGCAAGCGCTGCAGCGAGACAACTACCGTTTCTCGACGCTGGTCCTGGAAATCGCCGGCAGCGACCCGTTCCAGAAACGCCGCGGAACCTAAGGCAAGCGAAGGGGGCCAGACGGACAGCATTCAATGCTGGCCGAGCAAAGTCCTGCCAATTGGCTGGAGTCACCGTCGGCCAGAATTGAATGCTGTACGTCCGACCCCAGAGCCGATGACCGGAAAACTCCCATCTCGGAGCACCACCATGCCGAACGCAAACCTCGTCTCCCGCCGCACCGTCCTGCGTGGCCTGGGCGTAGCCGTCGCGCTGCCCTGGCTCGAATCCACGGGCCCGCTGACCGCCTGGGGTGAAACGTCTTCATCTGCCAAGCCCGCGCCGAACCGCATGGCGTTCCTGTACGTGCCCAACGGCATCAACATGGCCGACTGGACGCCTGCAAGCGAAGGCCCCGGTTATGAATTGACGCCCACGCTGCGGCCGCTCGCATCCGTCAAGGACCACCTGCTTGTGCTCAGCGGCCTCACCGCCGACAAGGCCCGGCCCAACGGCGACGGCGGCGGCGATCACGCGCGGGCCCTGGGGGCGTTCCTGACCGGCGCCCAGCCGCGCAAGACGGCCGGCACCGACATCCGTGCCGGCATTTCCGCAGACCAGGTCGCCGCCGCCCGCATCGGCGACCAGACGTGGCTGCCGTCGCTGGAGATCGGCTGCGAGGCCGGCGCGATGGCCGGCAACTGCGATTCGGGCTACAGCTGTGTCTACTCCTCGACCATGTCCTGGCGTTCGGCCACGCAGCCGCTGCCCAAAGAAGTGAATCCCAAGGCCGTCTTCGAACGCCTGTTCTCCACCACGCCCAACGCCGCTCGCGCCGAACGGGACGCCCGCCGCCAGAGCGTCCTCGATTTCGTCCGCGAGGACTCGCAGGACCTCGCCGGCCGACTGAGCGCCGCCGACCGCCGGAAACTGGACGAGTACTTCTCTACGATCCGCGACATCGAGCAGCGCATCTCGCGCTCGGCCAAAGCGCCGACGCTGCCCTCGCCGGGCTACCAGCCGCCCGCTGGAATCCCGAAGCAGTATGAAGAACATCTCCGCCTGATGTGCGACTTGATCGTCCTGGCGTTCCAGGCCGACGTGACGCGCGTTTGCACCTTGGTCCTGGCCAATGAAGGCAGCAACCGGTCCTACCCGTTCATCGAAGTGCGGGAAGGCCATCACGAGCTGTCGCACCACAGCAACGACCAAGCCAAGAAGCACAAACTGCACTTGATCAACACGTTCCACGTCAGGCAGTTGGCGTACTTGCTGGAGAAGCTCAAGTCGGTCCGCGAGGGCGACAGCACGCTGTTGGACCACGCCATGATCGCCTACGGCAGCGGCAACTCGGACGGCAATCGCCACAACCACGACGATCTCCCCATCCTCCTGGCTGGCGGCGGCTGCGGCACCCTGAAATCCGGGCGGCACATCCGCTACCCAAACGAAACCCCGCTGACCAACCTCTGGCTGGCCATGCTCAACCGCATGAGCGTCGAAACCGCCCAGCTCGGCGACAGCACCGGAATGCTGCAGGGACTGGCGGGCTGAAGCCGCAGGCCGATTGCAGATCGGCGGCCCTGGGGTGGGCCTTGCGCACGCAAGGTTCCTGGCACTGGCCTGGCTCGTGCAGCCGGCTAATAAAGGTAGGTGTCCGGAAGTTCGCCGCGCTCTCGTCTCGCGTGACAGCTCTGCTGGATTCCATCGGGTCTGGAATTGGAAGGCGCAGCCAATCTCGACAGATCAGGCAGATCGTCGGGGTACCCCATCAGCTGCCGGAAGTGCTCCTCGTCGTAGTCTCTGGCAAGTTGTACGTTGCGGATCCAGATTCTCCGCCACTGGATTGTCTGAGGAGTGTTCAACCAAAGTAATCGGATCGTCCGCTCCGCGTCAGGCGTCAGCCCCACGATCCGTCCGTCTTCATAGACTCGAACATTTTCGCTCGTCAGAACGGCGTCCGGCAGATTCTGATCGCCTTTTCGAAGATTACACGCGTGGCATGCGTAAATGAGGTTCTCATACTTGGCCGGCTGTTCCGGATCCCGGACCTGCGGAACGAAGTGATCGAGATCGAACTGGCCCGTCACATGGCCCCAACGTTCGCGGATCAGACAGTAGACGCAGCGAAAAGAGAATTCGTCTCGCAGCCACGGGCGATAGGAACGGTAATCGCCGTAGCCATCGGGGCCATGCCGCCGCGCCGCAGCATCTGGCCGGTACGTGAATGGGCCTATGTCACTGTTGACCACGTCGGTTCAGGAGTTGCTGATGCAGTCGCCGAGCGCCCTCGATGGGACGCGGAGCGATTCGATCGTAGTGCTGGTTGCCTTGCAGATCGAGGGCCGCAAGCTCCGCTCGCTCCTCCACCGTGATCGTGCCGGCGATGTCCTTGTCGATGAGATCACGACGGCGAGCTTCCTTCTCCGCCGTCCAACTGCCGCTTTCGTTGGATTCCGCAAACAAATCGCGAACTCGAACGTCGGTATCGGCAATCAGCACAAACCGCTGCTGCCGATCGGGATCGATGACGACGATCGGGGCGCCGTTGTGCTCGTCAAGCGTCTTTCGCTGTTCTGGACTAAGCGTAGGGATCATGGTTGAATTGTAACAGAATCGAATCCAGTGCGAAACACGATCTGGCCTTTTCCCCTGCTGCTGGCACAATGGGATAGGGAGCATGCTATGCGATTCGTCGTTCTCATTACGGGTTTCTTCGTCGTTGGTAGCCTGATCGGTGCCTCGATGCCCTCGGGCGCGTCGGAAGAGCGTGCTGCGGAACGGTTGCTCTTGGCCGAAAACGGCGCGGCGCGGTTGCCAATCGTCGTGGCGCAGGATGCGTCCGAGTCCACGCGGCAGGTGGCCGCAGAATTGGCTGAGTACCTGGGCCGCATCACGGGGGCGAAGTTCGACGTCACGACGGGCGACGGGGTACGCGGCATCGTGTTGGGTACGCTGGCCCAGTTTCCCGATTCCGGATTGAACGAGGCGTTAGCCATCCGCGACGGCGTGGACGGGCGCGAGGCGTATGCCATTCGAACAGAACCGGATCGGTTGCGGCTGATCGGAGCCACGGAACTGGGCGCGTCCCATGCGGCGTTTCGGTTCCTGGAGTCGCTCGGCTGCCGCTGGTTCTTTCCGGCTCCCGAATGGACGCTCGTGCCGCAACGGCCGACGCTGGCGGTACGAATCAACGAGACCGATCGGCCCACGATTCTGTCGCGGCGCATCTGGTGGGGCTACGGGTTTTTCGATCGCGGCGAAGGACGCTGCCAGGCCGATTACGAGGCGTGGGCGCGGCACAACCGCATGGCCATGTCCCGCAAGATCTGGTGTGGACACGCCTGGCAGTCGATCATCGCGGACAATCGGGCGGCGTTCGACGCGCACCCCGAGTACCTGGCGCTGGTCAAAAACGAACGCCGCGGCCCGCAAATGTGCGTCAGCAACCCGGCAGTCCGGCAAGTGGCGATCGAGTGGGCGTTGAGCCAACTCCGCCGCCGGCCGGAGCTGGATATGGTCTCGCTGGAAACTTCCGACGGCAGCGACCATTGCGAGTGCGAGTCGTGCCAGAAACTGGGCAGCATCTCCGAGCGGGCGTTCGGGCTGGCCAACGAAGCGGCGCGGGCGATCGCCAAGGAATTCCCCGGCAAGATGGTCGGCATGTACGCGTACAACGATCATTGCGAGCCGCCGTCGTTCCCGTTGGAGCCCAACGTGTACGTGCAGTCGACCGCCGGTTTCATCCGCGGCCGCTACACGTTTGACGAACTGATGGAGATCTGGCCCAAGCAGTGCCGCAACATGGGCTTCTACGAGTATTTCTCCGTGTGGCTGTGGGACTTCGACATGCCGCCGGGCGGACGCGGGGCGGACGTAAAACTGATCTGCCAGCGGATGCGGAAATACGCGGCGCTGGGGGCGACCAGCGTCGATTGCGAGAGCGGGAACAACTGGGGTCTGCACGGCCGCGGCTACCACGTCGCCAACCGCCTGTTGTGGAACCCCGGCACGGACGTGGACGCCTTGCTGGCGGACTTCTACGGACAGGCCTTCGGCCCGGCCGCGGCGGTGATGCAGCGGTACTATGAACGGCTCGATCCGGGCAACGATCCGCTGCTGAGCGAGCACTTGCTGGGTCTGGCGTTGCGGGATCTGGACGAGGCCAGCCGGCTGGCCCAAGACCGCCCGGACGTGCTGGCGCGACTGGACCACCTGAAGCAGTATCAGCACTACGTGCGGCTGCGCTGGGAGTACCAGCGGGCGGCCGACAAGCCGCGCCAGCAGGAACTGGCCCTGCAGGCCCTGACGCACGTCTACCGCACGCGGTACAGCTACATGAACCATTGGGAAGCGATCCGCCAATCGTGGATCGAGCAACTGGTCAAGGAGTTCGACCAGCCCAGTTGGTCGGATCGAGGCGGCCAACAAACGCCGCCTTGGAAGATCGACCAGCCGGTCGGACGCGACGAGACGGAACAACGGTTCCGCGATGATCTCGTGTTCTTTCCGCCTCAGGACGTGGCAGAGCGATCTTTCTCGACGGACTTGGTTCCCGCCGGTCTCAAGTCGGACTCTCCGCCCGCCTCCCGCCAGCAGTACCAGAAAGGAACACGTTACGCGTTGTGGAGCACCGGCGGCGAACCGCTGGAGATGACCATCGTGACGGGCGTCATCGCCTGGTACCGCGATCGGCCGGACGCGACCTACGTGGTGACCGACGCGAGCGGCAAAGAAGTCACGCGCGGCCGGCTGCCGCAGGATGGGAAGGAGCACCCGTTGCGAGTCGAGGTCGCCGCCGCGGGCTTGTACTGGTTCGAGTTCAACGACCAGGCGGCCGCCTGGAGCATCCGCGTTGCGGCCGGGCGGCCGGTCGCGGTGGCGCTGTCGCGGAGCGCGCCGCCCGCACATCTGGGGCACATGCAGCGGATGTACTTCTTCGTGCCGCGCGGCACGCGGAAGATCGAGTACTACTGGAAAGGCGGCCCGCACACCATGCACGGGCCTGACGGGGCCGTCCGGGCCGAAGTGACGGCCAACGGCAAGTTTGTGACCGTGGACGTTCCGGCGGGCAGCGACGGGCAATCGTGGTCGATCACCAAGCTGGCGCTCGGCCACTTGTGGTTCTTCAACGTGCCCAACTATCTGGCGGCTTCGCCCGATGCGCTGCTGGTGCCGCGGGAGGTCGTGCCATAGGCGATTTTGCATGGTTGAACGCGGCCTTGCCCGTTGAAGCGAGGCGAAGTCGCCGCGTCTTGTGGTAGACGCTGTGGCCGGACGCCGCCCACCGGCGTCCGTTCGGCTGCGAAGCAAAGAGTTCAAATTCTGACCGGAGGGGGAGCAATGATGAAGCCACATTCCTGCAGATTCTGGCAAGGCAACTGCTCGGCGATCTGGCTGGCGACGCTCGTCGGCTTGGGCGTGCCGGTTGCCTCCGCGGAGACGGTCGCAGCAACCGGGCAGCGGCCCCACGTCGTCGTCATCCTGGCAGATGACCTCGGCTTTGGCGATGTGCAGTGCAACAACCCGCAGCGCGGCAAGATCCCGACGCCGAACCTCGACGCACTGGCCGCCCAGGGGATGCGGTTCACGGACGGGCATTCGAGTTCCGGCGTGTGCTCGCCGTCGCGTTATACGCTGCTGACGGGCCGCTATCACTGGCGGACGCCGCTGCAGTCCGGCATTGTGGGCGTGTTCGGCGCACCGCTGATCGCACCGGATCGCGTGACCCTGGCGAGCCTGTTGCAGCAGCAGGGCTATCGCACGGCCTGTGTCGGCAAGTGGCATTTGGGCTGGGATTGGCCGATTCCGCAGGACCAGTCGGCGCTGTTCCGCGCCAAGCCGCAGGGGGAATCCGTGACGCCGCCCGAGGATCAGAGACGACTGTGGAGCCGCGTCTTCGCGCAGCCGATCGCAGGCGGTCCGACCGCGCGCGGCTTTGGCAGCTACTTCGGCACCGACGTGCCCAACTGGCCGCCGTACTGCTTCCTCGAAAACGACCGCACGATCGGTGTCCCGTCCGAGTTTCTGCCGGCGCGCTTGCTGGGGAACAACCAGGCCAGTTTGCCGGGGCCGGCGCTGCCGGAGTGGAAACTGGAGCCGATCCTGCCCGCGCTGAGCGAGCGGGCGTGTGCCTTCATCGAAAGCTGCGCCGGCCAGCGCGAACCTTTCTTCCTGTACCTGCCGCTCACGTCTCCGCACACGCCGCTGGCGGTGAACGACGCCTGGAAGGGTAAGAGCGGCTTGAACGCCTATGCCGACCTGGTGCTGGAGACGGACGCTGTGGTCGGGCGCGTGCTGAAGGCCCTGGAGACGAGCGGAGCGGCAAGCAAGACGCTGGTCGTGTTCACCAGCGACAACGGCTGTGCGCCCTACATCGGCGCGGCCGACCTGGAGCGCAAGGGCCATTTTCCAAGCGGCCCGCTGCGCGGCTACAAGGCGGACGTGTGGGAGGGCGGCCATCGCGTGCCGTTCGTTGTCCGCTGGCCGGGTGTGGTCCAGCCCGGCCGCGTGTGCGCGCAACTGGTGCAGCATGCCGATCTGCTGGCGACCTGTGCAGAGATCGTCGGCGCGAAACTGCCGGACACGGCAGGCGAAGACAGCGTGAGCCTGCTGCCGCTGCTGACGGGCGGCGACACGCCGGTTCGCTCGTCCGCCGTGAATTGTTCCGCGAGAGGACTGCTCGCGATCCGCCAGGGCCCGTGGAAGCTGATCTTCGGCCCCGGCTCAGGCGGCTGGAGTCCGGGCGGCGACAGCCAACTGGGCCAGCTGTACAACCTGGACGAGGATCTGGGCGAAACCAAGAACCTGTACGCAGAGCAACCCGAAGTCGTCGCCGAATTGACCGCGTTGATGGACCGCGTCGTCAGCCAGGGCCGCAGCACGCCGGGGGCGATGCAGGCCAACGACCAGCCGGTGAACTGGAAACGGTTCATGCAGCGTGATGGTCAGCCGAAGAAGAAGGCCAAGGCGAAAGCGAAGAAGCCCCCGGCCGACGCCAGGCGTGCCCCGTCTGCCGCCGCTGCCTAGTTTCGCCGCGCATCCCGGCCGGCACAGCCGGCAGGGCGGTGCGTTCCCAGGCGGAACCTGGAAACGAGAAGAACGAGAAGAGCCCGGCTTTTTCCGAAAAGCCGGGCCCTTTGCGGCTAAGAACTTCCCACATCACACTGTGCTCAGTACGGCTGGTACTGGCCGGGCATGGGAATCGGGTAGTCGCCGTTGGCGTTTTTCTCCACGGGTGCCGGGGCGTCCCAGGCGAGCTTCTCCGGGAACTCGCTCTTGCCCTTGGCCACGGCGTCGTCCCACTTGACGATCTTGCCCGAGTAGGTCGCCATGCGGCCCAGCACCGCTGTCATGCTGCTGGAGGCGCCGGTCCAGCCTTCGTGGTAAGGCTTGTCTTCCCGGATGGCCGCGACCAGGTCCTTGTGTTCCTGGACCATCGCGTTCACGCCGGGGCCGTCATACCGCCATTCGGTCTCGCCCTTGATCCAGCCAGCGCAGTTTGATTCGCCCTTCACGCCGTGAGCGGCTTCGCTGACGCTGCTGAACGTGTTGGGGATGTGCCGGCACTGGCTGTACATCTTCGTGCCGTCGGCATAGGTGAATTCGACGAAGTGCTCGTCGAAGATCTGGCCCGTGCCCTTGTTGCCGCCCAGGTAGCGCTGCAGGCAGCCGCCCATGCCGTTGGCTTCGACCGGATGCGCCAGCTTCGGATCGCCGTCCTTGGCCCAGGCCCAGTTGACGATGTCCAGGTTGTGGATGTGCTGTTCGCAGATGTTGTCGCCGCTGAGCCAGCAGAAGTGATACCAGTTGTCGACCTGGTACTGCATTTCCGTCGCACCTTCCTTGCGCGGCCGGTTCCAGATGCCGCCGCCGTTCCAGTAGGCGCGCAGGAGCGTAACCTTGCCGATCGCCCCGTCGTGAATCCGCTTGATCGTCTCGACGTACTGGGGCGTGTGCCGCCGCTGGAAGCCGACGCCGACCTTGAGGCCCTTTTCCTCGGCCATCTTGTTGGCGGCCATCAGCTTCTGGTAGCCCGGCGCGTCCACGCAGCAAGGTTTCTCCATGAACACGTGTTTGCCGGCCGCGATCGCGGCGGCGTAGATCATGGGCCGGAAACCGGGCGGGGTGGCCGTGATGATCAGGTCCGCGCCGACGGCAATCGCCTTGTCGAAGGCGTCCAAACCGAAGAACACCCGGTCGTCGGGCAGGTCGATGCGGTCCTTGCGTTTCTCGCGCAGCCGCCGGGCCGTCCCGGTGGCGCGGTCCTCGAAGGCGTCCGCTACGGCGATCACCTTCACGCCGGGATCGGCGTTCAGGCTGTCTTCGACGGCCCCATTGCCGCGGCCGCCACAGCCGATCAAAGCCGCCTTGATCACATCGCTGCCGGCCGCGTGGGCCATTCGGGCGATGGGAATCTGGCTGGCTACGGCAACGCCTGCGGCGACGGTGGTTCCCTTGAGGAAGTCGCGTCGGGATGCGTTCGTCTTGTCGCTCATCTCACATGCTCCTAAATCAAAGCCACTGCAAAATCGGCCAGCCCGGAACATCCGGGCGGGCTTGTCAAGAATTGTGTGCTTTCCGCTCGCCGGGGGCAAGTACGGATAACCGTACCCCAGCGAACGAAGGTGAAAATCGCGTTTCCCCGGAATTCGAGAGGCCCCCGCGACCAGCCCATCGCTGGGCTGTCACAGGACGGCTCAATAGTAACCCGACAAGGGCAAGGCAACCAGCGGCGGCGCCGCGGCGGCCGACGGGGGTAACAGCGAAGTCATGGGAACGGCGGCTGGCGCGGTGACCGCCGCGGCCGGGGGCAAGGACTGCCACTGGATCACCGTCGGCTGAGGCGTGCCCGGCTCTTGCGGGCGCGTGACCGAACTGGAAATCAGGGGCGTAGCCGCTTCCGGGGCCGCAGCGACCGTCGCCGGAGACGCCGCCGCGCTGTCCGAGTTGGTGCGGATCGTCTTTGAGGCCCCAGCCAAGTCGCGTTGACGCGCATACCAACTGCCGCCTCCGCCCACGCCATTCCCCGAACCGCTGGCGGCCGGGAACTGACCGGCGGTCGGATCTGGTGTCGCCGTCAGCGCCGAAGCGAGTTGCGTTCCGGCAGCCGGGGTGCTCCGCGCCGGCTCGTGCTGCGCCAGCAGCGGCGAACGCGGCGACAGCGGCGGGCTTCCCTGCCGCACCCATTCCAGCCAGGCAACTTGGAGTTCCGACAGACTCTGGTAGCCGTAGTGCTTCTGAGTTGCGGCCGTCCAGTTGTTCCATTTCATACCGTCGCCGACGTACGCGACGAACTCGCGCTTGCCGCTCTGGGCGATCAGGAAGCGGGCCAACGAGAAACCTTGCGAGTACAACGGCAGAATGTCTTCCGGGTATTCCTGCATGGCGAACATGTGATTGAACGCGATGCCGCGACCGGTGGTCAGGAAGTTGATCAGCAAATGCTGCTGCTTGGCCTTTTCGCTGACATGCTCGACCGACGTGGCAGCTCCTTCATCCGCCCAACGCGGCAAGGGCCGGCCGAAGTGGGTCGCAAAGATCATGTGGGTGATTTCGTGCGGTAGGACACTGTCCAGCAGCCGCTCGTAGGAACCCTGGATCGTCATCTGCCAGCCGAACGGGCGGCCATTGTCGAACATGAAGCTCGTGGCGCCGCCGGCTCCCAAGTGCTGGCCGACGTGAATCGTGATCGGGCAGGGATCTTGCCAAGGCGGCAATTCCCGGCCCAGCCACTCCAACGCCAGATCGCGGCGATACCGTTCGCTCGCCCGGCCGAGCGTTTCGGCCATTTCCGGCGTTGGGGCCGTGACGAGAAAACTCTGGGTGCGATAGGTGGCCCCCAGAGACAGCAACGAGGCGACGATCAGCGCCGCGGAGAAAAAGCGAGCTTCCATGCTCGTAGGCCACTCCCTTGTTGAATCCGTTCGTGAAGCAAAGGCGTCCTACCTCCGCTTCGACATAGCTCGATGCCGGGCATTAGGGCAAACTGCAAGCCAAACCGGTCGTACACCGCTTCCTTTTTTGCCCGCTCGTCGCAAACTCCTTACTGAACGCATCTTGGGACAAGATATTGCGTCGGGACATCATTGCCACGGTCGGCAAGTCTTGTAAGATTTGCACAAGGTAATCCAAATCGTGCTTCCGAGACCAGACCGATTTCGATGGTTTCTGGACGCGGCGGTCATCCGGCTGGAGATCCGGGTCCGCGCACGAAGTTCGACCCACCCGTCACCGGGGAAAACCTATACCTTATGGGTCGAAAGGCGCTGATGCCATTTCGGGGCTCGCAGCCGCCGGAAAATCTGGTAATTTAGGTATTTAGGGAACGGTTCGAGAGGCAGCCACACAGTGTTCTGACACCGTATGGATACAATTCCGAGGAATGCCATGTCGTTGCTTGCTTCTGCCGCTGTGAACGATGTTGGCGAGAGCCACGGATTCGACTCGCCGTATCGCTGCTGTCTGTGCGGCCATGTCCTGCCGTACCATCCGGCCTTTACCGCCGACGTGAATTGCCCGAAGTGTGGTTCGCTGCTGTGGTGTGTCCGACGCGACAACGGCAGTGAAGTAGTTTTGGAGGTCGTGCCTGGACGCACGCCGTCTGTCGAGGAAATCGAAAGTCTGAGCCGGGTGTTGCGGACCGACGAGATTGTTCCCCGCGTGATCGTCGATTTGTCCGGTTTGGATCTGATCAACAGCGCATTGGTGGCGATGCTCGTCCTGCTGAACAAACGGATTCACGCCGCGGCCGGCACGCTCCGGTTGAGTGGACTGAACGAGGTCGTCCGCGAGATTTTTTTCCGTTTCAAGCTCGACAGCCTCTTTGAGATTGTCGAATTCAAACCGGCCCCTCCTGCCCGATGCTCATGAACACGAGTTTCCGTCTTGCCTGCCTGGGATTTGCGTGTTGGAATCTGATCTGGGTCACGGCCGCGGTGGCGGGGCCGGCGACGCTGTACGTTGCCGTGGACGGCAATGATGCATGGTCCGGCAAATTGCCGGAGGCGAACGCGACGAGGACGGACGGGCCGCTGGCGACGCTGGAAGCCGCGCGCGACGCCGTCCGACGATGGAAACAGGCCGGACCGCTGCCGGCCCGCGGCGTGGTGGTCGAACTGCGCGGGGGTGTGTACGAGCGCGACCGCGCCTTGGAACTGACGGCCGAAGATTCCGGTGCGGCGGAAACGCCCATCGAGTATCGCGCCCGGCCCGGCGAATCGGTGCGGCTGATCGGCGGCAAACGGATTGCAGGTTTTACGCCCGTCACGGATGGGGCACTGCTGGGGCGTCTGGAACCCGAAACTCGCGGCAACGTCTGGCAGGTGGACCTGCGTGCGGCGGGAGTCACCGATTTCGGCGGTCCTGCGGGGGGCGGACTGGAACTGTTCTTTCAGGGCCGGCCGATGCACATTGCCCGCTGGCCCAACGACGGCTTTGTGAAGATCGTCCACGTGCAGGGGCCGACGCCGGTGGACATCCGCGGCACCAGGGGCTGTCGGGAAGGCGTGTTTTCCTACGAAGGCGACCGCCCCCGTCGCTGGAAGGACGAGAAGGACCTGTGGCTGCACGGTTACTGGTTCTGGGACTGGGCCGATCAACGCCAGAAAGTCGCGTCGATCGATGTGGACAAACGCCTCGTGACGCTGGTCCCGCCCAACCACAGCTATGGCTACCGCAACGGCCAGTGGTTCTATGCCTTTAACGCGCTGGCGGAGATTGACCAGCCGGGCGAATGGTATTTGGACCGCGAGACCGGCACGCTGTACTTCTGGCCGCCGGCGCCGATCGCGTCGGGCGAGGCCCTGGTTTCCGTCGTGCCTACCCTGGTCAGTTGCCAGGACACCGCCTATGTCACGATTCGCGGCTTGACCTTCGAGGCGATGCGGAGCACGGCGGTCGTCGTCCGCGGCGGTTCCCACAATCGTCTTGTGGGCTGCACGATCCGCAACGGCGGACGGAATGCGGTCTCGGTCACGGGCACGGCCAACGGCGTGATCGGCTGTGAGATCGATCAGATGGCGGAGGGCGGCATTTCGCTGTCCGGCGGTGATCGCAAGTCACTGGCGCCCGCCGGGCTGTACGCCGAAAACAACCACATCCATCATTACGGCCGCGTCAAGCCCATGTACAGTGCCGGCATTTCCGTGCATGGCGTGGGCAACCGAATCGCCCACAATCTGATCCACGACGCGCCGCATCAGGCGATCGGATTTGGCGGCAACGACCACGTCATCGAGTTGAACGAAATCCACAACGTGTGCTTCGAGTCGAACGATGCGGGCGCGATCTATGCCGGCCGCGATTGGACCATGCGCGGCACCGTCATCCGGCACAACTACCTGCACCACATCTACGGCTTTGAGCGCCGCGGCTGCGTGGGCGTGTACCTGGATGACATGTACTGCGGCACGGAGATCTCCGGCAACGTGTTCTACCAGGTGCCCCGCGCGGCGTTTATCGGCGGAGGCCGGGACTGCCAGATCGTGAACAATGTCTTCGTCGACTGCAAACCCGCCGTCCACGTCGACGCCCGCGCGCTGGGCTGGGCGCGCGACCACGCCGACGGCTGGATTCGGGAAGGCCGGGAACGGGGCACCCTGTCGGGGATCCGCTTTCGAGAACCGCCCTACAGCGACCGCTATCCGCCGCTGGTCCCCATCCTGGACGAAGATCCCGCCGCGCCGCGGGGCAACGTCGTGGCCCGCAACATCTGCTGGGGCGGCCGCTGGGACGAAATCGAGGGCAAGGCGAGGCCGTTGGTCAAGCTGGAGCACAACCTGCTGGATCAAGACCCGCGGTTCGTCAACGCCGCCAGCCTGAACTTCCAACTCCGCCCAGATTCGCCGGCTTGGAAGCTCGGTTTTCAACGGATTCCCATCGAGCGGATTGGCCTGGTCGGCAGCCCCGACCGCGCGCCCGGCGCAGCGCTCCCGGCCTCGTCCCAAACGGGGCTCTCCCCTGCTGAGTGAAAGCACTCGGTCCGCGGGGTGCGGAGGGGGAGTGACTTGCGGCCTGCGGACCCTACCCAGCCCGCCCGGTCATCTGCTATTCTGACGGCATGGCGCTCACTCCTGCAGATATCCTGGGGCCCGCCGGACTGATTGCCCGGCGGCTGTCGAATTACGAGCACCGCGTCCAGCAGATGGAGCTGGCCGACGCGGTGGCGGAGGCGCTGCGCAAGGGCCGGCACCTGGTCGCCGAAGCCGGCACGGGCGTGGGCAAGAGTTTTGCGTATCTGGTGCCCGCGATTCTGGCGGTGGCGGCCGCCCAGGAGGAAAAGGACAGCCCTGGCGGCGGGGAGGTGCAGGGAAGCAAGCCGCTCAAAAAAATCGTCGTCTCGACCCACACCATCAGCCTGCAGGAACAACTGCTGTACAAGGACTTGCCGCTGCTTACTGCGGTGCTCCCGCTGGAGTTCACCGCGGTGCTGGTCAAGGGCCGCCGCAACTACGTCAGCTTGCGGCGGCTGGAGACGGCCCTGGGGCGAGCCGGCAGCCTGTTCAACACCGAGGAGGAGCTGGACCAGTTGCGGGCCCTGCGGGACTGGGCCAAGGGCACCACCGACGGTTCGTTGAGCGATTTGACCTTCAAGCCCGCGGGGGCCGTCTGGGACGAGGTCGCCAGCGACAACAGCAATTGTCTGGGCAAGAAATGTCCGCGGTACAAGGATTGCTTCTACTACCAGGCGCGGCGGCGCGTCTTCAACGCGCAGATCCTGATCGTCAATCACGCGCTGTTCTTCAGCGATCTGGCGCTGCGGCGCGCCGGGGGCAGCGTTTTGCCCAAGTACGACGCCGTGATCTTCGACGAGGCCCACACGCTGGAAGCCGTCGCCGCCGACCACTTGGGCGTGAGCGTCTCGTCGGGCCAGGTGCAGTACATTCTGAACAAGCTGTACAACGACCGCACGAACAAGGGCCTGCTGGTCCATCTTCACTGCGGCAAGGAGCAACGCCAGACGTTGCACTGCTCCCAACTGGCCGACGATTTCTTCCGCGATATCCACAACTGGCTGCAGGAACAGACGGAGAAAAACGGCCGCGTCCACACGCCGGGCATCGTCGGCAATTCGCTCAGCCCCGCCTTGATCGGGCTAGCGGCGATGCTCCGGCAGCGCAGCGACGATGTCGAAGACGAAGCGCAGCGTCTGGAGTTCGTCTCGGCCTGCGAGCGGTTGATCACCTTGGCCAACGAACTCGAAGTCTGGCGCACGCACGCGATCCCGGAAGCCGTGTACTGGATCGAAGCCACCCAGTCCCGCCGCGGCCGGCCGCAGATCCGCCTGGAGGCCGCTCCGATCGACATCGGGTCGGTGCTCCGCCAGGAGTTGTTCGAGCCGATCCACAGCGTGATCATGACCAGCGCCACACTGGCCGTGGGCCGGCAGGGTTCGTTCGAGTTCTTTAGATCGCGAGTCGGCCTGACGAAGGCGGATACGATCCGGCTGGGCAGCCCGTTCAACTATCACCAGCAGGTCAAACTGATCCTGGTGGACGACATGCCCGACCCGACGCAGGATCGCAAGCAATTCGACGCCCGCTGCATCGCACTGATCCGCCGCTACATCGCCCGCACCGATGGCCGGGCGTTTGTGCTGTTCACCAGCTACGACATGATGCGCCTCGCCGCCAGCCAGTTGACGGCCTGGCTGAGCGAACAGAATCTGGCCTTGTACTCCCAAGCCGACGGGCTGCCGCGGCACGAGATGTTGGAGCGGTTCAAGGCCGATCCCCGTTCGGTCTTGTTCGGCGCGGACAGCTTCTGGCAGGGCGTCGACGTGCCGGGCGAGGCGTTGCAGAACGTGATCATCACCAAGCTGCCGTTCAGCGTGCCGGACCAGCCGCTGTTGCAGGCCCGCCTGGAAGCCATCCGCTGCCGCGGCGGCAATCCGTTCATGGACTACCAGGTGCCGGAAGCGGCGATCAGGCTCAAGCAAGGCTTCGGCCGCCTGATCCGCACCCAGCAGGACCGCGGCATCGTCGTGCTGCTGGACCCGCGAGTGCGGACCAAGCGCTACGGCCAGATCCTGCTGGAATCCCTGCCGCCGTGTGAGGTGATCGTGGAATCGGCGTACGACACGCAGGCGAGCGATGCGTGAGTGACGTGGCAGCCCGGCGGGCCTTTCCGTCGCCGCCACGTCGCGGGACACCCTGGAAAAACGAGACGCGGCTCACCGCAGAGGCAAGAACTCGATGCGGTTCTTCATCTCCTCCGGGGTCATGATCTTAGCAACCAACGCCAGGTCCGCTATCGCCTGGCCGACCGTGATTCGGAGTTGGTGTGCGTACAAAATTTCGCTGAACTCGCGGCCGGAAACCTGCCCGCGACGACCGATCGATAGAAAGTCGTCATCCTGGGTGAAGACGATCCGGCCGAGACCGGTCGCGCGGGCAAGAATCTCTTCGTCGTCCCAGTCCGCGGCCTGATCCTCTTCCGTCGTCAGGACATCGATTCCGCGACGCCGCAACCCTCGGGTGACCGCGGCTGGGACGTGCGGATCCATGTAAAACGCCAGACTTACGGAAGTTTCCCTAGCATCTTGAGTCTGGCTCGCACGATCGATGGCGGTTGACTGGCAGCAACGCGATCGACGTGCTCCAGTCGCTCGTCAATCTCGCGGTCGATTTCGTCTTGGTGATCGTGGTAGTAGGCGAGGGCAGCGTAAATCTGCGCGAGCGTCAAGTGAGGGTGTTGCCGTTGGATCTCATCGGCGTCCCAGTGATGGGCCAACCGGTCCAGGACCACTTCCACTACCTTGGTCTTGGTGCCGGCGATGATCGGAACGCCTTCGGCCGCCGATTCGATGTGAGGATACGCCGCCGTGATCATGGATGCCTCCGCTTTGCACGATGCACTGTCCGCGCCAGCCCAGCGGCGAACCTCGCCAAGTCCGCGTTCTTGGCTGGGGCAACCCAGCCAACAGTCCATGATTGTCCGATTCGTCTTGCCTGACTACCCGGCCAGCGTTCCCAAGCGGTTGCTTCACTCGGTCGGTGGTCCCCACCAAGCCCCCTATCTGGCTTTTCGCGGTACGGTCGGGTAAAATGATGCTCCGTATTGCCCTGAGGGATGGCCCGCCGGTACGGCGTCTCCCGCTTGCGAGTGTGACCTGCCTGCCTTCCCCGTTTTGAAGAGGAGAAGCCATGCCGGGCCGAAGATCTGTTTCACGTACAGCCGTACTGTCCCTCACGCTGGCCGCGACTGTTGCGGGGGTGGCCGCCCTCACGGCAAGAGCCGACGACAAACCGGCGTTACCGCTGCCGAGCGCCTCGCTGACCGGCGCGGGCTCGCCGCCGGCGGCGAGCGTCGATCCGGACGAACTGGGCTTCGACGAACTGGTGTTCGTCAAACGCAAGCCTTACTCGTCGGATCACTACTACACGGACATCAACAACGGCACCAGTCCAGACCGGTTTGTGCCCGACAACGGCATCTACCTCTACAACCTGCGGACGCGGACCGAACGGCCGGTGGTCACAGCCGCCGGTCTGCCCGGGGGGAAAGGCTTCATCGGCAAGATCAGTCTGTCGTTTGACGCCCGGAGGGTCATCTTCGATTTCCGCCAGGACCCCGGCTCCGGGTTCCGTATTTGGGAAGTAAACATCGACGGCACGGGCTTGCGGCAGATCTCGTTCCCGCCGCCGGACGAGACCCAGAAGGCGGCCCGCTGGCATCCGTCGTGGCACACCGACGACATTCATCCGTGCTATCTGCAGGACGGGAAGATCATCTTCTCCTCGACCCGCAGCGAACACACCGTGCTCTGCGGCGGCTCGGGGTCCCTGGTGGCCCCGGTGCTGCACCGCATGGACTCCGACGGCTCGCACGTCGAACAGCTCAGCCGCAGTCCTGTCAGCGAATTCTGTCCGTTGGTTCTGGATGACGGCCGGGTCATGTACCACCGCTGGGAATACATCGACAAGGGCGCGCGGGTGGCCAAAACCGTCTGGAGCATGAATCCCGATGGCCGCCGCCCGCAGGAACTGTACGGCCTGGCCGACGACGACACGACCGTCTACATGTACCCGCAACCGCTGCCCGGCAGCAGCCACCGCTTTGTGTGCGTGGGGACCTGCCACTATCCGCAAGGCGGCTGCCTGGGAGCAATCCTGCTGGTCGATTTCGGCAAGGGCGTGCGGGGCCGGGGCGCCGATCCGGACGAGGCGGGTTACGTCCAGTGGGACGACCGCTTTCCCGTCGTGAATCTCACGCCGCACGTGTTCATCCCGCGCCGCAAGGAACCCGGTTGGTGGTTCCTGACCAAAGAGGGCGGCTATGTCCACGACGGCAACGGCCAGCAAGGCCACCTGTACACGCATCCCTTCCCGGTCAGCGAGCGGGAGTTCCTGGTGTCCTACAAGGTCAATCCGGCCGACCACTACAAGAACGTTGCCAACGCCTATGCCCTGTACCTGATCGATGTCCGGGGACGTCATCGGTTCGTTCACGCGGACGCCAAGCTCTCCTGCTGGCATCCCCTGCCGCTGGTCGCGCGGCGCGTTCCGCCGGCCGTGCAGCCGTCGCGCGATCCGGAGTACGCTGCCAACGGTCAGGCACTCTGCGTCCTGACGGATGTTCACCAAGGCATGGCAGGCGTCGAGCAGGGCGAGGTCAAATGGTTGCGGATCAACGAAGCCTTGCCCCGCTACTGGTCGACCGGGCGACGGTGGACGCCGTCGCTGAGCAGTTCCAGCTGGAAGGCGGCCCTCTGGCCGCGCGTGCAGTGGGGGGTCGTGCCCGTGGAAGCAGACGGGTCCGCCCACTTCGTGGTGCCGGCCGATCGCAACATCTTCTTCCAGGCTCTGGATGAGAACTTCCGGGAACTCCAGCGGGAACGGACGTACGTGAATTACGCGCCCGGCGAGGTGCGTTCCTGTACGGGCTGTCACGGGCAACCCAACTGGACCGCCACGGCCCACGCGACGGCTACGCCGCTGGCGTTGCTGCGCGCGCCGAGCGTTCCCCAGCCGCAGCCGTGTGATCGAGCCGAAAACGGCGGCGACGGCCGGGCGGGACAGGTGATTCACTACCCGACCGACATCCAACCGATCTTCGACGCCAAATGCGTCTCGTGCCACGGGGCGACCGAACCGGCCGGCGGGCTGAGGCTGACCGGCGAGGTCACGCTGTTCTACAACACCTCCTACGAGGAGTTGTCCAAAAAGCTGCTGGCCGGTCCGATGATTCCCGAATTCACGTCGTTCCTGTGGGGAGACCGGGGCAATTATAACGGCGCGTACCTGCCGCCCCGGAGTCTCGGATGCCCCACCAGCACGCTGATCGACGTGTTGACGGATACCACGCATCCGAAGAACGCCCCGGACGACCATTCGCGGATGCTGACGCAAAGGGAACTGATGATCCTGTGCCGCTGGGTGGACACCAACTACCAGTTCTACGGCAGTTACTTCGGCCGCCAACATCCGCAGTGGGTCAACCCCGATCCTGCCGTTCCAACCTACAATCCGGCCGATTTTCGGCGCAAAGCAACGTTCGAAGAAGCCGTCGGTTTCGCGGCTCCCGAGTGGCACCGGTAACTGGACGTCGCGTGCCGGTGCGAAGTATGGTGTCCGCTGACGCCAGTCGCGCTGGTGCAGTGTAGCGGGGCCTCCCGGCCCCGCGTTCGAACACCGAACGACCGAACTCTGCGGAGGCAAGATCCACGCCGTTCTTTGTGTCGTTGCGTGCTATCAAGGCGAACCCCTTCGTCGGGCGTGATCGTCGCGAAGGGAGCGAAGCGACAATGTGATCATGACACTAGCAATCTGACCAGCCGACGGAGAAAACTCGGGTGTCGATACTTCCGAAGCGATCTCCTCCAATTCCTGCCATTGCTGATCGCCCAATGGGACTTTGACCCGACGTGAAACGTCCGCGAGGGACGGGCGACCGCCGGTAGACCGCAGACGCTTCATGAGTTCCTGCCTGACCCTGGTGCCAGCACCCGGAGCAACGCATGTTGAGCCGGGTCCAGTCGCGAATGACCTATGCCAACGCGGTGTTACCCCAGGCCATGTTCATCGCCGCTGAACGCTGGCCAGAGGAAGGATTTCTCGACGTGGCGAAGGCCTCGTTCGCCTTCCTGGACCGCACGACGACGGTCGAGAAGGTCTTCTGGCCGGTCGGCAACCGCGACTGGTATCCCCACGGGGAAGCCAAGTCGCCGTACGATCAGCAACCGGTCGAGGCCGCCACCATGGCCGACGCCGCGCTCACCGCCTTCGGGTTGCTCGGCGAGGAGCAATACCGGGCTAGTTTTCGCCGGGCTCACGCTTGGTTTTATGGGCAGAACAGCCTGGGACCACGGACTACTGACTACTGAAAAGGAAGTCAGCCATGCTTCGACAATCGAAAATCCATCAGCGGTACGCCGAGTTGTTTCGGCGTCACGGCGACAACCCGATCCTCGCGGCCCAAGACTGGCCCTACCCCGCCCATTCGGTCTTCAACGCCGGCGCGTGTCAGGTGGGCGTGGAAACCGTCCTGCTGGTCCGCGTCGAGGACCGCCGTGGCCATTCTCATCTGAGCGTGGCTCGCAGTCTCGACGGCGTGACGAATTGGCACATCGACTCTCAGCCCAGTTTCGCTTCCGATCTGGCGAATCATTCGGAGGAAGCGTGGGGCGTGGAAGACGCACGCCTGACCTGGGTCGAGGACCGCGGCCAGTGGATCATCGCCTACACGGCCTTCTCGCCCAGCGGACCGTTGGTCTTCTTAGCCGAGACCAAGGACTTCGTCACGTTCTCGCGGCTCGGCCCGGTCATGCCCCCCCAAGGACAAAGATGCCGCCATCTTCCCCCGCCGCTTTGGCAATCGCTACGCAATGATTCATCGGCCGGTTTCCACGGGGAGTTCGGGCGCCCACGTCTGGCTCTCTTTTTCGCCGGACCTGACGCATTGGGGCGACCACCACATCCTCTTGAACGCGCGGCGCGGTTCCTGGTGGGATGCCAACAAGATCGGGTTGAGCCCTCCGCCGCTGGAGACACCGGAGGGTTGGTGGCTCCTGGATCATGGCGTGCGCGTTACGGCGGGGGGATGTCTGTATCGTCTCGGATTGGCCTTGCTGGACTTGGAGGATCCTTGTCAGGTTCTGCGGCGCAGCGACGAATGGATCTTTGCGCCCGAGCAGCCGTACGAGCGCCAGGGAGACGTCAACGGCGTGGTCTTTCCCTGTGGCTGGATTCTGGACCCGGGGACCGGGGCGATCCGTCTGTACGATGGCGGCGCGGACGCCTGCGTGGCCTTGGCCACCGCCCAGCTCTCCGACCTGCGGAGCTACCTGCGGAGCTACCTGCACGCGTGTCCTGAACCGTCCTCGCGGCAGGGCAAGGAGGTGACGTTGTCCGCTTGACGGTGCTCCCTATCGCCTGCGGTCCTCCGGCACGAAGAAGAATTGGCGCGCGGCGGGAGCGAGGCAGCACAAAGCAATCCTGCTGCCTTTGGTCCGCAGCTTCTTGCCGAATACGGCCAGCGCGTCGATAAAAGCAGCGTCAAACAACGCCACCCCGGTGAAGTCCACCAAGACTTTACTGTCGATACCCAACGCATCTGCGAGTTGCGCGAAATCCGCTCGGAGGCCAGCGATGGTTTCTTCGCCGAAGTCCTTGGCCTCCGTGAACTGGACGTGTGTCACACCCGCTGACCGCGAGACGGTCAGATGCTTGAAGACCCACGAATCCGGTGCGCTGGATTCAGTCGCGATTTTTTCTAATCTCGGCGTGAGGGCGCGGGTCGCCTCATCGCGGGACTCATAGATTTCAAAGATCCGATGCGGGATTTTTGCCATGGCGTCTTCCTTCGGCACGTCGCCGGAACGTCAATCAGCGTTCCTCCTGGCCTAGGATACCAGAAGCGAAACCACCCGTCCACAATTGCTTTCTGTGCCGCGATCCGTAAAATGGCGATTGGGCGCGCATGAACGCTTGCGCGGTTTTGCCCGCAAGACGATGCGCAGTTGTCGGATGAGTAGGTGAAGGGCAACCCGGCGGTGCTGGGGGGGCTCGTTAACGAGTAAGCCGACGTGGTCGAATACCTCAAGGTGTTTGGGCACGTCGTTTTTTGTTTCTGTCCACAAGTGTTTCGACTGCCTGCACTTTCCGAAAACAGAAAACCAGTTTGATCTTGGTGGAAATCGTCAAAGCGCGCAAAAAAGGTTCTCCCGTTCAGGTGTATGCCGCACCTTTATTGAACAGGAGAACCAAGGATGGTTCCGTATCAGCCGCCGAGCGAATGTCAGCAGTGGGTCGCTTGGCTCGCCGCCGGATTGCACGGTTGAAATCGCTGGCGGTTGTCTGTGATCATCATGGGGATCGTGTTCGCGACTGGCCGACGAACCCTCACCACGTGGCTCCGTGCCGTCGGGTGAGTGACGACTTTAGCGACTATTATATTACTTCCTGCAGCCCCTGGGACGCAAGGCCAAAGAACGTGCCCTGCGACTGCTGGGGTTGTTGCTGGTTCGGCTGAGCCAGGGCGATCGCGTCCTGTTCGCCGTGGATGATTCGCCGACCAGACGCTATGGCCCAAAGGTGGAAGGGGCGGGAATCTACGACCGTCACGACTCCCCCTGGGACGACAACGAACGTCGCCCGAGTCATGCCGATCGGCGCAAAGCCTTACGGCGAGAGACCCTGCACAACCAATATTTGTCGCTTTCCGGCTCGCACCGCCTACTTTGGCTGGATCGCCAGCCGCAGACGTTCGAGTTCGACCGTGACGGCTTGGTCGCTGAAAGCGTCGGGGCTGATCCTTGCGCCCAAGTCTTCGCCGTCAGCGCCCAGGACATACACGGGCACGTCCCGCAGCAGGACCCGCCCGAAACGGATCGCCGGCACGACGCCGCGTCGAGCCGAGACCAGGCGTCCGGTTCCAACCGGCCACGGGACGGCCGTCTCAGCCGGCGGCAACGGCAAGCCGGCGGCTTCCATCATCGACGTAGTCAGCACCGTCGGGCCGCCCTCCGGCTGCCACGTGAAAACGACCGGCGCCGTTTCGTTCAGGACCGCCCCGACTCGGATTCGGCCGCTCTGCAAATAGACCGGCAGCCACGGGGTGAACGCAAGCCGTTCGCACTCACCCAGGCGGCTCTGCGCGGCGCGGTAGCTCTCCAGCGGCCCCAAGCGGTGTCCCTCGCCCAACGTCCGCAACGCCGCGCGGACTTCCAGGTCCGCCCCCAGCCGCCGATACTGCTCGTCCATCTCCGGAATCGAGCGGCGGATAGCCAACAGCTTGAGCGTCAAGGCGTTGCGGGCGTTGGTGAATTGGACCAGCCGCTTGCGGACGTCGTGCTGCGCGGCCAGCCGTTCGGGCGCGATGATTTGCGACTCGATTTGCTCTATCTGCTGCCGGATCTTCTTCCGCTCCGGGGCATCCGTCGCTGCGGTCGACAAGGCGGCTTTCAAGGCATCGATCGCCTGCCGGTTCGCCTCCCAGTGCTGATAGTTGCGCTGGATGCTTTGTTCGAGCGACTTCTGCAACTGGAGCACCTCCCGTTTGGCCTCATCCAGCGACGCCAAGCACTCGCGGAGCGTTTGCTCCGCTGGGCACAACCACACCTTGCCGCCCGGAATATAGGAAACGTCCTTCACGCGGCGCAGGAACATTTCCGCTGCCCGCGCCGCCGACTCCGCCGCCGGCGCCGACCGGAGCGGTGCGAGGCAGAGGGCCAGAAGCAGAATTCGGGAAACGAGCTGGGCCTCCCCGGCTTCGGCGTGGCGAGGATCTTGCGGGTTGGAACGGTTTTGTGGCCTGAACGGCGGCAGCAAACACATGGGCAACTCGATCGAGGCATCGTAAATGGCATTGGCCGATCCTGAATTCTAACCGCCGCCGCGGGAGCGTCGATCATCCCAAGGGAAAAGATCGGGGGCGAAGGCAGGGCAAGGAGCCAGTCTTGGGGCGTTCCGCGGCGCTGCGTAGAGGCTTCTAGCCAGGGGTGGGGCGTTCAGTCCAAATCCGCAGGTATCCGCAGGTCGTCGTCCAGTCCGGCGATCGAACGTCCCGGTTCCAGGGCCACCGCCGCGTTCTGCGCCCGCCAGCGCTGCTCGCCCCAGGGCTTGCGATGGTCGACGTTCTTGCCGGTCAGCAGACTGTCGCGAACCAGACACATCCGTCGCAAGCAGCGCGTCCAGCAGTCTGTTGAAATAACAAGCACCTCGCAAGTGCCGTTTTTTCCGCGGTTTTTCCACGCAGTTCGGAGCCAGTCCCCTTTGTCCAACAGGCTGTTGAGTCCTCTTTTTCGAGTCATCCTCACGAAAAACTTAGTCCGCGCGATTGATAAAAGGCCGACGAAGTTCGCGCAACAGAACCCGCTGCCGGTCGCCGAATCAAGCGTTTCAGGGGGGGCTTCGTGTGCGAAACCGCAGGAACCGGACGCGGTTCCTGGGGGCCTGTCCCGACGACACCTGGGCCAAACGGGTCAAGCAACTCGGCAAGCAGATCGAGAACTACTCCGAGATCCCCGCGTGTCAGCGGCAATTGATCGACGCTTTCAAACAGGAGATGGAGTCCGCCCTGTTCGCCGAAAAAGGAAGTCTGCTGCGGCGCGTGGTTCGGCTCCAACAGGAATTGCAGGAGAAAGTCCATCAACTCGTCGACGAAGAATACAAGGCCGCCGAGAAGTACATTGAACAGGCCCGAAATCGCGTGGAGGCAAACGATTTCGTCGTCGGCTGTCGGCGTTTGGCGCAGGCCGAGCGCGTTCTTCGAGAAGGGCGTTTCGATTCCTCATCCGCGCTGCGCCCGCATCGTCTACCACTGCCCAAACGCCTGCACCCGAGCAAGTCCAGCCAGCCTCCTCTGCGCGAGATCTGTCGGCTGGCGCGAGAGTTTCAGCCGGGGCTGCGTTCCGACGTGGCCATCTTCCTGCCGGACGAGGCGATCGCCGCCGAAACGGCGGCCCCGGATCACTTCATTGCCCGCCATGCCAACCTGGAAGCTACGGAATGGCCCAGCTACTTCAAACAGCTGCGAATCTGGTTGAGCATCCAGGATCACAAGCAACTGCGGCCGTCACTGACGTTGATGGCGAACAACAACTTCTGGTCATCCCGCTCGGCAAAGACGGATTTTGTCTTCTGCCAGCCGTGGCATGGCGCGCCGTTCTACGAGGATCCGGACGGACGGGGGCGGATCATGGCGATCATGCGGCTGTCGCTGAACTCCCGCGAATCGAACCGGCCGAACCTGATCGAGCAGTACGTGGTGAACGCCCTGCAGGAACTCATCCAGCAGGCTCGGGCCAGCGTTTATGCGGAGGACCTTCGATTCGCCAACCAAGGGCTCGTCCTGGTCATGTTGCCCGGCAGCTTTCTTCAGACACGGGGGCCGTACCGGCAATGGATGGCCCAGATCCGGGTCGAAAGCAGCGGATTGGCCAGTGACCGCGTGGCCTTCATTGATGATCTTGATATCCTCCGCATTCTGCGGTTGGGCGCGGACGAACGGTTTCGCGGCTTGATGGAGATGGTGGCCGCCCGCTTTCTAAGTTCGTCGCACCAGACCTACCAAGATTCGAGTGCGGTGGGACGACGCATGTTTTTCGGTCGCGAGGAGGAGGTGCGCCGACTGGAAAGCGATGGCACGGTCGTGTTCAGCGGACGCAAGATGGGCAAGTCGTCCTTGCTGCGTCACGTCTTCCTGCAATGCCGCGAGTCCACCGACCGGCGGGCCGTCTTAGTCGGATGTGCGGGGATTGCCCCATGGCAGTCCTGGCGTGTATTGGACGACTTCGCTCTAAAGCTGTTGGAACTGTTCCATCGTGAGGAAATCCCGGATCCGCCGCGTTGGGACCGTCCGCAGTTGCCGCTGGCGATGAACGATGCCCAACGACGCGCTCTGTTCGGGGAAATGCTCTCGGATGTGAAAGCGAAATTCCAAAACTTTCTGCACGTCGTCATCGAACGCCTGCGCGGGCGCGGCATCCACCGACTGTTTCTGTTGTTAGACGAGGCAGACAGCTTTGCCCGCGCGGAATTTATTGAGAATTCCGGCAACGAATCCCGCTCGCGCGCAGCGGTATCCTGGTTCCTCCGCGACCGCGAAACGGAGCATGACAAGTTCTTGCGGATTGTCTTCGCCGGTTATGACGAGTTGGGAAGGACCGAGACGCTTCCCCATTCGGCCTTCGGCAACTGGGGTTCCCGGATCAATCTGGGACCGCTTTCCGAACCCGCGGCAAGACGCCTGATTGTGGAACCTCTGGCGGCGCTGGGGATCCTGGCAGGCGAGGATCTCGCGGACCGGATTCTGGACTATACCGCCGGTCACGCCAGTCTGATTCAGGCCTTTTGCGGGAAGACCATCGAAGGGGTGCGCGATCGCAATCGCGAATGGCCCTTGGAAGACGTGGAACTCGAATTCAACGACGTGCGGACGATTGCGGAAAGTCCCGAGTATCAAGAGACGATGGCCCGGACCTTGGAGTTGAATCTGGGGATTGCCCGCAGCTATCCTCTGGAACTCACTTTCTACGCGCTGGTGTCCCCGACCGGACTGGGCCACGGCAAGCGGCTCAGCCTGGAACGTTTTACGCTGGCCGAGGCCGAAGACCAAGTCACCGCCCCGGAGCTTTCGGTCTCCTCGCTGGGTTGGGACAAGCTGCGGGCGTCGCTGGATCTGTTGGTGCAATTGGGGCTGCTCGAAAGCATTGGTGAAGCGGCCTCGCCCTGCTATCGCTTCAAGGCCCGTCACTTCGTCAACTACCTGCGGACGCAGCCCAACTTCCAGGCTCGCCTGCAGCAGAGCATCCGGACGTGGAGCGACCGAACCGAACAGGCTGACGCCATTCCCCGCCACGTCTGGACGATCCTGGACGACGAACTCGCACTGCTGTACGAGCCGACGACCAGAGTGTTCGTAGTCTGCGGCCTGGAATCCTCCGGGCGGGAGTACCTTGCCGAGTTGCTGGGGCAAGGCCGCGCGGTACATGCCGATCAGGAGAATTGGACCTGCCAACTGCAGGCCCAACTAGAGAGGCCTGAGGGCAGGCTTTGCGTCGTCGTGGACCACCAGGAAAGAGTCCCCTGGGAACAAACGCGACAGCTGCTCTTGACGACGGCTGCTCGGGACGGCGGGACGGCGCTGCGTTGGATCGCGGGGCCACGCATGGCGTGGGACCTTGCCGGCGACGCCGAAACCCTGTTGACGGTCGAAGTCATCGGAATGGGACCGCTCTCCACCTTGGAACTCGACGCCTGGACAGCCCGCCCGCCGGATCCGACGCCGGAAAACTCGACGCCGATACCGCCCCAAGGGGCGCTGATCTCCGCCGGCGACGGGCAGAAGATCCTGACGCTCACCGCCGGTCTGTTGCCCGTGCTGGAAATGCTGCGGCATTTCTACCGACCCTACCTGCCTGACCCGCTACTGGCCAAGCACGCCGAAGACTTTCGCGCCTCCATCCAACGCGACCGGAAAGTGGAGAATCGTTATGCCAAGCGACTCGCGGCGGGGATTCCGTTGGACCTTCGGCAAGGCCTACAACGGCTCTACGGCGTCTGCCGCGATTACGATGTGAACATGACCGACTACACGCGCAGCGAATTGGATTGGATTGAGACGCAACAGCAACTGAACATCCCCATGATGGTAGGGCCCGAATTCTTGGAGACGGGAGGGGCGTTGAAGTCTCGAATTCGGTGAACGGCTACCCCGCCGCCTGGGCAGCCCTGCCTCTTGCGATCCCGCCCCGAAGGAAGCAATATAGGACCCCGCCCCCCTCGTTTGTTGCGCGCCGCGGCACGTGCGTTGTTTAGGTTGGGGAAGAACGAAAAAAGGGGCGGCGCGGACTAGGCTTTCCGCGGCACGCCCCCAACAGAATCAACTCTTTCAGAATCATGTCTGTCGAACAAGAAGTCAAGTCCCACACCCAACGGGTGGATGCGGGTGAGCCGGTGCGGTATGGGACCGGTTGCCCCGGCTGCCCCAACTCCAGCCCCGAGTCGTTTCGCGTCCATGACTGCCGGCCTCGCACCTTTCGGCTGCTGATCGGCGGGTGCGTCAAGACTGTCATTTCAGGGATCTGGCGCTGGGTCTGCCTGGACTGCGGGAGGCGATTTACCGATTACCCCCGTTTGCCTTGCCGCACAAGCGTTTTGTGAGCGAAGTCGTGTGCGACCGCTCGCAAGCATTCCTGGGGACGGACCAGTCGTATCGAGGCTGTGTGCGATCAGCGGGGCGGGAGTTGGTTTACGACGGCCCCCCCGACAACCTCTTCGTTCGCCGCGCAGCCGCCCTGGCACCCAGCACCGTGTGGCGTTGGGTGTCGTGGCTGGGCGACGGCTTGCAGGTTACGTTCAGGAAAGCCCAGCGGCTGATCCATCGACGGGAGCCCCGCAGCACGCTGCATCGCCAGGACTGGAGTGTGTCCCCCACCAAGTACCGGTCCGACCGGCGACGGCAAACGCTTCAGCGGGCTATGCAGGGGCTGGTGATCCGCACGATCTTCCAGGACTTGTTCGGCAAGGCTATTTTCCCCAACTTTGCAACGGCGGCCGGTTGGTGCTGAGGTAATCTCCTACTCGTCACTCTTACCCTGACGAAAAGGAGGTTCCGCATGTCCAGTCGACGCGAACGCCACGAGCAGTGGGCCGTTTTCTGGTGCTCCCTGCTGGCGCCGCTCCTCTACGGCGAGATTCCTGCCGCGGAGGCCGGTCGTTTTCTGTCTGAACTGTCCCAAAGCGAGTGCCAATTCCCCAACGGGAAACGCCGCAAGCCCTCGCGAGCCACGCTGTGGCGGAAGTGGAAGCGGTATCGGGAGGGCGGTCTGGACGCGCTGATGCCCTGCCGCCGCAAGGATCGTGGCCAGCCCCGCCGCGACCGAGCGGCCATGATGGCCAAAGCCATCGAGTTGAAGAAGGATCAACCCCGCCGCGCGCATGGGGCCATCAACGACTTCCTGAAAGTGGAGTTCCACGCCACCATCCCCAAGTCGACCCTGTATCGGCACCTGAAACGGGCCGGCGCGACACGGCGGAAGTTGGGCATCACCCAGCAGAAGATCCGCTGCCGTTGGACACGCGACCAGAGCAATGCCTTGTGGGTCGGCGATTTCGAGGACGGCCCGTATGTGATCGTGGGCGACCGAGCGGTGGAAACGCACCTCTCGGCGTTCATCGACTGCCACAGTCGGTACATCGTCGAGGCCCGCTATTACCTGCGGGAGAACCTGGACATCCTGATCGACTCCCTGCTGCGGGCCTGGTCCGGGCACGGGGCCAGCCGCGAGTTGTACCTGGACAACGCCAAGATCTACCACGCCCACGCGCTGCGACGGGCCTGCTGTGCCTTGAACATCCGGCTGCTGCACCGCGGCGTGGGAGATCCGCCGCCCGGCGGCCTGATCGAACGCTTCTTCCGCACCGCGCAGGATCAACTGGAAGCCGAACTGCGCGCCGGCCCGCCGCTCACCTTGGAGCGGCTGAACCAGGCCCTGCAAGCCTGGCTGAACGTGAGTTACCACGAGCGTCCCAACCGCGAAACGCAGCAGGCGCCCCGGCTCCGCTACGAGCAGGGCTTGGCCTTCACCCGCCACGTCGACCTGCAGCAGATCCTGAAGTACTTCCTGCAGCGAGAACGACGCAAGGTGGACCCCACCTATTCCGACGTGCGGCTCCAGGGCCGCTTCTTCCGCGTGGACCCGCAACTGCGCGGCGACTGGGTGGAAGTCCGCTACGACCCCTTCACCGAACTGGAGACCGTCTACCTCTACTCCCCGGACGACGAGTACTTGGGGCTCGGCCAGCGGTATCGCCGCGAGGGTCCGGCGACACAGCCGCCGCCGGCCCCACGGCCCGGGACGCCGAAGTACGACTACATCGAACTCCTCATTCAGAAGCATCAAGAGTCCTTGCGGCAACACAGCAGCGGCATCGACTACCAGGCCGCCCTGGCTCGCGGCCAACGCCGCTGGCCCTTCGCCGAGTTCGCCAAGCAACTGGCCGCCGCCCTGGGCCAACCCGGCGGCCTGTCCGCCTTCCGCACCGACGAACTGGAAACCTTGCAGAAAGTCTACGCCCGCCTGACGCGGCTGGATGCCGACCTGTTGGAACGCGCCTGCAGCCGGGCCCGCCAGCGGACCATTCCGGAAATCGTGTTCCTGTTACAGCAACTCCATGACGAAAGGACCGCCTCATGTTCCTGACCCATTTCAAACTCACCTCCCAACCATTCGCCGAACGGATCGCCGAGGCCCTCTGGCAGGACGACCGCATGCGTCAAGGCGTGGCCCGGCTCCGCTACCTGGCCGAGCAGGCCACCGTGGGCCTGCTCACCGGCGCCAGCGGGGTCGGCAAGTCGGCCGTGCTCAAGCGGTTCATCTACGAACTGCCGCGGCCCCAGCATCAGCCCGTCTACCTGCACCTGACCCGCCTCCCGTCCGCGGCCGTGCTCAAACTGATCGTGACCCAACTGGGAGAAGTGCCCCGCCGGGGCAAGGAACGCCTCTTCGAGCAGATCCTGGAAAAGGCCCGCCAACTGGAAGGTGCCCTGGTGCTGATCCTGGACGAGGCCCATCTGCTGGACGGCGATGCCTTGACGGACATTCGCCTGCTGATCAGTTCCGCCCTGGACGACGCGCCGCCGCTGAAGATCGTGCTGGCGGGCCAGGAGCCGCTGCGGAACACCTTGCGCCAGTCGCAGCACACGGCCCTGCTCAACCGGATCGCCGTCCGCCATCACCTGGCGCCGCTGACCAAGACCGAGACAGCGACTTACATCGACTTCCAGGTCAAGCGGGCCGGCGGTTCCGAAAAGCTCTTCGAGGTGGCCGCCAAAGAACTGATCCACGACTTCAGCGGAGGCGTCCCCCGCCAGATCAATAACTTGGCCACCGCCTGCTTGGTCCAAGCCATGGCCGACAGCACCTCGCGCATCAACGATGCCGTGGTTCGGCAGACCCTCAACGAATTCACTTTACCCTGAGGCCCGGCCTCGTCGCCAGGAGTTACCCATGACCAAGTTCTTCCCCCGGCAACTGCTGTACCGTCTCCGCAACGAGATCCCCGTCGCCAAGCTGGTGCCCCAGCTCGACCGGCCGCACAAGCACCGCGAGGGACGATTCTGCTTCCTCTGTCCGCGCTGCGGCGAGTTCCTCACCGCGGTCAACCCGAAGACCAATCTGGCCCGTTGCTTCCACTGCGAGACCAACTTCAACACCATCGACCTGGTGATGGCCATCCAACGCTGCGACTTCGTCGCCGCCGTCTACTTCCTCGAAGCTCGTCTACCCACCTCCGCCACGGACTGAAACTCCGCACCGGGACACGGACGTCCCTCTCTTCCTCTCCTCGCTCCCTCTCTCCCCGGAGCCTCCGACCACTCGGCCCCACTCAGCCCGCGACCATCTCACAGAATTCGGCACTTCAAGTCGCAAAAAATCCGGGGCGCATCAGGTTGGGCATCGAGACGGACCAACTTCAGAACAAGTAGCCAACGTCACGCGACGGAATGACGGCTGTCGCCAGCAACGACAAATATCACTCACGGTCAGCGAGCGTCGGGTGCGAGCCCTTGTCAACGATTCTCCGTTGTTTCGCTTCTGGCGTAAGCGTGCTTGATATGGAGCGATACATGGTCTATCTCTGGGAACAGTGTGGCTTGCGTGATGCCTAGTGATTCGAGTTGCCCCAGGATTTTTCGTTTCTCATTCGCAATAACTAAGAGGCGCTTTCCCTTCGGGCGAAACAGCATGTCCTGAGGTAACTTTGCGCATTTTGTCTTAGTATCTTGAATTCCAAAAAGGAGAAATGCCCCGTCTTGGCGGATGATTCGCGGATTATCGAGGCGGGGCCTGACGCATACCACGACTTGTAGATCTCTTGGGTCGATCTTTGGTTCAAAGTACGGCTTCTCTTTCTTGATCTCGTGAAGCAGGTACTGTATTTCCGAATGACCGTTAAACTCCTTCAGGGCTTCGGGCTTGTCCGAGGTTTCAGATTTTGGTGGTGGCGTAAAGGACCGCGGACGACGGCTAATGTTTGCTATCACGCTGACCGTATCGCTATCGAAGTACTTGACATTAGACTTGCGAAGTCGGAAGAAAACAACCTCGCCATCCTTCTTCGAGTCAGTTTCCCCGGAACTCGCGAAATACAGAGCCGCAAGCGGATTTGCTGTTAGATCCAGTAGCCGCGTAGGCAGTGAATAGTGCTGCATTTTCACCAGCTTCTGGAACGTGCACTCATCATTCGGGAAGTCGCTTGGACATTTGAGAACCAGCTCTTGAAACAGAACGTCTTCATTTTCGATCCAGCCTTTGTTCCGGTACACTGAGGGGACAAGGTCGTAGTTGAAGTCTCCGTGTCCACGGAAGAAGCACACCTTGTCGGGCTCGATTGTTTCCTCATCGAAGGCGTTGAGGAAGGTTCGGACGCTACCAACTCGGATTGCATCAATTGGCTCAGGTTTGGCACGCTCTTTTAAGACCATACGGTTTCTCTTGTGTCGCGTCTGCAATTCTGCCGAGTCACTAATGAGTTGTGAGGCCAACTCGGGGACACGCACCACTTCATCAGCCTAGCCAGCAGCCTTGCTCTTGGCAAGCTTCTACGACGGTTTTCGGCCACTGGCCCGCACAGACGTTGCGTAGGCGGCTCGGATAACTGCCGTAGCCGTTTCACCGTTCAAATCCAGATATTCGCCTCGTCCGGAATCGCGTCGAACGGATGCATGTCGTCGTCAGGCATCCTCCCCAGCCAAGTCGCCCAGATCCACTCCCGGCGGCGGAATGACCGTCCAGCCGGGCATCGTGGCGGCGACCAGCAGCACAGCGTCCGGGTGCTTGTCGATGATCGTCGCGGTTTCCGCCCGAACCATCTCTGTTCGTTCCTCGGCGGTCAGACGGTCGACGGGTGGTTTCAACCGCTCGGCTGCGGCCCACGTCCTCCACATCGCCAGGATCCCACTCATCAGCAGATGATCCTTGTGCTGGAACCGAGCCATGATGGCTCAAACCTATTGCCTGAAAGGTTAAATGTCAAGACCTGACCCCGTTACTTAGACAAAGTCCCGCACGATCTCCGGCCGGGGGGCGGGGATGACCCCCTTCTCGGCCAGCAACCCCTTGCGGCTGACGACGGCGGCCGCTACCTCGACAGCCTCTTCGACCGACGCCACGTCGCCGGTCATCGATACCCAGGCCTTACCGCCGATGGCCATTGCCAGGTGGATGCAGACCAGCTGGATCGGCGTCGCTTTGACGGCGGCGTCGGCGGCTTCGATGATCGACGCCACGCTAAACGACTCGACCACGCCCAAGGCCTTTACTTCAGGCAAATGGGCCACGCCGCTGATGGCCGGGAACACGGCCGGATGCACGTTGGCGATCACGAAATGATCGACCACCGTGTGCGCCCCCACGCGGACGCCCGCTTCGACGCTGGAATTCACCGCGTCCACGTCGCCGCCGATCAGCACCATGTACTTGCCGGGGCAAATCGTGCGATTGACCAGGATTTTGACGTTGGCCGTCTTCAACACCGTGTCGGCGATCAGGAAGCCCTTGGCGATACTCGAGGTCTCGATGAGGCCGATAGCCGTGCCCTGCTTTTTCATGGTAGTGCCGTGTTACGAGTAATCGTATCTTCTACGCGGTGATTTCAATGGCCTGCTGCGTAAGAGCCGTCACGCGGCCGTCGATGCTGGCGTGGATCGGGCAACCCAACTGGTCGTCGGCGACCGTGCCGATCACGTCGCCCCGGCGGACGCGGTCCCCCGACTGGACGATCGCTTGGGCCGGCGCGCCCACGTGGGCCGCCAGCGGCAGCGTGACCGACTGCGGCTGCCAGTCGAACCGCTGGAAAGGCGCCGGGCGATCGTAGGGCGTCAGTCCCAGCCGCGTGTACAGCGTCTTGATCGGGATCTCGCGGCCCTTGCGGACCGGATGCGGCTCGCGGAACAGCGTGCGCAGTTCCGCTGCGGTCCGTCCCAGGCCATGTTCGCGGAGCAGTCGCTTGGCGTCGACGCAGATGCTCTTCGGGTCCAACTGCTCCGGGCAGGCGATCAGCGAGCAGACATTGCACTCGCAGCAGTATTGGGCCCACAAGCTGCCACGCTGCCGGGCCTCGCCCGTCATCAGCAGCGTCCGCATCACTCGGTGCGGCTCGATGGGATAGCCCAGGATGTAGCGCGGGCACAGTTCCGTGCACAACGAGCACTGATCGCACTGGCCGTGTCCGATGCGGGTGTACGTTTCCCGCGTCTGCGTCTTTCGTCGGACCAGGTAATGATCGGACGGCAGCACGATCAGCCCGCCCATGTTCTTGGTGACGGGATCGGACAGACTCCGGGCCACACCGCCCATCATCAGGCCGCCGGTCAGCACGACGGGATCGGGCGTCGTCCAGCCGCCCGCCAGGTGTTCGAGACAGTCGGCGATGCGGGCCCCGACGGGCACCACCGTGGTGACCGGCCGTCTCACTTCGCCACAAATCGTCAGGTACTTCTCCGTCACCGGCTGGCCGTCGACGGCGCGGGCGATGTTCACGATTGTCTCGACGTTGTCCACCACGGCGCCGACGGCGAGGGGAATGCCGCCGGGCGGGATCTGGCGTCCCGTGATCTCGTAGACCAGGATGTACTCGTCGCCGGCCGGGTAGACGTCGTCGTACACCAGCACCTCGAATCCTTCCGCCTGGGCGTCCTGTCGAAGGCCTTCGACGACGTCTGCGTTTTTGCGTTTGACGGCGATCGTAACGGTCTGGGCGCGCGTCACGTCGCGCACAATGGCCAGGCCCCGCAAGAACGCCGCGCGGTCCTGGAGCATGGTCTGGCGGTCTTTTTGCAGCAGCGGTTCGCACTCGGCGCCGTTGGCGATCACGTGCTGGACCTGGGTCTCGAGCTTTTTGTAAGTGGGAAACCCGGCCCCGCCGGCCCCCACCACGCCTGCCTCGCGCACGCGGCGAACGACTTGTTTGGCTGGAAGTGTCATCATGTTTCGCGGAACGTGGGATGCTTCTGGGCGACTCGGTCCGCCAGGCTGCGGGACTGACCGCCACGACGCCGGTATTTTATCAGCGGCGGGCGGTGGAGAGTTCCGGCAGGGCGAGAAAACTGCGAACCGCAGCATTGACGGCTGGCGGCTGTTCCAGGGGCGACAGGTGTCCCGCCCCGGCGATCTCGACAAAACGGGCCTGCGGCAGGCGGTTGGCGAGCCCGCGCATCTCCTCGACCGACGACAGCGCGTCCTCGCTGCCGCAGACAACCAGCGCGGGCAGTTCCATCTGCGGCAGCCAGGGGGAGGCATCCGGACGAGCGGCCATGCCGCGCAAGGCGGCGGCTAGTCCCTGGGGCGAGGCGGCCAAGACCGTTCGCCGCAGGGCGGCCACAAGGTCCGGACGCCGCTGACGGGTTTCCGCAGCGACGAGCTTTTCCAGCATGGCGTCCGCCAGGAACCCGGCGCCTTCCCTCAGCACCCGTTCGGCGTTAACGCGCCGCGCTTCGGCCGCCACGGGCGCGTCGGCCGCCGCCCGCGTGCCGCACAAGACGAGGCCCCGCAGCCGCGCCCGGTGGCGGCGGACGAACTGCCAAGCGATGTAGCCGCCCATCGACAAGCCGCAGAACACCACGGGTTCTGCGATTCCCAGCACGTCCAGCAGCGCCGCCAGATCGTCCGCAAAATCCTCCATCAGAACCACGTCGCCGCCGCTGTCGCTGGCGCCGAACCCCCGCAGGTCGGGCGCGATGACGCGGGCGTCGCGGGAAAGATCCTCCAGCTGCGCCGCCCACATCGCATGGTCCAGCGGGAACCCGTGGACCAACAACAGCGGCGGACCCGAACCGCGTTCGACGACGTGCAAATGGACGTCGCGGACTTTCCATCTTCCCATCGGCACAGACTCCTGGCGACACGGCCGGGTTAGCTCGCCGGACCGCTCAGCGAACCTCGCCCGGTCCGCAGGGCACGACCTCGCGGAACGGCGTGAACAGAACGTAATTCAGGTGGCGGTACAAGGCGTTGGCTTGCAGCAGTTCGGCGTGCCCGCCCGCAGCGTGCAGCCGGCCTTGGTGGATCAGGAAAATGCGTTCCGCCGCGCGAAGCGTGGCGAGGCGCGACGGAATGACGATCAGGGTCCGCCCGCCACGCAGTTGTTCCAGCGCCGCGTCGATCGCTTGGGCCTCTGTTTCGTCGGTCGGAACCGGAGGCTCGTGGACAATCAACACGGAGGGTGCGCTGAGCACAGCGCGGGCCAGGCCGATGCGAAAGGCGACGGCGGCCGCCACCTTGGTTCCTCCCGGACCGACCGTTGTAGCGAATCCCTCGGGGAGACTCTTGATCGCCTCCAGGACCTGGCAAACCCGTGCCGCGTCGTCGATCTGATCTTGCGACAGGTTGCTGCGGGCGCAGCGGATGTTGTCGGCGATCGTGCCCGTGAACAACATCCCGTCGCAGGCCGCAAAGGCGATTTGCCGTCGCAGCGACGGGATGGTCACCGAACGCAGATCGGTGCCGTCGATCAGGATGCGGCCCGTGCCGGGGTCTTGGTAGCGCAAGAACAGTCCGGCCACGGTCAGCGGAGTGTGGCAGTCCGACGCGACGATCGCGGCCTGCGATCCGGCGGGAATCTCGAACGACAAGTCCGTCAACAGCGGCCGTCCGGCGTGGTCGGCGATGGCGACGTTTTCCCAGCGGATCTCCCGCGCCACGCCGCCGATCTCCAGGGCGCCCGCAATCTGTCCCACGCCCGACGCGCGATCCAGGTACGCGAGAATCTCGGCCGCCGCTTCGTCCGCCCGAGCCACCAGCGGAACCGTCCGCCGCAAGCGGATGACCGGCAGGGCCAGGCGGGCCAAAGCCAGGGCCAGCACTCCCAAACCCGTCGAAGTCGGACGCGGAGAAAGGCCCACGACCAGCAGCAACAGGGCCGCGCCCAGGCCCAACAGCCACAGCAGCCACGGCCGCACGGCGACGCGGGTCGTAACGCCTTGACGCAGGTCGCGCCGATAGCGGTCACAGGCGGCTTGGAAAGCCTCGTCACTGGCAGGAATCGCAGTCAGCCCCTCGACGATGCGGGCCGTTTGAAACGCATCCAGCACGCCTGCCTGACGCATGGCCAACTGCGCGCGGCTTTGTCGCTGGCCGGCGTCGGCTCGCGCCTCCAGTCGCTGAAACAATCGCCAGACAAAAAGCGCCAGCAGGATCGTCAGGAGCGTCAGAAAAAAGTCGATGTAGGCCGCCAGGGCCAGCAGCAGCGCGGCGACCATGAAGCTGCGCGGCATGCTGGTCCACCAGGCCGCCAGCCCCTCGCGGACGACTTGGCACTTGTCCAGCAACCGCTGCTCCGACTGCCGCCCTTCCCGCTCGAACCAGTCGGGCACCCCCAACCGGCGAACCTGTTCGTAGACGCCGATCTGCAGTCGCCCGACGGCGTCCCAGGCAGCCAGTTCCCCCAGGCGAAAATAGACCAACAGCGCCAGTGCCTCGGCCGTGGCCAAGGTCAGCAGCGCCGCCAGCAGGGCCAACAGGCAATACTCATAGCGATCCAACCAGCCCCACGACTGATCCGGCATTCCCAGCCAGGCCGCAAAACTCCAACCATCCAGCGACTGCCCGCCCTCGTGGGAACTGTGGATCAGGTCCAGAATCAGGCCGACGTCGGCTACCAGAAGAACCGTCAGCAGCGCGGAGGCCGAACCCCACAGGTAAATCCACCACGGCCGACCCTTGGCGCCGCCGAAACGGGCCGCCTTGCGAAACGACACCCAACGCATCACCACGCCTCCACCTCAAAGGGCCGTGCGTGACTCCCGGATGTGTACCCCTGCCCGCCCGTGCGGCCGGCCCCCAAAAACGATCGCTCGCCGCCAGGAATCGCGACTTCTTCTCGATCTTCCTCCCACGTTACGCCAGATCGCGATCCTCGAACAGCACCAAGGCCAACAACATGGCGATGACACTGTAGATCATGCAATAGACGAACGCCCAAAGCAAATACAAAGGCGGAACGGGCACGTCGGCCGCGACCGCCGCTTGAATGTTGAAGTGGTCGAGATTGGGAAAAATCGTGGCAATCAACTGGCCGAAGAATTGCACGAAGACGAACTGTCCCATCGACGACTGCACGATCAAGGGCGTCAGATGGCCCAAGGCGTAGATCGTGAAACAGATCACCAGATTGGCCAGCCACGGCAGACGCGTGGAAATGGCCACGCTCAAAGCCGCCAGAACCATGGTCTCCATGAACGCCAACACGAGCCCCGGCACCGTACTGATCATCTCCGCGTGGCACAGTTGCCAGGTCACGTCTTGCGTCTGAGATTCGCGGCCGTCGTAGATCGGCTTGTACGCGGTCATGATCAGGAACAACACGCCCAAGACGACAAACAGAACCGCCACGGTCCAGAAGATGCCGAGGAACTTGCCGACAATGAACGAGGGACGTCCGATGGGCTTTGAGAGCACCGTCAAGGCCGTGCGCCCTTCGATTTCTTCGGCGATCGAACTGCTCGCCGCCCAGACCGCCATGATCACCCCCAGGATCATGATCAGCGTCAAGCCTGAGTCCTTCAGCATCTTGATGTCTTCGCCGAACGTGTTGTAGGGAATCCAAGGGAAGAAGACCACCACCAGCACGGCGCCCACGGCGACAATAATCATGAACAACGGCTGGGCGATCTCCGACTTGTGCGTTGCCAGAGCAATGGCCGACAGCCGCGGCGCGGCAAACCGCTGGATCAGGTACAACAGGAACACCGCCACGACAGCCAAGGCCGTGACCGGAATCGTCAACACCTCCGGATTGGGAGGCGCTGTCGTGATCACGCAGGTCAGTTTCGCGGGCACGCTGCCCAGGTTGCGCACGTACAGCCGCTCGACATCCTGATCGACAAACGCGTTGACACTCTGTCGGCTGGCGATCCAGATGTGATCCTCGCCGGCCAGCAGATCGATTTCCGCCCCCGGTTTGACTTCGCGGAACGGCCGCGTAGCGATCGTCAAGTGCTGATCGGACCGGAAAACGATGTGGCGAATCTCGTCCTGACGAAAGGACACGGCAACTTCATGCGCGACGGGGTCGGCAAATTCGTCGTCACGGTTTTCGGGCAGGGAGACCGGGACCGGCGCTTCGACCGTCCTCGTCCCCATTGCCGGCAAACGCTCCAGCGAGCGAAGCAGGGCCACGGGCTCCCGCACGAAAATCGCACCCACGATGCCAAACGCGCCCAAAATCAGCGCGACGATCAACATGGGCCACAACGCCCCTTCGCGCACCGCTTGGGGAACCTCGCTGGCGGTCCGCCGAGAGATCAGAACCAGCGGCAGTCGTGCGACCTGGGCCAACCAGCCTCCGGCGGAACCTAAACGCCGCGAATCGGCGGTCGCCCGAGGAGTCAAACGCGAGATGAGAAAGGCCAAGCCCCAGAGCAGCAGCAGCAGCGCCAATCCCGCCAGCATTCCGACGCCAAGCAGCCATACGGGCGTCAGCCAATTAGTTAGTTTGGGCGAAACAGCGCCGACAATTCCCCAAGCTGTCATGTGTTCTTCCTGTTACCTAATCCCAACCGCCGTATCCGATTTTCGTTCGGCAATCGCCGGAACCGATTCTTGCCCAAGGCCGCCTTGGAATCCGCCCTATCTTACGCAGCAAACGGAGTTTCGGTTCGACAAATTCCCTTGGAACATGCCTCCACCGATACGCGGCTAAGCCAAATCTCGCCGCCAGGGAATCGTCCCCCTCGCGGCCCAGGCCAACTCACCCGGCCAGATCGCCGCCTAGAACCGAATCTCAAAACCAGAGAATTCTCCCGTCGGAACCACCGCGGTGTCGGTCATGTCCCGGATGTAGTCCCCCATTCTCGTCTGCAAATCGTTCAAAAACGCTTCGATCTCTTCCGCTTCGCCTTCCACTGCAATCTGGACACGTCCGTCCCGAAGATTGCGGACAAAACCGGCCACGCGATGGGCGTGGGCAATCCGTCGAGCGGTGTACCGGAAGCCCACGCCTTGCACGTTGCCAGTGTAAAATAACTCGCGTCGCTGCAGGGAGGGCTCACTCACCGACAACCTCCTCGAATCCGTCCCAGCCCAATCCGCCCAGACGGTGGCCTCGCATCCACCGGTCGACAGCCTCGCCCTCCCGGTGGACAGCCGGTCGGCGACAGGCTGTTCAATTAGTCTACTTCAGCGAGCACGGGCACGCCAGAGGCCAGAGCGCTCACAACTCGTTCAAGTGGAATGGCTTACGACCGTCCGCGGAACTGCTTTCAGGGGTGCAAGCCCGCCTGTTGCCTGTCGGCCCTCTTTTTGCCGACGAAACAGGCCTGGGGACGGATGTCGCGACGTCACTCCGCCCGATCTCCGTCCCTGTTGATCTTGTCCCCAGGCGGTGGTTTTGCTAGAAGTCCTCCCCCTGCGAATTGCAATTGCGGGCTGTTTTCGTTTGCCGTTTCGCAGGGACTGATTGGGAGAGTGAAGATGGCCAGAAAGCGTAGACGCAGGACCACGCTGGCGCAGGTTCTGATCGGCGCCGCGACCGCCGGCCTGCCGCAACCGATCCGATCCATTCTGAAAGACCCTTCCGTATCGACCCTGATCATGATCGCCGCGCCGATTCTGCTGGTGACCGGCGTGGTCAGCATCCGCTGGGACGGCACCTTGCCCTCGCTCTCCGTGGACCAGCAACGGGCGCACCAAATCCAAGTTCAGGCCCAGGCATCCTTGCAGAAGCTGCGACAGGAATACGATCTTTTCAAACCGCGTTCGTCGTGGGACGGTTCCGCGGACACCGGCACGCTGACGGCGCCCCAGGACGAGCAGCCGATTGCCAACCTGAGCGAAATCCTGAGAACGATGCGCTAGCTGCCGCCCAGACGATCGCTCGCATCAGCGACCGCTCCAGGCACGGCAGAAGCCTCGGCTGCTGCAGACGCGCCGGCCTTCTCGCGCGGCCACGTCTCGCACGGCGTCTGAGTCACGCCCCCGGCAGCCGACACGTCCCGCGTGTGCCCCGTGTTCGGCAGCCGTTCACCAGAAGTCCGCGCCCCGCTCCGTGAGCCGAAGGCTCGGCGCCACTTCGAACTGCATGGCGAGCACCGCGGAGTCCTGCCGGCCAGCGGGGGTGAAACATTGTCAAGCGACCGGAGCTGAGCCAGCTTCGTTGCAGCCGCCGCGTCTTCCTGCTACGTTGGTGCTTTGTTCACCATGCGTTGAGGAATCGTGGGGCGGATGTCCGTCCGCCTCGGAGGCGGAGTGAATTCCGCCCTACCCGGCAAGCGATGCCTGACAAAGCACTACTTTCTTCGCGCATTGAACGCATTCAAGAGGACACCGTGAGCAGATATTCTTGTGGGCGGCTCGTCGCAGGGGGACTGTGGTTGACCGCGCTGGCAGCGGCCTGGACGGGGCTTTCGACGTCGATCGCGGCAGACGCCGGCGGCGGGACGATTGTCTTTTCCAGCGACCGCTCCGGGTCGTGGCGGATCTGGCGCGTGCGGCCGGATGGGTCGGAGTTGAAGCAGTTGTCGCAGGCCGGTTCGGACGAACAGGATGTCGATCCGGTGTTCAGCCCGGATGGGAAAGAGATCCTGTTTTCGTCGACGCGAAGCGGATCGGTCGGCGTGTGGAAGATGTCGGCCGACGGCTCCCGGCCGGAGCGGATCTGCGACGGGGACCAGGCGGAATGGTCGCCCGACGGGAAGCAGATCGCGCTGCGGCGCCAGGAGCGGCTGTACACGCGGGAATTGGCGTCGGGCCGCGAGCGGGCCGTCACGCCCGACAACTGGCCGCATTGCTCCGGGCCGGCGTGGCGGCCCGATGGCCGGCAGATCGCCTTCGCCTGCCGCTGGGACGCGGGGAACGGAGTGTACCTGGTGGCCGCCGAGGGCGGTCCGCCCACGAAGGTGTATGACAAGAAGGGGGCGTGCGAACCGCATTGGTCGCCGGACGGCCAGCGGATTGTGTACGAGACCGAGACGAACCTGTTCACCATCGGCCCCGACGGCAAGAAGAACCGCGCGGTGACGTTCTTTGGCGGCGTCCAACGCTATGGGCGGTTCAGTCCCGACGGCACGTCGATCGTCTACTGTCAAGGCGTGTCGGACCGCGGCCCGTGGGAGTTGTACGTCATTCCGGCCACCGGCGGCACGCCTCGGCAGCTGACCGAAGACGGCTCGGATTTGAACCCTGATTGGAGGTAGCATGATGCCTGGATCCGCGACGAGGTGCCGCGGGTGCTTCGCGTGCGTTTTGGCCGGGTGGATGGTTTGGGTCGGAGCGGCGCGCGGCGCGGAGGACGAGGCGGCGGCGGCGGGCGTGTCGCTGTCCGACACGGGCGTTGCGTCGGCCCAGCCTCTGGCGCCCGCTGCGCTGCGGGCGAAGGCGGGCTGGCTGCGGTTGCCCGAGGACGAGACGTCGCACCGGTTTCGCGGAGACGCGGTGTTGCTGAACGACAGGCTGGCGGTGGTGTTGCGGACCAGGACCGCGGCGTTCGACGTGTTTGCGATCACGCCGGCCGGCTACGAACGGCGGACCACGCTGGTCCCGCTGGCGACACGCGGATCGACTCCGCCCACGGTGTCGGGCGTCAAGATCCTGGAGAACAATCCGGGCGCCGTGGTGCTGGAGGCCGCCTTGGCCGCGGGCGACGGCGCGCGGCTGACCGTGCAATGCCAGCTGTCGGTCGGACAGGGCATCTTCGAACTCCGGCCCGCTGCGGGCGTGGCGCGGCTCCGGCTGCAGAATGCCGCTCGCTACGTGGTGATTCCCGATTTCTTTGGCGACGACATGGTGTTTACGCCTGACGCGCTGCCGCGTGAGCGAATCAGGCTGCCGGCCGAGAATTTCTTCCTCACGCCGCTGGCTGGCGGGGCGGGACTGCTGATGTGCGTGTCGTCAACCCGCCTGCAGGACGTGGAGGCAATTCGTTCCGACACGACCGAGGGACACGCCTTCGCAGGTTTGGAAGTCGATTGCGTTCCGGGCCAGCGATTTTGGCTGGCGTCGCTCGACGGCCCGGAGTTGTGGCACGACCGGCCGCTGGCTGCCGCCGATCTGCAGGCCGCTTTCGAGTTGGATTGGAAGCCGCCGTTTCCGGCCAAGTGGCGGGCCAATGTGGTCGGCCAGGCCGCCGAAACACGATCCTGGTATTTCCTCGGCGGAGAAGGCCCGGACGAGGGCGCGCCGGTCGCCGCCCAAGGCTGTCCCTGTCGGATCGACGGCCGGCGCGCCGTGATCGACGGCCCGCTGGTCGCTGAGGCCGCCGGACTGCCTTCCGGGACGCTGCTGGTCTATCCGATGGACCGCAGCCGGGCCACGCCGCTGACCGCCTTCTGCCCCACCGATGTGTTGCGCAACACGCTGGGAGTCGGGCCCTGCCAGTACATCTTGCAGACCGAGGGGCTGCAGACGGACGCCAATCCTACGCCGGACAACGTGATGACGTGGGTCGAGAAACAGATCGCTCGCAAACGGCACCCAAAGTCGGCCGGCGAGATCCGGGATCTGACGCAACAGATGAGCGAACACGTCGGCCACGTGGCGGAGCGCATCCAGCGTTACGGCGCTCTGGGACGGAGCGTGCAGGCGTTGTGCGCGGAGGGCGAGGCCGGCGGCCCGCTGCGGTCCGCGGCGGCGACGCTGGAGCCGATCTCCGCACAACTGCGGCGGAGCGCCGCCGCGGCGGAGGTCGCCGCCGTCCCGCAGCGCGTGAGTCAACTGGCCGTCCAGGTCGCCGCCCTGGTCGAGCAGACCGATCCGCGGGCCGAATGCCAGCGGCTGGGCGCGGAGTTGCGCGCCATCGGCGCCGCCCAGGATCGCGCCTTGGCCAACGGCCGCAGGGCGGCTCGTTGGCTCAGCGCCCGAGCCGCCATGTTGGCCGCCGACGATCCGCCGGCGGCGGCTTGGGTGCGAAAGGTTCAAGCCCTGGTGGACGCGACGCTGCAGGACAAGCAGTAAGAAGTTGGAAGTCAGAAGTGGGAAGTCAGGAGTGGTCGGCTTCCCCGGTCCTCGCTTTGCATGTTGAACTTCACGCTATTTCCCCTTGGTTTTCGGGTACCCCACGTCGGGAGTTGCAGGATGTCATCCGCTGCGGTTCGCGTGTTTTCGTTTCTCTGCCTGTTGTGTGTCCTTCCCTGTGCGGCGGCCCAGTCGCCGACTCCGGCCGGCCCGCCCGCGAACTGGTTCGGCAACGCCGGCTTTGAGGACGGCCGCGAGACGTGGCGCATGGACTGCGGCGGCCAGACGGCGGCTGAATACACCGTGGACGCCAAGGACGCCGCGGCGGGCCAGCGAAGCGCGCTGATCCGCGTCGCCACCGTCGCGGAGTGGGGCGTCCAGTTCGGCCAGACGTTCGAGGCGGGTTCGCCGGGCCAGACGTACACCTTTGCGGTGCTGGCCAGAAGCAACCAAGGCCCCGTGACGATCCGGTTGGCCGTCGAGCGCCGCGCCGAGCCGTGGGACCGGCCCGGGGCCAGTCCGCCGCTGACGATCACCGACGAGGGCTGGAAGGAGTATCACCTCACCTTCCGCGTCGACAAATCGTATCCCGAGGGCTGGTTTGCGTACGTCAGCTGCAGTCAGGCTCGAGCGGAATTCCGCCTGGATGCGATGCGTTTCTACGAAGGTGAATACATCCCCTGCGAGCGGGCGGAACAGCAGCAGGCGGCGGCCGCGGCCGTCCACCTGTTCGACACGGCCGTTGCGTCGCCCGCGCCGCTGACGGGGCCGGCGCTCGCGCAGCGGAGCGGTTGGTTCCCGTTGCCGGAAGACGAGACCGACCACGCCTTCCGCGGCGACGCCGTGCTGCTGAACGACCGGCTGGCCGTCCGTCTGCGGCGCGGCGCGGGCGGGGCGGAGGTCTACTCGCCGGGCGCTGAAGGCTGGATGCTGCGGGCCGTCCTCGCGCCCGGCGGCGAGGCCCCTGGCGCGGCTTTGACCTCCGTGACGATCGTGGACAACACGCCCAGCGAAGTTTCCCTGGACGCGGCGTTCGCCTCGCCGGGCGGCAAGCCGTGCAGTTTGCGGTTCAGCCTGGCGATGGGTCAGATGTTCGTCAAGACCGAGCCGCAGGCGAACGTCACCGGGCTGAGTGTCGCCGCGCCCTGCCGTTTCGCCGTGTTGCCCGATTTCTTTGCCGACGACATCGTCATCGACGCTGCCGAACTGCCGGTGGCCGCCGCGGAATTGCCCAGCGAAAACTTCCTTCTGCACCTGCTGCCCGGCCGGGACGCGGTGGTCATGACCGTGGCCAGCCGGCGGGATCGCGACGCGCGGATCACCCTCTCCGGCGAAGGCGATCAGCGGCGGATCGACCGCAGCGTGATGGATTACGGACCCAAGGGCACGATCTGGGTGGCGGTGCTCGGCGGCCGCGAGGTGTGGCATCAGCGCGAGGTGCGCAGCGATCAGGCCGGGCAGATCATTCCCCTGGACTGGACGGCCCCGTTTCCTGCGCAATGGCGCGTCGATTGGCGGCTGGCGGACCGGCTGACCGCCAGCTGGGAGTTGGTCTCCGAGCAAGCCAGCGGCGAGTTCATCAAGTACGGCTGGTTCGGCAATCCGGAGACGCTGCCGGCCACCCGCCTCCGCTGGACGACGGTCTACGGCCGGTTCCCGTACCCGTGCTGGTTCGACCGCGAGGGGCGGGCTTTCTTCCAGCCGTTGAAGAAGACCGTCTGTTTCGACGGCCCGGCCGTCATCTATCCGATCAACCGGATCCGTCACACTCCGCTGGACCAATTCACCGTGGTGGACGTGGTGCGTGCCACACTCGGCGTCGGCCCCTGCGAGTACATCCTGGACGTGGAAGGCCAGGGCGCGACGCGCAAAGGCCGCGCGACGTGCGCCACGCGCGACGCGCTGAAGGCCATTTACGGCGCCCGCCAGCAGAAACAGCGGCGGGCGGAAATCGAGACGATCCTGGACGAGGTGGTCCAGTTCGTCACGCACATCCGCAGCCGCATCGACCAGTACGTGGATTTCGGACACGAACTGCTGGCCTATCTGGACCAGCAGAAACTCGCTCACCCGGAACTGGCCGAATTCCTGGCCGACATGGCGTCGGCGACGAAAGCCATCGACGCGGCGTTCGAGAAACGCCAGGCGAGCATCCGCTCGCCGCAATACGTGATCGATCTGACGGACGAATTCCGCAAGACGCTGCTGGACAACGAAGAGGACGACGCGCTGCCGCGGTGTACGAAGATCTGCGAGGCGATTGTCGTCGTGGGCGGCAACCAGGACGAACTGGTGGGCGAATGCCGCAACGCGGTCAAGATCCTCCGCCAGCGGGCCGGCTTGGCCATGGCCCAACAGCCGCAGACGGCCTCGATCGCCAAGGAAATCCGCGACCGCACGCAGAAGGTCCTTCGCCAGGCCGCCTCGTACGAGGCGCCCCGACATTGACCCGCCTTCAAGCCTGAGAGTTGGAATGGCCGTGAGTGAACGGGACGGCGTTTGCCGCCGGTCGGATCGGAAACCGGCGGTTAGCGCCGTCCCGCTCCCCCCCATGCTCTTCGGCTTGACAACGCACCAGGGCCGTTCCCAATCCGTGACTTTCGTTTCGTGCGGAAAGCAGACAATTCGTTTCCATCGACCCCGTAGAGGAGATCTCGGACGAATGCGCCATGTCAATTCTCGTTGCCCGGCTGCACTGCGTTTGTTGCCACTGTTCCTGGCCCTGCTCGCTGGCTGCGGCCAGCCTCCCAGCCAACCGCTGTCCTCGCCGGCTCCGGCCTCGGCTGCAAAAGCCCCGGCCCAGGCTCCGGCCCCGGTTCCCAAATCGGGCGTCGAAATGGTGCTCCTTCCCGCCAGCGAGTTCACGATGGGCGACGACGACGGGGAGGAGGACGAGCAGCCGGCGCATCGCGTCCAGGTCAGCGCCTTCTGGATGGACGTGAGCGAAGTGACTCAGGCGTCCTTCCAAGCCCTGATGGGACGCAATCCGGCCAAGTTCACCGGCCCCGACCGGCCGGTCGAGCGAATCAGCTGGCACGCGGCCATCCAGTACTGCAACATGCGGTCCCAGCGCGACGGTCTGACGCCGTGTTACGACTTGAAGACGCTGGCCTGCCACTTCGACGCCGACGGCTATCGCCTGCCGACCGAGGCCGAATGGGAACACGCCTGCCGCGCCGGCACCACGACGCGCTGGTCGTTCGGCGACGACCCCGGCCAGTTGAAAGACCACGCCTGGTACAAACCCAATGCCGCCAAGAAGACGCATCCGGTCAAGTCCAAGCGGCCCAATCCGTGGGGTTTGTACGACCTGTACGGCAACGTGGCCGAGTGGTGTCAGGATTTCTACGCCGACAGTTACGGCGACGGCAACCCGGTCCAAGACCCCCGCGGACCTGTCGCGGGCGAGGACCGCGTGCTCCGCGGCGGCAGCTGGGCGGTGGACGAAGACCGCTGCCGGAGTTCCGCCCGCGATTTCGAAGCCCCCGGCCTGGCCGACGTCTGCTTCGGCTACGAAGCCTACGGGTTCCGCTGCGTGCGCAGGGCGAACCCGCCGGCCGGCGCGCGGAACGGAGACAGTGCCGGGGATGCCAGGCCGCCCGCAGCGGCATCGACGCGGACTGGTGCGCCCAGGCCCGGTGCGCCTTGACGAGTGGCAAGTGCCGTTTCCCGTGGACGCTCACAGAGACCGGCCGCGCCGCCGGGCGACGGTACGGTAGACGGCGAGCACGTGGTCCAGCGGCGTATCGGGTTGCAGCTGATGGCAGGGAGCCAGCACGAACCCGCCGCCGTGTCCCACCTCGTCCATCAGACGGTTGACCTCCCGTTCGATTTCCGGGATCGAGGCCTGCTGGAGCCAGCCCTGCACGTCGACGGCGCCGTGCAGCACGAGCCGCCCGCCGAATTCGCGCTTCAACTCATCCGGGTCCATCCCGGCCGCCTGACGCTGGATCGTTTGCAGCGCGTCCATGCCGCAGGCCAGGAACTGGGGGATCAGGGCCCGGCTGGAGCCGCAGCAGTGGTGCGTCACCTTGGCGCCAAACGAGTGGACGAGGTCGAAGAGTTCTTTCTTCTTGGCCGCAAACAGCCGCTCGAATTTGGCCGCCGAGATCAGCGGCGCGCGCTGCGTCCCGAAATCGTCGCCGCACATCACCAGATCGATCCGCCCGCGGGCCGCTCGCAAGATGCGTTCGACGTGCTCCAGGTAGAACCGGTGCCGCCGCTCGACGATGTACAGAAACACCGGGTCTTCCAGCGCGATGTCGATCAGCACCTGCTCGACACCGCGGCCGAACGCCACGCCGTTGATGAAATCCTGTACGCTGAAACTGCCCGCGGCGATCGCCAGATCCGGATAGCGGGCACAGATCGCGGGCAGCGATTCGTAATCGAACCAGTCGGGATCGGGCCAGGGGAACGCCGCCGCCTGTTCGACGGTCTCCCAGACGGCATACGGCGCACCGACCGGCTCCGCGTATTCGCCGAACTGATTCGGCATGGGCCGCCGACGGACGCCCCACAGGTTGATCGTCGAACCGTCGTCAAACGCCGACAGCGGCGGACCGATGTACGGCGGTGCAATGTAACGGATGTCGGTGCCCAGCCGCTCCGGGAGCACGTTGTCCCCTGGACCGCCCAGCGGCGTGGACGCCTGCTGCGGTGACGGCGGCAAGTTGGTCAAGCCGAAATAGTCCAACAGCGCGGCGTGGATTTCCGGAGTGGCGTAGTAGTCGCACGGCGTAAAATCGGGCATGCTGTGGGCAAACGCGGTGCGGACTCGTTCGCGTGGCGTCATCATGGCTTCCTCCCGATCTTGCCGGGTCTCGCGGACCTGGCCAAAGGGAACGCTTCGAGCGCTCGGGAGGAATTGTAGCAGCGTGCTTTGCGGCAGGGCAGGGATCGAGGACCGAGATGAACGGACGGACGACAGGTTCGGCAGCAGGTTGGCTGATCGCGGTCGCGCTGGCCGCGGTGTCGGCGGCAGGGGAACTTTCGTCGCTGGCGGACGCATTGCCTGGGGGCGAGAACCGTCCCGACGAGCCGCTTCGCGGCGAGTTTTCCCTGGACGCCGCGGTACGGTTCCTGGACGGGGCGGCCTTGAATTGGCAGAAGGACCGCCAGTGCTTCGCCTGCCACACCGATTACGCGTTGTTGTACACCCGCCCGTGGGTGTCCTGGAAAACGCCGGTCCATGAGGCCCTCCGTTTGAAACTCGAGCACTTGGCGATGCATCCGCGAGACGTAAAGTACCGGGTGACGGAGGCCGTCATGGTGGCGTCGGTGTTGGCGCAGAACGACGCGCTCACCACCGGCACGCTGCACCCGGCGACGCGCACCGCGCTGGATCGGATGTGGACGCTGCAGCGCGCCGACGGGGGTTTTGACTGGATGAAGTACAACCAGCCTCCCTCGGAGGTCGACGATCATTACGGCGTCACGATGGCGGCGATTGGCGTGGGCGCTGCTCCCGGCGGCTACGCCGAAACTCCGGCCGCGAAAGCCGGGCTCGCCAGGATGCGCGACTACTTCCAGAACCATCCGCCCGCGAACCTGCACCACCGCGGCATGTTGCTGCTGGCTTCGTTGCGTGTCTCCGGAATCCTGACTGACGCGGAACGCCGGCAGGTTGTTCAGGATCTGTTCGCCCTCCAGAAACCCGACGGGGGCTGGGCTTTGGCGACGCTGGGAGACTGGCAACGGTCGGACGGCAAGCAGCAGGACAGGGAGTCCAGCGACGGCTACGGAACCGGCTTTGCCGTGTGCGTGCTCCGCCGCGCCGGCGTGCCGGCAGAGGACGCGAGAATCCGGTCCGCCATCGGCTGGCTCAAGTCGCATCAGCGGCTGAGCGGGCGGTGGTTCACGCGGTCGCTGTGGAAAGACCAGAAGCACTACCTCACTCATGCCGGCACCGCGTACGCAATTCTGGCGCTGACCGCTTGTGGCGAATCCAGCGGAGATCGGGTTCAATAGCGTCATGACGACACAATCCCCCATGAAAACCTATGTCGAGCGGCTGGTACAGGTGGGCCGGGTGTTCGAGTTGTATCCGGACCGGGTGGTGGTCACCGCCAGGTGGTGGTGGGGCCGGCCGTACCAGACCACGGTGCCGCTGACGTCTTTGAGCCCGGATTGCGCCTTCCAGCTGATCCGTTACCGGCTGTTCAAACACGGCATTCTGGCGCTGGCGATCGGCGTCGCCTTGGCGATGCTGAGCGGACGCGCCGACGACCTGTTGGTCCAGCAAGCCGGGTCCATTGTCGGCTGGGCGATCGCCCTGGCCGGGCTGGCGCTCAGTGCCGCGACCTACCCGCGGGTCATGTTCGCGCGGTTCTCGCGGCGGGCGGGCGGCGGCGGACTGGATCTCGCGCAAAGCGGCCCGGATCGGGAACATTTCGAGGAATTCGTCAAGGCGGTGCAGCGCCAGATCCGCAAACAGGCCAGAGCGTGACCGTCCGGCCCCGGCGTCGCCCCCTGGAACGGCCAGCGAATCCCGGAGAACAGGGCGGCAATCCCGCCGGCCTTCAGCGACAAGCCTTTTCATCCCCCAAGCCTTGCGCGGCGCGGCTGATCCTCGCCGGCCACCTGCACCAGCGTCCGGGCGGTGGCCGCCCAGGAACGCGCTTGGTCCAAATCGCTACTCGCCGTTCACCGTCAAGCCGTTCAGGGCGGCGAAATCCCGAATGGCAGGCTCCAGGTTGCCGTAGAAGGCCACCTGGTGCCCGCCCCAATGCCGGTGTTGGGGCGGCCAGTGGTCGCACTGCCGAAAGGCGCCCGCCGTGGGATTGGAGGGCAGCATGTAGCAGCTTTCCGGATCGTCCAGCTGGATCACCAGTTTGTTGCGGCAGATCCGGTTGGCGAAATCCTTGTAGAGCGAGTTGCCGTCGAGCACCGTGCCGGTAAAGACCGAAACCTGCCTCCTGAAGACATCGAACTTGACGATCGACGCCGCCTCGTCCACCGGCCATCGGACGGTGGTTCCGGTGGGCGTGTTCGCCTGCCCGAAGGCCTGGTTGTGAATGTGATCGCGGATCAGATAGGGCAGCCGCCCGTGGCCCCAGGGCGTGATCGGCGCCCCGCAATGCGCGACGATCATCACATCCTGCGGACGCTCGCCCGTGGGCTCGAACGCCCAGTCGTTCAGGAAGTCGCCCGTGAAGCCGGAACCGCCCGTCAGGTAGGTCCCAATCATCTGGGTGACCAGGCAGTCGATGTGACTCTGACAGCAGGCTTGGATGTACTCCTTGCTCAGTTCCAGGATGACCAGCGGCTGGGCGGCGGCCACCAGGCCGAACTCCGGACGCTTGGCCGACCCGTAGGCCTTGAACGTCAAGGTGGCCGTGTCCAGCGTAATCGCATCCGCGCCGTACTTCCTCAACAATTCCCTTTGCGCCAGATAGGACCGGGCGGCGCGGAGAATGTCGTGATGCTTGACGTTCTTCACCGCCGTGGCTTCCTGCTCCCAGGTCTTGGCCACCTTTTCGGCCTCGGCCTCGGCAACTGCAGCCACCAGGCCGTTCAGTTCCGCCGACCGGACGACGACCAGTTCCACGCCCAGTTGCTTCCGCAGAATCTCCGGATACTCCCGGTCATAATCCTGGATCGGCGCCTCGTAGTAGACCCCCTGGTCGATCCGGTTCAGCCCGTCGTGATCTTGAACCGTGATTAGCTTGGAGCCGCGCAGCCGCTTCAGCACGCCGAACAGGTTGGTCTTCTCGACGAGCGATTCCGAAACCGCCGCCGCGGCTTCATCGCTGCGGCAGGCGGCGGTGATGAATCGGGCTCCACATGCTCTGGCCAGCGCCTCTGCCCGGTCAAAGTCGTCCGCCGGACTCCCGGCGGACGTGCAATCGACCAACAGCGCGGGCAAGCCGGATGGCAAGTGCTCCCGGCAAGGAAGGCCGCCACAGAACAGCAGTATTCCATCCAGGCCTCCCGTCCCTTCGCGCCGACTGGCCGAGGATGCCGCTGGTTGGCCGGGCTCACTGACGATTTCGGTCTGGACGAATTCGATCGCTCGGCAACGGCGTTCCAGGTCGCGAACAATCCGCGCGGCCGTCGCCGCCGGGACAGAAACGAAGACGGCCTTGAGCTGGGCCTTCTGGCCCTTCACCGGCGCGGCCTCGACGGCGCAGGCCGGGCACGCGCTGCACGCGACAACCAGCAGGCACAGGACTGGCTTCCACATGGCTCACTCCTTGACGGTAAAACTCACCAGCAGCCGCAACTGAGGCTGCTGCGGATGGCTGGTGCCGATCACAATCTGCCCGGCTTCTCCCGCCGGCAGGCCGGGGCAAGTGCCGGGCGGACTGCCCGCCGGAATCCGGACGATCAGCGGAGTCCGGGCGGACTGACCGTCAGGGCTCGCCTTGGTCGGACCCAGTTCCACGGCAAGGCACTTGGGCGCGACGCGCACCAACCGAAACGTCGTCGCCTGGCAGTGCGGCCCGCGGACCAGCAGCAACAGATTCCGCTGAGCCCCTGCCTGGCCGGCGACCGGCGGGAACTTCAGCACCCCCGCGCGGCTGTCCCAGCCCGGACCGGCGACCGAGACGGGATGGGCGATCTGGCCCTGAATGGAAATCTCCAGCTTCGGCTTCGATTCCACGTCCGTGGCCAGAACCACGTCCTGCCGAAACGGCCCCAGCGGCAAGCCGGGTTTGAGGGTCACGCGGAGCAAGAACCCGTTGACGGCATCCGGCTCCTGGGCGACTTCCTCCGCCGACAGCGGGCTGATGGCCGTCTCGAAGAACGCCGCGCTGGCCGGATCGGACAGCCGACAGTCCGTGATCTTCAGCGGCGGCGAGCGGTACCCGTACACGCGGACCTCGCTCCAGGCGGTCGCCCCGACCAGCGGGCTGCTGAACACGAACTGTCCGGGCAACGCGCGCACGACGGGCACGATCCGGCCCACAACGGCCAGCATGACCTCGGGCCGGCGCGGATCGTTGGTCAGGATCGTGGAACTCTGATGGTAGGCGCCCGTAAACCGCTTGATCGTCCAGGAGAGCGTCACGGCGGCAGACTCGTTGGGGCCGATCGCGCCTCCGTCCGGCAACTTCGTCTCGCAGACACACGTGCAGCACCCGCAGGTTTCCTTGCCCCGCTCGAGTTTCAACGGCTGATCGCCGGCGTTGGTAAACACAAACGCGTGCTGTCCCCCGCCGTCGGTCTCCAGCTTGCCGAAGTCATGATCCTCCTGGCGGAGGACGAGTCGGGGTCCGCGCGAAACGTCCGGTTCCGCGGCCAGATTCCCCGTCGCTGCCACGATGAGGGCCAAGCCCGAAAGCCAAGCGGCTGCGCCGCGCTGCCACGCGCCGAACACCGTTCCGCCGGGTGAGACACGTTTCGTCCGAGTCATGCCCGCAGTGTAACCCGCCGACCCCAAATGTCCAGTAGCCGCTCCCGTCGCCGCCGAGCGGTCGGACCTTTTGCCTTGTGGTTCCCGCCGCAGCCGGGATTCGTCCGCGTGTGCCCTAAGCACGCTCGCCGCTCCGAAATGCTTCTTGTGCTACGGCGAAGAACGGACTCGTCCTGATTCTCTTGTAGTATTCGAGAAGGCATAGCGTACTCCGAAACGAGTCGCCCAGGGGAAACGCCCCGCGAGTCGCGCTGTTCGGACCTTGGTCCTGACTGTCCATCAGCCATTGCGCATTGGCCGTGAACAAAGGCAGAGAGACGTCGTCGGCTTGGACCAGGGTCTCCAGCGTCATGCACGTGATCACCGCGTCCGGGTGATCCTGCGACCGGCTGTTTGCGGCCCATCCGATCGCATTTCCCCCATGATCCGTCCGAACTCGGATTTCCTGCCGGCGCACCCATTCCATCGCCTTCCTGATCGGGCGCTCGTATTCGGCCTCGGTTCCGGACGCCTTCTTCAACGTCACTCCGGCCCGGATTCCGCGGACGGCGTCGCACGTCTTCATCACGCTCGGATGCCCGGAAACCCAGTGTCCGCTTCTCGTGTCGCAACGTCCGTCGTTCCAACTTCCGTCGTCATTTTCGGTCTGCATCAGCCACGCGACGCCCCGTTGAACCACAGTCTCGATCTGCGAGGGCCCCACGTCATCCCAAGCGGCCAGGCTCTGGATGGCCAAACTCGTGCCTCCGACTTCACTGAATCCTCCGTTGGAATCAGGACGACCGTCCCTCCAGATCCCGGCGTCCCAGCCGCCATCCCGATTCTGCGCCTCGCAGAGACTACGGATCGTGCGTTCAACCGCTAGGCGTGCTCTTTCGGCCAGTGCCGGTTCGGCGACGCGCCGTGTCCGAGCCAGCGAGAGCAAGCCGATGCCCACCTCGTACATGCTTCTTTCTTCGGGGGGAGGAAAACGCTCCACGTACCATTCCGCTGGATGGTCCAGAACCCAGGCGGTCCCTTCGTTGATCGCTTGCAGCGTGTCCTCGGTAAGCGGCAGGATGGGGCGCGCTGCGCACAGGGCCATAAGGGCGTGCCCCGTGGCCCACAGCTGGCTGTAGTGCTTGTCGGGATAGCCCCAGCCGCGATCGTCGCGTCGCGATCGTTGAATGTACTCCACTCCCCAGCGGATGCTCTCCAGAGTTCGCGTCAGCAGTTCGGCTGGCTTCCAGATCCCCGCGCGTCGGGCCACCGCAGCGACGAGCCTTTGCATTCCTGCTGGAGTACGGTCATCCGGTCCCTCCGCCTCCCAGAGTCTCTGGTTGAGGGACTCCTGGAGTTCAAAGAGCCGAATCAGCTTCTGGTATTTTTCCTCGTTCGGCAGGTTGCTTTTGATGACTTGGCAGAGGAAGAATTCCACTTCGGGGTTATGCAGCGTCTCGACGGGGTCAAACGCGCCACGACTCGGCGGTTGCCTGCAAACGGAATCGGCATCGGGGCCAGCGAGCGATCGGCCGCGGGACGACTCGGCCAGTCGCAGGTCCGACAACGCGAGCACGACCACCGAGAGGGCTGCCGCCCTTAGTTTTTCACGTTGCTCCTGAATGCCGCGCTTGGCATTGGAAGCCCGGATCGTCTCGAGGAAACGATCGTGCGTTAGTTCATACCAGATCCCACCTCCGCGTTCTTCGCCCCGGATCAGATGCCGGGCGTCGAGCAAAAACACGGCTTCGTTGGGTATCCCCGCCGTGTCGTCGAGGCACCTGAGTACGGCACCCCGCGTGTTCTCCGGCGTGATCAGCTTCTCGCACCACTCGCGCAGTCGCCATTCTGCCAAGCCGGCATCTGCCGCCACTTGTTGAACGGTCTCGTCGTAGAAATCCTCCAACGCGACTTCGACCGTGGCATACTCCTGCACCATTTCCTCGGTGATTGTTTTCGTCTCCGCGGGCCGAGCACGCCAGTGGCCTTGGCAGCGGTGCCACAGCTTCTGGCAGACAGCCTGCAGGTGCATCGGCTCGACAAAGGCGCCTTCCACGTCCCTCATTTCCCCGGTGGCGCAACGTGCGCGAAACGTCTGTACGCGTTTCACTAATTGCTCCGCCGCACCCGGTTCAAAAGAGATCTCAGCATCGACCTTCTCCACCGGGCCTTTCACGGCGCGGACCGCTGCATCGGTGCGCAGCCCGTCGAGCCGGTAACGAGTTCGCAGCTTCTCCGGAAGGAGTCCGGCGTAGGGTTCCAGGTGGCTCAGAAACTCCTCACGTATGACGAGAACGGCGCGCAGCGAGGGACCTTTCCTGGCCGTCAGGGCTTGGCCCAGTTGCTGGAAGAAGCCCTGCTGTTCCCTCCAGCGTGCGGGATAGGCGGTGAAGAGTTCTTCAAACTGGTCGAAGACAATCAGCAGCGGCCTGACTTGCTTGGCCTTCGCCTCCTGGTGGAGGGGCACCTGCTCGACAAGAAAGCTGTCTAGCGTCTTGCCCGTCGTTGCCAGTCGCCGAAGGTCGGCGTCCTTCCTCGCCAGACTAGCCAGCGCGCTGAAAACGTAGATGTTCGGAATCGCACGGATCTCGTCGGCGGTGAAGCCGGCCGGCATGGGCGCGCCAACGCGCGCCGCACGGGAGAACCTCTCCCCGCGATTGGTTCCTTCTTCAACTCGCTCACCGGCGAACCGGCAAACGTCGAAGCCCTTTTCGTCAAGCGCAGGCAATACGCCAGCGTTGATCAGCGACGTCTTCCCCACACCGCAGCCGCCATACAGCAAGACGATTGGATGGGCGACGACCAGGGAGGCAATCTCGATGATTTCCCGGTCCCTCCCAAAAAACCACACGCTGTCGCCCGCGTCAAAGGGACGAGGGCCCACATACGGTTCGTCCGGAGCATCGAGCGGCGGCACGGCGCACCTCGCTTGCCAGGCCATCGTTTGCTGCACGCTGGCCTGGTCGGCGGCGGCTTCAAGACTCATCGGGGTACAACTCCTTCTGCCGGGCGTGCGTCTGACAACCGCGAGGTCCTGCGGGTGCTCCAACGACGCGAAAGCTCACGCACAAACTCCTGCGCCGTTCCCCAGAAAACCCGGATCTTCATCTGCTGGTAGTAATCCCTGAGATACTTCATCACCTCCTCCATCGCCCCGAGGTGCTGATCGCCAGGTTCGATGACTTGAACGTAGCGGACCTCCTCTAGCCGAATCTTGACGGTCCCCACGGTGCGGCCCTTCACTTTGAGACGGCCTGCTTCGCCAGCGATCACCGTGCCCGTAACCTTGTCGCCGTTCTTCAGGTACACGGTGGCGACACAGCCGGTCTTATACTCAAACGGAGTCAATTGCACGATGAAGCTTGGCGATTCCTGTGATTTCAATACCTGGGACAGCAGGACGCGATGCAGGACCCGGAAATTCCAGTCCCTCAGACCATAACCGATGAAAAGCAACGAAGATCCCGCAAGGGCCGCCTGAATCACCGGCGGCACCACACTGAGATCCCCCCCAATGCGCACCAGGAAATCCAGGTAATCATCCTCGGTCAGAACCATCGAGCGCGGCTCGCTACCGCAGCCGTGAAGATGGAACACCAAAGGCCGCTCCACCGAAAGTGCCTGCCAGGACGGCCTGTCTTCCGTGTGCGTTCTCGCCGCGGAATCGTACCAACGGCAATGGGCGCGATCCGCCTTGCCCCGCTCCTGTTGAAGGGCTCGGAACATGAGGTCATCGTAGTTCGTTGTGATGTAGAGCTTCAAAGGCAACTGCGCCAGGATGCGATGGGGCTCGTATGCCGACGGCCGGTCTTTGCTGTTTCTCGCGCGCTCGAGCAACTTGAGAACCTTGCGTTTGGCATTTACGGCTCCGAGACGCAACGCCGCGAACTGACTGACGCGGGCGAGGTCGTCACAGTCAGGCAACGGGTAGTTTACTTCCGTAGCCAAGTCGAAAGCGAGTTCCGCGCTGCTCGGCAGTCGGCCGGCGCACGCTCCCGCTCCCAGAAAGGGCGTGCAATCTTGGTTCTCAATGGCGGCCAGAAGTGCCTGCCAGTCATGGTCTTCCAATCCACTCGCACGCGCCGCGTCAATGTGCATCGTACACATTCTAGCGTCTCCCCGCAGCCCGACGGATTCCGAAATTCAGGCGCCAATCTTTCTTACCCGAGAAAAACCTCAAGAGCAATCCCAGGGCAGAAATTTGCCGCGCAGTCGTCCGGGTTGACGGTGGCTCAGGCAGCCGTGCCGTTCTTGGCAACCGCTCCGCAACTCGGAACCCACACGCACGGCTCCGCCAGGGCCACAATCAGTCTGGTCGCGTCATGGAAACCAGAACCGAAGTGAATTGCTCACTGGGTGTTCTGCCGTCAACTCCTACGGCGGCGGGGTGTTACCGAAGGCCGCGGGAAGAAGTCCCTGGTTGTAGAAGATCGCCCCCTCTGATGGTCCAGGACGTTTGGAAGCACGTCACGTGCGGGCCTTGGTTCGCCGATCCTTCCAAACAACTTTGCCACACTGGATCGGGTACTCGCCGGGCGCGCCGTCGACGGTGACGTTCCGAAAAGGCATCCGCACAAGACCGTCTTTCGGTCGGCGAAAGGCCGTCTCTCCCGGATTGTCCGCGGGGATTCCGGCGGGTTATACTAGCGTCCGGTTCAGCTCACAACTTGCGTACAAAGGACCGGGAACGCGTTGGGCGAACCGCCGCGTCGCGTTCACGGACGGAAGGAATATGATTTGGAAGGGACGCTGCGCACCGCACACCTGCATGATCCCATCTCCGCACACACCCGCTCGGATTTCGCGACCTTGCGGCAGGCCATGACCGTGCAGGAGGCGCTGGCCGCCATCCGCCGACACGGGGTCGGCGAGCGGATCGTCTACTTCTATGTCCTGGACGACGAAGACCGGCTGGCCGGAGTCGTGCCCACGCGGCGACTGCTGACCGCCGAATTGCACAACACGTTGTCGGAGATCATGATTCAGCACGTCGTCGCCATCCCCTGCTCGGCGACCGTTTTGGAGGCGTGCGAGTTCTTTCTGCTGCACAAATTTCTGGCCTTCCCGGTGGTCGACGACGAACGCCGCATGACGGGCGTGGTGGAGATCGGCCTGTTCACCGACGAGGTGTTCGATTTGGTTGAGCGGGAACAGTCGGATGCGTTCTTTGAATCGCTGGGGTTTCGCCTGGCCCAAGTCCGGGACGCCTCGCCGCTGACCGCCTTCCGGTTTCGGTTTCCGTGGCTGCTGGCGACGATTGCGAGCGGTTCGCTGTGCGCCGTGCTGGCCAGCGCCTACGAAGTCACGCTGGCCCAAAGCCTGGTGTTGGCGTTTTTCCTGACGCTGGTCTTGGGGCTGGGGGAAAGCGTCAGCATCCAGTCGATGACCGTCACGATCCAGGCGTTGCGCGCCGGGCGGCCGAATCTTCGCTGGTACTTCCGACAGTTGTGGCGTGAGGGGGCTACGTCGGTGTTGCTCGGCCTGGGCTCGGGCCTGGCGGTTGGTTTGGTGGTCTGGATCTGGCGGGGCGAGGGCCTGGCGGCCCTGGCCATCGGTTCGGGAATTCTGCTGTCGCTGATGACGGCCTGCGCCTTTGGCCTGAGCGTTCCCAGTCTGCTGCACGCGCTGAAACTGGATCCCAAGATCGCGGCCGGCCCGATTACGCTGGCCCTGACAGACATCTTCACGCTGCTGTTCTACTTCAGCATGGCGACAATCCTCCTGTGAAACGCCGCGTGCGCCGAACGGTCGACTCCGGCCCGGCGAAACGCGGGCTGGCACCGAGCGGGGGGACGAAAAAAACGAAAAGAAAGACGAAAAAAAAGCGAAAGGAAAAACGAAAAGGACAGGCATGGTTTGCGCCGGCTCGATCGCCACCAGGATCCGCATCTGAGGCGTGAGCTGGATCGTCGCTGGCTCTCCCAGAAGCTGCGGCTCAGCGCCGCCAAGTCGCAAACCGCGACGCGCTTGAGATGCACGCGCATCTTCGCCCCGGCCGTGTCCGCCCATTCCAGCAGGCATTACTTTCCTAGCCGTGCCTGCGCTGCGGACCCGCGTTGATCTCGAGGGAATTCGCTCGTCGTCGGAAACCGGCGCGGCGCATTCTGAGGCCGGGTTCCGCCGCACTTCAGGCACGGCTGACAGACTAGCATCGTTCGAAGAATAACTGTCGCCTCGTCAAAGTAGCCAATACACTCCGCGTCAACGGACGCCGAAACAACTCTCCCCTGGCATGTAGCCCCCCAAACACAAAAACAAGAAAGAAAGGGCCATTTTGGCTTTTCAGCGGAACCCGGCAGCAAGCCAAGGCACTCGCTGACTCGCAAGGTGGAGTCTACAGCGACTTTGGGGTGGGGGATCGCCTCCTCTTCGCCACCACGCTGCTTGCCAGCGTGGAGCGGTGTTCGAGACCAGATATCTCCACGAAATCGGCTGCTTCGCCACCACGCTGCTTACCAGCGTGGAGCGGTGTTCAAGACCAGATATCTGCACGAAATCGGCTGCTTCGCCACCACGCTGCTTGCCAGCGTGG